>Ga0222425_100033_pt1 | contig 333684 bp, 302 predicted proteins | sample 2B1ome_2_FD_180089 | JGI IMG/M metagenome (GOLD analysis project Ga0222425, IMG submission 180089) | Enriched microbial communities from leaf-cutter ant dump, University of Wisconsin, Madison, United States - 2B150A (version 2) | ecosystem: Environmental > Terrestrial > Nest > Insects nest >...
CGCCCTGGCGATCGGCGGCGTTGTCGACGCCCTGGCCGATATCAGGCGACTGGCCGTGCAGCAAAACGTCGATCCGGGCCTTCTTCCAGTGGAAGCCGCTCTGCTCGTAGCCGATGTCGCGGATGGCTTTGCGCGCCGCCGACTTGAACTTCGCCGGGTTGACGGCCGGATGCCCGGCGGCGTCCATCACCACATTGCCCGCCTTGTCCTTCTTCAGGAGGCTGTGCGGCACACGCACCTCGCCGGCGATCACCACGCGATTGGTGGTTGCCAGCGTTTCGCAGGCGACGCGCACCTTCCACGGATCGGAAACGGCGACGTCGGCGTAGCGTTTGGCGTCGTCGGGCTTGACCTTGCGCGTCTCGCGATAAACCAGATCGACGATCTCGTCGGAAATACGGTCGCAGACCTTGTCGGGATGACCCTCGGAAACTGATTCCGAGGTGAAGAGATAATTCTGCCGCGTCACGGGTGTCCCCACTGGAAAGATGGCCGGCACAGTGCCGGCCTGGCGCCGAACCTGTTAGCGGGCCGCCCGACCGTCCGTCAAGACAGCCACGGGGATCAGTCTGCCAATCCAGAGGCCGCCGGGAGAACAAAAATCCGGAGCAGCGACGTGCCCCGGCGCATTGCAGGCAACAGGCAAACGTCAGTCGGTTTCGTCGTCGGAGAGAGACTTCACCAGATCAACGATACGCCGGCGCACTTTCGCATCGGTGATGCGAAAGAACGCGCGGTTGAGTTGCAGCCCTTCCGGCGTCGAACAGAACTCGACGGCAAAGGAGGTGGGCGTGTCCTCGGCAAAGCCCGCGCCGGCCGCTTCCTGGCCCGGCGCATCCTCGAAGAAGAAGGAAACGGGTACGCCCAGGATGGAGGCGATCGCCTGCAACCGGCTGGCGCCGACCCTGTTGGTGCCCTTCTCGTATTTCTGGATTTGCTGGAAGGTGATGCCGAGGTTCTCGCCCAGCTTCTCCTGGCTCATCCCCAGCATATTGCGGCGAAGCCTGATGCGGCTGCCGACATGAGTATCGACCGGATTCGGCTTTTTCTTATTTTCTTCTACCATTTGTTCCTCGCCGTTATCCGGCTCCTTGTTCTTGCATGCCCGAGCGGAGCCTGCCGCCACTCCAACCAGCGCGACCGGCCCCTCCGTGAAATCAGGCGTTCCACTATGAAGTTCTAATATATCACATGTCAATTCGCCGGTAGCCTTCGCCTTACGCTGAGAAGGCCTGCGGCCAGGGCGAACAGAATCATGACGACGAATCCGTTAATGCGGCGTTGCGAAGCCGAAAGCGTCTCCTGTCGGTAGATTGGCACTCGCACATCCATCGCCCCCCGCGCATTGATGGCCAGCGCATCGATCGTCCTGCCGCGTGGATCGACGACAGCCGAGATACCGTTGTTGGCCGCCCTGAGCAGCGGCAAACCATTTTCGACGGCGCGAAGCTGCGCCTGCCGAAAATGCTGGTACGGACCGGGCGTGTCCCCAAACCACGCATCGTTCGTAAGGTTCACAATAAGCTCACTTGACGCTGCGTCAACCGAAACGAGATCGGGAAAGATCACTTCGTAGCAAATGAAGGGCAGCGCGCGGGCGCCGCCGGGCACGGTAATGGCATGGCGCTCGTTGCCGGCCGAGAAATTCATCGGCCCGGCCACCAGTTGCTCGACGCCGAGACGTTTCAGCAGGTCGGCGAAAGGTAAGTATTCACCGAAGGGCACGAGGTGGACCTTGTCGACGGCATCGGCGATCTCGCCACGGTCGTCGATGGCGACGACGGAGTTGTAGTAGCGGCTGTCGGCTCCTTGTCCGGCGGCTTCTTCTTCGCGCACGGCGCCGGCGATCAGCATCTGGCCGTCGGCCAGCATGTCGCCGATCGCCGTCAGTGCTTCGGGTCGCTCGGTGAACAGGAACGGCACCGAGGTTTCCGGCCACAGGATAAGCTGCGGCTTTTGATGGCCCGCCTCCGGCTCTTTCGACGACAGGGCCAGCATGGTCGCAAAAATGCGGTCGCGAACCGAGGCGTCCCATTTTTCACTCAGATCGACGGAGGGCTGGACGATGCGGACGTCCAGCGTCTTGACGTCGGCAGGCTGTGGAGCGGTAAGCCGTACGTAACCGAAGCCGACATGCGCCACCACCAGCAGCACGGCCACAGCGAAGCCGAAACGCAGATGGCGGCGTCCGGCCAGCAGAGCAGGGACAGAGAAAACGAAGACGGCGAGCGCGTTCATGCCGTTCATGCCGACGACGGCGTCGCTCTGCATGAGCAGCGGCACCGGCATCGCCGCATAGCCGATGGCGTTCCATGGAAAACCGGTGAACAGGAAGCCGCGCAGCCACTCGGCAAGCGCGAAGGCGAAGGCTAGCGCGGCGATGCGGCCGATGTTGCTGCTCCAGATCGACCGCGCCACGGCCGTCGCCAGACCGTAGAAGAAGGCGAGAAGGAGGGGAATGCCGACCACGGCGAGCGGCAGCGCCCAGGCGAATTCGTCAGCCTCGACCAGAAGCGCACCGCCAATCCACCACAGGCCGGCGAGGAAGTAACCGAAGCCGAACCACCAGCCGACGGCGAAGACCGGCCTCAACCGTCTCAGCACGCCGCCCGAGCTTTCAAGCGTGGTTCCGTCAAGCAGCCAGACGAGGACGGGGAAGGCGATGAAACCGGCGGCGAAGAAATCGTACGGCGCCTGCGTCAGCACGGCCAGCGCGCCGGCGAGGAAGGCGACGAGCGCCCGCCGCCACCCCCACAGGAGGATGACGCGGCCGGCCACGCGCTCGAAAAACCGGCGGTCCGATGCGACGACGCCATCCGAGGGACCGGCGCGCAGCCCGGATTGACCGGCGCTCATGAGAGGAAACCGATGCAAACAGGTGCGATCATGGCCCAGCCCGCCGAATCATGCGGTGAAGTTCTAGCAGGCCGGGCGGACGGCTCCAAACGAACGCGGCTCGTCCCTGCCGATGTTTTCGCCCCGGCGATTGCCGAACCCGAACGTCGGCCGGCCTTGAAGTTTCCCGCGGACCGGCATTGTGTCAGCGCACGCTGACCAACAGCCCTCAAGCCGGCCCGGCTGTCACGCCTGCTCGGCACGGGCGACGCGGCGGCGGCGGTCGCCCTTGGCGGTTTCCACGATGCGCACGCGCTTGACGCGGCGCGGGTCGGCGTCCAGCACATGGAACTCGAAACCGGGAATGGCCTGCACCACTTCGCCTCGCGCCGGCACGCGGCCCAGCGTGTTGAAGATCATGCCGCCGATGGTATCGACCGACTCGCCGTGCTCGCCGGCAGCGAAGCCATCACCGATCATGTTGGCGACATCGTCGATCTCGGCCTTGCCGTCGACCAGAAACACGCCGTCGCCGGTCTTGGTCACCAGCGGCTCGTCCTCGTCGTGCTCGTCCTCGATGTCGCCGACGACCATCTCGACGATGTCCTCCAGCGAGGCCAGCCCGTCGGTGCCGCCGTATTCGTCGATGACCAGGGCCATCTGGGTGCGGCCGGCCTGCATGCGCGCCATCAGGTCGGAGGCAAGCATGGATGGCGGCACGAACAGCACCGGGCGGATCAGGTCGAGATCGCCGATGGGGCGCGTCAGGTCGACTTCCGAAAGGGCCAGGGCTGCTGCCGGCTGGGCCTTGCGGCTGCCCCTGCCCTTCTTCGGGCGGGCGGCACGGGTGATGTGGCCGAGCACGTCGCGGATGTGGATCATGCCGCGCGGATCGTCCAGCGTCTCGACATAGACGGGCATACGCGAATGGCCGGACTGTTCGAACAGGCCGAGCAGTTCGCCGAGCGTCGTGCCGATCTCGACGCCCTCGATATCGGCGCGCGGCACCATGACGTCCTCGACGCGCACTTCGCGCAACCTGAGGATGTTGTTGAGCATGGCGCGCTCGCCCGGCGAGAAGGCGCCCGGTTCGCTGGTCGTCTCGGCCAGCGCGTCGGCGATCTCTTCGCGCAGCGACGTGCCGTTGCGATGGCGGAACAGGCCCAGCATCCGGTCGAAAAGCGACGGTCCGGCGGGCGCCTGCTCAATGGCCGCGGTGCCGGTCGCGGTACTGGGACTGGAGGGTTCTTCCTGCTTCTCGGAAGGCTTTGCCGCGCCACCAGCCTCGGCGTGGGCGGCTTCTTGCTTGTCGTTCATCGTCGTCCGGTCGGTTTCTCGATCTAGTTACGCATAGGGATCGGGAATGGCAAGCCTTGCGAGCGCCTTGCGCTCGATCGCCTCCATCTCCTCGGCCTCGGCGTCCGTCTCATGGTCATGGCCCAGAAGATGCAGCAGGCCGTGAATCACCAGATGGATAATATGGTTGTCCAGCGGCTTGCCTTCCAGTGCGGCCTCGCTCGCCACCGTCTCGGCCGCCAGCACGATATCGCCCAGCAGCGGCGGCAACGGGCCCGTCTTCGTCTCCGGAAAGGCGGGGAAAGAAAGCACGTTGGTCGTCTTGTCCTTACCACGCCAGCCGGCGTTGAGTTCGCGGATGCGCGCATCGTCGGTGAAGACAACGCCGAGTTCGGATTCGCCGGGACGGGATGCACCAAGCGCCGCGAAGGCAGCGGTCGCAGCACGCTCGACCAGTACGGTGAGAGTGGCTTCGTCCGGCCAGTCGCCGGCTTCGACGGTGAGGTCGATATCTATCGGAGGTGCAGGATCAGCGGGCATGGCGGCCTGCGATGCACGAAGCTTGCGCAAAATGTCCTGAAGGCACCGGGAAAACGCCGATCCTCACCCTTCAGCGCCCAGCCCGCGCGCGACCTTGCCGTCGCGGTCGTAGGCCTTGACGATCTCGGCAACCAGCGGATGGCGCACCACGTCGGTGTCGGTGAAACGCACGGTGACGACGCCCGGCACGCCGTCCAGCACGCGCAGCGCCTCGACGAGGCCTGAGCGCGTATTCGGCGGCAGGTCGATCTGGGTCGGATCGCCGGTGACGATCATGCGCGAGCCTTCGCCGAGCCGCGTCAGGAACATCTTCATCTGCATGGGCGTGGTGTTCTGCGCCTCGTCGAGGATGACGGCGGCGTGCGCCAGCGTGCGGCCGCGCATGAAGGCGAGCGGCGCGATCTCGATGACGCCGGCGCCGATGGCGCGCTCCACCTTGTCGCCCGGCATCATGTCGTAGAGCGCGTCATAGAGCGGACGAAGGTAGGGATCGACCTTTTCCTTCATGTCGCCGGGCAGGAAGCCCAGCCGTTCGCCAGCCTCGACGGCCGGGCGCGAGAGGATGATGCGCTCGACCATGCCGCGCTCCAGCATCATAGCCGCGTGCGCCACCGCCAGATAGGTCTTGCCGGTGCCGGCGGGGCCGATGCCGAAGACCAGTTCCGACCGCTCCAGCGCGCGCATATAGGCGTCCTGGTTGAGCGAGCGGGCATAGATGGTCTTCTTGCGGGTGGAAATCTGCGCGGCCGAAACCTTGCCCTTGCGTTCCAGCGTCGGCAGCGTGAGCTGGTCGTCGGCGGCCACCGCCATGCGGATGGCGCCATCGACGTCCGACTGGCCGATATCGGCCCCCTTCTGGAGAATGGCATAGAGACTGTCGAGAGCCTGCCGCGCCTGCTCGGCCGCCGTGGGCGAGCCCTTGATGGTGAGCTGGTTGCCGCGCGAGCGGATATCGACGCCGAGCTTCTGCTCCAGCCGGGCCAGATTCTCGTCGAACTGGCCGTAGAGCGCGCTGGCCAGCTTGTTGTTGTCGAAGGTAAGGACGATGTGCGCCATGTCGGACGCCCCGGAAGGCGTCAAGGGTGCGAGTGGGGGAACTGCCTTCAGGTCGGCTGCGGTCAACCGTCTCTCCTTGTCCGCCGGCGCTCAGGCCGGCACGGCATGCAGGCTATTGTAGCCCGCTTCCGTGATTCGCACCTCGATAATGTCGCCGATTCCACCGGCCTTTTCATCAACAATCACCGGCTGCAGCCAGGGCGAGCGGCCGACCCGCTGGCCCGCCTGACGGCCGGGCTTTTCGATCAGGGTCGGCATCGTCCTGCCGACCATGGAAACGGTGAAAGCCTGCTGCTGTTCCACCAGCAGCGCCTGAAGGCGCCGGAGGCGTTCGTCCTTCACCTGTTCCGCCACATGGCCGTCCATTTCGGCGCCCGGCGTGCCGGGGCGGGGCGAATATTTGAACGAGAAGGCCGAGGCGTATCCCACTTCGCGCACGATCTTCATCGTGTCCTCGAAATCGGCATCGGTCTCGCCGGGGAAGCCGACGATGAAATCGCCCGACAGGGCGATATCCGGCCTTGCCGCGCGGATGCGCTCGATCAGCTTCAGATAGTCGCCGGCCTTATGCTTGCGGTTCATCGCCTTCAGGATGCGGTCCGAGCCCGCCTGCACCGGCAGATGGAGATAGGGCATCAGCATTTCAAGGTCGCGATGGGCGGCGATCAGTTCGTCGTCCATGTCGCGCGGATGGCTGGTGGTGTAGCGCAGCCGGGCGATGCCGGGGATTTCCGCCAACCGGAACAAGAGCCGGCCCAAGCCCCAGTCATTGCCGTCCGGCCCCTCCCCGTGCCAGGCGTTGACGTTCTGGCCGAGCAGGGTGATCTCGCGCACGCCGGCTTCCGCCAGACGCTCGGCCTCGGTGACGATCTGCGCCACCGGCCGCGACACTTCCGAGCCGCGCGTATAAGGCACCACGCAGAAGGTGCAGAACTTGTCGCAACCTTCCTGCACGGTCAGAAACGCGGTGACGCCGCGCTTGATGACCTCGGCCTTCTTCGGCGCCGGCAGGTGCTCGAACTTGTCCTCGACAGCATAGTCCGTCTCGACCACGCGGCTGCCGCCGCGCACGCGCGCCAGAACGTCCGGCAGGCGGTGATAGGTCTGCGGGCCGATGACCAGATCGACGGCCGGCGCGCGGCGGATGATCTCGCCGCCTTCGGCCTGCGCCACGCACCCGGCGACGCCGATCAGCAATTCGCTGCCGGCGGCTGCGCGTTCGGCCTTGAGGTCGCGGATGCGGCCGATTTCGGAATAGATCTTCTCGGCCGCCTTCTCGCGGATATGGCAGGTGTTGAGCAGGACGAGGTCGGCATCCTCCATGCGTTGCGTCTCGGCATAGCCGTCCGCCGCCAGTGCGTCTGTCATGCGCTGGGAATCGTAGACGTTCATCTGGCAGCCATAGGTCTTGACGAAGACCTTTTTGGCCTGCTGTCCGCCGTCCGCCGCGGCGCGGTCCGGCGCCTGTTCCGTGGTCAATGCATCCATGGGCGGGCTTCTATCGCGTTTTGGCGGGCAAGAACAACCGATTCCGGAGGTCAGCCCGCCTCGGTCCCATTCAGCGCCGCCTGCATCATCGCCTTCACGCGGGCTTCGACCAATCGCGTCGCTTCCTTGCGGTTCGATCCGGCCGAAAACATCACCGGTTCGCCGAAGCGCACCTCGACGTCGACGGCACCCAGTTTCAACAGGCCGGCGACATGCGGCACGAGGTCCTGGTCGCCGATCCACGACAGCGCCATGCGCCCGGCGCGGCCGAGCGGGATGCCGTGGCGGCGCACATAGGCGATTGCCACCGGCTGGATGGCGACTTCCTGCACCCCTTCGTGCGCCGTTGCCAGCGTGGCGGCGCCGAACAGCGTGCTCTTGAACGGCAGCATCCCGTTGCCGTCGCCGGTCGTGCCTTCGGCGAACAGCACCATGGCGTCGCCCGCCTTCAGCCGCTCGCCGATCTCGCTCGCCTGGTCGCCGGAGCGGTGGCGCCGCTCGCGATCGACGAAGACGGTGCGCTGCAGCGTCGACAGCCAGCCCATCAGCGGCCAGCCCTGCATTTGCGCCTTGGCGATGAAGGAGACGTCGGCAATGGAGCCGAGGACGCCGATATCCGTCCACGAGACGTGGTTGGCGACGATCAGCAACGGGCGCTTTCGCGACAGGCTTCCCACGACATGCACGCGAAACCCCAGCGCCCACAGGATCGACTTGTGCCACAGGCGCGGCACGAATGAGGGATTGCCCCATCCGGTTTTCAGCACCACGACCTGCGAAACCGCCACCGCTGTCGTGACAGCCGCGACGAAAAGCAGGATCAGGCCGTTTCGGATTTTCGCGATCATCGTCCCCTTGCGCTCTCTCGGCGCATTTGCCGGATTTGCCGGCTAGCGGAGATCGCGGCGCATGACAAGCGCCCCGGTCGGGCCGCGTTCGGGCGAGCGATAGTAATCGGGCCGCTTACCGACCTCGCGGAAGCCGAGCCGGCGATAGAGCGCGATGGCCGGCGCGTTCGTCTCATCCACTTCGAGAAACAGGGCTTCGGCACGGTCGCCGTGCAATTGCCGCAGCACCGCGTCCATCAACTGCCAGCCGATGCCCTGCCGGCGATGGCTGCGGGCGACCGCCACGGTGAGGATTTCGCCCTCGCCGGCCGCCAGTCGCGCCAGCACGAAGCCGACGATGCCTACGCGGGGATTTCCCACCTCTTTCGCCGCGAAGCCGAACACGGTGTCCTGCTCCAGCAGCGCGGCGAACTCGCCGCCCGTCCACGGACGGACGAAATCCTCGCGGTGGAGGATCGACACGGCATCGCTATCTTCAGGGGTCAGCGGCTCAAGGGCATAGTCCTTCGGGCGCTGCGGCAGGAAGGGAATGCGCATCAGCGCGACCTCGGCAGCACGAACCCGGCCTGCGGCTTGGCGTCGGCGTCGCGCAGGTAAAGCGGCTTCGGCTTCTCGCCCGGTTCCTTCCCGGCGGCAAGGCGAGCGTAGACGGCAATGTCGGCGGTCGCGCCCAGCGGCCCGAAGTCGAAAGACCCGCCGGCTGCTTCGGCTATCCGCCCCGCCGCGTTGCCGGCAAGGATGATCGCCCGGTCAGCCACCATCGCAACGGCTTCCTCCAGCGTGGTCACGGCCGGACCGTAGCGCAGAACCGCCAATTCATCGTAAAGGGCGGCGTGGATTTCGCCGCGTCCGCCGTCGAGGGCCGCAAAAACCCGACGATCCGGGAAGGATTGCCGTGCTTCCGTAGCCAGCGCCTCCAGCGTGGTGACGCCGATGGCCGGGATTTTCAGCGCCAGCGCGAGGCCACGCACGGTGGCGACGCCGACGCGCAGGCCGGTGAAGGAGCCTGGACCGACGGAGACGGCAACGGCGTCGAGATCGGCATAGGTTTGGCCCGCCTGCCCCATCGCGGCGGCGATCACGCCCATCAGGTGCTCGGCATGCCCCTTGCCCAGGTCGAGCACGCTCCTGCCAAATTCCTTGCCGGCTTTCGCGTCATAGATGCAGGCCGCGCACAGATTGGCCGAACAGTCGATGGCGAGGAGGGTCACCGCTTTTCCTCGCCACCGGGGAGAGGAGCGACGCCACGGGCGATGATCCTGCTTTCGAGTGGGAGGGAGCGCACCGCGCTCGTCATCCGGCCCGGTCCCTTGCCTTCAACTCCAGCCTTCTGGCGTGCAGCACCGGCTCGGTATAGCCGTTCGGCTGCACCCGGCCCTTGAAGACGAGGTCGCAGGCGGCCTGGAAGGCAATGGAGGCGTCGAAATCCGGCGCCATCGGACGGTAAAGCGGATCGCCGGCGTTCTGGCGGTCCACCACAGCAGCCATGCGCTTCATCGTCTCCATCACCTGGGCTTCCGTGCAGACGCCGTGATGCAGCCAGTTGGCGATGTGCTGGGAGGAGATGCGCAGCGTCGCGCGGTCTTCCATCAAGCCCACATCGTTGATGTCCGGCACCTTGGAGCAGCCGACGCCCTGGTCGATCCAGCGCACGACATAGCCGAGGATGCCCTGCGCGTTGTTGTCCAGTTCCTTCTGGATGTCCTCGGCCGACCAGTTCGGCCGCACCGCGACCGGCACGGAGAGGATATCGTCGAGCTTCGCCTTGGCGCGGTCCTTCAGCTTGTCCTGCACCGCATGCACATCGACCTTGTGGTAGTGCGTGGCGTGCAGCGTGGCGGCCGTCGGCGACGGCACCCAGGCAGTGTTGGCGCCGGCCTGAGGATGGGCGATCTTCTGTTCTAGCATCGCCGCCATCAGATCGGGCATCGCCCACATGCCCTTGCCGATCTGGGCGCGGCCTTCGAGCCCGCATTCCAGCCCGGTGTCGACGTTCCAGTTCTCGTAGGCGCCGATCCAGGCGGCCTGCTTCATGTCGCCCTTGCGGATCATCGGGCCGGCTTCCATCGAGGTGTGGATCTCGTCACCGGTGCGGTCGAGGAAGCCGGTGTTGATGAACACCACGCGGTCCTTGGCCGCGCGGATGGCTTCCTTGAGGTTGACGGTGGTGCGCCGCTCCTCGTCCATGATGCCCATCTTGATGGTGTTCGGCTTCATGCCGACCAGCTTTTCCATCCGGCCGAAGATTTCCGCCGCGAAGGCGACTTCTTCCGGCCCGTGCATCTTCGGCTTGACGACATACATGGAGCCGGCGCGGGAGTTTTTGCGCGCGCCGTTCGGGCCGACGTCGTGCAGCGCGACCAGCGCGGTGACGGCTGCGTCCAGAATGCCTTCCGGCACTTCCGAACCGTCGGCAAGAAGCACCGCCGGGTTGGTCATCAGGTGGCCAACATTGCGCACCAGCATCAGCGAACGGCCGGGCAGCGTGAGCGTCGAGCCGTCCGGCGCAGTGTAGCTGCGGTCGCCGTTCAAGCGGCGGGTCATCGTCCTGCCACCCTTCTCGAAGGTCTCAGAGAGGTCGCCCTTCATCAGGCCGAGCCAATTGCGATAGGCGACGACCTTGTCCTCGGCGTCGACGGCCGCGATAGAATCCTCGCAATCCTGGATGGTGGTGATGGCGGCTTCGAGGATCATGTCGGCGATGCCGGCCGGATCGGTCTTGCCGATGGGGCTTTCCCGGTTGACGACGACCTCGACATGCAGGCCGTGCCGTTCAAGCAGGACCGCTTCCGGATCGGCCGCGTCGCCGCGATAACCGACGAATTGCGCCGGGTCCTTCAGCGCGGCCGTGCCCGCCGCCGTCCTGAGGGCAAGCGCGCCGCCCGACACCGACATGCCGGTCACGTCCTTCCACGAGCCGGACGCCAGCGGCGCAGACTGGTTGAGGAAAGCCTTGGCCCAGGCGATGACCTTCTCGCCGCGCTTGGGATTGTAGCCCTTGCCCTTTTCCGCACCGTCCGTCTCGGGGATGGCGTCGGTGCCGTAGAGCGCGTCGTAGAGCGAGCCCCAGCGGGCGTTGGCGGCGTTGAGCGCATAGCGCGCGTTCATTACCGGCACGACGAGCTGCGGACCAGCTATGGTGGCGATCTCGGGATCGACATTCTCGGTCTTCACCGCAAAGGCCGGGCCTTCCGGCACCAGATAGCCGATCTCTTTCAGGAAGCCCTTGTAGGCGGCCATGTCGACGGGCGCGCCGTTCTGCTTGTACCAGGCGTCGATCTTTTCCTGGATCTCGTCGCGCGTCTTCAACAGCGCCCTGTTCTTGGGCGCCAGATCGTGCGCGATGGCGGCGAAGCCGTTCCAGAAGGCGGCGGCATCGATGCCGGTGCCGGGCGCCGCCTCGTTCACGACGAAGTCGTGTAGTTCGGGGGCGATGCGCAGGCCTGCGATCTCGATGCGGTCGGTCATTTAACTCAGTCTCCAAGAAGGCCGCCGGAGAAAAGCGGCAAGTCGTGCCGGGCCTTTGGCACGCTCGCGGTCCGGGGTCAATTATCCTATCGTTCCAGCGCCCGCGCTTACGCCGCGATGCGCGGGCGGCCCGACGCGACGGCGACGATCTCGGCCTCGACGAACATGCGCTGCCCCTCGACGATCGAGACGCGGAACTCCTTCGACACCGATATCTCGACCTCGTCGGCGCCGGCCTCGGCTGCGCGGCTTTCAGCCAGCGACCGCACCTCGGCCTCGGCGGCAGCGACGGCCGGGTCCTCCTCCTCGAAGTCGACGATCCCGCTGTCGCTGGACAGGCGGAACTGCCCTATCTTGGGCTGGCTGACGCGCGCCTCGACGGTGACGCGCACCTGACCAACGACGGCACCCAGCGCATTGGCGACGTCGGTGTCTTCCGGCACGATGCAGGCGTTGCCGAGCAGCGCGGCGAGGCCGGCATAGTGCAGCGGCGCCGAAGCGCCGAGGCCGATGACCGGGCGATCGAGCGAGACAGCCAGGCGGGCGATGCCGGGATAGGCGTCGACGGCGCGCTGCACCAGCGCATGCGCCACGGTGCCGGCGCCGTCCAGCCCGTCCTCGGCGAAGGCGGTCTCCAGTATGTATTCGGCCGACCAGCGGGTGACGGCCCGCAAAACGCGCGCGCAGAAGGCTTCCGGCGAATCCGCGACAGCCTGGCCGCGGCCGTCGCGCTTGCGGGCGAACAGTTCGGCACCGAGGCGGGCGGCCTCGCCGTTCCAGTTCGCCTGGCGGCCGAGCACATGCGCGGCGTCCGAAGGCGTGAAGCCGGATATGTGGACGAGCCCGCGCGCCACCAGCCTTTTCAGCGTCGCGTTCTGGGCGTTGGAGGAAAGCAGCAGGTCGAGCGGCTGCGGGATGGCGGTGATCGCCTCGTAGAGCTTGGCCTCGGAACGGCCGAGCCCGGCGGCGAAGCGTTCGGGGATGCCGGTGCGGAAGGCGAAGCGTGCGTCCATGCGGCCGGCGTTCGGCGCGCGCAACTGCCGCTCCAGTTCCCGGATGACGCTCGCGCCATGCGTGACGGCCGACAGCGACAGCGGCACCAGCCGGCGAGGCCCGAGCACCAGGCGCGGGTCCAGCACGCCTTCCTGGAACGCCACCTCGGAATCGCCGCCAAGGCCGAAGGTCCGCATGGCGACCGCCTCCACCATGGTGCGGAAGCCGCCGACGGTGGCGCCTTCGGGATCGAGGCGGGGCCTGCCCTTGTCCAGCACCGCGACGTCGGTGGTGGTGCCGCCGATATCCGACACCATGGCGTTATCCAGCCCGGTCATGTGGCGGGCGCCGACCAGCGAGGCGGCCGGTCCCGACAGGATCGTCTCGATCGGCCGCTGGCGGGCGAAGGCGGCCGAGACCAGCGCGCCGTCGCCACGCACCACCATCAGGGGTGCTGCGATGCCGCGCTTTTCGAGAAAGCCTTCCGTCGCCGCGACCAGCCGGTCGATCATCGAGATCAGCCGCGCGTTGAGCAGCGTCGTCAGCGCCCGGCGCGGCCCGCCGAGCTTGGCCGACAGTTCGTGGCTGGCGGTGACCGGCAGGCCGCTGCGCTCGCGGATCAGGTCGCGGGCGGCAAGCTCGTGCTCGGGGTTGCGGGTGGCGAAATAGGCGCAGACGGCGAAGCCCGAAACCGTCTCCGCCAGTTCGGGCAGCGCCGCCTCCAGCGCGGCAAGGTCGAGATCGGCGGCGTTGCCGTGCACGTCGTGGCCGCCTGGGCAGAAGACCACCGGATCGGCGCCCAGCGCACCCTTCAGGCCGTCGCGGGCCAGGTCGTCCTCGCCGAAGCCGACCATGACCAGCGCGACGCGCCCGCCCTGCCCTTCGACCAGCGCGTTGGTGGCGAGCGTGGTGGACATGGAAACGAGCTTGATCGCCGCCGGGTCGCAGGCCGCCTTGGCCAGAACCGCATCGACCGCGCCGGAAATGCCGACCGCCAGGTCGTGACGGGTGGTCAGCGCCTTGGCCTTGGCCAGCACCGTGCCCTTTTCACCGCCACCCTCGGTCCACAGCACGGCGTCGGTGTAGGTGCCGCCGGTATCGATGCCTAAGAAGAGGGGGCCTGAGGCAGAAGAGCGCTCAGGAGCGGATGCGGAGGAGTTCATGGGGCAGGCATTCCTTGGACGTTACCTGCCTTTAGCCGATACCCGCCCGCCAAGGGAACAAGCCAGTAGCCGCAAATGTCCATGACAGCGGCGATTTTGCGCACTTAGGCCCTGCAAGGGCAGACATTGGACCGGCGCCGTCAGGCGAGATGCAGCGCGCCGCCCTTGTGGGCGGCGACATGATCGGTCTTGTCGCTCCTGATCTCGTATTGCGGTTCGTCTTCCGAAGCGCGGTGGGTGTGGCCCTTGTAGTCGAAATCGCGCGTATGAACCGCGATGATCGTTCCCGAAACGTGTCCCGCCTCGGAATTCCAGCGTACATGATCGCCGACCTTGAAGCGCTTCGCCATGCTTTAGGCCTCCAGCTGCTCCAGAACCACCACCGCTTCCGTCGTCAGCAGGCGGAAGGTGAAGCTTTCCTGGAAATAGAGTTCGACGGCGGTGCTGGAATGGCTCGCATAGCCGATGGAGATATCCTGGCCGATATCCAGCTCGAAATCGCCGCCGCGGGTGGTCAGCACGAAGGCGCCCTGGATGGCCGGCGCCCAGACGATGCCGCCGTCGACAAGGCGTTCGATGTGATGAAGGATAGGATAGCCGTCATCGCTGCCGCCGCTGGCGGCGGTATAGGCGTCGGCGCCGAGAACCAGCGCGTAAGGCCCGTTGCAGCCGGCGAGCCGCAATTGGCTGACGGCCTGCGCCACCGCGGCGGGATAGTCGTCCGCCTTGGCCGGCAGCGCGACGCCGGCATTGCTCGTGCCTTCGCGGATGCCTTGGATGCCGGCGGCGGCATAGCCATCGAAGACGGCGCGATCCTCGGCGAAGGCGATCGTCTTCGCCGCTTCCTTGACCGGCGACCAGTCGGAGTCCGTCGCCCCGCGCTCGACGTCGTCGATCTGCTGGCGCGAAAGCCGGAACGGAACGCGCAACTCAACCAGCGCCTTGACCTCCCGCTGCACCGACTGGATGCCGTCGCCGGGTGCGGCGATCTGCCGGACATGGCCGGTGCCGACGGCGGAAAAATCGAGGCCCTTCGGCCCGACGACGTCGACGACACGGCGCGCGCCGAGATGGCGCTTGAGCGTGCGCGTCGCCTCCTCCTCGATTTCGGCCCAGGCCGCATCGGAAATGGGTGCGAGTTCGCGATGGAGGTTATTCATGGCCAGCCTCTTGCTTCAGGGATCCGATGCCGAGCGAACCGTCAGCGGGGGACGGTTGCGCGGGAGTCTCGTCAATCGGCGGGGTCGCATCCTGTGCCGGTGCGGCCGCTTGTGCGCGCTCGGGGACGACGCCGGGAGCAACGTTGTCCAGAAAATCAGCCGTCGGCACGAAGAACAGGCAGCCCGTCACCGCGCGGCTGAAGTCGAGCAGATGGTCGTAGGTTCCGGGCGGATTGCCGACGAACATGTTCTCCAGCATTGTCTCGATGCGGTGCGGCGAACGGGCATAGCCGATGAAATAGGTGCCGAACTCGCCCTTGCCGATCTCCCCGAACGGCATGTTGTCGCGCACGATCTGCAACTGCTCGCCGTTCTCCTCGATGTTGGTCAGCACATTGTGGGCATAGGGTTTCTTGTCCGCGTCGCGCTGCTCGATGTCGGAGAGCTTGTGGCGGCCGATGATGTTCTCCTGCTCCTCGACCGGCACCTTGTTCCAGCGTTCGATGTCGTGGAGGTATTTCTGCAAGATCACGTAGCTGCCGCCGGCAAAGGCCGCGTCTTCCTCGCCGATGATGGTCGCGTCGATGGCCCCCTGGTCGACCGGATTCTCGGTGCCGTCGACGAAGCCGATCAGGTCACGATCGTCGAAGAACTTGAAGCCATGCACCTCGTCCACCGTGGTCACCGCCCCGGCGAGCCGGGCCATGATGTGCGTGGCCAGTTCGAAGCACAGGTCCATCGAGGCCGCGCGCAGATGGAAGAGGATGTCGCCGGGCGTCGAGACCGCCGTGTGCACGCCGCGAATCTCGCGAAAGGGATGCAGGTCCTTCGGCCTCGGCGCGCCGAACAGCCGGTCCCAGGCCTGCGAGCCGAAGCCCATGACACAGGAGAGCTGCCCCTCAAGATTGCGGAACCCGACGCCGCGCAGCAGGCTGGAGAGGTCGGAGCAAAGGCCGCGCACCGTTTCCTCCGCCTCCGCTCCGGGGTTGATTGTCACGACCAGGAAAATCGCCGCGCGCGTCAGCCGCGAGGCGACCGACTGGGACACTGGGGAAGGCAAGCTTGAAACCATATTCATCCATCAGAGGTGGTCCGGCAGACGTCGCCAAGCGCGTATGTTGCATCCGGCACAGGCAGGTTTACAAGTTTCGATATCGCGAAAGACGAGAAAGAGATTTCAAAGTCGCCCGCCAACGACCTGATGGTGTCGGCTATCCTTGCCGGCAGCTTTCCACGAAGGCGCGGATCGTCGCGATCCGGGGGTTCGAAAGGCTCCAGAGCACGCCCAGTTCGCGCGTTTCGGCGTCGGGGAGCGGACTCTTCCGCAGCCGCAATCCTTCCGGCCAGGGTGGCGCCCAGTCGGGCAGCACCGTGACCCCCAGGCCGCCGCTGACGAGCGTTACGATGGAATCCAGCGCGTCCAGTTCCAGCCATTCGCGCACCTTCAGCCGGTGCCTGCGAAGATAGCGATCGACGATCTGGCCGCCCCATTGGTTGCGGTCGTACCGGATGAACCGCGCCGAGGCGACAGCCTCGGCCAGGGTGACGTTCTCCATGTCTCCGGGCACGATCAGCACCAACGGTTCCTCGCGCAGGGTAACCCAGGCAAGCGACTTGGGAAGCTGGAACGGCGGCCGCACCAGGACGGCCGCATCGATCTTGCCGGTTGTGACGCTGTCGTAGAGCTCGACGGAAGACCCCGGACGGACGAAGAACTCGATGCCGGGATAGCGGCGGCTCAGCGCGGCGATGACCGGCGGCAGCATGCCCGTCAGACCGGTGGCGATCGATCCCAGCCGCAGTTCGCCGGCCGGCTGATCGTTGGCCGCCAGCGCGCGCAGGTCGTTCGCGTCGGCAATGAGGTCCCTGGCCTTCTGCAGGACCGCGAGCCCCGACGCGGTCGGCTGCACGGTCCGCCCGACCCTCGCCACCAGCGAGTGGCCTAGTTCCTGCTCGATGGTCTTGAGGCGCAAAGCCACCGCGGCAGGCGTCAGGTTCAACCGGCGGGCGGCCTCTGCGACCGAGCCGCAATCGGCAACCTCCACGAAGCTTTCGAGGAAACGGATATCCATAGTTTAGTTTTTCTATCGTCTGATCCTAGGAGAACGGAGATTTTACCGATTGATCGAGGACCCTACAATGCGGTTCTGCGGGCCGGTCGCCCGGATTCTTTTTCCATCGACGGAGTTTTTGATGTCAGTAGCCGACAAGTTCGCCAGGCTCGTCACCGACAACGCCCCCGGACAGGAGGTGCGCCAGAAAAGCGGTGACCTGCACAATGTGATGCGCGGCGGAAATCTTGCCGGCACGCCCGTCGACTTCTCCCACGGCGACGTCGATGCGTTCACCCCTCCCCCCGACGCCTTCAACGTCTTTGCCGAAGGGGTCCGGAGGGGCGCGGAGCAGGCCTATACGGAATATCGCGGCGCAGGCAGCATCCGCGACGGGCTGGCCGACAAGCTCGCCGCCTTCACCGGAGCGGCGGTCGATGCGGCGGACGGCATGATCCTGACGCCCGGCACGCAGGGCGCGCTCTTCCTGGCGGTGGCCAGCGTGGTCGGCCGCGGCGACAAGGTCGCGATCGTCCAGCCGGACTATTTCGCCAACCGCAAGCTGGTCGAGTTCTTCGAAGGCGAGATCGTGCCGGTCCAGATCGATTATGTGAACGCCGAGACCGAAGCCGGTCTCGACCTCGACCAGCTCGAGGACGCCTTCCGCCAAGGGGCCAAGGCGTTCATCTTTTCCAATCCCAACAATCCGACGGGTGTTGTCTATTCGGAAGCCGAGATCCGCCGGATCGGCGAGTTGGCGAACAAATGCGGGGCGGCGGTCATCGCCGACCAGCTCTATTCGCGCCTTCGCTATTCGGACGCCTCCTACACGCATCTGCGCGCCGGCGGCATCGACTCCGACAGGATCGTTACCATCATGGGGCCGTCGAAAACGGAATCGCTCAGCGGCTACCGTCTGGGCGTCGCGTTCGGCGCCCCCCAGCTGATCGACCGGATGGAGAAGCTGCAGGCCATCGTCTCCCTGCGCGCCGCCGGCTACAATCAGGCCGTCTTCAAGACCTGGTTCTCGGAGCCGGAAGGCTGGATGGAGGAACGCATCCGCCTGCATCAGGCCATCCGCGACGATCTGCTTGCCATCCTGCGGGCAGTCGAAGGCGTCTCGGCCTCGACGCCGCGCGCCGGCAGCTATCTCTTCCCGCGCTTGCCAAAGCTGGCGCTGGCCCCGGCGGATTTCGTGAAGCTGCTGCGCCTTCAGGCAAACGTCATCGTCACGCCCGGCACGGAGTTCAGCCCGCATTGCGCCGACAGCGTCCGCCTGAATTTCTCGCAGGATCACGCCGCCGCCGTGAAGGCCGTGGAGCGCATGGCCGAACTCATCGAAAGATATCGCCAGTGAGCGGCGACGCCGCCCTGCCGCCCGTACCGCAGGGCAACTACCGCCCTGCCACGCGGTTCGGCGACTTCGTTTTCACCTCGGGCATGACCCCGCGCGTCAACGGGGAATTGCAGTTCACCGGTACCGTGCGCGCAGCCGAGCCGGTGGAGAGCTGGAAGGAGGCGGTTGTCCTGGCCTGCCGGAACGCCCTGACCGCGGCGCTCGGCATGCTCCAGCCGAACGAGCACGTTGCCGGCGTGCCGAGCCTTACGGTCTTCATCGTCGCTGAGGCAGGTTTCATCCGGCATTCCAGGCTGGCGGACTTCGCCTCGGACTTCCTCCGCGCCGAGCTTGGCGAATGCGGGATCGGCAGCCGGGCGGCGGTCGGCGTCGCGACGTTGCCTGGGAATGCGCCGGTCGAGATCCAGCTTACATTGGCCGCCGCGCGATAAGGCGGCGCCCTGCAAGCGCCTTCTGCAAGCAATGTGGAACAGGCTTGCTCGCCTGTTCCACAGCCGGATCAAGTAGGACGCCCGCCTTCCGCGCAGATGGCCCGGTAGACGGCTTCGACGGCAACGGCCAGGTCGCCGATATCCATGCCTTCTTCCGGGCAATGGCTGCCGTTCCAGTTGCGAATGAAGACCATGACGCTCTGCCAGCCGGCCGCGGCAAAGGCGGCGGCGTCGTGGCCGCCGCCGGAGAGCATGCGCCGGGGGCGGCATCCCATCAGCCCGGCCCCCTGAACGACGAAGTCTACCATCTGCTGAGACAGTTCGGCGGGCTGGCTCCGGCTCTGCCGGCCGAGGTCGAACCTGATCGCGGGCGTTTCCGCCTCGATCCGTTCTATCTCCAGCCGCAACAAGCCGTCGGCCTTGTCCAGCGTGGCGGCGTCCGAGGAGCGCATATCGAGACAGAAGCCGAGCGTGCCGGCGACCTTGGCCATGGCATGGGCAGGACCGGCGGCATCGACCCTGCCGAAAGTCACCGTGAGATCGGCTCCCTCAGTGAGAAGGCCGTCCCAGACCCGGTCCATCGCCAGGACCAGCTTCGAGAAGGCGACGACCGCATCCGCGCGACCGGCGCGAGGTGCGGCGCCTGAATGGGCCCATTGCCCGTCGACGCGGGCCGCCCGGTAGCGCAACCCGCCCCTTACCGCTGTCACCACCGCGAATGGTTCTCCGGCTGAATGCAGGATCGGGCCCTGCTCGATGTGGAATTCCAGGAAGCGGGCGGGATCGGGCGCAACCGCCGCCATCACCGCATGCGGGTCATATCCCTGCTCGCGCATATGATCGGCGAGGCTGCGCCCGGTATCGACGCGCCGTGCCTCGAACTCCTCGCGGCTCAGGCGGCCGAGCGCAGCACGCGAACCGATATAGGACACAGGGAACCACACGCTTTCCTCGGCGCGCGTGACGACGATCACGAGATCGGCTTGCGGCGTCCGTCCATCGGCTCTCAGCGCAGCCGCAAGCGCCAGGGCGCCGGCGACGCCGGCCTGGCCGTCATAGGCACCGCCTTCGGCAACGGTGTCGAGATGCGACCCGACGTGGAGCGGGACGGCATTCGGGTCGCGGCCCTTCAGCCGGGCGAACAGATTGCCCGCCGCGTCGCGCCGAACCGTCATGCCGAGAGCGAGCGCTTCCTCCTCGACCATCGCGTGCGCGGCACTTTCGAGATCGCTGTAGGACGGCCGCGTCCATCCCGGCCCGCCCGCCGAAAGCGTGTTGACCCTGGTAATGACCCTTTCCAGCGTGGCGCGGATCGCCTCAATGGCGCCGGGCGACATCGCGCTCATGTGACGGCTCCGCCTGCCCGGTCGGTCCATACCTCCGGGTTCAGGGCCGTCGCCGGCATCGCCCCCGAAAGCGCCGTCACCACATGGCTTGCCGCGGCCTCGGCCACCCGGCGCAGCGCGTCTTCCGTGGTGGCGCCCAGGTGCGGCGTGAAGATCACGTTCGCGAAGCCGCCGAGCGGACCTGCCGGGGCGTTTTCCGAATAGACGTCGAGTGCGGCGCCCGCGATCCGGCCTGTGCCGAGCGCCTCGCACAGGGCCTCCTCGTCGACAAGGCCGGCGCGCGCGACATTGACCAGGATGGCGCCCTGCTTCACCACCGCGAAGGCCTCGCGCCCCATCAGCTTCGCATTCTGCGGCCGCATGGGCGTGTGGAGCGACACGACGTCGGCCTGTCGCAGTCCTTCGGCCAGCGTCGTCACCCTGGTGTAGCCGTCGACCTCCGGCGCGCGGGGAGAATAGACGAAGATGTCCATAGCGAAAGCCTGATGAAGCATCCGCCCCACGTCGCGGCCGATCCGCCCCCAGCCGACGACAAGAGCCGTCTTGCCGGACAACTCGCTGAATCGGGCGGACTCCCGGAAACCGGGTTGACCCTCCCGCACGCTGCGGTCGGCCGCCGGGATGGCCCGGGCGGCGGCAACGACAAGACCGACGGCAAGCTCCGCCACCGAACGCGCGTTCACGCCCGGCGTGTTGGCGACGAGCACTCCTTTTTCGGCGGCAGCCTGCCCGTCCACGGAATCATGCCCGGTGCCGTGGACCACCACCACCCGCAGGCGATCGGCGGCGGCAAAGGCCCTGGCCTTCAGCCCGGCGTCCCGGGTTATGACGGCATCGCAGCCGGCGATCAGCGCGGCGACGGTTTCCATGTCGGAGGACGGGCTGATGACCGGCTCGATCCCGGCTGCCCTCAACACGGCAAGACCCGCCTCGTGGATAGGTTGTACGACAAGGCATCTCATGGCCGACGACCCATGCTGTTCGCCCGGCGGGATCGCCGGGCAGCGATTTCAATCGGAAGCGGCGCGTCAGACGCTCGCGATCATGCCGCCATCGACACGGATGACCGAGCCGGTGATGAAGGAGGCGCGGGTGCTGGCGAGGAAGGCGACCATGTCGCCATATTCCTCGGGCTTGCCATAGCGGCCGACCGGAATGGATGCCACGCTCGCCGCGGCCACGTCTTCCACGCTCCGGTTCTCCCGCTTGGCCCTTTGGCTGTCGAGGAACTGGATGCGCTGCGTGGCGATGCGGCCGGGCAGAACGATGTTGGCCGTCACGCCGTCGCGGCCGACCTCGCCGGCGAGCGTCTTCGACCAGCCGACCAGTGCAAGGCGCAGGGCGTTCGAAATGCCGAGATTGGGGATGGGCGCGACGACGCCCGACGAGGTCGAGGTGATGACGCGCCCCCATTTGCGTTGCCGCATCCCCGGCAGCACACGATCGGTGATGGCGATGACCGACATCACCATGGAATCGAAATGCTTGCGCCACAGTTCCGCGTCCTGGCCAGCTGCGGCCGTGGGCGGTGGCCCGCCTGTGTTGTTGACCAGGATGTCGACTTCACCAGCTTCAGCCCGGACGGTTTCCAGGCGCCGGTCAATGCCGTCGAGATCGGCGAGGTCCCAGGCGATCGGCTTGGCGGCCCCGCCTGCTTCCAGGATGCCGTCGCAGGTTGCCTGGGCAGCCGCCACATCGATGTCGGCCACCATCACGGTCGCGCCTTCGAGGGCAAGCGAGCGGGATATCGCGCCGCCCAGGCCGCCGCCGCCGCCAAATACGAGGGCAACCTTACCCTTGAGCCCAAGATCCATTTTTCAACCTCGCAAGCTAACAAAACCAATCCCACCGATCCGGCGTTTCGGATCGGCAATCCCGCAGTTGTCGAATGCAGCCTAGTCGCGCGCCCGCCTGTTGGCCCAACGCTCGAGCCCGACCGAAGCCAGCGACGCCGGGAACGAAACCAGCAGGAACAGCAGCCCGACCATCGTCATCGGCTCGATGTAGCGATAGGATTCGTTGGCCGCGATCCGCGCCGCGTTCATCAGCTCGATGACGGTGATGGCCGACAGCAGCGGCGTCTCCTTGAACATCGAGATAACGTAGTTCGACATTGCCGGGATCATCGGCGGGATGGCCTGGGGCAGGATGACCTTCGAGAAAGTGGAGGACAGCGGATAATTGAGCGCCTTGGCCGCCTCCCACTGCCCTTTCGGCACGCTTTCCAGGCCGGCGCGATAGACTTCGGCGGCATAGGCCGAATAGTGCACGCCCAGTCCGATGACCCCTGCCGTCAGCGGTGATAGCGCAATTCCGAAATCGGGCAGCACGTAGAACAGCACGTAGAGCTGCACCAGGAGCGGCGTGCGCCGGACGAATTCGGTGAGACCGGCGACCGGCCATCTGATCCACCCCCCGCCGGCGAAACGCGCGATGGCGATCGGCAGGCCGAGCGTGAAGGCGAGCAGCGAACCGAGGATCGTCGCCTGTACCGTGACGACCAGACCGGCCAGCAGGTTCGGCAGGATCTGCCACGTGAAGTCCCAGCTCCAGGTCATGACACGCCTCGCACGCCTTCACGTCCGGCACTGAGCCGCCGTTCGGCAAGGGACACGACCGCCAGGATCGCGCTGGCAATGATGAAATAGATGACGAGGATGGCCAGGAACGGCCAAAGCGTTTCGCCGGTGGAATTGCGGATCAGCTGCGCGCGGAAGGTCAGGTCGCTGATCATGATCAGCGAGGCGACGGCCGAAAGCTTCATCAGGTCGACCGCCAGATTGCCGAAAGGCGGCAGCATCATCGGGATCGCCTGGGGCAGCTCTATGTGGCGCAGCCTCTGCAGCGGCGAATAGTTCAGCGCGATGCCGGCTTCCCGCTGGCTGCGCGGCACGGCGAGGACGGCGCTGCGGACGACCTCCGCCCCGTAGGCGCCGATGTTCAGGCCGAGCGTCAGGATGCCCGCGGTCAGAGGTTCGAGCGAGACCCCGAAATACGGCAGGGCATAGAACATCCAGAACATCTGGACCAGGCACGACGTGCCGCGGAAGAATTCGATATAGGCGACCGAGAGCCATTTCAGCGGGCGCACCGGCGAGAGCCGGCCAAGGCCCGCGACAAAGGCCATCACCAGCGCGAGGGCGCAGCCGCCCAGCGTGAGGACAATGGTCATGAGGGTTCCGGACCAGAGGAACCCGCCATATTCGGTCAAAGTCTGCATCTTTGGGTCAGCCGGCGCCGGAGCGCCGGGGTAGGCCTAGCGCCCACCCCGGCAAGCGGATCAGTTGGAGGCCGTGCAGAGCTGCTCGCGGGTGGCTTCCTTGGCCACGACCGAGGAGAAGCCGTACGAGTCCACCAGCGGCGGGAACGCGTCGGTGCCCTTCAGCTCCTTCAGCGCCTCGTCATAGGCCTTGCGGAAGGCCTCGTCGTCCTTGCGGAAGCCAGCGCCCGCGCAGCTCGGCGGAATGCCCAGAACGGGGTTGACGATCTCCAGCTTGGGGTCCTTGGCCTTGGTCAGCAGTTCGTGGATGACCGGCCCGCCGAGGGCATAGACCTTGACCCGGCCGGACTGCAGCATCTTCAGGCCGCTCTGCGGATCGGGAGCGACGACGATGTTGGCCTCGGACACGCCCGCTTTCTTGGCGTAGTCGTATTCGGCGCAGCCGCCGCAGGTCGCCATGGTTATACCGGCCTTCGCGATGTCCTCATAGGTCTTGAGGCCGAGCGGATTGCCGGTTTCGACAGCAAAAGCCTCCGAACCGCACACATCCGGCTCCGAGAAGGAAATGGACTCGCAACGCTTCGGATTGATGTAGAGACCCGCCGCGATGAAGTCGAAGCGGCCGGCCTGAAGTCCCGGGATCATCGCGCCATAGTCGACGATCTGATAGCGCACCTCGGGAACGCCGAGCTTGGCCATGACGGCCTTGGCGACATCGGGCGCTGCACCGGTCAGCGTGCCGTCCGGCTTGACCTCGCTGAAGGGCGGCTCATTGGCGATGCCGATCGTGGCGTAGCCCTGGGCCTTCAGCTTCTCCAGCGTGTCCTCGGCCCGCGAGGCCGTCGTTCCGGCGGCTGCCACCGCTGCCAGCAGGCCAAGTCCCGCGACGATTTTCATTCTCATTTTCATTGCATTCCCCTTTGTTTACAGTCCTCGACTGCGGTTCACAGTGATCTGCCTGAATCCAGGATCTTCTTCAGGAAGGCTTTCGTCCTTTCTTCCTGAGGGTTCTTGAAAATGGCTTCGGGAGGGCCCTGTTCGACGATCCGCCCCCGGTCGAAGAACAGGACACGGTCGGAAATGCTGTGGGCGAAGCTCATCTCGTGCGTCACCAGGAGCATCGTGGCGTCCGTGCTGGAGGCGATGTCGCGCAGCACGGCCTGGACCTCTTCGACCAGTTCCGGATCGAGCGCCGACGTCACCTCGTCGAACAAGAGGATCTTCGGCGACATCGCCAGAGCGCGGGCGATCGCCACCCGCTGCTTTTGTCCGCCGGAAAGTTGCGAAGGATAGTGGTCGGCCTTGTCGGCGAGGCCGACCATGCCGAGCAGTTCCCGGGCGCGATGCTCCGCCTCGTCGCGGCCGACGCCCATCGAGATCATCGGCGGGTCCACGACGTTGCGCAGCACGCTCAGGTGCGGGAAAAGATTGAAGTGCTGAAACACCATCCCGATGTTACGGCGCATCGTGCGCAGGTGGGCCTCATCCGCCGGGACGAGCTTACCCTGGCGCTCCATATGCCATAACGGCTTGCCCAGCACGCTGACGACGCCGCCCTGGATCTTCTCCAGGGTCATCAGGATGCGCAGGATGGTGGTCTTGCCCGAGCCGCTCGGACCGATCAGCGAGACCTTCTCGCCGCGACGCACGCTCAAATTCAGGCCGTCGAGGATGGTCAGGCTGCCAAAGCGCTTGGCGACGTCTTCGAAGCGGACAATTTCGTCTCCCATATGCCTAAAAGCCCCGGTGCGTTCGAGCCGTCTGAAGTCGACCCATATTGTCCTTACTTGAATAGTATGTACAATGTTGTTGCCGGCAGAGTCCAGCCGGAAAATTGGTTCGGACTAGCGAAGTTGGAAAATCCGGGGCGGGCATGAAAGCGGCGGCGGCCTACGACTACATCATCGTGGGGGCAGGATCGGCGGGCTGCGTGCTCGCCAACAGGTTGTCCGAGGACAGCAGCGCAAAGGTGCTGCTGATCGAGGCCGGCCCGAGCGACGGAAGCTGGCAGCTGAGCATGCCGGCAGCCCTCACCTACCCGCTCCGGGGCCGGCGCTTCAACTGGGCCTACGAGACGGAACCGCAGCAGCACCTGAACGGCCGCAGGCTGTACTGGCCCCGTGGGCGGGTCCTGGGCGGCACGTCCTCGATCAACGGCATGGTATGGGTGCGCGGCCACGCGCGCGACTACGACAACTGGTACAGGCAAGGCCTGGACGGATGGGCGTTCTGCCAGGTTCTGCCCTACTTCCGCCGGCTCGAGACCTATCACCGACAGGACGCCTACCGCGCGACGGACGGCCTCGTCGGCGTCACGCGCGGGCAGTATCCGAACCCGCTTTTCGATGCTTACATCGAAGCCGGCCGGGAGGCAGGCTTTCCCGCCAGCGAGGATTTCAACGGCGCGCGGTTCGAAGGTTTCGGCCGGTACGACATGAACATCTGGAAGGGGCGCCGGCAGAGCGCTTCGACGACCTATCTCAATGCCTGCCGCAACCGCCGAAACCTGGAGGTCCGCACCGGTACGCTGGTGCATCGCGTGGTCGTCGAGCGCGCGAAAGCCACAGGCGTGGAAATCGCGGCCGGCGGCAGGACCGAATTCCTGCGCGCCGAGCGCGAGGTCATCCTGTGTGGCGGAGCGATCAATTCCCCGCAGATACTGATGCTGTCGGGCATCGGCGCAGCCGCACACCTGCGCGGGCATTCCATCGAGGTCGTCGTCGACCTGCCCGGCGTCGGGCAGAACCTGCAGGATCATCTCAATACGTCGGTGAAGCACGAATGCCTGCAACCGGTGACGCTCTACGGAGCAGACCGTTTCCCGCGCAACGTCCTGATCGGGCTTGAGTATTTCCTGTTCAAGACTGGTGCCGGCGCCACGATGCACACCGAGGCCGGCTGCTTCGTGAAGGCGATGACCGACGCCGACATCCCCGACATCCAGCACCATTTCATCCCGACGATCGTGCTCGACAACGGCCGCCGCCCCGCCGACAGACACGGCTTCCAGTGCCATATCTGCCCTTCCCGTCCGGTAAGCCGGGGAAGCGTCGGACTGCGCTCCGGCGACCCCACGGCCGCGCCCGTCATCCAGCCGAACTGCTTCGACGCGCAGGAAGACAGGGACATCATGGTCGCGTCGATCAAGCTGACGCGCGAAGTGCTCGCCCAGCCGGCGCTCAGGGCCTATCGCGGGCTGGAACTCGCGCCTGGTCCGGACGTGCGGACAGACGCGGAGATTCTCGCCTACCTGCGCGGCAGCGCCGTCACATGCTATCATCCCTCGGGGACATGCAAGATGGGCTGCAACGACGACGCGGTGGTGGACAGCCAGGCACGCGTCCACGGCGTCGAAGCCCTGCGCGTGGTGGATGCCTCGATCATGCCGGAACTGGTCAGCGGCAACACCAACGCACCGGTGATGATGATGGCCGAACTGCTGTCGGACCGTATCCTAGGCAGGACGCCGGAAGCGGCGATCGACGTCGACTATCACGGCTACACGCCGATCCGTTCCAGCTCCCTCGCTGCCGAGGCCTGAAGGCTCCGACGCCAGGCTGAAGGCCCGGCGCCGGTTACAGGCGCGGCCTCCAGCCGATGCTCGCGGGGACTTGGAACGTGCCCGCGGATTGTCTCAGGCGACCTTGCGGACCGGCGTGCCGGGTCTCTGGCTGACCTCGTAGTCCGACGCGACGAAGTAGGGAGCGTTCGACGGCGGCAGCGGCTGTTCGCCCTTGATCATCGACGCCGCCTTTTCCGCGATCATGATGGTCGGCGCGTTCAGGTTGCAGGTCGGCACGAGCGGCATGATCGAGGAATCCGCGACACGCAGCGCATCGATTCCACGGACCCGGCATTGCGGATCCACCACAGCCATCTCGTCGACGCCCATCTTGCAGGTGCCGCAGGGATGATAGGAGGAATCGAGCTTCTCGCGCAGGAACTCGTCGATCTCCGCGTCCGTCTGCACCTTCGGGCCGGGATGCAGTTCCTCGCCGCGATAGGGATCGAACGCCGGCTGGGCCAGCACCTCGCGTGCCAGACGCACCGCCGCGCGCATTTCGACCCAATCGTCCTCATGGGCCATGTAGTTGAAGAAGATCTTCGGCTTCTCGCGCGGATCGGCGGAGGCCAGGCGCACCCATCCGGTGCTGCGCGAACGCATCGTCCCCGTCTGGATCTGGAAACCGTGGTAGCCCATGGGGCTGCGGCCGCCGTCGGCGATCGCCAGCGGCATGAAGTGGAACTGTATGTCCGCCCAATGCATGCCGACGCGGCTGCGGATGAACGCGCCGCTTTCGAAATGGCTGGTCGAGCCGAGCCCACCCCTGCCGAGGAGCCATTGCAGGCCGATCTTCGCCTGTGCCAGCGGCGTCAGGGCGGAATTGAGCGTCACCGGCCGCAACGACTTGTGCTGGACGCTGGTGAGAAGGTGGTCCATCAGGTTTTCGCCGACCCCGGGGAGATGATGGACGAGTTCGATCCCGTGCGCCTTCACCTCGTCCGCCGGGCCGATCCCCGAGAGGAGAAGAAGCTGTGGCGAATTGATCGGCCCGCCGGACAGCACGACTTCCGCGCGCGCATTGGCCTGGATGAGCCTGTTACCCTGGCGGAAGACGACCCCCGTCGCGCGGTGGCCGTCGAGGACGATGCGCTCTGCCTGCGCGTTCAGCTCGATATGCAGGTTCTTCCTGTGGCGGACCGGCTTGATGTAGGCGTTGGCGGCGCTCCAGCGCACGCCGTTGTGGACGGTCATCGGATAGTGGCCGAATCCTTCCTGCTGGAAGCCGTTGATGTCATCGGTGGCTGAATAGCCTGCCTGCACGCCGGCTTCGAGGAAAGCCCGGTGGAGAGGGTTGTGGAATTGCTGCACGGTCGTGTTCAGCGGCCCGCTCCTGTCGTGATAGGCGTCGGGCTCGCCCTTCCATGCCTCGGAGCGCTTGAAGTAGGGCAGCACCTCCGCATAGGACCAGCCGCGCGCGCCCGCCTCGGCCCAAGCCTCGTAATCCAGCGGATTGCCGCGCAGATAGACCATCGCATTGATCGAAGACGAGCCGCCGAACACCCGTCCGCGCGGGCAGCGGATGCGGCGGTTGTTCAGCCGGGGTTCGGGCTCGCTGAAATAGGACCAGTTGTACTTGTCCGACGTGGCGGCGATGCGCAGGGCGGCCGGCATCTGGATGAAGACGCTGGAATCGGAGCCGCCGGCTTCGAGAAGCAGAACGCTATGGGACGGATTTTCGGACAGCCGTGCCGCAAGAGCGCAGCCGGCCGAACCCGCGCCGACAACCACATAGTCGAAATTACGCTCTTCCATGGCCCCTCTATCATGCGTTCGTTACGCGATACCGCGTCAATGACTTGTACTATGTGATATGTTTAGTACAATGGGCTCAGCCTGTCAAAACCATTCCCACGACGTTTGGCCCCAAGGAGCATCAACTTGCATCGTTTCGTGCTGATAATCGACGGCGAGACCGTCACCGCCGAGCAACGCCCGGCCATAGAAGTCACCAACCCGGCGACCGGCGAGGTGATCGGGAACCTGCCCTGCGCTACCGTCGACGATCTCGACCGGGCGGCGGCGGCGGCGGCCCGCACTTTCGGCGCCTGGAGCCGGTTGAGCAGCGCCCGGCGCAGCGAAATCCTGCGCAAGGCCGCGCAGATCACCCGCGAAAGGGAGAGGCAGATCGCCGAGCTTCTCACCCTCGAGCAGGGCAAGCCGCTCAAGGAGGCGCTGGGCGAGGTTTCCGGCATCTACGAGACGCTGGAGTGGTTCGCCGAGGAAGGCCGCCGCAGCTACGGCCGCATCGTTCCCTCCTCGTCGCAGAACATCGAATTCAAGGTGCAGCAGGTGCCGGTAGGCCCGGTGCTGATTCTCACGCCATGGAATTTTCCGGTCGCGGAAGTCGCCACGCATCTCGCTCCCGCCCTGGCCGCCGGCTGCACGGCGGTGATCAAGGCCACCGAGGAAGCGCCGAGCGCGACCGCGCTGCTGGTCGACATCCTGCACGAGGCCGGTGTGCCGCATGGCGTCGTCAACCTGGTCTACGGCGATCCGGCCGCCATCTCCCGGCATCTGATCAACTCGCCTGCGATCAGGAAGGTGGCCTTCACCGGCTCGGTCGCGGTCGGCAAGCAACTCGCGGCCCTCGCCGGGGCGGCCATGAAGTCGACCACGCTGGAGCTCGGTGGCAACGCGCCGGCGATCGTCTTCGACGACGTGGATCTCGAATCGGTCGCCACGCAGATCGCCTACAGAAAGTTCCGCAACGCCGGCCAGGTCTGCACCACCCCCAACCGCATCTTCGTGGCCGACAGCGTGTTCGACGACTTCGTCGACCTCATGGCGACGCGTGCCAAGGCGCTCAAAGTGGGGCCGGGTTCCGATCCCGCCACCGAGATGGGCCCGCTGGTCAACTCGCGCAGGCTCGATGCGGTGCTGAAGACCGTTCACGACGCCGTGGAGCGTGGGGGCAGGCTCGTCTGCGGCGGTCGCCGCTTCGGCAACAGCGGCTTCTTCATGGAGCCCACGGTGCTTGCCGACGTGCCGGAGGATGCGCTTGCCGTCCGCGAGGAGATCTTCGGCCCGGTGGCCGTCATCAACCGCTTCTCCGACATCGATGACGTGATCGAGCGGTCGAACAGCGTTCCGGTGGGTTTGGCCTCCTATGTCTTCACCCGGTCCCTGTCCCGCGCCCGCACGGTCTCGGAGGGACTTCAGTTCGGGATGGTCGGCGTCAACACGCTGGCCATCAGCACGGCCGAATATCCGTTTGGCGGGACGAAGGACAGCGGGCTCGGCCGGGTCGGCGGCATGGAGGGACTGGCTCAGTTCCTCGAGGTCAAGACCGTCACCACCGACTTCTCCGCTTGAGGGCTGGACATGAACCATATGCTTGCACCCCGCATGTCCAGGGTCCGTCCCTCCGCCACCGGCGCGATCTCTGACCTTGCGCGGTCGCTCTCCGACCAGGGCCGCTCGATCATCAATCTCGGCGAAGGCGAACTCGACTTCGATACGCCGCCGCACATCAAGGATGTCGCCGTCGAGGCCCTGCGCCGCGGCGAGACGAAGTATACGGCCGTCGCGGGCACTGCCGCGATGAAACAGGCCATCATCAGGAAGTTCCATGACGAGAACGGGCTCGACTACACGCCCGCCGAGGTAATCGCCGGAACCGGCGCGAAGCAGCTCATCTTCAACGCATTGCTGGCGACGGTCGCCGAAGGCGACGAGGTGATCGTGCCCGCGCCCTACTGGGTCTCCTATCCCGACATGGTGGGCCTCACAGGCGGTACGGCGAAGATCGTCTCGTGCGAGGAGAACAACGGCTGGAAACTCAGGGCCGAGGCGTTGGAGGCCGCGATCACGCCGTCGACGAAATGGCTGCTGCTCAACTCTCCGGGCAACCCTTCGGGCGCGCTCTACACCCGCGACGATCTCGCCGCACTGGCCGAGGTCCTGCTTCGCCACGAGCGCGTGATGGTGCTGGCCGACGACATCTACGAGCACATCAGCTTCACCGGCGATTTCCACACGCTCGCCGAGGTGGAGCCCAGGCTCAAGGACCGCGTGCTGACGGTCAACGGCGTGTCGAAATCGTTCTCGATGACCGGCTGGCGCATCGGCTTCGCCGGCGGCCCGGCGTGGCTGATCGGCGCGATGCAGACGCTCCAGTCTCAGAGCACGTCCAATCCGAGTTCGATAAGCCAGGCCGCTGCGGTCGGCGCCCTGACGGGATCGAAAGCCTTCCTGGCCGAATGGGTCGAGGTGCTGCGGCAAAGGCGCGACATCGCCGCCGCAATCCTCCAGTCCGCGCCCGGGCTGCGCTGCGCCGTGCCGGACGGGGCGTTCTACCTCTTCGTCAATTGCGCCGGTCTCGTCGGCAGGAAGGATGCGGACGGCAAGGCGATCGAAACGGATATCGATCTCGCCGCCTATCTGCTCGACAAGGCCGGCGTCGCCGTCGTTCCGGGCTCGGCCTTCGGCGTGCCGCTCTATTTCCGCGTCGCCTTCGGCGTGGAGACGGAGCAGCTCGAGCTTGCCTGCCGGCGCGTGGCCGGGGCCTGCGCTGCCCTTCGATGACCCCATATCCGGCGTCCAGGCGACGCCGGGCTTTTCGACCGGACCAAACAGAAAGGGGCCTTCGAGGCCCCTTTCTTCATCGAACGTTCGCTGAGCTCACATTACCGGGCCGGGCCCTGCCCTTACCGGAGCAGTCCGGCCCCACGAAGCACAGGCTAAGCCAGAGAGACCCCGGCTTCGGGCTGCTTTGCCAGCTGTTCCAGACAGGATGCGACCTCGGCCACGGCGGCATCCTTCAGGTCCGCCAGCGGTGCGCGGACGTGGCCGCCATTGAAGCCGCGCAGGCGCATCGCCGCCTTGACCGTCTGCGGCTGGCCGTGACGCCGAGCCAGAGCGCGGAAGCCGTACCAGAGCTTGTGCAACCGCGTGGCCATGGCGAGATCGCCCTTCTCCAGCGCGCGATAGGTCGCCAGGATGACTTCCGGCAGGGCGCAGCTGTTGGTCGAGCTCAGGCCATGGAAACCGGCCGCGATCACGCCCGGGAAGACCAGGTCCGAAGCGCAGAAGAGCTTGCAGTCCTCCGGCACGGAGTTGGCGAGCGCGTCGATGACGGCCGGCGCCAGATCTCCCTGCTTGAGGCCCGCCACGTTCGGCAGCGCCGCGATGCGGCGGATCGCCGGGACCGACAGCGTTATGCCGATGCCGGGAGCGTTGTAGATCAGGATTCCCGTCTTCGACAGCGGCGCCATCTCGGCAAAGAAATCGATGATCTGCTCTTCCGTGACTTCCGACACGTAGGGCGGCGTCACCATCGGCAACCCGCCCAGGTCGCCGGCGAGCTGCGTGAGGTCGCGGCAGGTCCGGGCATCCGAAGCCGCGCTGCACAGCATCACCGGAACCCGCGTTCCGACGATGTCCATGACACGGCGGAAGAGTTCCGCCCTCTCATCGGCGGACATCGCCGGGAACTCGCCATAGGTGCCGCCGATCAGGAGGCCGTTGTAGCCGAGGCCGATCACCCGCTCGATATTGGCAGCCAATGCGGTGAAATCGATCGCGCCATCAGCCGCGAACGGCGTTATCGCGATGTTGAATATGCCACGGAGACCTTCGCGGCTCTCTTCGACGCTTTTCATTTTCCAGATCTTGTCCTTCTTGCTGTCAGGCGCCGACCACGGTCATGCCGCGCTCGACGGAGCCGAGAACGCGACAGCCGTTCTCGGTGATGACGATGGTTTCGCTGACGCCGACGGTGAACTCGCCATAGATGCGAAGCGCCGGCGGGATGTGGAACGTCATGCCGGGCCGCAGCTCCGTGGTGACGCCGGTGAACAGGCTCAGGATCGCGCCCTCGCCCCAGTCCGGCGCGAAGGAGATGCCGATGCTGTATCCCGTGCGCTTGCGGTAGTTCTCCGTGTAGCCGTAGCGGTCGATGACGTTCTGGCAGGCAAGGTGGACGGCCTCGCAGGTCGCGCCCGGACGCGCTGCGTCCAGCGACGCCTGCAGGCCTTCTTCGCAAGCCTCGTACATGCGCAGCGCCGTATCCGACGGCCTGCCGACCCAGGCCGAACGCATGAGCCCGGCATGGTAGCGGTCATGGCAGGCGGCCATTTCGAGGAAGGCCGGATCGCCCTGCTCCAGCTTGCGGCGGCGCCAGGTTCCGTGCGGTATGCCGGTGCGCGGCCCCGCCGAAACGAGCGGTTCCATGCCGAGATACTCCGAGCCGTCGACGATGGCGGCATTCATCATCGCGGCGACGAGGTCGTTTTCGCTGGCGCCGGCGCGAACGGCCGCCAGGCCGGCCCTGAGACCAGCGTCGGCGTGCCTGGCCGCGGCTTCCATCTTCTTGATTTCCGCCGGCGATTTGACCGCGCGCAGCGATTCCACGATGCGGGCGCCATCGGCGATGTTGCCGAGCTTCGCCTGCAAGGCTTCGTAGATGGCGATCGGGAGGAACCAGCCGCGCTTGTCGATGGCCACGCGCCGGCCGCTCAGGCCGCGCTTGCGCAGCACGTCGGCCAGGAAGTCGACCGGATCGTCACCGTCACCATAGGTCTCCACGTCCTCGATGAACGTGTTGGACCGGAAATTAAAGTATTCGAGCTGCCGGATGACGAAGACCGGGTCCTTGTCGACGGAAAGGACGAGCGCCTGGAACGTGTAGTAGCCGGGCGTCTGCTGGCCGGTCAGGTAGAAAATGTTCTCCGGGCTGGTGATGACCATCACGTCGATGCCGGCTTCCGCCAGCAGCTTCCGTGCGCGGGCGCTGCGCTGGTCGAGTTCTTCCTTCGGGAAGGCGGCCTCGCCGCCCTGTTTGACCCCGCTCATAGTGAAACCTCCATGATTTGATGCGCGTTTGATGTGTCGAAGGTGATCCCGAGCCCTGTCTCGCCACCCAGCCTCACAATTCCGTCGCCGTAGGAGACGCCCGAGACGGGATCGTTGGCGAGGCCGTCGGCCCCGTAGAGTTCGGCGCGGTCGGCGGAGATGGCGACGGCCAGTTGGAGAGCGGCCGCGGTGGCCGCGCCGCCCTCGTTCATCTGGCCGACCATGACGGGAACCCCGCTCGCCTGGATGCGTCGCGCGGCCTTGAGGGCTGCCCCGATGCCGCCCAGCTTCAGCAGTTTGACATGCGCTTCCAGCCTGCCGCCGATGGAACATATCCGTTCGACGTCGGACCAGGACGCCAGGCTCTCATCCAGCATCACCGGCAAGGGCGAACGCCTGGCCAGAACCTCGATCGTCTGCCAGTCCCCGGCGGCGGTCGGCTGCTCGGCATAGGCGATGTCGAGTGCCGCGAGCCTTTCCAGCCTGGCCAGGGCGTCGGCGGCAGGCCAAGTTCCGTTCGCGTCGACCGCGATCTCGACTTCCGCCCCGAAGGTGTCGCGCAGCCAGCGCAGGCGGGCGATGTCCTCATCGAAGGAGGCGATCCCCACACGCACCTTGAGATCGCGGAAGCCTCTTTCCACATAGGCGAGCGCGCGCTGGCGGAAATCCTCGAACGGACACCAGAACAGGGTCTGGTTGGTGGCCGCGGCCAGCAGCATGCGGCTGCCTGCAATCTTCTCCGCCACGCTTACGCCGGCTCGCCGGGCATCGAGGTCGCGCAAGGCGGCGTCGATCATCATGCGCAGCGGTGCCGACGCGGCAAAGGAGCCTTCCGCCAGTTCGTCAAGCGTGCCGCGGCTGTCGAGCCCGGCCGGCAGCGAGCCGATGACCCGCTCGGCCTCGCCGAGAAGCGCCTCGGGCTGGAGGCCATTGAGATAGGCGGCATTGATGCGTGCCTCACCCACCCCCGAATGGCCGCCCTCCTCCAGCAGGAGATAGATTTCCTCCAGACGAGCCACGGCCCCGGACGAGGCCGTATGGACAGCCAGCCCGGATGCGTAGACGAGACCTGCCTTGAAGAGACGAATGCGCACGGCCAATGCTCAGCCGAGCAGCGAAAGGGCAATGTCGCGATAGATCAGGCTGGCAGCGCCAAGCTCGTCGATCGGCACGAATTCGTCCGGCTTGTGCGCCACGCCCAGATCGCCGGGACCAACGACGATGCCAGTCGCGCCGAGCGTCCGGAAATGGACCAGATCGCACCCGCCCTGGAAACCGAAGGGCCCGGGGTTGACGGCGCCGTGCCGGCGGCTCGCCTCGATGCCGGCCTTGACGATGGGCGCATCCAGGGCGGTCTCGGTCGGGCCGCCGGTGGTCGCGCGGAATTCGGTGATTTCGGCGCGAACCCCTTGCCTGCCCGCGCTATCGAGCAGGCGCCGGATTTCGTTCGCGGCCTCTGTTTCGTCCTCGCCCGGGATCATGCGGCGATCGAGAAGAAGCTCGCAGCGATCCGGTATGACGTTGTCGGCGTGGCCGCCATGGATGCGTGTGATGGACAGGCTGGCGTTGCCGACCAGAGGATGCGAGCGCTTGCTGACGGCCTCTTCGTGGTGCTGCTCGATCATGCGTATGAGCTTCGAGGCTTCGTAGATGGCATTCAGCCCCAGATGCGGCGTGCCGGAATGCGCCGTGCGGCCGTGGACGCAGACGAGCGGGCGCATGCTGCCCTTGTGCGCGGTGATCGTGGCGTTGGAGGTCGGCTCGCCGATCACGGCGAAATCGACATGCGGCCTGCCGGCCGCATAGTGCCGCGCCCCTTCCGAGGCGACCTCCTCATCGGCCGTGAAGACCGCCAGCAGCGTGCCGCTCCAGTCCGGCGAGGCCTTGAGCATGCGCAGCGCCTCGATCATGGAGGCCAAAGGACCCTTGGCGTCGCAGGCGCCGCGCCCGTAGAGCCGGCCGTCGCGCTCCGTCAGCTTGAGCGGGTCCGTGGCCCAGCCATCGCCCACCGGCACGACATCGATATGGGTGTTCAGCGCGAAGACGGGGCCTGGCCCGCGCTCCAGGCGGGCGATGACATTGGTGCGCCCGGCCTTGTATTCGCTGAGCGAAGCATCGAACCCTTCCCGCGCCAGCAGGTCGGCAAGGTAACGGCCGGCCTCCGCCTCGTGGCCGGGCGGGTTCTGGGTGTCGAAACCGACCAGCGCAGCCAGATCGGCCTTGATCCTCGAAATGTCAGGAGTCGCGGTCATTCTCACCCTCAACCGAACAAGATTGCTTCAAGTTATACAGTTAGTACAATTATGGCAAGCGGAAAATCCGGCAGTTATAGGCATTTCAGACGTTTGCAGGCGCTTGCCGGAAACTTCAATTGTATGTTAGCGCCATATGCATCCAACCGTGCAATCCGCCTGGGCGACAGCCGTCGCAGGAGGAAGGGGGCCACAGGTGACTGCGCGACAGAACCGGTATCTACTCGCAAACCAGATCATAGACCTGATCACCACGTTGCGGCTGAAGGACGGCCATCACCTGACCGAACAATTCCTCGCCAAGGAGCTTCAGGTATCGCGCACGCCCGTGCGCGCGTCGCTCGACCTGCTCGAGCGGGAGGGAATAATGATCTCCAAGCCGAACCAGGGATACTTCCTAGCCAAGTCATGGTCGGAGATCGAGCATCTGACCCTCGACGTCCCCAGCACCGAGGAACAGAACGTCTATGCCGCGATCATCCGCGACCGGCTTACGGGCGAGGTGCCGGAGAAGATCAGCCAGAAAGAGTTCGAAATCCGCTACAACACGAATCGCAACACGCTTCTGCGTGCGCTGTCGCGGCTGTCGGACGAAGGACTGGTGGAACGCAGCCCCGGCCGAGGCTGGCGCTTCATGCCCACGCTGGAAGGCAACACGGCGCTGCGCGACAGCTACGCCTTCCGCACGGCGATCGAACCGGCCGCCTTCGCCATGCCCACTTTCGGCATCAACCCGGTCGTCCTGAAGCGCTCGCAGGCCGCCCACGAGTATCTTCTGACCGGCAACAATCTTCGCAATGTGAATGCGCTGCAGCTCTTCGAGATGGACTCGGAGTTCCACGAGATGCTGGCGCGGTTCTCCAACAACAGTTTCCTGCTTCTTTCGGTCCAGCACCAGAACCGCCTGCGCCGGCTTCTCGAATTCCACACGTACACGAATTTTTCGCGCGTGCGCGAATGGATCCGGGAACATATCGTGGTGATCGACGCCGTCGCCAAAGGCGACCTAGAGACCGCAGCCGAGGCTTTGAGGCTACACTTGCAGAACGCCGGCAAGAACGCGGTCCTCTCGCACCTGAAGCAGGCCGCCCCCCACTAGCCACGTCGATCAAGCGCATTTCGGACCGCCGATCCGAATCAGAACCGGCTTGGCGTCGAGCCGATCCGACCGTTCACGCGGTTTTTGCGACAGCTGCAAAATATTTGATCCGCTCTCGGGCGTTCCGGCGGTTCGCAAACGACGCATCGGCCGACATGCGCAGATAGCGCGAAACGGCGCGGCCGCGGCCTTTCGGCCTGCCGATCCGGGTCTCGCCGCCCTTGCGGCAAAGGCGCGCCAAACCTTATCCGGACAGGCCGCGTTAACTTTTCGTTAACCATTTCGCCGATACATCTTGGCAACCGAAAATTTACCAAGATCAACACCGTGTTAACGAAACCCCGGCCCATCCGCCTCAAGGGGCGGTCCTTTCTCGCCCTGTCGCTTGCCCCGGAGCTGCCCTTCGAGGACTGGCTCGCCGGGCTCGACGACCTCGCCGCCCGCTCCGCCGGCTTCTTCCTTCGCCGGCCCGTCGTGCTCGACGTCGACGGGCTCGACATCGACAAGGCCGAGCTGCGCAAGCTGGTCGACGACCTCAGCCAGCGCAACGTCCGCGTCATGGGCATCGAGGGCGCGCGGCCTTCGCTGCTCGGGGCGGACATGCCGCCGGCCATGAGCGACGGCCGCCCGGCCTCCGACTTCGAGCCGCCGACCGAGAGCGAAGCGGACGAAGCGCAGGATGCTCCGGCGGTGGAAACGATAGCGGCCGCCGGCCCTGCCCCGGCGCAGGCCACGGCCTCGCTGGTGGTCACCGAGCCGGTCCGGTCCGGCCAGTCGCTGTTCTTCCCCGAGGGCGACGTCACCATCGTCGGCTCGGTCGCATCGGGCGCGGAAGTCGTCGCCGGCGGATCGATCCATGTCTACGGCACGCTGAGGGGACGCGCGCTGGCCGGCACCACCGGCAACGGTTCGGCCCGCATCTTCTGCCGCAAGCTGGAAGCCGAACTGATTGCCATCGACGGCTTCTACCTGACGGCGGAGGACATGGAGCCGGACCTGCGAGGGCAGGCTGTGCAGGTCTGGCTGGAAAACCACGGGCTGAAGACCGGAATACTCGGCTAGGATTTGGGCGACCCGAAAGAAGGTCCACAAAAGGAGAGGTCAATGGGCAAGGTTATCGTAGTGACATCCGGCAAAGGCGGCGTGGGCAAGACCACGTCCTCCGCCGCCCTGGGCGCCGCTCTGGCGCAGAACGGCGAGAAGGTGGTCGTGGTCGATTTCGACGTCGGCCTGCGCAATCTCGATCTCGTCATGGGCGCCGAACGGCGCGTCGTCTACGACCTCGTCAACGTCATCCAGGGCGAGGCGAAGCTCACCCAGGCGCTGATCCGCGACAAGCGGGTGGAAACGCTCTACCTGCTGCCCGCCTCGCAGACGCGCGACAAGGACAACCTCACGTCCGAAGGCGTGGAGAAGGTCATCGCGGCGCTGAAGAAAGCCTTCGACTGGGTGATCTGCGACAGCCCCGCCGGCATCGAGCGCGGCGCCACGCTCGCCATGCGCCATGCCGACGTGGCGATCGTGGTGACCAATCCGGAGGTCTCCTCGGTGCGCGATTCGGACCGCATCATCGGCCTGCTCGATTCCAAGACGCTGAAGGCCGAGAACGGCGAGCGCATGGAAAAGCACCTGCTGCTCACCCGCTACGACCCGACGCGGGCCGAGCGCGGCGACATGCTGAAGGTGGACGACGTGCTGGAAATCCTTTCGATCCCGCTGCTCGGCATCATCCCCGAGAGCATGGACGTGCTGCGCGCCTCCAACCTCGGCGCGCCGGTGACGCTGGCGGACGAGGGCAGCGCGCCGGCCAGGGCCTATTTCGACGCGGTGCGCAGGCTCAAGGGCGAAGCCCTGCCGGTCACCGTTCCGGGCGAGAAGCGGGGCTTCTTCGGCAAGTTCTTCGGGAGGAAAGCGGCATGAAGCTGTTTAAGCTCTTTTCCAAGCCCCAGTCGGCCCCGGCGGCGCGCGAGCGCCTGCAGGTGTTGCTTGCGCATGAACGCGCCAGCGCCGGCGGCTCGGACCTCGTCGCCAAGCTGAAGGACGAAATCCTGCGCGTCATCTCCAGGCACATGCACATCGACCAGGACAAGGTGAGCGTGAAGATGGAACGCGGCGAGCAGATGTCGACGCTGGCCGTCGACGTCGAGATCCCGTTCAATGCGGCGAAGGCCGCCGCGGCACGGAAGAAAGCGGCCTGACGGCCGCTTTCCGATCCATCTTTCGGGGACAGGGGGAACAGACCACGTCGGCGCCATCGGCCGACCGTCGGAGCGATGATCCGCGCATGATCGGGGTCGCTCCGGCCCAGGCACCGGGCGCACCATCATCAGCAAAGGAGCAACGCGATGACCCGCATATCCCTTCTGGAACGGCTGAAGGAAATCCAGAAGATGCCGCGCTACCAGGGGCGCGACATCACCACCATCAGCGCGGTGCTGACGAACCAGGCGCTGGCCAAGCACATCGAGGTGTGCGAGCAGGCCGCCGGCCTCGCGCCGCAGCCGGACAAGAAGGCCGCCGCATAAGACATATCGGACAGTGCCCTGTGGCGTTTGCGCCACCGGGAAATGCAGGCGTTCGGGCGGGACCGTGACAGGATCGCCCGAACGCAGCCGCCACGCAGGCCTCCTTAGTACGCCTCCTCGTAGAGACGCAGTGCATCGGCTTCCGTCACTTCGACCGGATTGTTCCGCAGCAGGCGCTGCTGCTCCATCGCATCCTTCGCCATGAGCGGCAGATCAGCCCTGGGCACGTCCATGTCGCGCAGCCGCATGGGCGCACCCGAGCGATGCGACAGTGCGCTGAGATGGGCGATGAAGCCGCCGGCGATTTCGGCCTCGCCGCTGCCGGTCACCCCGATCGCGGCACCCAGTTCGGCGTATTCCCTCGTCGCCGCGGCGAGGTTGAAGCGCAACACCGGCCCGAGCATCAGTGCATTCGATATCCCATGCGGGATGTGGTAGCGGCCGCCCAGCGGATAGGCCAGGGCATGGACCGCGGCAACCGGCGCATTGGTGAAAGCCTGCCCCGCCAGCATGGCGCCCAACAGCATCGCTTCGCGGGCGCCCCGGTCGGCGGGCGTCTCGCAGGCCGTCAACAGGTTTGCCGTCAGAAGTTTCAGCGCCGCCATGGCAAGGCAATCCGAAACGGGGTTCTTCAGATGGCGGCTCGTGAAGGCCTCGATCGCATGCACCATGGCGTCGATCCCGGTCGCCGCGGTGTGCAGGCGCGGCAGGCCGATGGTGAGTTCGGCATCCAGCAGCACGAGGTCGGCGAAAAGCTGGGGTGCGACAATGCCCATCTTGCTCTGGCCGGTGGACAGGATCGAGATGTTGGTCACCTCCGACCCGGTGCCTGAAGTGGTGGGTATCTGCGCGAGCGGCAGGCGACTGCCCTCGATCTTGCCGATGCCGTAGAGCGCTTCGATCGGCTGGGTGGAAACGGCGAGCACGGAGGCGAGCTTCGCAACGTCCAGGGTCGAGCCGCCGCCGAAGCCGACGACCAGTTCCGCCCGACAGGATTTCGCCAGTTCGGCGGCTTCCGTGACGTTCGATTCGGGCGGGTCGGCCTGCACGCCGTCATAGATGCTGGCCGCAAATCCGCTCCGCTCCAACGACTCCAGTGCGGGCGCCAGCAGATTTGCACGCATCAGCGCCTTGTCGGTGACGATGAGGATGCGGCGGGACGGTGAGAATGTCCCCAGGACCTCGCCGAGACGGCGGGCAATGCCCCATTCGCGCCGAACCTCGGCAACGGTGCGGAACGTGAAACTTTGCATGAGGTTTCTCCCCTGGAGCGTGCGATTTCCGTTTGAAAAAACGATTGCCTATTGACGAAGCGTTTTCAGCATGGCTTTTATGAACAAACGATTGCTCAACGCAATGCCAATTGCAACCGATATGAGCAATCGATTGCTTTTTTGGAGAAGACCACTTGGCCAACACGAAGCATGCGATCTCGCTCACGGCGGATGAAGCGCGACAACTCGACCGCCACCGGTGCGCCGCTGACAGCGACGCTGCCCTGGCCGCGGAACTGGCGACAATCGTCGGGCCTGAAAACGTTCGCGCCGATTTCGAGACTCGCCTGCAATACGGCCGGGATTGCCTGCCCTTTGCCAAATACCTCTACCGTTCCGGCGACCTGCCCGGCACCCTGCCCGCTCTCGTCGTGCGGCCCGCAGATACCGCTGAAGCAGCCAGCATCGTGACCCTGCTTCGAAACGGAAAGCGACATCTGATCCCGGTCGGCACCTGTTCGGGCGTCCTCGGCGGCGCGATTCCTCTTAGCCAGGAGGTGATGGTCGACACGTCGCGCATGGACGCGATCCTGCACATCGATACGGAAAACCAGCTCGTCACCGTTCAGGCGGGCATGAACGGCGGCGATTTCGAAGCGGCGCTGAACGCGGCCGGGTGGACCGCCGGCCACTACCCGCAGTCGATCAACATCTCCACCGTCGGAGGTTGGGCGGCCTGCCGCGGCGGCGGCCAGGCTAGCAGCCGCTACGGCAAGATCGAGGATATCGTGACGGGACTCACCGTCGTGCTGCCTGACGCGCGCGTGCTGCGCGTCGCGCCGGAAGCGCGCCGTGCCGTCGGCCCTTCCATCAAGGACGTCTTCGTCGGCTCTGAAGGCACGCTGGGCATCATCACGGAACTGACCATGCGGATATGGCCGCTGCCGGAGGTGACGGAAGATGTCGTCGTCGCCTATCCCGACGTCGCGGCGGCGGCGCGCGCGGCCCGGCGCATCATGCAGGCCGAATTGCGGCCCGGCATCGTGCGCATCCACGACGCGGAGGAAACGTTGGCGCGGACGCCTGACATCCCCTTCTACCGCGATCTGCCGGTGATGACGTTCCTCTCCTTCTCGGGCAAGCGCCGGTTGGCCGAAGCGGAGAAAGCCCTGGCGCTCGAGATCGCCGAGGAAGAAGGCGGCAAGGTCGGCCCTTCGGCCCCGTTGGAGCAGTGGCGGGCCACGCGCTACGTCTCGGCATCGGCCAGCTGGACCGAGAAGGGCTATTTCATGGACACCGTCGAGGTGACCTTGCCCTGGTCGCGTCTGGTGGAAGCCTATGAGCGCATGGCCGCCGCCGTGCGCACCGTCTCGGCCGAAGCGCATTTCGGTGCGCATTGGTCGCATGTATATCCGGACGGGGCGTGCCAGTATATGACCTTCCGCCTGCCCCCGATGGCCGACGCTGAAGCCCTGCCGCTGCACGCCGCCATCTGGGATCAGTTGCAGACGATCGCCCTCGATTGCGGGGGATCGATATCGCATCACCATGGCGTCGGCGTGTTCCGAGGCAAATGGATGGCACGCGAGCATGGCGTAGGGCTTGAAATCATACAGGCCGTGAAGGATGCGCTCGACCCGGACAACCTGTTCAATCCGGGCAAGCTGGGCCTGCGCCGGATCGAAGGTGCCGTCGTCATTAACGGCTGAGGATGGCTATGGAGTGCTTTCTGGGCATAGATCTGGGTGCGGGGTCGCTCAAGGCCAGCGTCGTCCTTCGGGACGGACGCTGCCTGGCCAGCGCGTCGGCATCCGTGCCCACGATGAAGCCTTTCGCCGGTGCCTCCGAGCAGGACCCGCAGGAATGGTGGCTGGCCTTGTGCCGCGCGGTCCGCGAGGTCATGGAAGAGGCCGGCAACCCGGCGCTCGCGGCCATCGCCCTCTCGGCGGGAGCCCACAGTTCCGTCCTCTCGGATGCCCAGGGCCGGGTGGTCCGGCCTGCCATCATGTGGAACGACCAGCGGAGCCGTTCGCAAGTCGGCCGGTTGCGGGATGCCGCCGGCAAACGCATCGCCGCGCTGTCCTGCAACAGCGTGAGCCCGACCTGGACCCTGCCGCACCTGGCGTGGCTGGCTGAAAACGAACCCGACAGCCTGGCGGCGGCGCATCGGCTGACCCCCGCCAAGGACTGGTTGCGGGGTCGGTTGACGGACGACTGGCTCACCGAGCCGATGGACGCAGTCGGGCTGATGCTCTTCGATCCGGCGGCAGGCACATGGTCGGAGGAGCTGGCGGCGCTGGCCGGCATCTCCACAGGCATCCTTCCTCCCGTGGTGCCCTCCCTCTCACTGGCCGGCCATGTAACCATCCGTGCGGCCGCCGAGACCGGCCTTGCTGCCGGCACACCCGTCATCGCCGGCGTTTCGGACACCGCTGCCGAGGCGCTCGGCGCCGGCATGACGCAGGCGGGCATGGGCGTCGTCAAGCTTGCCACGGCCGCGACGCTGAGCTGTGTCGCCACCAACCCCGAACCCAGCAAGACGCTGGTCAGCTATCCCTACCTGCCGGAGGGCAGATGGTTCTGGATCACGGGCACCAATTCCTGCGCGTCAGCCCACGCCTGGCTGCGCGAGACGATGTTTTCGAGCGGCGATGGAACGGCGCTAGGCTATGCGGCGATGGAAGCGCTTGCCGAGCAAGTCCCGGCCGGATCGAACGGGCTCTATTTCCATCCCTACCTGAACGGGGAACGTGCCCCTCACTGGGACCCGGACCTGCGGGGCAGCTTTACGGGCATGACCTTCCAGCACGGGCCCGGTCATTTCATGCGCGCCTTCTATGAAGGCGTGGCCTACTCGCTTGCCGACATCCTGCGGCAGTTCAACGCCGCGGACGTGCGCTTCGAGCGTCTTCGCGTCACCGGCGGCGGAGCGCGCAGCCCGATGTGGCGCCAGATCCTGGCCGATGTGCTGGGGACGCCCATCGAATTGCCCGAAAGCGCCGATGCGAGCTTCGGCTGCGCGCTGGTCGCAGGGCTGGGCGTCGGCTCATTCGCCTCGGTGGCGGACCTGCAGCGGGCGATCCGCATCGTTGCCAGCCATGCCCCCGATCCGGACAGCGGCGCGGTCTATCGGGAAGGTTTCGCCACATACCGGGATATCCACGCCGCCCTGCAAGACATCAATCACCGCATCAGTGCCCGGGAGCGTGGCGAGCCCCGCAGCCGGAACTGAAGCTTTGGTTTTCAAGGATCAGACAATGTCCAGATCGATATCGGCCCGTCACGGAAAGAACACGCCCGACCTGTCGGCGCTGTGGATGCCCTTCACGCCCAACCGCGCGACCAAAGCCGCGCCGACACGGCTGGTCGCGGCGGACGGCGCCTACTACACCGGCGAGGACGGCCGCAAGAAATTCGACGGCGTTTCGGGCCTGTGGTGCTCGGGCGCGGGCCACAACAATCCGCGTATCCGCGAGGCCGTGACGCAACAGCTCGAAGAACTGGATTTCGCGCCGAGCTTCCTGTTCGGACACCCTGCAGCATTCGACCTGGCGGACCGGCTGGCGGCCGCCGCGCCCGGCGATCTGGAGCATGTCTTCTTCACCAATTCGGGCTCGGAGGCCATCGACACCGCGTTGAAGGTCGCCCTGGCCTATCATCACGCGCGCGGCGAGGCGCAGCGCACGCTTCTGGTGGGGCGCGAACGCGCCTTTCACGGCGTGGGCTTCGGAGGCATCTCGGTGGGCGGCATGGTCGCCAACCGGCGGGCGTTCCAGAACCTTTTGCCGCGCACCGCCCATCTGCGCCATACCTACCAGCCGGAGCTGAACCGATTCCAGACCGGCGAGCACGAGCATGGCGCCGATCTGGCGGACGACCTGCAGCGCCTGTGCGACCTGCACGGCGCAGAGACCATCGCCGCGGTGGTCGTCGAGCCGATGGCGGGATCGACCGGCATCCTGCCGCCGCCGAAAGGCTATCTGAAACGCCTGCGCGAAATCTGCGACCGCCACGGCATCCTGCTGATCTTCGACGAGGTCATCACCGCCTTCGGCCGTCTTGGCCATGCCTTCGCCGCCGAACGCTTCGGGGTGCAGCCGGATATGATCTGTTTCGCGAAGGGGGTTTCGAACGGCGTGGTCCCACTGGGCGGCGTCATGATCCGCAGCGGCATCCACGACGCCATGATGAAAGGCCCGGAATGGGCCATCGAGTTCTTCCACGGCTATACCTACTCGGGCCACCCGCTTGCCATGGCAGCGGGAATGGCAGCCCAGGACTGCTATGAACTCGACGGGCTCTACGCCAACGCACGCGCGCTGGAGCCGGTGTTCGCCAAGCATCTGATGGCGCTGCGCGATCATCCCAGCGTGACGGACATCCGCGCGATCGGCCTGGCCGGGGCCATCGATCTCGCACCCGACCCAGCAGCTCCCACCACTCGCGCGCGTGCCGCGTTCCTGCGCGCCTTCCACGAGCAGGACCTGGTGATCCGCTACACGGCCGACACGCTTGTCTTCGCCCCGCCGCTGATCTCGACCGAGGACCAGATCGCCGAGCTTTGCCGCAAGGTGGGCAAGCTGCTTGCCGGGGCGGCTGGATGAGCGAAGCCTTCGTAAGCCTGCTGTCGGTATCGAAGTCCTACGACGGGCGTCACCGGGTCGTCGAGGAACTGGACCTCGATATCGGCCCGCACGAATTCCTGACCCTTCTCGGCCCTTCGGGGTCGGGAAAGACCACGATCCTGACGATGCTGGCGGGATTCGAAGCGCCGACGACGGGCGATATCCTGATGAAGGGGCGGGCCATCACCGGCCTGCCGCCGCACAGGCGCAACATCGGCGTGGTCTTCCAGAACTACGCGCTGTTTCCGCATATGACGGTGGCGGACAACGTGGCGTTTCCGCTGCGCGTGCGGCGGGTCGCCCGCGACCTGCGCGAAACCCGTGTAAGGGCCGCGCTGGAGATGGTGGGACTGGACCAGCATCTCGACCGCCGTCCCTCACAGCTTTCCGGCGGCCAGCAGCAGCGGGTGGCGCTGGCGCGGGCATTGGTGTTCCATCCCGATCTGATCCTCATGGACGAGCCGCTCGGCGCCCTCGACAACGCGTTGCGCAAGCGCATGCAGATCGAGATCAAGGCGCTGCAGCGCAAGCTGGGCATAGCCGTCGTCTTCGTCACCCATGACCAGAGCGAGGCGCTGGTCATGTCCGACCGCATCGGGGTCTTCGACCAGGGACGGATCCAGCAGATCGGCCAACCCGAGGAAATCTACGCCCGGCCCGCCAACGCGTTCGTGGCCGGCTTCATCGGCGAGACGAGTTGGTTCGACGGCAGGGTGCTGTCGAAGGCCGGCGATCTCGCCCTGATCGAAACGCCCGCGGGTAGCTTCCACGCCCGGCTCGCCGATCCGGCGCTCGACGACAACCATCGGGTGAAGGTCGCCGTCCGGCCCGAAGACATCTCGCTTTCGGCTTCGGGCGAGAACGGCCTTGCCGCGAAAATCGAGGGGCGCACCTATCTCGGCGACCATGTCCTCCTGTCGCTGCGCACCCGTGACGGGACGCAGGTCGTCGCCAAGACCGCCAAATCAGCCGCCGCCGAAGTCATCGGAAACGAGGACACGCGTCTTTTCTGGGCGGAGGGGGCCGCCATCGCCTTCGCCGCCGGAAGCTGATCCGGCACCAATCCGACATTTGCCACGACTACCGAAAACCAAAGGGAGAGAACGACATGACTATCGGAAAGAACATTGCCTTCGCAGCGTTTGGGCTGATGCTGGCCGCCGGCACGGCCAGGGCCGACGGCATCACCATCACGTCCTGGGGAGGCACCTATCAGGACGGCCAGCGCGTCACCTATTTCGAGCCCTTCGTGGCCAAGACCGGCACCAAGGTCACCGAAGAGACCTATTCCGGCGAACTGGCCAAGATCAAGGCACAGGTCGACGGCGGCGACGTGATCTGGGACGTGGTCGACGTCGACAGCAACATGATCGCCAGTGGATGCGACGAAGGCCTGTTCGAGGTGCTGGACTATTCGCGCATCCTCGACCGTTCGAAATTCGTCGACGGCGCGGCGACGGATTGCGCCGTCGGCACGATCGTCGTTACCACGGTCGCCGCCTACGACAAGACGGTCTTCCCCGAGGGGCCGAAGACCGTGGCTGACTTCTTCGACCTGCAGAAGTTCCCCGGCAAGCGCGGCCTCTGGAAGCGCCCCTATGTCAATCTGGAATGGGCCTTGATCGCCGACGGCGTGGCACCCGCCGACGTCTACAAGCTCCTCTCCACGCCCGAGGGTGTCGACCGCGCCTTTGCCAAGCTCGATACGATCAAGAGCCAGATCGTCTGGTGGGAAGCGGGCGCGCAGCCGGCGCAGTTGCTGGCCGACAAGGAAGTCGCTGTCACTTCGGCGTGGTCGGGGCGCATTCAGACCGCGATCAGCGAAGAGAAGAAGCCTTTCGCCGTCGTCTGGGACGCGCAGGCGCTGGACTTCAACTTCTGGGCCATCCCGCGCGGGGCCAAGCATCTCGACCAGTCTTACGCGTTCATCGCTTTCGCCTCCGACGCTGAGGTGATGGCGACCCAGTCAAAGGTCTCCGCCTATGGGCCGACCAACAAGGACGCCATGCAGCACATTGCCCCCGAAGTGCAGGCGACCCTGCCGACGGCTGCGGACCATATGACCAATCCGCTGGTCTATGACGCCAAGTTCTGGGGTGCCAATGGCGAAGCGCTGACCCTGCGCTTCAACAACTGGCTGGCCAAGTAAGACGAGCCCGGCACCCGCGGCCGCGCCTCCCGGCAGGCGCGGCCGCGGAACAATGGAAGGCGGCCATGGCGATCCTCTCACCGGCAAGAATGCAGCAGGCACGGCTTTTCGGGCTGGTGGTGCCGCTTCTCGCCTTCATGACCGTGTTCCTTTTCGTACCGGTAGGCAGCCTGCTGCTGCGCGCCGTGCAGGACCCGGAGATCGCGCAGCTCGCGCCAAACCTGCAACGCGAAATCCGAACATGGGACGGCACCGGCATGCCCCCCGAGGCCGTGGTGGTCGCGCTTCGCGACGACCTCGCGACCTTGCAGCGCGACCGGCGCGCCGCGATCATAGCCAAGCGCGCGGCCGCGATCGATCCCGCCTTCCGGGAGATGATCATGTCCGCGGCCCGCCTGGCGGCGGCCGAACCGCAGCCGGCGCCAGACGATCTCCTTCAGGCGGTCCCGAAGCTTCGGGAGCCGGCGACATGGGCAGCGCTTCGCGGGGTCTTCGCGCCGTTCACCGACACCTATCTCCTGGCCACCGTCGACCATGCCCGCGATCCGGCGACCGGCGCCATCCGGGCCGTTCCGTCGAGCGAGGCGATCTTCATCGACACGCTTGCGCGAACGCTGGGCATCAGCCTGGGCGTGACCGCGATCTGCCTCTTCCTCGCCTACCCGCTGGCCTATGTGGTCGTACGGCAGAACCGGACGATGCAAGCCGTCATGCTGACCTTCGTGCTGTTGCCGTTCTGGACTTCGATCCTGGTCCGGTCGGCGGCATGGCTGGTGCTTCTTCAGACCCACGGCGTGGTCAACGATGCGCTGATCTCGATGTCCATCATCTCGGAGCCGCTCAAGCTGGTCTTTTCGCGCGCCGGCACCGTCCTTGCCATGGTGCATATCCAGCTGCCCTTCACCTTCCTGCCGATCTATTCGGTGATGAAGTCTATCCCCGACGACTATACGCGCGCGGCGAGCTCGCTGGGGGCCCAGCCCGGCTACGCGTTCCGCAAGGTCTATCTGCCGCTGACGTTGCCCGGCGTGGCGGCGGGCTGCCTGCTCACCTTCATCCTGTGCCTCGGCTACTACATCACGCCGGCTCTGCTGGGAGGCCCCTCCGACCAGATGCTGAGCTACTACGTGGCCTACTACCTGAACCAGAACGTCAACTGGAGCATGGCGGCCGCCGTGTCGCTGGTATTGCTGCTCATCACATTGGCCATCTACGTGCTCTACGTGCGCATGGTGCCGGTGCTGCGCCAGACCGAAAGCTGACCATGACCCCGACCCTCGGCTCCCGTCTGGTGCGTTTCGTCCTTCTGGGTCTGGCCTGGATCGTGCTGCTTTTCCTGATGCTGCCGGTTCTCGCGGTCATTCCGCTGTCGTTCAACTCCGAGCCCTTCCTGTCCTATCCGCTGGCCGGCGTGTCGCTGCGCTGGTATGAGGCTGTACTTTCCTCGCCGCAATGGATGGGAGCGCTCAAGTCGAGCCTGATCGTTGGCATCGCCACCGTGCTGATTGCCACCCCACTCGGCACGCTGGCGGCCTTCGCCCTCGTGCGCAAGCGCATGCCGCACGCCCAGGTCCTCATGGGGCTTCTGCTTCTGCCGATGGCCTTGCCTGTCGTCGTCGTGGCGCTGGCGCTCTACATATTCCTGACCCGCATCGGCCTGGCCAACAGCTATATCGGCCTGATCATCGCCCATTGCGTGCTGGCGGCTCCTTTTGTTCTGGTATCGGTCACCGCATCGCTGGCGGGATTCGATTTCGCCCAGATCAGGGCCGGCGCGTCGCTCGGCGCCGCGCCGCTGCGCGTGTTCTTCTTCGTCACCTTGCCGCAGATCGCGCCGGGCGTGGCGACCGGCGCGATCTTTGCCTTCATCACCTCCTGGGACGAGGTCGTCGTGGCCTTGTTCGTGGCCGGCCCCGGTCAACGCACGCTGCCGCGCCAGATGTTTGCAGGATTGCGCGAGCAGCTCGATCCCTCCATCATGGTGGTCGCGACGATCATGATCGTGATCTCGGTGTTTCTGGTGGCGCTCGGCTTCGTCCTGCGGCACCGGGCGGCGCGGCGACGTTGAGCAGGCAAATTCTTTCATGGCCGTAACCTTGGCGAATGTGGCGGATCTGGCAGGGGTGGACCGCTCGACCGTCTCGAAGGTCCTGGCCGGAAGCAAGGACGTCCGTGTCCGCGAGGAAACCCGCCTGCGCATATTCGATGCCGCGCATCAGCTGGGATACCGGCCGAACGGGATGGCCCGCGCGCTGCGGACCAATCGCAGCCAGACCCTTGGACTGGTGTTGCCGCGCCTGGACAACCCGGTGTTCAGCGACATGACCAACGGCGTCGAGGCGGCGGCACGGGCGCGTGGCTATTCGATCCTGATCAACCGGATCAGCGGAGCCAACGCGCGCGACGCCTTCATGCACATGGTGACCGCCAACCAGGTCGACGGCGTCCTCGTGATCAGCTTCGATTCGGACCGCACGCTCGAAGACGCGCTTGCCGGCCTGCCGGTGCCAGTGGTGATGATCAACCGCCGCGCCGTCAACGGGGCGGGCTATGTCGTCCATGACAGCTTTCGCGCGGCGGAGATGGCGACCCGCCATCTGATCGAGGCGGGGCACCGCCGCATCCTCCATCTTGCTGGCCGCAGCGACGGCTTCAACGGCAGCCAGCGCCTGGCCGGCTACCGTGCGGCGCTGGAGGCCGCCGGCGTCGCCTTCGACGAAAGCCTCGTTCTTTCCGTCGGCTACGATCCCGAACTGGCGGCCTCGGCGCTGGCCAACTATCTGCGAACCATCCCCGCGGGAACCCGACGCCCGACAGCGGTCTTCGCCGCCACGCTGGTGACCGCGGCAGGCGCGTTGCGCACCTTGCACGAATGCGGCTTCGAACTGCCCAGGGATTTCTCCGTCGTCGCGCTCAACGACGGCCTCCTGGCAAGCCTCGTCTTTCCGCAGCTGACGACCGTCGCACTGCAAAGCGCGGAAATGGGAAGCCGGGCGGCCGCGATGCTGATCGACCAGATCGTGGAGGACCGGCAGCCCCGCGCGGAGGTTCTGCCACCGGGCGGCATGATCGTGCGTGGCTCCGTGACGCCACCGCCCGAACAGGCCTGACGGCGTATCGCCAGCCCCTGCCCTACCTGCCGCCCACCGCCTCTATGCCGTCTTCGACACGCCTGGCGCCGTTCCTGCACGATGGATTCGTCATTCAGCGGCCACGACACGATCTAGGCCTGCGACACAAGCGGCGCGTCAGTGCCGCGTTGCCTCTATCGAAAATTTCGTGGTCTGCACCGTGCTGCCATCAGGCCGGAACAATCTTAGCAACTATATTTCCACCGATTTGAAACGGGATGACGACCAAGATGCCTCCTCCATCAATGAGGCCGAGTATCAGAAGCATATGGCAGGGATGAGCAGTGAAGGCTTTATGCTCGATCCGTCGGGCTACGAGCGTCTATCGTGATGACGCACATCCTTATGCACCTCATTGATGCGCGCACGAACTTCGCATGGGCTGCGACCATCCTTTCGAAGCCGGCGATTTGGCGAACATGTTACAGCAGCAAGCCTTCCTGATCGCTGGGGTCACGGCTTATGGGCGATGCTACGCCTCGTCTAGCCCGGGAATCCCAACGCTCAACGCCAAGCAGGTCTATGCCGGGTCGACAGATGGCATAGACATCCAAAGGCGCCTGCAGGTGCAACCAATACGATGGCCGCTCACACCGACAGATCCTACCTTATCCGATTGCGGAGGTTCTGACAGGATTTTTCCTTTTTATCAGACGGTTATGTCGTACCGTAGCGCAGTTTCTGATAACATCGGATAGGTGCAAATCATTCCCACTCGATGGTTCCAGGCGGCTTCGAGGTCACGTCGTAGACGACGCGGTTGATGCCTTTCACCTCGTTGATGATACGGGTGGCGGCGCGGCCGAGGAATTCCATGTCGTAGTGGTAGAAATCCGCCGTCATGCCGTCCACCGAGGTGACGGCGCGCAGGGCCAGCACGGAATCGTAGGTGCGGCCGTCGCCCATCACGCCCACCGTCTGCACCGGCAGGAGCACGGCGAAGGCCTGCCAGATGGCGTCGTAGAGGCCGGCCTTGCGAATCTCGTCGAGATAGATCGCGTCGGCTTCCCGCAGTATCTCCAGTTTCTCGCGCGTCACGCCGCCGGGGCAGCGGATGGCGAGACCCGGACCGGGGAACGGATGGCGGCCGATGAAGCTGTCGGGCAGGCCGAGTTCCTTGCCCAGCGCACGGACCTCGTCCTTGAACAGCTCGCGCAGCGGCTCCACCAGCTTCATGTTCATGCGCTCGGGCAGGCCACCGACATTGTGGTGCGACTTGATGGTCGACGACGTCGCGCCGGTGAAGGAGACGCTTTCGATGACGTCGGGATAGAGCGTGCCCTGCGCCAGGAAATCGGCGCCGCCCAGCTTCTTCGCCTCGTCTTCGAACACCTCGATGAACAGGCGGCCGATGGTCTTGCGCTTCTTTTCCGGATCGCTCTCGCCCTCAAGCGCGGAAATGAACTTGTCCGAGGCGTCGACCAGGATGAGCGGCAGGTTGTAGTGCTGGCGGAACATGGCCACCACGTCGGCCGCTTCGTTTTTCCGCATCAGGCCGTGGTCGACGAGGATGCAGGTGAGCTGGTCGCCGACCGCCTCGTGAATCAGCAAAGCAGCGACCGAGGAATCAACGCCGCCCGACAGCGCGCAGATCACCTTGCCCTTGCCGACCTGCCTGCGGATCGCCTCGACCGCCTGCTCGCGATAGGCCGCCATCGTCCAGTCCGAGCGCAGGCCGGCTATCGTGTGGACGAAGTTCCTCAGCAGCTTGGCGCCATCCGGCGTATGCACCACCTCGGGGTGGAACTGCACGGCGTAGAACTTCCGGCTCTCGTCGGCAATGGCCGCGAAGGGGGCGCCGGTGGAGGTGCCGACGACGCGGAAGCCGGGCGGTAGCGCGGTGACGCGGTCGCCGTGGCTCATCCATACCTGGTGGCGCGTGCCCTTGGGCCAAACGCCCTCGAACAGCGCGCTATCGTCCTGAATCTCGAGGAAGGCGCGGCCGTACTCGCGATGGTGGCTGGTCTCGACCTTGCCGCCCAGTTGGGCGCACATGGTCTGCTCGCCGTAGCAGATGCCGAGCACCGGGATGCCGGCTGAAAACACCGCGTCCGGCGCACGCGGGCTGCCGATATCGACGGTGGAGTGCGGGCTGCCGGACAGGATGACGGCCTTAGGCTGGATGCGCTGGAAAGCCTCGGCGGCCGACTGGAACGGCACGACTTCGCAGTAGACGCCGGCCTCGCGCACCCGTCTTGCGATGAGCTGCGTGACCTGGCTGCCGAAGTCGATGATGAGAACGGTGTCGGGATGTGTCGTCATGGCGGGCCTTTAAAGACAAAGTCGAGTCGGCGCAATGGGTTGGCGCGCAGAACCGACAGTCCGATTCAAGCGCTTCATGCACAGGGCAAGCGCCTTCGCGCGGAGATTCAAGACGCGAGCGTACCTGTTGCGAGCGCTTCGGAAAGACGTTCGACGGCAGCCGCCAGTTTTTCGTCGATGACGTGCAGATACTCCGTCCAGTCGCCGACATGGCTGAGTTCGGCGGCGCCGTCGGAAATGCCGCGCAGGGCGATCAGCGGGACGGCGAAGAGCTGGCAGGCGCGCAACACTGCGAAGGTCTCCATGTCCACCATGTCTTCGGCGATCGCATCATAGGCGGCACCGGAAACGATTGCCGCACCCGTCGACAGCGTCGCCTCGCCGATGCCGGGAATGCGCAACGGCAGCGGCACGATCGCCGGCAGGTCGAGGAAGGGCGTGACGCCCTTCTGGAAGCCGAGCGGCGAGGCGTCCATGTCGCGATAGCCCACCGAGACCGCCTGATAGACGCCCGTCTGTTCCAGTCTTCGCGAACCGGCGGAGCCAAGGGAGACGACGAGGTCCGGCAAGGCGCCCTGCCCTTGCAGCCTGGCCAGCTCGGCGCCCACGGCTACGGCGGCCTCGACCGGCCCGACGCCGGTCATCAGCGGCGTGAACAGGCGGCGCAGGTGCGGGCCGTATTCGGCCTCGGCCGCCATCACAAACAGGACCGTCTTGCCGGCGATGTGCGTGACGGGGGTCGTCACGGCTGCGCGGACCCTATCCGGACAGGGGCCTGCTGCTCTGCAGCTCCTTGGCGTTCGACGCCTTCGAAAGGTCTACCGGACTTTTCGATTTGCTGCGCGAACCCCATCCGGCCAGGGGCCCGCTGCTCCGCAGCTCCCTGGCGTTCGACGCCGTCGAAAGGTCTACCGGACTTTTCGATTTGCTGCGCGAACCCTATCCGGCCAGGGGCCCGCTGCTTCGCAGCTCCCTGGCGTTCGACGCCTTCGAAAGGTCCACCGGACCTTTCGATTTGCTGCGCAAACCGGCGTCTCACCCCTGCATTCCCTCACGTCCGGTCACCGTCATCATGGTGCCGGTCATGGTGGCGATCAGCTTGGCTTCACCGTCGGCGGCGATGGCGTAGGCCTGGCCGTCGGCGACGATGATGGTGCGGCCCGGCTTGGTGACGGAGCCGCGGAACAGGAAGCGCTCGCCCCTGCCGGGCGCCAGCAGGTTGACCTTGAATTCGATGGTCAGCACGGCCGCGTCTTCCGGCATCAGCGAGAAGGCTGCGTAACCGCAGGCCGAATCCAGCGCGGTCGAGATCACGCCGGCATGGAGGAAACCGTGCTGCTGGGTCAGCGCCTCGCTGTAGGGCATCTCGATCTCGACGATGCCGGGCGTCACCAGCGTCAGTTCGGCGCCGATGGTCGCCATCGCCTGCTGGCGGGCGAAGGAAGCGCGCACGCGCTCCTCGTAGTCGGGGGCCGGAACGATCTTGGCTGCCATGCGCAATGCTTTCGCTGCTAACGATCGCGGTTATCGCAGAGGCCGCGACGGCAGGCAATCGCGAATTGTGCGGTGCAGCAAGGCGGAGTTGTATTTCCGTCTCGGAGGCCTATCGCATGGGGCATTCCCCCTCTCCGTCTCGGCTTTGCCGAGCCACCTCTCCCCCAATTTGTGAGGGAGAGGATAGGCGTCGAGCCTTGCAACCCGCTTATCCTCTCCACCCGGAACGGGGGGAGAGGTGGCGCGCGAAGCGCGACGGAGAGGGGGAAAACCATACGCGATGGCACTCCCTCACAAGACGGGAAAACCGCGGCCCTCACCCCACCCGGCGCAGCGCGCAGAAGAAGAAGCCGTCGGTGCCGGAGCGGGCGGGCGAAAGCGAGATGCCGCGTTCCCTGTCGATGCGCGCCGCAGCCGTGTGGCCGGGGAAATGCGTCTCCCACAGGGCAGCGTGATCGACGGCCGAGAAGGCACCGGCGCGGGCACGGAATGCCTCGATCTGACTGCCGTTCTCCGCCTCGAACACCGAGCAGGTGACATAGACCAGCAGCCCGCCGGGTTTCACGAAGCCGGACGCCGTATCGAGGATCGCCGCCTGTTCGGCACGGCGCGTCTCCAGCTGCCTGTCGGTCAGCCGCCATTTGGCGTCGGGGCGCCGGCGCCATGTGCCGGAGCCGGTGCAGGGAGCGTCGATCAGCACGATGTCCATGTGACCAGCGAGGGGCTCAAGTTCGGCCGGCTTGGCGACGACCTGCACGTTGCGGGACTCGGCGCGCCGCAGCCGCTCGAAGATCGGCGCCAGCCGCTGCTTTTCGGCATCGTGGGCGAAGATCTGACCGCGATTCTCCATTGCCGCAGACAGGGCCAGCGTCTTGCCGCCGGCGCCGGCGCAATAGTCGAGAACCTGCATGCCGGGCGCGGTACCGGCGAGCAGCGCGGCGATCTGCGAGCCTTCGTCCTGCACCTCGAACCAGCCCTTCTGGAAAGCGGGCTCGGCCTGCACGTTGGGATGGCGGCCGCTGCCCTCGATCGGCGGGATGCGGATGCCGTCGGGCGCCAGCGCGGTCGGCCCCGCCTCGGCAAGTCCCAGTTCGGCCAGCACCTTGTCGCGGCCGGCCTTCAGCGTGTTGGCGCGCAGGTCGAGCGGCGGGCGCGCGGCAAGGGCAGCCGCTTCCGCTACCCAGTCGGCTCCGAAAGCGCCTTGCAGCAGCGGCGCGCACCAGTCCGGGCAATCGGCGCGTACGACATCCGGTGCATCCGCCAGGGAGCGGGACGCCGCCACGAGTTCCATTTGCGAAAGCGGTTCGGGTGCGAACTTGTCGCCTTCCAACGCGGCGTTGAGCGATTGCGGCGTCTGGCCCCATTCCAGAAGCAGGGCACCGAAGCCGAGGGCGCGAGGCGCATCGCCATCCAAGAGCCAGCCGGCGGAGCGCCGCCGCCGCAGCGCGTCATAGACGATGTTGCCGATCGCGGCGCGATCGCCGCCGCCGGCGAAGCGGTGCGACAGGCCCCAGTCCCGCAGCGCATCCGCCGCCGGGCGGTGCCTGCGGCCGATGTCCTCCAGCACTTCGATGGCTGCCGCCAGCCTTCCGCCCAGTCGCATCGTTCCTGCCGTTCGCGGTTGATCCGGCCCCGCTGTAGCGGCAGCGGCCCGACTTCACAAGCGCACCATCCATGTCCGCCGGGGTGCATCGCACCCGCTTTGCAACCTGCAAGGGCCGACATATCCTTCCGCCTGTGATTCGCGGGCCGAGACGGCGTGGCGACATCCATACGAGGAGAGGGAAAAATGAAACTGTTTCTCGCGGAAGTGCTGGGCACGTTCCTGCTTGTGTTCATCGGCTGCGCGGCCATCGTCACGGGCGATCTCGGCACCGCGCTGCCGCTCGGCCAGATCGGCATCGGCCTGGCGTTCGGCCTCGGCCTGGTCGCGGCGGCCTACGCCATCGGCCCGATCTCGGGCGCGCATCTCAACCCGGCGGTGACGCTGGGCTTCTTCCTCGCCGGCCGCCTGCCGGCGAAGGACGTCATCACCTACTGGATCGCCCAGATCGTCGGCGCCATCCTGGCGACCGTCGCTCTGTGGATCATGGTCTCCGGCAAGGCCGGCGATCCGATCTCCAACTTCGGGGCAACGACGTGGGACCCGGCGAAGTGGGGCACCTCCTCGGTCTTCCTGACCGAGATGATCGCCACCTTCACCTTCGTGCTCGTCATCCTGGCCTCGACCAGCGCCAAGCACATGAACATGCTGGCCGGCCTGATCATCGGCCTGACGCTGGCGGCGCTGCATCTGGGCTTCATCCCGGTTTCCGGCAACTCGCTGAACCCGGCGCGCTCGATCGGCCCGAACCTGTTCTCGGGCAGCGTGGCTATCAGCCAGCTGTGGCTCTACATCGTCGCCCCGCTGGTCGGCGGCGCGATCGCCGGCATCGTCGCCAAGACCGGCGTGTTCGAGAAGGACTGAGCCGGTATCTCACGGCTAACGGAAAAGGCCCCGCGAGGGGCCTTTTTCATGCCGTTCTTTCTTCCGCCAGGCCAAGCTCCTCGCTCATCTCGTCACGCATGACGAATTTCTGCGCCTTGCCGGTGACGGTCATCGGCAGGCTGTCCTTGAAGCGGACGTAACGCGGGATCTTGTAGTGGGCGATCTGGCCCTGGCAGAACGCCCTGATCTCGTCTTCGGTGCTCGTCTCGCCGGGCTTCAGCACGATCCAGGCGGCAAGCTCCTCGCCGTATTTCTTGTCCGGCACGCCGAACACCTGCACCTCGCGGACCTTGGGGTTGCGGTAGAGGAATTCCTCCACCTCGCGCGGATAGACGTTCTCGCCGCCGCGGATGACCATGTCCTTGACGCGGCCGACGATGTTGCCGAAGCCTTCTTCATCGATGGTGGCGAGGTCGCCGGTGTGCATCCAGCCGTCCGGGTCGATGGCCTCGGCGGTCTTGTCCTCGTCCTCCCAATAGCCCTTCATCACCGAATAGCCGCGCGTGCACAGTTCGCCCGCCTCGCCGACCGCGGCGATGCGGCCTTCGGCATCGACCACCTTGCATTCGACATGCGGCTGGATGCGGCCGACGGTGGAGACGCGCTTTTCCAGCGGATCGTCGGTGCTCGACTGGAAGGAGACGGGGCTGGTCTCGGTCATGCCGTAGGCGATGGTCACCTCGTGCATGTTCATCAGCGAGATGACCTTCTTCATCACCTCGATGGGGCACGGCGAGCCGGCCATGATGCCGGTGCGCAGGCTGGCGAGGTCGAAGGCCTTGAAATCGGCATGGTCGAGCATGGCGACGAACATGGTTGGCACGCCGTAGACGCCGGTGCAGCGCTCGGCCTCGATCGCCTTCAGCGTGGCGCCGGGCTCGAAACCTTCGCCCGGAAAGATCATCGCCGCGCCCTTGGTGACGCAGCCCATCGAGCCCATCGACATGCCGAAGCAGTGGTAGAACGGCACCGGGATGCAAAGCCGGTCCTCAGCGGTCAGCTTGATGGCGGAGGTGACGAAGTTGCCGTTGTTGACGATGTTGTCGTGGGTCAGCGTGGCGCCCTTCGGCGCGCCAGTGGTGCCGGAGGTGAACTGGATGTTGATGGCGTCGTCGGGCTTCAGCGTCTCAGAGAGGGCGTCCAGCCTCTCGTGCTCGTCGCGGCCGCCCATCGCCAGCACGTCGCCTAAATTGAGCATGCCGGGCGAGCTCTCCTCACCCATGCGGATGACGATCCGAAGCGACGGCAGCTTCTTCGCGTGGAGCTTGCCCGGCGTGGCCTTCGCCAGTTCCGGCGCCAGCGTGGTCAGCATGCCGAGATAGTCGGAGGTCTTGAAGCTGACGGCGGTGACCAGCGCCTTGCAGCCGACCTTGTTCAGCGCATAGTCCAGTTCCGACAGGCGGTAGGCCGGATTGATGTTGACCAGGATCAGGCCGATGCGGGCGGTGGCGAACTGGGTGACCAGCCATTCCCAGCGGTTCGGCGACCAGATGCCGATGCGATCGCCCTTTTCGAGCCCCAGCGCCAGCAGGCCGGCGGCGAAGGCATCGACCGTCTCGGCAAGCTCGGCCCAGGTGAAGCGCCGGTCCTGGCCGAGGAAGACGGCGGCGTCGCGGTCGGCATAACGCTGCGCCGTCTCGGTGAACTGCTCGGGAATGGTCTTGTGCAGCAGCGGCACGGAGCGGTCGCCCGACACATGCGCGATGCCGCCCCTCGGCGCGATGAAGGTTTCGGCCGCCTTCCCAGCGGTCCTTGCGATGGACTGCGTTGCGGTTCCGGTTGCCATGGGCTCCTCCTTCGCGTGCGGGGAATGAAACGTAGCACCGGAAGGCAAAGGCGCAATGGCGCTATGGTAGGAGTTTGTCCGGCAAGGCGCTCCCCCTCTCCGTCTCGGCTTCGCCGAGCCACCTCTCCCCCCGTTCCGGGTGGAGAGGATAAGCCGGCCGCAAGGATTGGCGCCTATCCTCTCCCCTCACGAAGTGGGGGAGAGGTGGCGCGGCGAAGCCGCGACGGAGAGGGGGCGGCACTGTATACGCAGCACGACGCGGCAGAAGGCCGCGCGGGCGATCAACTTCAGCCAACCGCTGCCGCGACCTTCCGCCCGATCTCGGCGATCAGCGCGTCATCAGCCGGGGAACGCTCCTTCCGCGATGCCACCAGGCAAGCTTGCGAACGAAGGATAACGCCGTCCGATAAAACCTTGAGATGGTTGGCGCGCAGGGTCGAGCCGGACGAGGTGATGTCGACGACGATATCGGCCGAGCCGGCCGCCGGCGCGCCCTCGGTGGCACCGAGGCTTTCGACGATGCGGTAGACCTGGATGCCGTGCTTGGCGGTGAAGAACTGCTGGGTCAGCCGCCAGTATTTGGTGGCGATGCGCAGACGCCTGCCGTGGCGCTGGCGGAAGTCGGCGGCGACGTCGTCGAGGTCGGCCATGGTGTCGACGTCCAGCCAGATCTCGGGCACCGCCACCACCACGTCGGCATGGCCGAAGCCCAGCCGCGCGGCGATCTCGGCGCGCGCTTCCCACTCGGCAAGGGTCTCGCGCACCAGATCCTCGCCGGTGACGCCAAGGTCGACGGCGCCGGCGCCGATTTCGCCGGCAATCTCGGAGGCCGACAGGAACACCACCTCGACGCCGGGGCAGGTCTCGATGCGGGCATGGTACTTGCGCTCGTCCTGAGGCAGGCCGACGGCCAGCCCAGCCTTGGCCAGCGCTTCCAGCGCCTGCTCCTTCAGCCGGCCTTTCGAAGGGAGGGCGAGAGTGACGGTCATCGCGCACCCTCCCGCACCGCCGCGATGCGGTCCAGCCAGACGGAGAAGCCGACGCCGGGAATGGACGTCCTGGCACCAAGCAGCGTCAAGAGCCGGTCGTAGCGGCCGCCGCCGACCAGCGGGCGTCCGGCCCCCGCGACGCCGATCTCGAAGACGAGGCCGGTGTAGTAATCCAGCGGGCGGCCGAAAGCGGCGTCGTAGCGGATCGTCTCGACCGCCAGGCCATGGCCGGCAAGCGCCTCGGCGCGGCGACTGAACGTCTCCAGCGCCGGGCCGAGCAGCAGGCCGGCATCGGCGGCAAAGGCTTCGAGCGAAGCTGCGGCATCGGCCAGCGGCGCCTCGATGGCCAGAAAGCCCTTGAGGGCGGCGAACGCTTCGCCGGACAGGCGGATCGAGCGCAGTTGCGCCTTCTCGATCAGGCGGCGGGCAATGTCTGCCGGCGTGCGGCCGGCGGTTGCCGGCAGGCCGGCCTGCTCCATGCCCTCGGCGACGTGGGCGGCGAGCGCCTCGGCGTCGCCGTCCAGCGCCAGCAGCGCCACCGGGGCCGGCAGCGCGCCGTTGCGCGGCGGATCGGCGAGGTCGGCAAGTGCGGCCTCCAGCAGCGGCTTGGAGCCGAAGGCGCGGGCGAGGCGCATGCGCCAGCCGCGCGGCAGGCCGAGCGCGGCCAAAACCGCCTCGAACAGCGTCTGGTCGCCCAGCGTGACGGTCAGCGGCGTGTCGGGCAACACGCGCGACAGCAGCGCATGGGCGTCGGCCACCGAGCGCGCATCGGCGACCGCCGTATCGCGTTCGCCAAGATCCTCGATGCCGGCCTGGAAGAATTCGGATGGGCCATCGCGGCGCTGGCGGAAGACCTCGCCGATATAGCCGTAACGGCGCGGCGTGCCGGCCTGCGAGGCGATGTGGTCGCGACAGACGGGAATGGTGAATTCAGGGCGCAGGCACAGCGTCTCGCCCGTCTCGCTCTCGGTGAGGAAGATGCGGCGGCGCAAATCCTCGCCGGCCATGTCGAGGAACGGGTTGGCCGGTTGCAGGATCGGCACGTCGGCAATGCCGGCACCGCGCTCGGAAAGCAGCGCCGCGATCTCGGCGGCGAAGGAAGGCAGGGCGGTCATGGTGCGGTCCGCCCGTTGGCAGGGCCGCCCTCACCCACGGCCGCGCTCCGCAGCCTGCGCATCGAGGATCTTGCGAACTTCGGCGACCAGATCGGCCTCGGCGACCGTCGCCTGGCCCGGCCGGGCCTCCTTGTATTCGGCATGGTCGGCGATGGCGGCTGCCTGTCTGGCACCCTCGATCAGGTCTTTCAGCTGCACCTGGCCGGCCTCGCGCTCGTTGCCGCCCTGGATGACCGCGACCGGCGAGCCGCGCCGGTCGGCATATTTCAGCTGCGCCTTCATGCCGGCGCCGCCGAGATACATTTCAGCCCGAATGCCGGCCTTGCGCAGGTCCGACACCATCTTCTGGTAGCGGCCGAGGCTTTCCGTGTCGCGGTCCATCACCAGCACCACGACCGGCGCGATGACATCGGAGGTGTCGAGCTTGCCGAGGTTCTTCAGCGCCGTCATCAGGCGCGAGACGCCGATGGAGAAGCCGGTCGCCGGCACCGGCTCGCCGCGAAAGCGCGAGACCAGCCCGTCATAGCGCCCGCCGCCTCCGACCGAGCCAAAGCGGACGATCTTGCCGTCCTCGTTGGGAATCTCGGCCAGAAGTTCGGCCTCGTAGACCGGGCCGGTGTAGTATTCGAGGCCGCGCACGACGGAAGGGTCGATCTTCACACGGCCATCTTCGTAGCCGGCTGCGGCAATCATGGCGCCGATATCGGCCAATTCCTGTACGCCCTCCTCACCGCGCGCGCTGCCGGAAACGGCCGCCCGCATCGCCTGCAATTTCACCGCCGGATCGCTGTCGGATGCCGTCGTCAGCAAAAGCACCTTGTCGGCCTGCTCCGCCGTCAGCCCCGCGCCCTTGGTAAAATCGCCGCTCTCGTCCAGACGTCCCTTGCCGAGCAGGTCGCGCACGCCCTCCGGCCCGACCTTGTCCAGCTTGTCGATGGCGCGCAGCACGGTGAGCCGGCGGTTGGCGTTGTCCTCGCCGCCCAGCCCGATCGCCTCCAGCACGCCGTCCAGCACCTTGCGGTTGTTGACGCGGATGACGTAGTCGCCGCGCGCAATGCCGAGCGCCTCCATCACGTCGGCCATCATCATCGCCATCTCGGCGTCGGCGGCGACGCCGGGTGTGCCGACCGTGTCGGCGTCGAACTGCATGAACTGGCGGAAGCGCCCAGGCCCCGGCTTCTCGTTGCGGAACACCCAGCCGGCGCGGTAGCTGCGGAAGGGCTTCGGCAGGCGGTCGTAGTTTTCCGCGACGAAGCGCGCCATCGGGGCGGTCAAGTCGTAGCGCAGCGACAGCCATTGCTCGTCGTCGTCCTGGAAGGAGAAGACGCCCTCGTTCGGCCGGTCCTGGTCGGGCAGGAATTTGCCCAACGCGTCGGTGTATTCGATCAGCGGCTGGTCGGCCGGCTCGAAGCCGTAGAGCTCGTAGACGGCCTTGATCCTGCTCATCATCAGTTCGACGGCGCGAATGTCGTCGGCATGGCGATCGACGAAGCCGCGCGGCAGGCGTGCCAGCATCTTCTGCGATTTGTCGGCCATGGTCGGTCCCCGCTGTCTCAGCTTGATCGCCGCGCCCCGGTGACAGGTTCGGGCGGGCGAGAGCGTCCTAGAGCGACAGACCCTCGGATAAATCCGGGCTGCCGCTCTATCTGCTTGTTTTAGCCGCATTTGTGCGACGCCGGACGATTCCGTCCGGCTGCAAAATGCTCTAGCCGATGGCGTTTGCAGCGGCAAGCTTGCGGTGCGCGCTTTGGCGCGCCCGGCATGGAAACAAAAATGCACCCGGTTTGAAACAATTTCGCCGTTTTCGCGGCATGGTGGCGACATATTCGCCCATCATAAGCCCAGCCAAGGCAAAGGGGACCAGGCCATGGCGGCAAGGGGCGACATCGAAACCATCGACAGGAATGCAGCGCGGCTGAAGCCGGCCGCCGCGAGCATGCGCGCGCCCTCGGCAAGTGCCGCCGGCCCGTTCGAGCCGGTGGCGATGCCCCGCAAGGGTGCGGGACTCGGCGATGCGCTGGTCACCGGCCTGCTGGTCGTCTACCCGGCCTTCGCCACGGTCGCCGCCGTGGTCGTCGGTTTCGCGCTCTCGGGCGGCGGCGCCTGACCAGCGAAGACCCAGGCCCTCATCATCATTCATGCCATGCGGGGCGATAACCCTGCCGGAGCACGGCGAGCGTCGTGGCGGGCGTCAGCACTTTCAGCGTGTTTCCCAGCGAACCGAAGCCCGTCGGCTTGCCATAGCCGGCGAAGCTCCACGGCAGCGCAGCACCGCCGCGCAGGGCGTAGGCGCGCGATCCGTCGGCCACCATGGCGCCGTCGGGCAAGGCGGCAAGCTCCCCTGCCCCGACAGGAGGCGGCGTGCCGCCCGAGGCAAGGCGCTCGCGATGCAGGCGCTTGTCCAGCATCGGCGCGCGCGGCTCCCCGATGCCGAAGGCCGTGCCGAACCGCGCCAGGAAATCGGCCGCCCGTTCGCGCCGGCAGTAGAAGCAGGGGCGATGCCCCGCCGCCAGCGCCGTCACCTCGTCGAGGAAGAACAGCTCGGTCCAGCCGGCCTTGTCCGGCTCGCCGGGCCGGCCCTTGCGGTTGCGGCCCATCGGCTCGCGGCGCACGTCGCGGAACGTGCATTCGCAGACGATCCAGGCCTGCAGCGCCCAGCGCTTGCGAAGCAGCGTCTTCGTTTCGGGATCGTGGATGATGCCGCGGTTGCCGGTGAACAGGCCGCGTTCGGGCACGGCCTGGATCGCCCCGAACGGATCGACGCGGTTTTGCAGTGGCATAGCGTTTTCTCCGCTTGTCGGGCGCGCCTTGCTGGCCCGCCCCCGACCGGCATGATAGTGCTCGCGCGTTCCAACGCTGTCAGGATGGTCATGCGGGTACTGATTGTCGAGAATTATGACGGGACCGGCCTCGGCCAGGTCGGCGCCGCCCTTGCCGAGGCGGATGCCGAGATCGACCTGCGCCGGCCCTATCTTGGCGACGCGCTACCCACGGACACGACGGGCCATGACGCGCTGGTGATGTTCGGCGGCGGCCAGAATGCGCTGGCGGACGAGGCCTATCCCTATTTTCCCGATCTGATGAAGCTCATCCGCACCTTCACCGACCGGCAGCAGGCGGTGCTGGGAATCTGCCTCGGCAGCCAGCTCATCGCCCGCGCCTTCGGCGGCGAGAACCACATCGGCACCGCCCGCGAGTTCGGCTGGCAGAAGGTGTCGCTGGCGCCGGAGGCGAAGGCGGACGCCGTGCTCGGCGGCCTGCCGGCCTCCTTCCCGACCTTCCAGTGGCACGACGATACGTTTTCGCTGCCCGGCGGCGCCGTGCGCCTGGCCGGCAACGCGGTCGCCGAGAACCAGGCTTTCCGCGTCGGCCGCGCCACCTACGGCTTCCAGTTCCATTTCGAAGCCGACCAGGCGCTGGTGCGGCAATGGAGCGCCAAGTTCGGCGACCTCATCGCGCAGAAGCGCTCCGACTGGGCTGAGACGATGGAAGCGGACGCCGCCAGCTTCGGCGCGACCGCCGACGAACGGGGCATCGCCATCGCGCGTGCCTGGGTGGCGGCGATCTGAGCCGCGCACGGCCTGCGTGGCATATCCGCCACGCCGCCAGGAATCCGCTGTGGACGACGTCTTTCGCGCTTGGCCTGTGGCCGGCCGATAGCCTATCAGCGCGACCGCTCTGCAACGGCAGCGCAACCGGCACCATCCCTCGGTGTTGCCGGCGCGACACACCGCCGAAACAGAGCGACCCTAGAAACGCGCAATTGTCGAAACCTTGAAGCAAAAGCCGCGTTTTCAACACATTGGTAACCGCGTCCGTGCAGCCATGCGAACGGCTTCAAAACCTGGAATCACAACCGTGAAAGCAGCCCTCCTGTCCTTCGCCATGCTGGCAGCCATCGTCGTGTGCGGCGTCGGCATCTACGCGGCCGACGCGGCCAACAACCACCTCGCCGTGGACGGCTACGGCGTCGTCGCGGCGCGCTGAGAGACGGCCTCGACCGTCGCTTCCAGGATACGCTTGGCGCCGCCTTCCACCGCCAGCGCGCTCAGCCTTCCCGACCCGCAGGCAAAACTGTCGAGATTGACCCGGTTCGGCCGGATATCGGCGGCCGTGCCCGGCGTGTGGCCATGGACGACCACCTTTTCGTAGAGGCCGGCGTGCAGCAGGAACTCGTCGCGAATCCAGACGAGATCGTGCGGATTCTGCCGGGCGAGCGGCGTGCCCGGCCTGATGCCGGCATGGCAGAAGAAGAAATCGCCGAAGCTGGCCGAGGTCGGCAGCGAGCGCAGGAATTCCCTGTGGCCGGCGGGAATGGCTGCCGCCAGCGCGCGATGTCCCGCCTCGATCGATCCGGCCGTCAGCTCGACACCGTAGGAACGCGCCGTCTCCACGCCGCCGAAGCGGACGAACAGGCCGGTGGCGCTCGGCGCTTCGAGGAAATCGAGCAGTCCCTGCTCGTGGTTGCCCGACAGGCACAAGAAGCGGGCGTCCCGCGTCCGCTTGTCGATCAGGAAATCGAGGACGCCCTTCGAATCGGGACCGCGGTCGACATAGTCGCCGAGATGGACGACGCGCCAGTCCGCCACGCCGTCACGCGCGATCTCGGCCGCAATCGCACCGTGCATTGCGGCAAGCAGGTCCAGCCGGCCATGCACGTCGCCGATGGCATAGAGGCGCATGCCTTCCGGCGCGCGGGCGTCGCGAAAATGAAGTCCCGGCATCAAGGCTCCGCCGATTCGATACCTGCCGGCGTATCCTACCGGTAGAGCATGTCCTTGCCGACCGTGTTGATGTCGCGTCGACCGCACAGCGCCAGCGTCATGTCGAGTTCCTTGCGGATGATCTCCAGCGCCCTGGTGACGCCGCGCTTGCCGTCGGCGCCGAGCCCGTAGAGGAACGGCCGGCCGATATAGGTGCCCTTGGCGCCGAGGCAGAGCGCCTTGAGCACGTCCTGGCCGGAGCGGATGCCGCCGTCCATATGCACCTCGATGCGGTCGCCGACGGTGTCGACGATCTCCTCCAGCACCGAAATGGTGGAAGGGGCGCCGTCGAGCTGGCGGCCGCCATGGTTGGAGACGATGATGGCGTCGGCGCCGGTCTTCGTCGCCATTTCCGCGTCCTCCTTGTCGAGGATGCCTTTCAGGATCAGCTTGCCGCCCCAACGGTCGCGGATCCACTCGACATCCTTCCATGACAACGAGGGATCGAACGCCTCGTTCGTCCAGGCAGACAGCGAGGAAAGGTCGGTGACGCCCTTGGCATGACCGACGATGTTGCCGAAGGTGCGGCGCTTGGTGCCCAGCATGCCGAGGCACCAGCGCGGACGGATCGCCATGTCGAGAATGGTGGCCGGCGTCATCTTCGGCGGCGCGGAAAGGCCGTTGCGCAGGTCCTTGTGGCGCTGCGCCAGGATCTGCAGGTCGAGCGTCAGCACCAGTGCCGAGCACTTCGCGGCCTTGGCGCGATCGATCAGGTTATAGGCGAAATCCTTGTCGCGCATGACGTAGAGCTGGAACCAGAAGGGCTTTTTCGTCACCGAGGCGACGTCCTCGATGGAGCAGATGCTCATCGTCGACAGCGTGAAGGGCACGCCGAACTCCTCGGCCGCCTGCGCGGCCAGCATCTCGCCGTCGGCATGCTGCATGCCGGTCGAACCGGTCGGCGCCAGCGCCACCGGCATCGACACCTTCTCGCCGATCATGGTCGTTTCCAGCGTGCGGTTGTCCATGTCGACCAGCACGCGCTGGCGGAACTTTATCTTCTGGAAATCCTCTTCGTTGGCGCGATAGGTGCTCTCCGTCCAGCCGCCGGAATCGGCGTAGTCGAAGAACATGGTCGGCACGCGCCGGCGCGCCTGCTGCTTGAGGTCGTCGATGGTGAGATGAAGGCTCATCGGAAGGTTTCCAGGTCAGGATCGTTTGCGTTGCAATTCATGTTCGCCGGCGCGCTGGCGCAGCCTCAGCCGCGACACGCGCTGCCAGTCGCCGGTGCGTTCGGCCTCGGCCATCGAGCGCTCGACATAGGCGATGTGGTCCATCGCCGCCTTGCGCGCGGCGGCGGGATCTCCGGCCCTGACGGCCATGTAGATGGCGCGGTGCTGCGCCAGCAGTTCCTCGCGCGCGCCGGGCAAGGTGAAGACCAGCAGCCGGTGGCGGAAGACGCCTTCCGACAGCAGCCGGTAGCACGAGCGCAGCGTGTGCAGGAGGATGATGTTGTGGGCGCATTCGCCGACGGCATGGTGAAACTCGACGTCGATCTCGGCCTCGTCCTCGAAGTCGCCGCTGTCGTAGGCTTCGCCCATGCGCGCCATGATGGCGTCGAGCAGCGCGATGTCGTCGGGCGTGGCGCGCCGGGCGGCGTATTCGGCTGCGATTCCCTCGATCTCGCGGCGGTATTCGAGATAGTCGCCGGCCGCCTTGCGATGGGTGGAGATCAGGTCCATCACCGGCTTGGAGAAGACCTGGCCGATAACGTCGGCGACATAGGTGCCGCCGCCGTGGCGGGTGACGAGCAGGCCGCGCAGTTCGAGCGTCTTCAACGCATCGCGCAGGATCGGCCGCGACACCTCGAAGCGCTGGGCGAGGTCACGCTCGCCGGGCAGCCGGTCGCCGGTGCGCAGCACGCCTTCGAGGATCAGCGTCTCGATCTGGCCGATCACCTCGTCGGCCGTGCGCGAATGCTCGATGCGGGAAAAGATGTCGCTCAACGGAAATGCCCGCGAATAAAGCCCCGCCGCTTAGAATACAGGCAGGGCCGCCAACTGGTCAAATAATTTATCCAATTCCAAGTCAACTGTCCGGCGTGCCTTCGAGCCCCCTGCGCTGGCCCCGCCGGATTCGGCATTTGCCTCCCGCCGCGATTGACCTTAGAGGCGAACGTCGCACGCAAGGACCTGTTGCGGCCTTGCGGCCAACCGGGGGACCGGCCGTGTCGGACGAGGCATCGAATCTGGAATTCAGGCCGCGCGCCGCCGGCGCGGTGCTGGGCTTTCCGACCCACGAGGGCCGGCCGGGCGCGCTCGGCGAGGTGCATGCGCGGCCCTATCCGCTGGTCGAAGGGCCGCGGGTGCTGGTCCAGCTTTCCTTCATGACCGAGGCGGGATCGAGCGTCGACCATGCGGTGCTGTCGGAACTGTCGCGGCGGCTCGGCATGGCCGCGCCCGACCGGCAGGCGCGCCATCACGCGATGAAGTGGGGCACCGGCACGCTGCGCTGGGAGCGGCATACGGAATTTTCCACCTATCTGTGGGAAGGCATGCTCGGCAAAAGCGGGCCCCGGCAGGAAGACTCTCCCTTCGGCAACGGCTTTTCGCCGCCCGGCACCGTGATCTCCGGCATCAGGTTGGAGATCCGCAAATGGACGCCGGCGGCCGAGAAGCTGATCGCCAATTTCGACCCGACCAGCCTGTGCTATTCGCTGGTCGAGCACGGCAAGGCCGCCATCGTCACCGATTTCCGCCAGGACGGCGACGGGCTGACCCGCATGCTGGTGCTCGACCGCGGGCTGACGCCGGCCTCGACCGGCGCGCTGTCGCAACGGCTGATCGACATCGAGACATACCGGACGCTGGCCGTGCTCGGCCTGCCGCTGGCCCTGTCGCTGTCGGCGCGCGTGCGGCGTATCGAGGACCGGCTGGCAACGATCACGCGCGAGATGAAGGACACCGACGCGCGCGACAGCCACGCGCTGCTGGCAGACCTGACCGAGCTTGCGGCCGAACTCGAGGCCGACGCCGCCGCCAGCCTCTACCGCTTCGGCGCCAGCCGCGCCTATGACGGCATCGTGCGCGAGCGGTTGGAGGCGCTGGACGAGGAACCGGTGCCCGGCCATGACACCTGGGCGGGCTTCCTCCAGCGCCGCGTCGCGCCGGCCATGCGCACCTGCCGCTCGGTCGAGGAGCGGCAGGCGAACCTGTCCCGAAAACTCACCCGCGCCACGACGCTGCTGCGCACCTGGGTGGACGTCGAGGTGGAAAAGCAGAACCGCGACCTGCTCGCCTCCATGAACAACCGCGCCCGGCTGCAATTGCGCCTGCAGCAGACGGTCGAGGGCCTGTCTGTGGCGGCCGTCTCCTACTACGTCGTCGGGCTGATCGGCTATCTCGCCAAGGGCGGCGCCTCGGCCTTCGGCCACACCTTCTCGCCGGAAGCGGTGACGGCGGCGGCGGTCCCGGTCGCGGTGCTTGCCGTGTGGTGGGGTGTCAGGCGCATCCGCCACTCTCATGCCGAGCAAGATCGGCCGGCGGGAGAGTAGTGCTCCATCTTCCTCCCCCTTGAGGGGAAGGGAAACCAGCGGCCAATTGCCGCTGCGGAATGCGACGCGCTCCGCCGCTTCCGAATTCGCCCAAAGCAGCATTTGCATGCAGCAGCGCGGATTGGTAAAAGCTTTTTACCAGTTCGACGGAAGGATATCCCATGTCCGGCCTTGCCATGCCGAAGGCAGACAGCGAGACGCTGGCCCGTCGCGCCACCATCGTCGCCGATCTGCGTGCCATCGTGCCGGGCGAAGGCGTGGTCGACACAATCAACGAGATGCGCGCCTTCGAGAGCGACGGGCTGACCGCCTATCGCCAGCTTCCGCTGGTGGTGGTGCTGCCGGAAACGGTCGCTGAGGTGTCGCGCGTGCTGAAATACTGCAACGAACGCAATATCCGCGTCGTGCCGCGCGGTTCCGGCACCTCGCTGTCCGGCGGCGCGCTGCCGCTGGAGGATGCGGTGCTTCTGGTGATGAGCCGCTTCAACCGCATCCTTGCCATCGATTATCCCAACCGCGTCGTCGTCGCTCAGCCCGGCGTCACCAATCTCGGCATCACGCGCGCGGTGGAGGAAGAGGGGTTTTACTACGCACCCGACCCCTCCTCGCAGATCGCCTGCTCCATCGGCGGCAACGTGGCGGAGAATTCCGGCGGCGTGCATTGCCTGAAATACGGGCTCACCGCCAACAACGTGCTGGGCATCGAAATGGTGCTGATGGACGGCGAGGTGATCCGTCTCGGCGGCCGGCACCTCGATGCCGAGGGCTATGACCTGCTCGGCATCATGACCGGTTCGGAAGGTCTGCTCGGCGTCGTCACCGAGGTGACGGTGCGTATCCTGAAGAAGCCGGACACGGCGCGCGCGCTGCTGATCGGCTTCCCGACCAGCGAGCGGGGGGGCCAATGCGTCGCCGACATCATCGGCGCCGGGATCATTCCCGGGGGCATGGAGATGATGGACGCGCCGGCCATCCGCGCGGCGGAGGATTTCGTCCAGGTCGGCTATCCGCTCGACTGCGAGGCGCTGCTGATCGTCGAACTGGACGGGCCGGAGGTCGAGGTCGACCACCTGATCGGCGAGGTCGAAGCCATCGCCATCCGAAACGGCTCGACCACCTGCCGCATTTCGGCAAGTGAGGACGAGCGGCTGGCCTTCTGGGCCGGTCGCAAGGCAGCATTCCCGGCCGTCGGCCGCATCTCGCCAGACTACTACTGCATGGACGGCACCATCCCACGCAAGGAACTGCCACGCGTGCTGCACGGCATGAAACAGCTTTCGGAGAAATACGGGTTGGGCGTCGCCAACGTCTTCCACGCTGGCGACGGCAATCTGCATCCGCTGATCCTTTACGACGCCAACAAGCCCGGTGAACTGGAAAGCGCCGAGGCGTTCGGCGCCGATATCCTGCGGCTCTGCGTCGAGGTCGGCGGCGTGCTGACCGGCGAGCACGGCGTCGGCGTCGAAAAGCGCGACCTGATGCCGGAAATGTTCAACGAAACCGATCTCGACCAGCAGATGCGGGTGAAATGCGCCTTCGATCCCGGCCACCTGCTCAACCCCGGCAAAGTGTTCCCGCAATTGAGGCGATGCGCCGAGCTGGGGAGGATGCACGTGCACAATGGACAGGTCGCGTTCCCGGATATTCCGAGGTTTTGATGATACGAGCGCCAGCGTTTCCCCTCCCCCTTGAGGGGAGGGTGGCCGCGAAGCGGCCGGGAGGGGTCGACGAGGCGTCGAGGGGCTTGCGGACGTCTCGCACGGCCGCAACGCCCCCCTCTGGCTGCTATGCAGCCATCTCCCCCTCGAGGGGGGAGAAAGGGTCGGCGCCATGACCACCTTCACGCCCGCCACTGCCGCCGAAACGCTCTCCGCCGTGCAATGGGCGCTGGCGGAGGAAGCGCCGCTGGAAATCATCGGCCACGGCTCCAAGCGCGGCATCGGCCGGCCGGTACAGGCCGAGCACACGCTGGACCTGTCGAAGCTGACCAGCGTCACGCTCTACGAACCCGCCGAACTGGTGCTGTCGGCGAAAGCCGGCACGCCGCTTGCCGAAATCGAGGCCCTGCTCGCCGAGAACGGCCAGCAATTCGCCTTCGAGCCGATGGACTACGGGCCGCTGCTCGGAGAGGCACCGGGGCGCGGCAGCATCGGCGGCGTGCTGGCGGCGAACCTTGCCGGCCCGCGCCGGCTCAAGGCGGGCGCGGCGCGCGACCATATCCTCGGCATCCATGCCGTGTCGGGGCGCGGCGAGGCCTTCAAATCGGGTGGCCGCGTCGTCAAGAACGTCACCGGCTACGATCTTTCCAAGGGGCTGGCGGGTTCCTGGGGCACGCTGGCCGTCGCCACCGACGTCACCTTCAAGGTGCTGCCCGCCGCCGAGACCGAGACGACGCTTGCCGTGCGTGGGCTCTATGACGAGCAGGCGGTGGCCGCCATGGCGCTCGCCATGGGCTCCAGCGCGGAAGTCTCAAGTGCGGCGCACCTGCCCTATCCGGCGGTCGCGCGCGTCAACGGCGGCCGTTTCGGCAGCGATGCCGCGACGCTGCTACGCGTCGAGGGTTTCGCGCCGTCCGTCGCTGCCCGGCTCGCCATGCTGACGGCGCTCTTGAAGAATGCGGGACCGCTGGAGGAAATCGCCGGCGAGGCATCGAAAGCGCTGTGGCGTGAGGTACGCGACTGTACGCCCTTCGCCGGCGACGACGAGCGGCCGGTCTGGCGCGTCTCGATGGCGCCGTCCGATGGCCACGCCATGGTCATGGCGCTGCGCCGGCAGACGGCCGTCGATGCCTTCTACGACTGGCAGGGCGGGCTCGCCTGGCTGCGCATGGAAGGCGGCGATGCGGAAGCTGACCTTATACGCACGCTGGTGAGGAAGCACGGCGGCGGCCACGCCACGCTGGTGCGCGCCACCCCGGCCGAGCGCGCGGCAGTGCCGGTCTTCCAGCCGCAGCCGCCGGCGCTGGCGGCGCTCTCGGCGCGGCTGAAGGAACAGTTCGACCCGAAGATCATCCTCAACCCCGGCCGCATGGCCTAGGCGGACATCATGCAGACGACTTTCTCGCCCGAGCAGCTCGCCGATCCGCATGTGGCGGAATCGGAAAAGATCCTGCGCAAATGCGTGCATTGCGGCTTCTGCACCGCCACCTGCCCGACCTATGTGACGCTGGGCAACGAACTCGACAGCCCGCGCGGCCGCATCTACCTGATCAAGGACATGCTGGAAGGCGGAAGGGCGGCCGACAAGGAGATCGTCACCCATATCGACCGCTGCCTGTCCTGCCTCGCCTGCATGACGACCTGCCCGTCGGGCGTGAACTACATGCATCTGGTCGACCATGCCCGCGCCCATATCGAAAAGACCTACAGGCGGCCCCTGCCCGACCGGCTGGTGCGGGCGCTGCTCGCCTTCGTGCTGCCCCACCCCGCCCGCTTCCGCGCCGCGCTGCGGCTGGCCAGGCTCGGCCGGCCCTTCGCCGGCCTGTTCGAGGGCACGGCGCTGAAACCGCTCGCCGCCATGCTGAAACTGGCGCCAAAGACGGTGCCGGCCGCCTCGCCGGCGTCGCGGCCCGGCAGCCACGCGGCGAAGGGTGTCCGGCGCGGACGCGTGGCGCTGCTCACCGGTTGCGCGCAATCCGTTCTCGATCCGGCCATCAACGAGGCGACCGTTTCGCTGCTCACCCGCCTCGGCGTCGAAGTCGTCGTACCGCGCGGCGAAGGCTGCTGCGGCGCGCTGGTGCATCACATGGGCAAGGAGGACGCAGCGCTGGCCGATGCACGCCGCAACGTCGATGCCTGGGCACGCGAGGCCGAGGCCGGCGGGCTGGATGCCATCGTGATTACCGCATCGGGCTGCGGCACGACGATCAAGGACTACGGCTTCATGCTGCGGCTCGATCCGGCCTATGCGGACAAGGCGGCGCGGGTCTCGGCCCTGGCCAAGGACGTGACGGAATATCTCGCCACGCTGGACCTGCCGGAACCGGCGAAGAAGCCGGGAATGGCGGTCGCCTATCATTCGGCCTGCTCCATGCAGCATGGCCAGAGGATCACGCGCCAGCCGAAGGAGCTTCTGGCGCGCGCCGGCTTCGTGGTGAAGGAGCCGCGCGAGGGGCATCTGTGCTGCGGCTCGGCCGGCACCTACAACATGCTGCAACCGGAAATCTCGGCGCGCCTGCGCGACCGCAAGGTGAAGAACATCGAGGCGACGGGGGCCGCATTGGTCGCCACCGGCAACATCGGTTGCATCACCCAGATCGCCTCGGCGGCGAAAATGCCGGTCGTGCATACCGTGCAGCTGCTCGACTGGGCCTATGGCGGGAAAAGGCCAGCCGAACTGTCGCGCAACGGCTGACGGAAAGACGCGGGTTCCGGCCCGCTACTTCACGACGAGAACCGGGATATCCGCCAGCGCCACGACTTCTGCCGTCTGGCTTCCCAGAACAAGGCGAGAAACGCCGCGACGCCCGTGCGAGGCCATGACGATCAGTTGCGCGCCCTGCGCCTTGGCCGTCTCCAGGATCGCATCGGCAGGCCGAATATCCGTTACATGAACCTTCGCCACGTGGACGCCGAGCTTGTCCGCGGCCTCCCTCACGGCCAGCAAAAGTTTGTCTGCCGCTGCTTTCTGCGCGGCGTTGTAGTCGTTCATCTCCTCTTCGGACGGTATCCAGCCCGCCCCCAGGGCCAGTCCGGGCATCGGGTAGGGATCGGTCGCCGTGACCACCGTAACCTTGGTGCCAAGGTCCCTAGCCAGGGCCAGACCGTAGTCAACACCCTTTTGTGCGGTTTCGGATCCGTCGGTCGGGATCAGGATGTGCTTGGGCATGTTTCGTCTCCGCAGTGCCTGTGTGGTCGGCAACTTACATTGTCCCGCCGGGAGCCAAGTTGATTTTCATCAAACGAATCGGAACGGCCGCCGCCCACGGCATTCCCAAAGGGCCGACGGCAGGTACCGACCAGTCGAGCGCAAAGGGCCTATTCCGCAGCCAACCTCACGCCGGCGGCATCCGCCACGCCATAGGTGGCGCGATAGAGGTCGCGCTGGCGGTTCAGCGCCACCATGGTGTTGCGCAGCAGGATGGCGACGGTGAGCGGCCCGACCCCGCCCGGCACCGGCGTGATCCAGGAAGCGACATCCTTGACGCTGTCGGTATCGACGTCGCCGACGATGCGCTCCTTGCCGTCGGGGCCGATCTCGGTGTTGATGCCGATATCGATGACCGCCGCACCCGGCTTGACCATATCCGCCTTGATGAGGCGCGGCTTGCCGACCGCCACGAACAGCGCGTCGGCGCGGCGCGCATGCGCGGCCACCGAGCGCGTCATGTGGTGGCACACCGTTACCGTGGCGCCCTCGCTCATCAACAGGAAAGCGATCGGCTTGCCGACGATCTCGGAATGGCCGACGACGACCACCTCCAGGCCTTTCAGGTCGAGGCCGGTTTCCTTAAGCAGTTCGACCGAGGCGGCAGCCGTGCAGGGCGCGAGGTCGAGCTGGTTGTAGACGATGTTGCCGATCGAGGCCGGGTGCATGCCTTCCACGTCCTTGAGCGGATGGATGGCTGCCTGGATCGCCTTGATCGGGATATGCGCCGGCACCGGGCGCTGGACGATGATGCCGGTTATGCGCGGATCGGCGTTCATGCCCTGGATGGCGGCTTCCAGTTCTGCCGCCGTCAGGTCGGCGGGAAAGCGCCGCTCCTCGAAATCGATGCCGGCAAGTGCCGCCTTGGCGCGCTGGTTGCGGACATAGACATCCACCGCCGCGACGTCGCCGACGGTGATCGACACCAGCTTGGGCGCAAAGCCCTCGGCGCGCGCGGCCTCGGCGTCGCGCAGCACGGCGGCGATGATGCGCTGGGCGACGGGGCCGCCTTTCAGATAGCGGCTGTCGTCGGGAAGGGACATGGATCGGTTCTCCGCTGCTGTGCGGCCGTGGTGTTAGCATCGCCCGGCCGGTCGTGGCGGCACGGATGCGAACAGCGCTGCCTCTTGTGCGACGCACAAATAGGCCGTCCCGCCCGAAAGTGCAAAACAGAAAGGGCAGCGCGGTTACCCGGCTGCCCTTCCGTGACCGGCCATGTCCCCACACGGCCCGTCCCCCGTTGTGCCGGGAATCTACATGACGACGACCGTCGTGCCAACCGGCACGCGCTCGTAAAGATCGACGACGTCCTCGTTGCGCATGCGAATGCACCCGGACGACACCGCGCCGCCGATGGTCCAGGGCTGGTTGGTGCCGTGGATGCGGTATTCGGTAGTGCCGATGTAGAGCGCGCGCGCGCCGAGCGGATTTTCGATGCCGCCGGCCAGGAAGGTCGGCAGGTAGCGGCCCTTGGCGGCCTCGCGCTTGATCATCGCCGCCGGCGGGCGCCAGTCCGGCCATTCGCGCTTGGCGGTGACTTTATGCGTGCCGGCCCATTCGAAGCCCGGCTTGCCGGTGCCGACGCCGTAGCGCCGCGCCTTGCCGTCCTTCTCAACCAGATAAAGGAAGTTCTGGTGCGTATCGATGACGATGGTGCCGGGCTTTTCCTTCCCGTCGTAGGCCACTTCCTGCGGCAGGTAGATCGGGTTCATCTGCTTCGGCACCATGATGGTGCGGCGCGCCCGATTCTGTCCTGCGGCGGGGCGCGGCACCGCCGCGGTGCGGGTCTGGTCCGGTTCAGCCTGCCGCACGGCCTGCCGGCGCTGGCGCAGACGGGGCTCCTCCACCGCCTGCCTGCTCTGGCGCATGACGCGCGGCGCGCCCTGAAGTTGCAGCACCCATGGCGCCGACAGGTCCGGGCTGACCACGACGGGCGGACGCTCGGCATAGCGGTCGCCGGCATTGGCTGGAACGGCCAGCAGGACGACGGCACCGGCGAGCGGCAAAAGGAATCTCATCATCGGGACGCACTCTCGAACTCGATCGTCTTGACGGCGGGAAACGGGTGTCCCGCCCCTTCGCCTGCCGCCATGGTGGCGCGTGAGGGAAACCGAAAAGTGAATCAAAATCAGTAAAATGCCGCTTTGTCAGTAAACCTTCCGGTACGGTTACCGGCCGGTTCAGGAATCTGGTAAAGCGGCCGTAAAGCCGTGGCATTGCCGGTTAACCAATGGATAGAGCATGAGCGACGCAACAGGATTGATCACCGGAGCCGACGGGGTGGTGCGCTGCGCCTGGCCCGGCAACCTGCCGGACTACCTCGCCTACCATGACAGTGAATGGGGCAGGCCGGTGGCCGACGACCGGCGGCTGTTCGAGAAGATCTGCCTGGAAGGCTTCCAGTCGGGCCTGTCCTGGCTGACCATCCTGCGCAAGCGCGAGAATTTTCGCGAAGCTTTCGACGGCTTCGACTTCGATCGGGTGGCGAAGTTCACCGACGCGGACGTCGAGCGGCTGCTGACCAATGCCGGCATCATCCGCCATCGCGGCAAGATCGTCTCCACCATCAACAACGCCAAGCGCGCCTGCGAACTGATCGACGAGGCGGGCTCGCTGGCCGCCTTCTTCTGGCGCTTCGAGCCGGCGGCGGACGAACGGCCGGTGGTGGTGGACCTTGCGCATATCCGCGCCAACCCGACCACGGCCGTTTCGACGCGCATCTCCAAGGAGTTGAAGAAACGCGGCTGGAGCTTCGTCGGGCCGACCACGGTCTACGCCTTCATGCAGGCAATGGGGCTGGTCAACGACCATCTCGAAGGCTGCACCTGCCGCGCCAGGATCGAGGCCGAGCGCAAGCGTTTCAAGCGGCCGGGCTGAGCAGGTACATCAGCCGCCCTTGACCGCGCTCGTCGCCTGCCGCATGGATCGGCCATGCGCGCCAACTACAGAATGCAGCGGCTGTTCGTGCCGCACGACCTTGCTGCCGGAGCCGAGATCGAGGCCGATCCGCAGCAGAGCCATTACCTCACCAACGTGCTGAGGCTGGCGGATGGCGCCGAGGTCCTTCTGTTCAACGGCCGCGACGGCGAGTGGTCGGCGGCGATTGCCGGCCGGACCAAAAAGACCGTGCGGCTGACCGTTCTGGTGGAGCAAAGGCCGCAGCCGCCGCTGCCGGACCTCGTCTACTGCTTCGCGCCGCTGAAACAGGGGCGGCTCGACTACCTGGTTCAGAAGGCGGTGGAAATGGGCGCCGGCGTTCTGCAGCCGGTCGCCACCCAGCATACGCAGGTGGCCAAGCCCGGAATCGAGCGCCTGCGCGCCAACGTCGTCGAAGCGGCCGAGCAATGCGGCATCCTGGCGGTTCCGGAAGTTCGTGAATCCGAGAAGCTGGACCGGCTACTGGCCGGCTGGGACGCCGGGCGGCGGCTGATCTTCTGCGACGAGGACGCCTCGACCAACAACCCGCTGCCCGCCCTGAAGGCGCTCACGGAGAAAAAACTCGGCCTGCTGGTCGGGCCGGAAGGCGGCTTTTCGGACGACGAAAGAAGGATGCTGCGCGCGCTGCCCTTCGTCACCGCCATCCCGCTCGGGCCACGCATCCTGCGCGCCGATACGGCGGCGGTGGCGGCCCTTGCTGTCATCCAGGCGACCGTCGGGGACTGGTAGGCCCTTCCCGTCGGCGACACGTTCTTGCCGCCATCGCGTTTGCGCCCGGACAAACATTCAACTCCATTGACGCATGGCTCAGCAAATTTTGCTTGATCGCGCGGCCTGGTATCGTCCATCAAGCCGCCGCGGCCTGAGGCCGCTGCTAGCGTGGCGCCACCTACAGGAGCGCCGGAAGAGGGCACATGGCGCGCGACACGACGGATTTCCAGCCCATTGAAGGCCTCGACGAACTCGTCGCCTACCTCGCCGCCGGCAACAAGCCGCGCGACAAATGGCGCATCGGCACCGAGCATGAGAAATTCCCGTTCTACACCGACGGCAACGCCCCGGTGCCCTACGGCGGCGAGCGCGGCATCCGCGCCATCCTGGAAGGCATGCAGGAAAAGCTCGGCTGGGACCCGATCGTCGACGACGGCCGCATCATCGGCCTTGTCGAGCCGACCGGACAGGGCGCCATCTCGCTCGAACCGGGCGGCCAGTTCGAGCTTTCGGGCGCGCCGCTGGAGACGATCCACCAGACCTGCCGCGAGGGCAACGCGCATCTCGCCCAGTTGCGCGAGATCGCCGAACCGCTCGGCATCCGTTTTCTCGGCCTCGGCGGCAGCCCGAAATGGTCGCTCGCCGAGACGCCGAAGATGCCGAAGTCGCGCTACGAGATCATGACGCGCTACATGCCCAAGGTTGGCACCAAGGGGCTCGACATGATGTACCGCACCTGCACCATCCAGGTGAACCTCGACTTCGAGAGCGAGCGGGACATGCGGCGCAAGATGCAGGCGTCGCTCAAGCTCCAGCCCTTGTCGACGGCGCTGTTCGCCAATTCGCCGTTCACCGAAGGCAAGCCGAACGGCTTCCTGTCGTGGCGCGGCGACATCTGGCGCGATACCGACAACCAGCGCTCCGGCATGCTGGAATTCTGCTTTTCGCCCGATTTCGGCTTTGCCGACTATGTCGAATGGGCGCTCGACGTGCCGATGTATTTCGTCATCCGCGACGGTCGCTATCACGACATGACGCACATGACCTTCCGCCAGTTCATGGCCGGGGCCGCCCGCAAGGAGGTGCCGGACGGCATGCCGACGATGGGCGACTGGGCAAACCACCTGTCTACGCTTTTCCCCGACGTGCGGCTGAAGCGCTTCCTGGAAATGCGCGGCGCCGACGGCGGACCGTGGCGGCGCATCTGCGCCCTGCCCGCCTTCTGGGTGGGCCTGCTCTACGACGAGGCAGCACTCGACGCCATCGAGGCGCTGACGGCCGACTGGACCTATGCCGAGGCGCTCGCAATGCGCGACGCGGTGCCCGAACAAGGCATTGCGGCGCCGTTCCGCAACACCACGCTGCGCGAGGTCGCGCGCGATGTGCTCGCCATCAGCCGCGATGGGTTGAAGCGGCGCCATCGGCTGAACCGTGACGGCTATGACGAGACGTCGTTCCTGTCGACGCTCGAGGAAGTGGTGGCGCGCGGCACCACCAGCGCAGAGGAAATGCTCAGCGCCTATCACATGCGCTGGGGCGATTCGATCGAGCCGGTCTTCCTCGAATACGCCTACTGACGGCGGTTCAGGACCGCTGCGCGCGCTTGGGAAAGTGCAGGATTTCGGCGGGACGCTGGGGCCGGCTGCATTCGGCTACGGCGACCCGCTCGATCAGGTGGTCGAGCGCCTCGCGCAACTGGCACGCAAGCTCGTCGTCACCATGCACGTGAAGCCACGCGCCTTCGAGATATTGCCGCACGACGGCGAAATCAGTCTGCATTGTCTCTCCTTGATGCCGCCGCCACCATCGTTTTAGCATCTGCTTCTATGCAAATCGGAAAAGTCCGGCTCGGGAATTGATTCAAAACGCTTTCGATCAGATTGAAACAAAACGTCATTGTCGTTCCCGGCGCGGCTGACATAGGCGTAAGCAGGGCGCGATGGCGACCGTCCCGGCAACGCTGGGCGGAGGCTTCAGGCAACATCCCGTCGCGCCCACCTCTCCCGCTACCTCCTGTATCGGCAGCCCTTCAATCCGTTGCGAAAACACTCTAGGCTGGCGCCATTGGATCGCCGGGAGAAATAGCGATGATGCCCTTGTTCGACATGCTGGCGCAGGCCCAGAACGGCCAGGGCCTCGAACTTCTGGCAAGGCAGTTCAATCTTTCCCAGCAGCAGGCGCAGCTTGCAGTGGAAGCGCTGTTGCCGGCCTTCAGCCAGGGCCTGAAGCGCAGCACCTCCGATGCCCAGGGCCTCGGCGGCTTCATGAACGCGCTGGCCAGCGGGCAGTACGGCCAGTTCTTCGAGAATGCGAATCAGGCCTTTTCGCAGCAGGGCGTGAACCAGGGCAACGACGTGCTCGGCCAGCTTTTCGGCTCCAAGGACCTTTCGCGCGCGGTGGCCGCGCAGGCGGCGCAGGCCACCGGCATCGGCCAGCAGGTCTTGCAGCAGATGCTGCCGGTCATCGCCTCGATGCTGATGGGCGGCCTGTTCAAGCAGACGACGAATCAGATGCCGCCGGCTGGCATGCAGAGCGCCCAGGCCGGCGGCTTCGGCGGTGCCAACAACCCGCTAGGCCAGATCATCGAGGAGATGATGAAGCAGGGCGGCGGGATGATGGGCGGTCAGCCCGCGCCGCAGCAGAGGCAGGCGCCGCAGGGCCAGAACCCGTTCGATCCGCTCGGCAACAACCCCTTCGGCAAGGTGCTGCAGGACATGTTCGGCGGCGGAGCCGGCCAGCAGCAGGCGCCGCAGGGACGCCCGCAGCAGGGCCAGAACCCACTCGGCGCCAATCCCTGGGGCAAGATTCTCGAGGACATGCTGGGCGGCAGCCAGCAGGGCGGGCAGGCACGGCAACGGCAGGCACCGCCGCCGGACCCCGAGCCGGCCAATCCCAGCGGCAGGCCGCGCAATCCCTATGACGACATCTTCGGCAAGATGTTCGAGACCGGCCGCCAGCAGCGCGACGACTACGAGAAGAACATGGGCTCGGTGTTCGACCAGTTCCTGCGCGGCATGGACCGCAACCGCTGAGTCGGACCGCCGACCGCTCGCTCAAGGGTCGGTCGTGAACTGTTCGTGCGGGGTCTTTTCCCAGAAATGCGGGCGGCGCCACAGTTGCCAGACCGCCCGCCACCCGGCGACCGACATCATCGCCCAGTAGAGCGGCGTCGCCAGCACCACCTTCCAGAAGCCGGCGCGCTCCCGCCGGGTCAATGTCTGCCAGCCGAGCAACAGGAAGGAGGCGTAGCCACAGCCGATGTTGACGACGTCGACAAGGAGCAGCAGCGAGCGCGCCGTGCCGATCGGCTCGGTGCGCGTCACGAGGTCGACGACGATCATGGCGAAGGTGGCGAGCAGGAGCGGATGCAGCATGACCGAGGCCAGCATGCCGGCGAACAGCACCTGCGCCACCAGGAAAGAGCGCCAGCCGAGGTCGGCGGCAAGGCGGCGCGGCGCCCGCATATGCACCAGCCAGGTCTGCGACCAGCCCTTGAACCAGCGCGTGCGCTGCGGCAGCCAGACACCGAAGCGCGTCGGCGCCGGTTCGTAGGTCGGGCAGGAGATCGTCTCGGCCCTGTAGCCGAAACGGGCCAGCCTGACGCCGAGGTCGGCGTCCTCGGTGACGTTGAAGGGATCCCAGCCGCCAACCTCGTCCAGCGCCGCGCGACGGAAATGGTTGGACGTGCCGCCGAGCGGCAGGACGAGGTTGCGGCTCGACAGCCAGGGCAGCAGCCCCCTGAACAGGCCGGCATATTCGAAGGCGAACATGCGCGCGATCATGCCGGCATGGCGGTTGGATATTTCCAGCGGCGCCTGCACGACGGCAAGGTCGGGACCGCGGCTGCGGAAGCGCTGCCAGGCCTCCACGAGCTGCATGGGATGGGGCCGATCCTCGGCGTCGTAGAGCGCGACGAACTCGCCGCCGGTCATCGGCAGCGCATAGGCGAGCGCCTTCGGCTTGGTGCGCGGATGGCCGGGAGGCACCTCGACGACCTCCATATGCGCCGGCAGCGCGTGCGCGCGGATGGCGGCAAGCGTGGCGGCATCGTCAGCCTCGCAGACAAGCTTGATCTCCAGCCTCTCGCGCGGCCAGACGAGGCGATCGAGCGCGGCCAGCAGGTGCGGGACCACCTCGGCCTCCTTGTAGAGAGCCACGAGCACGGAAAAAGGCGGCGCGTTCGGCGGCGGCAGGCCGAGTTTCGGCCGTTCGACCGGCGGCCTGGGCGCCGCCAGCGCGGCGAACCGCAAGGCCACGCAGGTGAAGAAGAAGAAGGTAGCGGCCGCATGGAGGAAGGCCAGCATCTGCAAGGGCATGAGCACGAGCCCGACGGGAATGGCCGTCATGGCGAAGCCGACGATGATGCCCTGCCACGCCTGGGCGACGACGCGGGCCGACATCTGGGGAAGGCGGTCGAACAGGCGGCCGACCGCGTTCCTGGCCAGGAACGGCCGCGTGCGTTGCAGCACCGCGGCGCGCAGCGCCGCCGCCGGGACGATCTTCAGCCGCCCGGCCAAGGCCGGGCTGGCGCGCACGCGCTCGCGCACGACGCTGAGGCGAATGCGCTCGGGCGTGATCAGGAAAGAGACGTCGCCGCCCTTCTCGAAAAGCTTGACCGGCACATGACCGCCATGGCGCCGCTGCAGGACGAGCGCATGCGCGTCGCCGACGATCAGCCGCTCGGGATCGACCTGCTCGGCCGCCGCGATACCCAGGTCCGCGGCCATCGCGCGCACCAGCCGTCCCTGGTCGATGCCGCAGTCGACAAGGCCGGCGGCGAAGTCGCCGCCTTCGATATGGGTGCGCGCGGCGACCTCGTAGGCCGTCTGCGGCGGCACGCCGAGCCTGGCGAGCACGCCGCGCCATTCCACCAGTTCGGGGAAAAAGACCTCCGCCAGCAGCACGCCATAGTCCGGCCCGGCCGCGGCGGCCGGATCATTCAGCGGATAGGCTGGCGATCCGTGCGGGAACCCCTCCCCGTCCGGAAATTCGTATGAGCCCATGATGGCTCGCCGTCCCCCGTCCTGCCGCCGTCATGCTCGGCGCCGGCTCCCTCCTCCTCCGGCCGCCCCCACGGCCGTCTGCCCCGCAACCCCTCGCGCGACAGTCGATGCAATCCGAGAATAGCTTTTATTTGCATCGGGGAAACCGAAATCCGTTGTGATATCGCCGTTTTCATAAGACAAGCTCGGGGTTCGATGGAGGAACCTCGCGTGACCTTGCGCCACCTTGCCGTTGCCCTGATCCACGCTGGCGCGCTCTGCCTCGGCGCAAGCCTGTCCGGCGTGTCGGGCCCGGCCGTCGCCGCGGGACCGCAGGCACCCATCCTGTGGGACTCGCAGGAGCGGCTGGCGAAGCCCGATCTGGCGGCCATGCCGCGCCTGCGCTTCCTCACCACGACGGACTTTCCGCCGTTCAATTTCCTCGACGGCAGCGGCCGCCTGTCGGGCCTGCATATCGACCTGGCGCGGGCGATCTGCGCCGAGCTCGGCCTTGCCGCCAAATGCGAGATCCAGGCACTGCCATGGGACGAGCTCGACGCGGCGCTGCAAAAGGGCGAGGGCGAAGCCATCCTGGCCGGCATCGCGGTGACGGCCAAGACGCGCGAGAAATATGCCTTTTCGCGCCCTTACCTGCAATTTCCGGCGCGCTTCGTGGTGCCGAAGGCCAAGCCGGTCGCCGAGCCGATCTACGCCTCCCTGCAAGGCAAGAAAATCGGCGTCATCGCCGGCAGCGGCCACGAACGCCTGCTGCGCGACGATTTCGGCAAGGTGCAGGTCGCGACCTACGCCAAGCCTGAAGAGCTTTACGCCGACCTCAAGGCCGGCAAGCTCGACGCCGCCTTCGGCGACGGGATGCGCCTTTCCTTCTGGCTCGACGGCTCGGACTCGGCCGATTGCTGCCGCTTCGCCGGTGGCCCCTACATCGCGCCGGAATATCTCGGCACGGGGCTATCGATCGCCGTCAAGGCCGACAATCCCGCTCTTGCCGCGGCCTTCGACTATGCGCTGCAACAAATCTCGGTGAAAGGCACCTTCGCCGAGCTCTACCTGCGCTATTTTCCGGTCAGCTTCTACTAAGCGGCCGGCAACCGGCTAAGTCAGGGTGCGGTGGCGAGCCTTGGCGCCCTGCGCGATCGCCGCCACCGTCAACGTGTCGAGATCGAGCCGGCGGCGGATCAACTGGAGCACGCGCACTTCCTCCAGCCGCATCTCGAGGTCTGCGGCTGCCACCTCGAAGGCGGCCGCGTAGGCGGTGTCCCTCAGACGCGCCGGCAGCACGTCGGCGACGAGGTCGAGCACGCCGTCTAGCCCCTCAGTGTCGTTCAACAGCCTTTGGCAATCCTGCGCCACGTCGATGATACGGTCGGCATCGAAATCCTCGAAAACCGGCCAACTGCGCACCACGGCCCCGATGCGGCCAAGCTCCGCGTCGGACATCTCGCGATCGGAGGCGGAAGCGATCACCATCAGGTAGATCAGCGCTTCATGGGTGGTCGGAACAGGCATGGTTTTCCCTCGTTGCGTTGCCGGCAAGGTAGGAAGGCAGCGGCAACGCCGCAAGGAAAAAGCCGCCTGCCGTTGACGCTTAAGGCTCGCGCGCATAGAGCATGCCTCGTGCCGCCGTCGGCGGCCTTTCTTCCCCGTAGGACCAGCTTCATGACGCGATCCAACATGATCGACCTTTCGCCCGAAATCCTCGCGGCCGCAGCCGAGAGCAAAGCCTGGCCGTTCGAGGAAGCGAAAAAGATCGTCAAACGCTACGAGAAGACGGGCTTTCCGGAAACCGTGCTGTTCGAGACGGGCTACGGCCCGTCCGGCCTGCCGCATATCGGCACCTTCGGCGAGGTGGCGCGCACCACAATGGTGCGGCACGCCTTCCGGGTGCTGACCGAAGACAAGGTCAAGACGCGGCTCCTGTGCTTCTCCGACGATATGGACGGGATGCGCAAGATTCCGGACAACGTGCCCGACCGCGCGGCGCTCGAGCCTTACCTGCACATGCCGCTCACCGTCGTGCCGAACCCGTTCGGCGGCGACTACGAGAGCTTCGGGCACCACAACAACGCGATGCTGCGGCGTTTCCTCGACACGTTCGGCTTCGACTACGAGTTCGCCAGCGCCACCGACTATTACAAGTCCGGCCGCTTCGACGCGATGCTGCTGCGCGCAGTTGAGAAATACGACGCCATCATGAAGGTGATGCTGCCGACGCTGGGCCCGGAGCGGCAGGCGACCTACAGCCCCTTCCTGCCGATCTCGCCGAAGAGCGGGCGCGTGCTCTACGTGCCGATGAAGCGTGTCGACGCCAAGGAAGGCACCATCACCTTCGACGACGAGGACGGCACGGAAACCACGCTGCCGGTCACCGGCGGCGCGGTGAAGATGCAGTGGAAGCCGGATTTCGGCATGCGCTGGGCGGCGCTCGGCGTCGACTTCGAGATGTTCGGCAAGGACCACCAGACCAACCAGGCAATCTACGACAAGATATGCGTCATCCTCGGCGGCCGCGCGCCGGAGCACTTCGTCTACGAACTGTTCCTCGACGAAAACGGCCAGAAGATCTCGAAGTCGAAAGGCAATGGGCTGACCATCGACGAATGGCTGACCTACGCGCCGACCGAAAGCCTCGGCCTCTACATGTTCCAGCGGCCCCGGCAGGCGAAGAAGCTCTATTTCGACGTCATCCCGAAGGCGGTGGACGAGTATTATTCCTTCCTGTCGGCCTATCCGAAGCAGGACTGGAAGAACCGCCTCGGCAATCCGGTGTGGCACATGCACGACGGCCAGCCGCCGGCCATCGACCTGCCGGTCAGCTTCGCGCTGCTGCTCAACCTCGTCAGCGCCTCCAACGCGCAGAACAGCGACGTGCTGTGGGGCTTCATCTCACGCTACGCGCCGGGCGTGACGGCGGCCACCAATCCAGAGCTCGACCGGCTGGTGGGCTATGCGATCCGCTACTTCGACGACTTCGTGAAGCCCCAGAAAAAATTCCGCGCGCCGGACGAGGTCGAGCGCGATGCGCTGGCGAAGCTGGCCGATGCGCTCAGCCGCCTGCCGGCCGGCGCCGACGGCGAGGCGATCCAGAACGCCGCGCTCAACGTCGCGCGCAAGATCGAGCGCTACCAGGACCATTCCAAGCAGGCGCCCGAGGGCGGCCCCGGCGTCTCTGTCGCCTTCTTCCAGATGATCTACGAGGTGCTGATCGGCCAGGAGCGGGGCCCGCGCTTCGGTTCCTTCGCCGCCCTTTACGGCATCGAGGAGACGCGCGCGCTTATTGAGCGGGCGCTGGCGGGAAATCTGGCGTAGCGGGCGACGGTGTAGACGGGGGCGGCGGCTCGCCCGACAGGTCGAGGATCGACGGCGAGGGTTCGACAGGCGCCTCGACCGGCGGCGGCTCCGGCGGCAGGTTCGACAGATCCGGGGCCGCGCCGAAGATGCCCATGCGCTCCTTGCGCGCAACCTCCTCGGCCTCGGCGTAGGGGCCGCCCTTGGCCGCCCGCGCCCAGCCGTTCGCCACCAGCCAGGCGCCGAGATCCTGCTTGCCGATGCGGCAGGCGGCGGAGATGGTGTCGCGGCCGCCCTCGGGCGGCACGGTGCAGATCGGCGCGCGACCGCGCAGGAAGGCGCGGAAGGCGCTGCGCGCGCGCATGCCGCAATTCCATTCCTTGCCGGCGGCATCGGTGCAGCTCTCGTCCGGCATGACGGCATCGACGCCGGAAATGGCGACGGTGTAGCCCATCGCCTGGAAGACGCCGGCAGCGGTCGCCAGCGGCTGGAACAGGGGCTTGCCTTTCCACTCGTCCGGCATCTTCGGCTTGGGCGGCAGCGCCAGCGACAGGTTGCTGAGCGGCGGGCGGGGCTCCGCGCGCTCCAGGGGCGCCTCCCCTGTCGAGGGCGGCGCGACGATTTCGGGGTCGATGGCGCGGGACCCTGCCGAAGGCCCGGCCATCTGCTGTGGTTCGATCGCTTCGGTGGAGGTATCTTCCCCGGCCTGCCCTTCGTCCATGCCGGTTTCTGGGCCGGTTTCCGGGCCGGTCTCGGATAGGTCCGGGATATCCTCCGGCGCGATGACAATCTCATCCGCCGGCACGGCAAGGCGATGGCCGCCGGCCAGGATCGCCGCAGACATCGCCACGAGGATGGCTGCGGCAGCGGCGGCGTGGGCGGGACGCATCGTCTACTGGCTCGCCCAGACGATGCGCGCCACCCATTCGATCTCGACCATGGGCAGTTCGCGGTTCGCATGCGCGGGGTTGAGCGAGAGAAGTGCGATGGCCTGCGGCGTCTGCCGCTCCAGCACCTTGGCCATCACCTCGCCGCCGGTCGTCTTGACGACGACGCGGTCGCCCTTGCGCACGGTGGCGCCGGGCTGGACGATGAGAACGTCGCCATCCCGGTAGAGCGGCAGCATGGAATCGCCCTGCACCTTCAGCGCATAGGAGGTCTCGCTGGATTGCGCCGGCAGTTCGATCAGGTCGAGCCCGTGGCCGGCAGGAAAGCCGGCATCCTCGTAGAAGCCGCCGGCACCGGCCTGTGCGAAGCCGACAAGCGGGATCGTCGGTCGCTGCTGCGGCAAGGGCCCGTCAAAAGGGGGATGGTCGAAAAAGGAGGACGGCACCGGCGCCCCACGCCCGGCCGTGCGGCGGCCGGTGCGGTTGGCTGCGCCGGTCTCGACCAGCGCGACGAATTCGTCCAGCGAGGCGCCGGTAGCCTCCATGATCTTGGCCAGCGATTCGGTGGACGGCCAGCGCGGCCGCCCGTCGGCCGACAGGCGCTTGGACTTGTTGAAGGCGGTCGAATCCAGCCCCGCCAGCTTGGCGAGGCCCGAAGCCGAGAGCGAATAGCGCTCGGCCAGCGCGTCGATGGCCGCCCAGACGCGGTCGTGCGAAAGCATGGCTGCCTTCCGAAAGGAAAAAATACCTGTCCGTTTTAGGCAGCGCAATGCTGCTTGTCCAGCGCCGCGCGCCGCCTTTCACCCGTTGTTGACCGGGCCGTCGCCGGGTTCCCCGTTGTTGGCCCCGTTCTTGGCGAGATCGCGCAGGCGAGCGTGGGAGGCCATGAACACCTGTTCGGCCTCGGTCGGCGGACGCGGGACGATATGATGGCCAAGGGCGGCGAGCGCCTCATCCATTTCGACGAAGCGCTTGCCACGACGGTCGTAGATGCCCGCGGTGGTCAGCACCTGCGCCGCGGTGCGGCCGTCCTCCAGCACGAAGCGGTGGCCGCCGATCACCTGCGTGCCTTGCCACGTCTCGACCGTCGACACCACCTCGAAGCGGCGCCACAGCCGGATCTCGCGCACGAACACCGTCTGCAGGCCGCCCAGCATCGGCGCCCAGCCGCGCTCGCGCGCCAGCCTGAGCAGTCCGGCGCGCAGGAAGATGTCGATGCGGCCGACATCGGCCAGCATCATGTAGCGAGCGTTGTTGAGGTGCAGGTTGGCGTCGATGTCGGTCGGCAGGCAGCGAAAGGCAAGCCGGCTCTCCCCGCCCATGCGATACGGGCCGCGGGTTTTCGCGGTGAGCGCCATGCGGGCGAGGCGGAACCAGACGTACATGAGGGTGTCCTTCTCCCCGGTTGGGGCGGCACATATGGCGCACCCCCCCTCTCCGTCTCGGGCTTCGCCCGATCCACCTCTCCCCCACTTAGTGAGGGGAGAGGATGGGTGCCAAGCCTTGCGGCCGGCGTATCCTCTCCACCCGGAACGGGGGAGAGGTGGCTCGGGCGGAGCCCGAGACGGAGAGGGGGAACGCCATATGCGACAACCCCCATAAATGGGGAAGGGGCGGTCGCTACGCCGCCTTCTTGCCTTCTGCGTTCGCGTAGGGATCGAAGCGCTTGTAGAAGCTGTCACCCTTCTCGGCCATGTCGGCGAGCAGCTTGGGCGCCTTGAACTCGGCGCCGTATTTCTTCTGCAGGTCCTTGGCGAGCTTGACGAACTTTTTGGCGCCGATGCCGTCGATGTAGGACAGCGTGCCGCCGGTGTAGGGCGCGAAGCCGAAGGCGAGGATGGAGCCGACGTCGGCCTCGCGCGGATCGGTGACGATCTTCTCCTCCATCACGCGCGCCGCCTCCAGCGCGATGACGGCGAGCAGCCGCTGCTTCAGCTCCTCGAAGTCGACGTCTTCCGGCTTCTTCTGCGGGAAAAGGTCCTTCAAGCCCGGCCACAGCTTCTTCTTCGCAGGCTTTGCGGGATAGTCGTAAAAACCCTTGCCGTTCTTGCGGCCCTTGCGGTCGAACTTGTCGACCATGGTGTCGATCAGCGCCATCTGGCGCGGGTCGACGGCCTTCTCGCCGAGGTCGCGGACGGTCTGATGCATGATCTTCTGGGCGAGGTCGACGGCCGTCTCGTCGGTCAGCGCCAGCGGCCCGACCGGCATGCCGGCCGCCTTGGCAGCGTTCTCGATCATCACGGCCGGCACGCCCTCGATCAGCATCTTGTAGGCTTCCGACATATAGCGCAGCACGCAGCGGTTGACGTAGAAGCCGCGCGTGTCGTTGACGACGATCGGCGTCTTCTTGATGGCGCGCACGTAGTCGATGGCGCGGGCCAGCGCCTTGTCGCCGGTCTTCTTGCCGAGGATGATCTCGACCAGCATCATCTTGTCGACCGGCGAGAAGAAGTGGATGCCGATGAAGTTCTTCGGCCGCGCCGAGTTCTTCGCCAGCGCCGTGATCGGAATGGTCGAGGTGTTGGAGGCGAAGACCGCCGACGACTTCAGCACCGCCTCGGCCTGTTCGGTCGCCGCCTTCTTAACCGCCGAATCCTCGAACACCGCCTCGATGACGAGGTCGCAGCCGTCGAGGGCGGCGTAGTCTGCGGTCGGCGTGATCAGCGACAGGAGCTTTTCCTTGTCTTCCGGCTTGGCGCGGCCCTTCTTGATCAGCCCGTCCATGATGCCGGCCGAATGCGCCTTGCCCTTCTCGGCCGACTCCACGTCGCGGTCGAGCAGCACGACCGGGATGCCGGCCCTTGCCGTGACATAGGCGATGCCGGCGCCCATGAAGCCGGCGCCGAGCACGCCGATTTTTTTGAATTTCGTCTGCGGCACACCCTCGGGGCGGCGCGCGCCCTTGTTCAGCTCCTGCAGCGAGACGAACAGCGAGCGGATCATCGCCGCCGCTTCCTTCGACTGCATGATCTCGGTGAAATAGCGCTGCTCGATCCGCAAGGCCGTGTCGAACGGCACCAGCAGGCCTTCATAGACGCATTTCAGGATCGCCGTGGCCGCCGGATAATTGCCGTATGTCTCGCGGCGCAGGATGGCGATGGCCGGCGGCCACAGGTTCGCGCCGGCGGCCGAATAGACCGGACCGCCGGGCAGCTTGAAGCCCTTCTGGTCCCAGGGCGCGACCGGCGACAGGCCGCCCTTGATCAGTGCCTTGGCCGCCTCCACCAGTTTCTTCGGCGGCGCGATGTCGGTGACGAGGCCCATCGCCTTGGCCTTCTGCGGCGACAGGTTCTGGCCGGAGGTCAGCATCTGCAACGCCTGCTGCTGGTCGGTCAGGCGCGGTACGCGCTGGGTGCCGCCGGCGCCCGGGAAGATGCCGACCTTGACCTCGGGCAGAGCCATCCTGACCGCTTCCGAGTCGGCGGCGACGCGGGCGTGGCAGGCGAGCGACAGCTCAAAGGCGCCGCCCATGCAGGTGCCGTTGATGGCCGACACCCACGGTTTGCCGCAGGTTTCCAGCTTGCGCCACAGCCAGGTCATGCGGCCGGCGCCCTCGAAAAGCATCTTCGTCGCCGCTTCCGGGTTCTTCGCCCGCTCGGCGTGGAAGCGCTCGAGCTGGCGCTTGAGCATGGTCAGGTCAGCGCCGCCGGAGAAGGTCTCCTTGCCGGAGGTGACGACCGCGCCCTTGACGGCGGCATCGGCTACGACCTGGTCGATGATCCTGTCCAGCTCGTCCATCACCTCCTCGGTGAAGACGTTCATGGACCGGTCCGGCATGTCCCAGGTGACGAGCGCGATACCGTCGGCGTCGGTTTCGACGGAGAAGTTCTTGTAGGTCATATCCTGTCTCCCTCGGATCGGCTCAGACGCGTTCAATGATGGTGGCGGTGCCCATGCCGGCGCCGATGCACAGCGTCACCAGCGCTGTGTTGAGGTCGCGCCGTTCAAGCTCGTCCAGCACCGTGCCCAGGATCATCGCGCCGGTGGCGCCGAGCGGGTGGCCCATGGCGATGGCGCCGCCGTTGACGTTGATCTTGTCGTGCGGAATCTCGAAAGCCTGCATGTAGCGCAGCACGACCGACGCGAAGGCCTCGTTCAGCTCGAACAGGTCGATGTCGGAGGTCTTCATCTTCGCGCGCTCCAAAAGCTTTTCCGTCACGTCCACCGGGCCGGTCAGCATCAGCACCGGCTCCGAACCGATGTTGGCGAAGGCGCGGATGCGGGCGCGCGGCTTCAACCCCATCGCCTTGCCGGCCTTCTTCGATCCGAGCAGCACGGCGGCGGCGCCGTCGACGATGCCGGAGGAATTGCCGGCGTGGTGAACGTGGTTCACTTCCTCGATCTCGGGATGCTTCTGCACCGCAACCGCGTCGAAGCCGCCCATTTCGCCGGGCATGACGAAGGAGGGGTTGAGCGCGGCCAGCGACTGCATGTCAGTAGTGGGACGCATGTGCTCGTCATGGTCGAGGATCACCAGCCCGTTCTGGTCCTTGATCGGGATCACCGAATTCTTGAACCAGCCCTTTTCCCAGGCGTGGGCGGCGCGCTTCTGGCTCTCCACCGCATAGGCGTCGACGTCATCGCGCGAGAATCCGTATTTGGTGGCGATCAGGTCGGCCGAGATGCCCTGCGGCACGAACCAGCCCGGCAGGCCGACCGACGGGTCCATGAACCAAGCGCCGCCAGCGGCACCCATGCCGACACGGCTCATCGATTCCACACCCCCGGCGATGACGATGTCGTCCGCCCCCTGCGCGATCTTGGCGGCGCCGAAATTGACGGCATCCAGGCCAGAAGCGCAGAAGCGCGAAATCTGCATGCCCGGCGCCTTGTCGTCATAGCCGGCCTCGAAGGCGGCGGCGCGCGGGATGACCGCGCCGGCCTCGCCGACCGGATCGACGCAACCGAAGATGATGTCGTCGACGGTCGAGGTGTCGAGGCCGTTGCGGTCGCGCACGGCTTCCAGCGTCTTCGCAGCAAGGCGCACCGCCGGCACTTCGTGCAGCGACCCGTCCTTCTTGCCCCTGCCGCGCGGCGTGCGCACGGCGTCGTAGATATAAGCCTCGGCCATTCTTCGTCTCCTCGGGTGGCTGGTCGCGTCAGAGCGAGCGCGCGATCAGCAATTTCATGATCTCGTTGGTGCCGCCGTAGATGCGCTGGACGCGGGCGTCGCGGTACATGCGGGCGATCGGATATTCATTCATATAGCCATAGCCGCCGTGGAGTTGCAGGCATTCGTCGACCACCCTGCCCTGCAAATCCGACAGCCAGTACTTGGCCATGGAAGCAGTGGAGGGATCGAGCCCGCCGGCGAGATGGCGCGTCACGCAATCGTTGTAGAAGGTGCGGCCGATGGTGATCTCGGTCTTCAGTTCGGCGAGCCTGAACTGGGTATTCTGGAAATCGATGATCTTCTGGCCGAAAGCCTGCCGTTCCTTGACGTAGTCGATCGTCGCGGCCAGAGCCCGCTCGGCCATGGCGATGGCCGTCGTGCCGATCATCAGCCGCTCCTGCGGCAATTGCTGCATGAGCTGGATAAAACCCTGCCCCTCCTCGGCCCCGAGCAGGTTGGCGGTCGGCACGGCAACGTCGTTGAAGAACAGTTCGGAGGTGTCGTTGGCTTTCAGGCCGATCTTGTCGAGGTTGCGGCCGCGCTCGAAGCCTTCCACCTCGTCCGTCTCGACCACGATCAGCGAGGTGCCCTTGGCACCTTTGGCCGGATCGGTCTTGGTGACGAGGACGATCAGGTTGGCGTTCTGGCCGTTGGTGATGAAGGTCTTCGAGCCGTTGATGCGATACTGGTTGCCGGCCTTCTCGGCGCGCGTCTTGACGCCTTGCAGGTCGGAGCCGGCGCCCGGCTCGGTCATGGCGATGGCGCCGATCAGTTCGCCGCTCGCCATCCTCGGCAGCCACTTCCTCTTCTGCTCTTCCGAGCCGTAGTGGAGGATGTAAGGAGCGACGATGGAATTATGCAGGCCGATGCCGAAGCCGTCGACGCCGACATGGCCGATCGCCTCGATGATGGCGCTTTCATGCGCGAACGTACCGCCGGCACCGCCATATTCCTCCGGCATGGAGGCGCACAGCAGGCCGGCCCCGCCCGCCTTTTCCCAGGCCGAACGGTCGACGATCTCGTTCTTCTCGTAGGCGTCGTAATGCGGCGCGATCTCGTCCGACAGGAAACGGTGCGCCATGTCGTAGAGCATGGCGACGTCTTCGGTGACCCATGCAGGTTTCGGCAGTCCGAGCACTTCGGCGGGATTGGTCATAAGGCGACCTCCGATACTGGCAGCTATCCGATCCTAGAACGCCTCCGCCGGCAGCGCCATCATGCTGTCCGCGCCCGACGAGATGCGAGCCAGGTGGGCGGCGCTTTCGGGCATGACGCGCTCCATGAAGTAGCGCGCCGTCACAAGTTTATTCTCGTAGAAGGAAGCCGCGTCGCCGGCACCGTCGGCAAGTGCCGCCTGCGCGGTCCTCGCCATCAGGCTCCACATATAGCCCAGCACGACGAGGCCGGTGAGGTGCATGTAGTCGGTCGAGGCAGCACCGGCATTGTCGGGGTTCTTCATGCCGTTCTGCATCAGCCACAACGAAGCGGCCTGCAAATCGTTCAAGCCCTTCTTCAGCGCCTTGGTGAAGGGCGCCATCTTCTCGTCGGAACGGTTCTCCTCGCAGAAATCGCCGACCTCCTTGAAGAAGGCCTGGATGGCGCGGCCGCCGTTCATCGCCAGCTTGCGGCCGACGAGGTCGAGCGCCTGGATGCCGTTGGCGCCCTCATAGATCATGGCGATGCGGGCATCGCGCACGAACTGGCTCATGCCGTTTTCCTCGATATAGCCGTGACCGCCGAAGACCTGCTGGGCCGTCGCGGCGTGCTCGAAGCCCTTGTCCGTGAGCACGCCCTTCAGCACCGGCGTCATCAGGCCCAGCATATCGTCGGCCGCCTGACGGTCCTTCTGGTCGGGCGAGCGGTGGGCGATGTCGGACTTCAGCGCCGTCCACAGCATGAAGGCGCGGCCGGCCTCGTTCCACGCCTTCATCGTCATCAGGATGCGGCGGATGTCGGGGTGGACGATGATCGGATCAGCTTTCTTGTCCGGCGCCTTGGGACCGGTCAGCGCGCGGCCCTGCAAACGCTCCTTGGCGTAGGCGACGGCGTTCTGGCTGGCGACGACCGACTGCGACAGGCCCTGCAGGCCGACGCCGAGCCGCGCTTCGTTCATCATCACGAACATGGCCTTCAGGCCGCCGTTCTCGGCGCCCAGCAGAACGCCCTCGGCCTCGTCGTAGTTCATGACGCAGGTGGCGTTGCCGTGGATGCCCATCTTTTCCTCGATGGAGCCGCAGGAGACGGCGTTGCGGGCGCCCGGATTGCCGTCCTTATCGAGCTTGAACTTCGGCACGATGAACAGCGAGATGCCCTTCACCCCTTCCGGCGCGCCCTCGATGCGGGCCAGCACCAGGTGGACGATGTTGTCGGCCATGTCGTGCTCGCCGGCAGAAATGAAAATCTTCTGGCCGGAAATCTTGTAAGTGCCGTCGCCGTTCGGCACCGCCTTGGTGCGCAAAAGGCCGAGATCGGTGCCGCAATGCGGCTCCGTCAGGTTCATGGTGCCGGTCCAGGTGCCTTCCACCATCTTCGGCAGGAAGGCCTTCTTCTGCACGTCGGAGCCATGGGCGACGATGGCGGCGATCGCGCCTTGCGTCAGGCCGGGATACATCAGGAGCGCCATGTTGGCGGCCGCGACGTATTCGCCGACGGCGTTGTGGAGCACATAGGGCAGGCCCTGCCCGCCATGTTCCTCCGGCACGGCCAGTCCCATCCAGCCGCCCTCGCAATATTGCCGGTATGCTTCCTTAAAGCCTTTCGGCGTCGTCACGGTGCCGTCGTCGTGGCGCGTGCAACCTTCGAGGTCGCCGGTGCGGTTGGTCGGCTGGATTACTTCCTCCGCGAGCCTGGCGCCCTCGGTGAGGATCGCCTCGATCATGTCCGGCGTGGCGTCGGCGAAACCCGGCAGGTTGGAATGACGCTCGATGCCGAGCACTTCGTTCAGCACGAACAGCGTATCGCGTACCGGAGCCTGATAGATCGGCATGACTTGTCCTCCGCCCAGCATGGAAGGTCCGCGCCGCCGTGAGCGGCCGCGAGAACCGATATCGAAAGGCGCATAGCAAAAATTGACGTTTGCGTAAACGTCAATTTTAGATCGCGCGCGTTTTTGACGCGACCTAGCGCCAACGAAAAAGCCCGCCGCCCTTCCGAGCAGCAGGCTATCACGAGGCGGGATCGGCGGGAGCCGAAAACACTGCCGACGCTCTAAAACGTGTCGCAATCTTTCAGATTCGCTCCGCACGCTTTAGAGACTTGGTTACGCATGTCTTTGTCCCGAAACCGGCCCCGTTTTCGGGAGACATGCTCTAATCTCATGCGTCGGCGGATCGGTGGAGGGGCCCGTTCAATTGGTTGCGCTGGATTGCGTCGGAAGGCGCTCCGACAGCAGTTGGCGGACCGTACCCATCATCGACGTCAACTCGCCGATGGCGTCGTCGATCAGCGCGCGCTGCTTGTTCAGCCGCACGAGCTGCTTTTCCGACTTGTCGAGCGCAAGGCGAAGCTGGCGGGCATTCGAGCCGGCCGGATCGTAGAGATCGATGATCTGCTTGACCTCGCGCAGCGAGAAACCGACCTTGCGGCCGAGCAGGATCAGCTTCAGCCGCGCACGGTCGCGGCGGGTGTAAAGGCGCGTCGCGCCATCGCGCTTGGGGCTGAGAAGGCCTTTGTCCTCATAGAAACGCAGCGTGCGCAGCGTCACGCCGAACGTCTTGGCCATCTCGCCGATGCGCACGAAATCCTCGGCGATATCCTTGGGTGCATTGTTGATGTTGGCCATGGTCTGGCCGGTCGTCGTCAGGGTCATGGATCTAGACTTTCCCCGGTGGGGCGTCGCGGCGGTTGAGCCGGCAGCGCCTGATGGAAGCGGTCGGGGCGTTGGCTTCCGGTCGGTTTCAACAAAAAACGCGCAAGCGGCGCGCGAACCGCACACCTCTTACGTTTACGTAAGGGTATAATGGTGCAATGCGGCGAAAGCAACAGCGTTTCGCGCAAACCGGCTATGCGCCTGTTGCAAGCCCCCTGTTCGGGGACAATCGCCAAAGCTTCTTAAGCTTGGTTAACGGCTTGTTTACCACGTTGGGCGAAACGTGCGCATGTCGGTCATCCGTGTTTATCCTGTATCGAATTGTTCACGGTTTCTCGGAGCGGGGCCAAACCCGGAAGCGCGCTTCCGCCAGGTCTTGCCGCTCCGGTCCCCGACAGGGAAGGAAAAGCCGGATCGTTCCGGCCATTTCGGAAACGGGCGTTTCGATGAACAGCAAGCGGTCCTATCTCGATACCCTCAATGCCGGCAGGCAGCGCAGGCCGCACAGCACGCTGGAAGAGCTCAACCGGTCTCTGGAGGCACTTGGGCAGCGGCTCGAGGCACCCCGCCAGGACGCGCGCGGGGCCGGCGATCCACGCTACGGCCACGCCTACCCCTACGCCGAGCGCGGCGCACCCGAAATGCCGCGCCGTGACGAACAGCGCCCCTATCAGCCGCCGCGCCGGCCGGGTGTCACAGACCAGGCCTACCACGCGCTTGCCCGCGACATCGACCGCATGCGCGACCAGGAGGACGGCGTCGCCGCCGCCAGCAGGATCGCCGGCGAACTGCGCGGCCTGCGCGAGGAACTGCGCCAGCAGATGTCGGTCGGCGTACACCGCGAATTCCAGGCCCTGCGCCAGGAAATCGAACGCTCCTTCCGCGCCACGCCGGCCGCCAAGGGCAGCGCTGAACTCGGACTGGAATTCGAACGGCTTTCCGGCGCCATACAGACGCTTGCCGAAAGGAGCGACGACAAGAACGTCAATCTGCTGCGGCTGGAACTGGAGCAGGTGAAATCCGCGCTCGACACGCTGGCGCGCGAGGAAAGCGTGCGCGGGCTGGACCGCCGCTGGGACGACTTCGACCGCCGCTGGAGCGCTTTCGAGAACCGGCTGGGCAACGGCCAGCTTGCAGAACGCGGCGACGCCGGCATCGCGGCGCTGACCGAGCGGCTGGAGCAGATCGGCTCGGCCGTCTCCAACCTGCCCGAATCGCTGTCGCTGCGCTCCCTGGAGGAGAAGGTGCGCACGCTGGCCGGCGCGGTCGACCACTTCGTCAACCAGCAAGGCAGCCACAACGACACCTTCGGCCTGATCGACGAGCGGCTGGACGAGATTTCGCGGGCCATTGTCGCCTCCACCGTGGCGGCGCAGTCGGCCGCCTTCGACCCCGCCTCGTTCGAGCGCATCGAGCGGCGCATCGAATCACTCGCCCAGCAGATCGAGGAGGTCGCGGCGGACCGTCCCGGCAGCGAGATGATGGACCGGCTGAACACGCTGTCCAGCCGCGTCGACGACCTCGCCGCCCGCGCCACTCTGCCCGAACATGCGATGGAACGGCTCGGCGCGCAGATCGCCGACATCGCCCAGCGTATCGAGCACGCCCCTGCCCTGCCGCAGGCCGACGCGCTCTTCCATGGCATCGAACAGCGCTTCGACGTGCTTTCCGACATGATCGAGCGCCGCCAGGGCGAGGCCATCGAGCACGGTAACCTGCTCTTCCACGATCTCGAACGCCGCCTCAACGAGGTTGCCGAACAATTGGACCGGCGCTCGCCGGAAGCCGCCTTCGAGGCGAGCGGCATCATGGAAGCGATCGACGCCCGCTTCACGGCGCTGGCCAAGCGGCTGGAGACGAGCGCTTCCGACGCCGGCGGGCAGGCGGCCATCCGCACGCTGGAAAGCCGGCTGGAGGCGATCTCGAACCGGTTGGATTCCTCGGCCGCGCAGGTCGCCGCCGTCGACCCGGAGCTGATCCGCTCGCTGGAGGCGCAGGTTTCCGGCCTTTCGGCGCACCTGTCGCAGCCGGGAACGCCGCTGCCGGTGTTCGAGGACATCGCGCCGCGCATCGACCGGATCGAGAAGAGCCTGACGTCCAGCCGCGATTCGATCCTGGAAGCCGCGCGCGAAGCTGCGGAAAACGCCGTGCGCACGCTGGCCGGGGCAGGCCCCGAGACTGCGGCCGTCGCCGGCCTCGCCAATGACCTCAAGACGCTGGAGGGGCTGACGCGCCGTTCCGACGAGCGCAACACCAAGACCTTCGAGGCGATCCACGACACGCTGCTGAAGATCGTCGACCGGCTGGGCTCGCTGGAAGGCGGCCCCAGCGGACCTGTTGCCGAGCCTGTTGCCGAACCTGCCCGCGCCAAGATCGCCGTGCGCGAGGCGCCGGCGCTTGACATCAGCGAAGCGTTGCCGCTGGCCGGCGGCCTTGACGCACCAGGCATTTCGGCCGGCAAGGAGCCGATGGTCCGCACTCCGGCCGAAGCCGCCGCCGATGCGGCGCGCGCAGCACTCGGCTCCGAAGCCGCCGAACAAGGCGGCGACCGCAAGTCGCGGCTCGGTGGCCTTGCGCGCGCCTTCAAGCTGCGCCGGCAGAGCGAGCAGGCCGAACCGGCCTCCGTCGCTGGCGCCACGGCCGAGGCTCCCAGCGTCGACATCGACGAGCCGCTGGAGCCCAAGCTGATCAACCGGCCGCTCGAACCCGGTTCGGGCGCGCCCGACCTCAACGCCATCATGAAGCGGGTGCGTGACGAACGCGGCCAGCCGGCCAAGGGCGGCGAAGGCGACGTCGCCAAGGCCGATTTCATCGCCGCCGCCCGCCGCGCCGCCCAGGCGGCAGCGGCCGAAGCCGAGGCGCTCAAGCGCCAGTCCACGGTGGCCGGGCCGGTCAAGGCACTGCGCATCGGCGATCTCATCAAGGCGCGGCGCAAGCCGATCCTGATGGCCGCCGCCGCGATCATGCTGGCGCTGGCCGGCCTGCAGCTCGGCAAGGCTTTCCTGTCCGACCCGCAGCAGACCGCAGCCAACGAGCCGGCACGGATCGCCGACAGCCGCGTCGCGATGGCTGCCGACACGTCGGCCGCGACCGCGCCGGTCACGCCTTCCGCTCCGGCAGAGAGCGCCGCCGCACCAGAAACGGGCTCCGGCGATGCTGCGCCTGTCCGCGTGGTCGACAACGAGCCGGATGCGAAGCCGCAGCAGAATGCGGCAGCCGCCACCGACGGGCAGAGCCAGGTCGCGGAACAGGACGATATCGCCACGGCAGAAGCCGCCGCGAAGGCGAGCAATACCATCCCCGTCGATGATACGCAGGCCGCATCGGCAGCACCGGTCGAAGCCGCATCGGTCGCGCCGGCTCAAAACACCGAGGTCGCGAGCGTCGACGAAACCACCAACGCCGTCGCGCCCGCCGCTCCGGCTGCCGACGCCGCCATCGAAGTGCCGGCCGGCATCAACCCGCCGGCGCTGCGCGAGGCCGCGGCCAAGGGCGATCCCAAGGCGCTGTTCGAGCTCGGCTCGCGCTATGCCGAGGCGCGCGGCGTCAAGGAAGACATGGCCGAGGCGGCCAAATGGTACCAGAAGGCCGCCGACCTCGGTTTTGCGCCGGCCGAGTACCGCATCGGCAATTTCTACGAGAAGGGCACCGGCGTGGCGCGCGACATCGCCAAGTCGAAGACCTGGTACCAGCTCGCCGCCGAGCAGGGTAACGCCAGCGCCATGCACAACCTGGCTGTGCTCTACGCCATGGCGGCCGACGGCACCACCGACAACCAGTCGGCCACGCACTGGTTCCAGGAGGCGGCCGACCTCGGCGTCAAGGACAGCCAGTTCAACCTCGGCATCCTGGCGGCCAAGGGCGTCGGCATGAAGCAGGACCTGGAGGCCTCCTACAAGTGGTTCGCGCTGGTCGCCAAGACCGGCGACAAGGACGCCGCCGCCAAGCGCGACGAGATCGCCAACGCGCTGCGCCCCGAACAGCTCGAAAAGGCACGCGCCGCCGTCGAACTGTGGAAGGCAAAGCCGCTCGACCCGGCCGCCAACACCGTCGATATCCCCGACGCCTGGCAGGACGTTCCCACCACCACCGCCAGCATCGACATGAAGAAGGCGGTGCAGAACATCCAGAAGATCCTCAACAAGAACGGCTACGACGCCGGCGGCACCGACGGCGTCATGGGCGACCGCACCAAGAAGGCGATCATGGCCTTCCAGAAAGACAGCGGGCTGGAAGCGACCGGCACGGTCGACGAAAAGCTGGTGAAGGCGCTTCTGGCGCGCAAATGAGGCGGACGGCGTCGCTGACGTGACGCCCGGCCATAGTTTCGCCTGTTAAACGGTTGAGATGGTTTTCGTTTCGGCAGCGCGGCGGGAAAAATCCCGCCGCGCTGCCGGCGCAAGAACAGATTAGCTTTTCGGTGTTATACCGGCCTGGGCTTTACCGGCCCGAGGATAAACTGGTCGAGACGGACGGGTGGGCATCTATCTCCCGATCGCGGAAATTTCCGTCAATATTCTCGTGCTGCTCGCCATGGGCGCCGCGGTCGGCTTCCTGTCGGGCATGTTCGGCGTCGGAGGCGGCTTCCTCATCACGCCGCTCCTGATTTTCTACAACATCCCGCCGGCGATCGCGGTGGCCACCGGCGCCAACCAGGTCATCGCCTCCTCCTTCTCCGGCGCGCTCTCGCACATGAAGCGCGGCACGCTGGACTTCAAGCTGGGCGGGGTGCTGCTTGCCGGCGGCGTCGTCGGCTCGACGTTCGGCATATGGGTGTTCGCGCTGCTGCGCTCTCTCGGCCAGCTCGACCTGTTCATCTCGCTGCTCTACGTCGTCATGCTCGGCACGGTTGGCGGGCTGATGCTCTACGAAAGCGTCAACGCGCTGCGCGCGACGCGCTCGGGCACGGCGCCGACGCTGAAGAAGTCCGGCCAGCACAACTGGATCCACCGGCTGCCGCTGAAGATGCGCTTCCGTGCCTCGAAGCTGTTCGTCAGCGTCATCCCGGTGATCGGGCTCGGCGTGGCGATCGGCTTCCTGTCGTCGATCATGGGCGTCGGCGGCGGCTTCATCATGGTGCCGGCGCTGATCTACCTGCTGCGCGTGCCGACCAACGTCGTCATCGGCACCTCGCTGTTCCAGATCATCTTCACTTCCGCCTATACGACGCTGGTGCATGCCAGCACCAACCAGACGGTGGACGTGATGCTGGCCTTCCTGTTGATGGTGGGCGGCGTGGCCGGCGCCCAGTACGGCGTCAAGGCCGGGCAGCGGCTGCGCGGCGAGCAGCTGCGCGCGCTGTTGGCGCTGCTGGTGCTGGCGGTGGCGCTGAGGCTCGCCGTCGACCTGTTCGCCACGCCGCCGAACCTCTACTCCCTTTCCGTGCCGGGGATGGGCTGATGCGGCCGGCAAGGCTCGCTCTCCTTGCGATGCTGGCGCTGGCGACGGCGATCCCAACCGCGCGCGCCCAGACGCCGCACGAGGAAGGCATCCAGATCGGCCTGTCCACCGACGCCGTCTCCATCACCGCCGGATTCTCGGGCGCCGATCTCACCATCTTCGGCGCGCTGGAAGACGCCGACCCGCAGATCGCCCGGCAAGGCCGCTACGACGTCATCGTCGTGCTGGAAGGCCCGGCGCGGCCGGTCGTCGTGCGGCGCAAGGACCGCGTGCTCGGCGTCTGGATCAACCTGGAATCCGAGCAGTTCGAGAACGTGCCGGTCTCCTATTCGGTGGCCTCGACGCGTCCTTTCCAGGACGTCACCCAGCCCGACAGCTACAAGCAACTCTCGCTCGGCGCCAATAACATCTACATGCAGCCGGGAGACCCCGAGGCGCCGCCGACCACCATCGCCGAATTCACCCAGGCGCTGCGCCAGCGCAAGACGGCGACCGGCCTCTACAGCGAGAATGTCGGCGGCGTGCGCTTCCTGTCGCAGAACCTCTTCCGCGCCACGGTCAGGCTGGCGCCGGACGTTCCGGTGGGCACGCACAAGGCGCGCGCCTTCCTCTTCAAGAACGGCGTGTTCGTGAAGGAAAGCTCGGCGCAGCTCGAAATCCGCAAGTCCGGCTTCGAGCAGGCGGTGTTCCGCCTCGCCCACAACCACGGCTTCTTCTACGGCTTCCTGTCTGTGTCGCTGGCGATGCTGACGGGCTGGATGGGCCGCATCGTCTTCCGCAAGGATTGATCCAGCGTCACCCCGGCCTGAGCATCGAGCCGGGCATGGCGAAGACGCGGTCGGCGCCCAGCATGTAGGCCATCAACGTCTCATGCCTGAACAGGCCGCGATAGGCGCGGTCGAGCACGTTGAGCGAGCCGGTATAGGCGCCGAAGGCCGGCATGATCATGCGCGAGCCGTCACCGGCGAAGCAGCGGCGCCTGACCGAGCGGCCGCGCTGGACGATGCGGGCGCAGGGATGCAGGTGGCCGGCGACCTCGCCCTCGACATAGGTGCCCGACGGCTCGTGGCGCAGGATCAGCGAGCCGAATGCGAGTTCCCGCACCGTCTCGCCGGGCAGGTCGGCCGGCGCGTCCGGATCGTGGTTGCCGGTCACCCAGAACCAGTCGCGGCCGGTCATCAGAGCCTCCAGCCGCTGCCGGAACGGCAGCGGCAGCCGCTCCGCGCCCCAGCCGTCGTGGAAGGAATCGCCGAGGCTGACGACGGTGCGCGGCTGGTAGTCGGACACCGCCTCGGCCAGCCGCGCCAGCGTCGCCACCGTGTCGTAAGGCGGGATCAGCACGCCGCGCCGGGCGATCGCGGAACCTTTCTCCAGATGCAGGTCGGAGACGGCGAGCAGGCCGAAATCGGGGAAATAGAGCACGCCGCGCGGATCGCAGACCGCGCATTCGCCGGCGAGGCCGACAAGGCCTGCGGCGGCGATGGCATTGGCGCGGTGAACTGCAGTCATTTCGATCTCACGCTGCGGCGGCCATAGTCGGCGGTTCCAACCCTCTTTCGCTCGGCATGACCGGCTTTCGGCGCGGTGCCATGCAGCGTCACCACCGGCCCGTTGCGCGCCGGCGCCTCGCCGGCTTCGCCCATCGCCTCGGCGATCAGGTCGGAAGCCTCCATCAGCAGGCTCTCGTTCGCCCCGCCGTTCACCGATTCCCGGCCGATCTCCAGCATCACCGGCACGGCCAGCGGCGAAATCTGTTCCAGTTTCCTATGCACGATTCGACCGCGGATGCGCGAGAGCATGTCGGCCAGCCTGCCGACATCGAGCAGGCCGGCGGAGGCGTCGGCGCGCGTCGCCTGCAACAAGACATGGTCCGGCTCGTGGCCGCGCAGCACGTCGTAGATCAGATCGGCCGAGACGGTGACCTGCCGGCCGGTCTTTTCCTGTCCCGGGAACTTCTTCTCGATCAGGCCGGAGATGACGGCGCAATTGCGGAACATGCGCTTCAGCATCCACGAGTCGTTCAGCCATTCCTCAAGATCGTCGCCCAGCATGTCCTCGTCGAACAGTTGCCCGAGCGACGGCTTTCCCGCCGAAAACAGCGCGCCCATGTCGTCCAGCGCCCACACGGCCAGCGAATAATCGGTGGCGACGAAGCCGAGCGGGCGGGCGCCCACTCGCTCCAGCCGGCGCGTCAGAAGCATGCCGAGCGTCTGGTGCGCCAGCCTTCCCTCGAACGGGTAGCAGACCATGAAATGGCGATCGGCGCGCGGAAAGGTCTCGACCAGAAGATCGCCGCGCTTCGGCAGCATGGATTTTTCCTTCTGGAGTCTCAGCCAATCGGCCACCTGCTCCGGCAGCGCCTGCCAACGCTCGGGATCGGCCAGCATGCCGCGTACCTGGTCGGCCAGATAGGTCGACAGCGGAAATTTGCCGCCGGCATAGGACGGCACGATGATCTGCGCCGACGAGCCGCCCGAGGAGACCACGCACTCGTTCTCGCGGATGCCCTCGAAGCGCAGCACCTTGCCGGCAAAGAGGAAATTGTCGCCGGGCCGTAGCGTCTCGGCGAAATACTCCTCGACCTTGCCCAGCACCCTGCCACCGTAACCGGCCACCCTGCCCGACCGCACATAGCGCACGTTGAGTTCCGGCATCTCGACGATGGTGCCGACGTTCAGCCGATATTGCTGGGCGACGCGCGGATGGGTAACGCGCCACAGCCCCTCCTTCGTCTTGCGGATGCGGGCGTAGCGCTCGTAGCTTTTCAGCGCATAACCGCCGGTGGCGACGAAATCGACCACGCGGTCGAAGTCTTTCCGCGACAGTTCGGCATAGGGCGCAGCGCTTGTCACCTCGGCATAGAGCCGGTCGGCGTCGAAGGGCTCGGCGCAGGCGGTGCCGAGCACATGCTGGGCGAGCACGTCGAGCGAACCTGCCAAAAGGGGCGGCGTATCCTGTGCGCCGAGATAGTTGGCGTCGAGCGCGGCGCGGCATTCCAGCACCTCGAAGCGGTTGGCCGGGATGAGGATCGCCTTGGACGGCTCGTCCATGCGATGGTTGGCGCGGCCGATGCGCTGGGCCAGCCGGCTCGCGCCCTTCGGCGCGCCGACATGGACGACGAGATCGACGTCGCCCCAGTCGATGCCGAGGTCGAGCGTCGAAGTGGCGACGATGGCGCGAAGCGCGTTGTCGGCCATCGCCTTTTCGACGCGACGGCGCTGACCGACGTCGAGCGAGCCGTGATGGAGCGCGATCGGCAGCGAGTCCTCGTTCACCCGCCACAGTTCCTGGAACAGCAGCTCGGCCTGGCTGCGGGTGTTGACGAACAGCAGCGTCGTCCTGTGGCGGCGGATCTGATCGTAGATTTCGGGGATGGCATAGCGCGCCGAATGCCCGGCCCACGGCACGCGCTGCTCGGAGTCGAGGATCGAGATATCGGGCTTGGCGCCGCCGGCCACGGTGACGAGACCGGCCATGGGCGGCCCCTCCCCCTTGAGGGGAGGGTGGCCAGCCGAAGGCTGGTCGGGAGGGGTCAGCGCGGCAGTGCTCGACGCCTTTGCAGTGCCTTCTGAGGCGACCCTCTCTGCCCTGCCGGGCATCTCCCCCTCAAGGGGAGAGATACGCTGCCCGACCAGCCATCGTCGCAACTCATCCGGCTCGGCCACCGTGGCCGACAGGCCTATGGCGCGCAGGTCCGGCTTGAGGCTGCGCAGCCGCGCCAGTCCCAGAGACAGCAGGTGCCCGCGCTTGGATGTGACCAGCGAATGCAGTTCGTCGAAGATGACGACGCTCAGATCCTCGAAGAATCGCTTGGCGTCACCGCCGGCGATCAGCAGGGCAAGCTGCTCGGGCGTGGTGAGAAGAATATCCGGAGGGGCCAGCTTCTGCCGCTGGCGCTTGTGGGCGGGCGTGTCGCCGGTGCGCGTCTCTATGGCGATGGGCAGGCCCATCTCCTCGACCGGCTTGCCGAGGTTGCGCTCGATATCGACGGCGAGCGCCTTCAGCGGCGAGATGTAGAGCGTGTGCACGCCGCGCCTCGGTTCGCGCGGTTTGCGCCTGCCGCGCACGGCCAGTTCCGTCAGCGACGGCAGGAAGCCGGCCAACGTCTTGCCCGCGCCGGTGGGCGCGATCAGCAGCGTCGATTGGCCGGCCTCAGTCCGCGCCAGGAGTTCGATCTGGTGGGCGCGCGGTGCCCAACCCTTGGCCGCGAACCACCTGACGAAGGGTTCGGGCAGGTGGGCGGCTTCATTGACGTCGGTCGGGCGCGGCTCGGCGGTCACGCGACACAGGTAGCGCGGGGCGGATCAAAGGCCAAGCGGAAAATGGAACAAAAAGGGATCACGCAGCTGTGCGCGCCACCACCACGATCAGCCCGACCACCGGCTCGCCGCGATCCAGCCGCAGGACGTGTTCTTCCAGCCACAGCACGTCCAGTCCGTTCTCGCCCAGCAAGCGGCGGACATACGGCTCCGCATGCGCGTAGCGGCGGGACGGCTGGAGGGCGAAATCGCCCTCCCCCGCCAGCCGCTCGACCGAAAAGGCGAACAGGCCCCCCGGTGAAAGCAGGCCGGCGACGGTTTTCGCCACGTGCTCCAGAGCGCCGAGATAGATGAGGACGTCGGCGGCGACGATCAGGTCCGGCCGACCTCCTTCGTAGCGGAAATCCTGCAAGTCGGCCTTTTCCAATCGGTCGTAGATGGCGCGCGCGCGCGCCTTGGCCAGCATTCGGCCAGAAATGTCGAACCCTTCCAGACGCTCGACATGGGGCCGCAACACCTCGCCCATCAGGCCGGTGCCGCAGCCGAGGTCGAGCGCCAGCCGGAACGTATTGCGTCCCTGCATATGGATCGCATCGGAAAGCAGCGCCGGCACGCGGTAGGCGAGTTTCTCCACCAGCGCGGCGTCGAAGGTGTCGGCATACTGGTCGAACAGCGCCTCGACGAAAGCACTGGACGATGTCTCGGCCGTCGGCGCGTGGCCGATCAAGGCCAGCTTGAGGGCCGCGCCCGGCCGGTCGCGCGGATCGAGTTCCAGCGCCGTCGTCCAGGCTTCGGCGGCCGCGTCGAGCGCGCCGGCGGCCTCGCGCATCTCTCCCAGCCTGAACCAGCCCAGCGCCCAGCCGGGCGAAAGGTCCAGCGCATCGCGCATCAGGTCGGCGGCGGCGGCATGGTCGCCGGAAGAAAACAGCATTTCCGCATAGCCGGCACGACGATCGGCAAGCACGTCACCGGACGAAGCCTGAAGCGGTTTCATGGTCGAGGTCTCTAGGGTCCGCCGGCGAGAAGCGCCGGGGCGCTCGCTATGATCCAACTTTCTTCAACTTGCAAGCGGGGAGTCAGGAGCGTTGCGCGAGCGGCTTTTCGCCGGTGAATAAAAGCCTATCTTTGCCGCATGCGCGCGAAGGACCTGCTCTGCCCCCGCCCCGAAGGCCTCTACTGTCCGCCCGGCGATTTCTTCATCGATCCGGTGCAGCCGGTGGCGCGGGCGCTGGTCACCCACGGCCATTCCGACCACGCGCGTTCCGGCCACGGCGCGGTGATGGCGACGCGCGAAACGCTGGACATCATGGGGCTGCGCTACGGCGAGGATTTCGCCGGCACGACGCAGCCGGCCGCATTCGGCGAGACGCTTCACGTCAACGGCGTCGCCGTCACCTTCCATCCGGCCGGCCATGTGCTCGGCTCGGCGCAGATCGCGGTCGAGCACGGCGGCATGCGCATCGTCGCCTCCGGCGACTACAAGCGCATCCCGGACGCCACCAGCGAGCCGTTCGAAGTGGTTTCCTGCGACGTCTTCATCACCGAAGCGACCTTCGGCCTGCCGGTGTTCCGCCATCCGCCGGCCGAGGAAGAAATCGCACGGCTGCTGAAATCGGCGGCGCAGTTCCCCGAGCGCACCCATCTGGTCGGCGCCTATGCTCTCGGCAAGGCGCAGCGCGTCATGCGACTGCTGCGCGACGCCGGCTACGACAGGCCGATCTATATCCACGGCGCGCTGACGACGATTTCGGACTATTACCAGAGCCGCGGCATCGACCTCGGCAGGCTGGAGCCCGCCACCGTCGAGACCGGCTCGAAGGGCGATTTCGCCGGCGCCGTCGTCATCGGTCCGCCATCCGCCTTCCAGGACCGCTGGGCGCGGCGCTTTCCCGACCCGCTGTCCTGCTTCGCGTCGGGCTGGATGCGCATCCGCCAGCGCGCCAAGCAGGGCGGCGTGGAGCTGCCGCTGATCATCTCCGACCATTCCGACTGGGACGAACTGACCGACACCATCCACGACACCGGCGCATCCGAGATCTGGGTCACGCATGGCCGCGAGGAAGCGCTGGTGCGCTGGTGCGAGCTTCAGGGCATCGCCGCGCGGCCGCTCAACCTGGTCGGCTACGAGGACGAGGGCGACTGATGGGTGCCGTGTCAGGGATAGGGCTTGCGCGCCTTCGCCTCGGCGAGTTTCTTGCCCTTGGCGTCCTTCGCCGTGGCCGTCCATTGATAGGTATGGCGGCCGTTCGGCGGACAGGGGCTGCGATACCTGAAGGCCCCGGGCGCGATCGTCGAACCACCCGAATATTTCACCGTGCCGCCGCCATGCGGATAGGACGGCACGGCCAGATCGATCATGCGGAACTGGATGGAGGCCGTGCCCGCCGGCACGCCGCGCAGCTTGAACGTCGGATTAGGCACCGTGTTCGGATTTCCGCTCGTGCATTTCTTCAAGCCGCTCCAGTCGAACCCGATCGAGAAATCCGCCGCCGAAGCCTGCGGAACGGCCAAGACAAACGGCAGCAACGCCATGCCTAGAATCTTGAAATTCATGTATTTCTTCCCCCCTCTCCAAAGATCGGAACAGTTGTTGCCGCCGGGAACGGACCTGTCAAGCGCCGGCGGGCCGAAATGAACCGTTTCGCGGAACTCCTCGACCGGCTGGTGCTGACGCCGTCGCGCAACGGCAAGCTGACCTTGCTGACCGACTACTTCCGTTCGGTGGAAGACCCTGACCGGGGCCTGGCCCTGGCGGCGATCACCGGCGACCTCACCATCGCGTCCGTCAAGCCCGCCATGCTGCGGGCGCTGGTGGAAGAGCGCATGGACCCGGTGCTGTTTTCCTATTCCTACGACTATGTCGGCGACCTCGCGGAAACGGTCTCGCTGGTGTGGAACGCCGACCCGGCGACCCGCTCGAACCACGAACCGACACTCGCCGAGGTCGTCGAAAAGCTGCAATCCGCCAGCCGCTCGGACGGCCCGAAGGTACTCGCCCGGCTGCTCGACAGCGCCGGAACGTCCGCCCGCTTCGCCATCATCAAGCTGGTCACGGGCGGGTTGCGGATCGGCGTTTCGGCACGGCTCGCCAAGCAGGCGCTGGCCGCTCTCGGCAAGGTCGACGTGGCCGAGATCGAGGAGCTCTGGCACGGCCTTTCACCGCCCTATGCCGACCTGTTCGCCTGGCTGGAAGGCAGGGCACCGAAGCCCGACACGACGGCGAAGGGCCTGTTCCGGCCAGTGATGCTCGCCCATGCCATCGAGGCTGGCGATTTCGACAAGCTCGATCCGGCCGACTACGCCGCCGAATGGAAATGGGACGGCATCCGCGTGCAGGTCGTGGCGGAAGGCGGCGGGGTACGGCTTTATTCGCGCACCGGCGACGACGTCGCAGGTGCCTTCCCCGACCTGGCGGGCGCCGTCGATTTCTCCGGCGTGCTCGACGGCGAACTGCTGGTCGGCACGCCGTCCGCCACCGGCACCTTTTCCGACCTGCAACAGCGACTGAACCGCAAGAGCGTGTCGGCGGCGATGCGCGCGCGCTACCCCGCCTTCGTGCGCTGCTACGACCTGTTGCAGGCGGGCGATGAAGACCTGCGCGCCCTCACTTTCCGGCAACGGCGCGAGCGGCTGGAAGCGTTCGTCCCCACGCTCGACCCGGCCCGCTTCGACCTGTCGCCGCTGGTCACCTTCGCCGGCTGGGACGAACTCGAGCGCAGGCGCACCGCGCCGCCGCATCCGATCATCGAAGGCGTGATGCTGAAACGCTGGGATTCGCCCTATCTCGCCGGGCGGCCGAAAGGCCCGTGGTTCAAATGGAAGCGCGACCCACACACCGTCGATGCCGTGCTCTTGTATGCCCAGCGCGGCCACGGCAAGCGGTCCTCCTTCTATTCCGACTACACCTTCGGCGTCTGGTCCGGGCCGGAGGGCTCGGAGGAACTGGTGCCGGTCGGCAAGGCCTATTTCGGCTTCACCGACGAGGAACTGAGGCAGATCGACAAATATGTGCGCGACAACACCGTCGAGCGCTTCGGCCCGGTGCGTTCGGTGCGCGCCGACAAGACGAACGGACTGGTGATCGAGGTCGCTTTCGAGGGGCTGGCGCGGTCCACCCGGCACAAGTCGGGCGTCGCCATGCGCTTCCCGCGCGTCTCGCGCCTGCGCTGGGACAAACCGCCGGCCGAAGCCGACCGCATCGAGACGCTGCAGGCACTGCTCGACTGAGCAGTGCCCTACTCGATGACCGACACCCTGATCTCGTAGATATCGACCGACTTGCCCTGCCCGTCGAAGTCGGAATTGACGGCGATGGCGCCGGCGGCACCGGGACGCTTGTCGGGGAAGTCGACGTCGAACAGATATTCGTTCTTCTCGTGGCCGACCGCGTAGCGCTTGCGGCCGCAATCGCCGAGTTCGCCGAAATTGCAGTCGATGGACATCTGGGTGTCCTTGCCTTCCTCGGCGCGGGCGACGATGTCGAAGACGGCATGCTTGCCGGCCAGTTGCTCCAGCACGCCCTGGCCGACGTCGAAGCTGACGGCCGAGCCGGAACTGCCGGAACGGACACGCAGGAAGGAGCCGCTGTCGTCCTGCATCACCTCGGCCTTGGCGTCCGAAGGGGCGTTGACATGGGTGGGATCATTCGGCGCGAAGACGGTGATCCATTTGCGCTGGTCCGCCTCGCCCGGCTTCTGCAAGGTGCCTTCCGCCGACGCCGTCGCCTGATCCCCATTTTCCCCTGCCGGCCGCGACGAACCGATTTCTCCCGGCAGCCTGAACAGGCCGGACTGCACAGCCCACCACGCCCCGGCGGCAATGGCCGCAAGCAGGAGCACGCCGACGACCAGACCGGTGGGAAAGCGGCGGCGGGCCCGCCGCTCGTCGCGGTCGGGCGCCACGTTCGCGGCCGCCTCTGCAGGCGCGCTGCCGGCCAGCGCCGGAGCAGGCGTGATGTCGGCGACGGACGGCTCGACGCGCGCCCGCGCCGCTGCCGCGCCGGGAGCCGGCTGCGGCGAAAGCTCGGGCTCGACGCGACCGCCCTTCCCCTGCGGCCGCCCGGTCTCGACCGAAGGCGGCGCGGAAGCACCGCCGACGGACGGCATTTCGATCGACGGGACCTCGCCGGAGCCCGCCCCCGAAACCTCGACGGCTGGAGCAGGTGTGGACGACGCGTCTTCCGATCGCTGCCCGCCGATATCGACGGCGGGCGCCGCATCGTCGGCGCCGGGTGCCGGCGGGGCGCTGTCCACGGCCGGCAGGAACTCCGATTCGATCTCGGCGATCTTGGCCTGCATGGCCTTGCGGCGGTTGATGGCCGCCTCGACCGTCACGCCCGGATTGGCCTGCAGGGCGCGGTCGAGCGCGGCGAAGGCCGAGCGATATACCTTCTCGCGGAACGCCCTGTCGTCGGCATTGCCCTTCTCGAAGGCGTTGCGGATCGCTTTCTCGATCGGATCCAAGCACCAATCCTCTACGCGGCGTCAGAAACATGATGGTTAAACGCAGCCGAGCAATCAATCAACGGGTGTGGACCGCATAGCCAGCAATCCGGCCTGCCGGCGCACCGTTTTCCCGCGGTGCCAAAGCCGCGCACAATAGCCGATGACGCATCTTGAATTTGCGCCCGCTTGCGGTTATCACCGCCGCATTCTCGGAGCGCCACGCTCCGCGGGCCGCTTTAGCTCAGTTGGTAGAGCATCGCATTCGTAATTAGCGGGCCCGCTAGAGAATGAGGTTCGAAGCCAGTGGGTTGGGGCTGGTGAGTGAAAGTTAGTAGGGCCATAGTATGGCCAGTGTGAAGGGTTAAGCCGCTTTAGCTCAGTTGGTAGAGCACATCATTCGTAATGATGGGGTCAGGTGTTCGAGTCACCTAAGCGGCACCACTTCCCAGCCCGAGGAAGTCAAAGTGCGCAGATGACCGGTGGTCCATACGATCCGAGAGCCGTCGCCAACCTCATGCTGGACGAGGCTGACAGGTCGGGGATCAAAGTCACCAATCTCGCCCTTCAAAAACTCCTCTACTTCGCCCATTCCATTTTCCTGATCGAAGGCAAACGACCTCTGGTCAGCGGCTATTTCGAGGCATGGCAATATGGGCCGGTGCATCCCACCGCATACGCCGCGTTTAAGACGGCTGGCAGTTCCCCTATCGACTTCCGCGCGACTGGGCAGAACGTGATGACCGGCGAGCGTACGACACTCAGTCTGCCCGAAGACCTATCCGTTCGTCGACATTTGGCGCGTATCGTGTCGTCCTATGGTCGACTGTCACCGGGGCGGCTGGTGGACATCTCCCATGCCAAGGACGCGCCGTGGCACTACATTGCGGACAAAGGGCGAACGTCGGTTGCGCTAGGATTGCGAATCCCCGATGATGTAATCGTTAACCGATTCAAGAATCACAAGGTTTCCGTTGGCGCGGCTCCGGCCGCGGGAGAGCCGGATGAAGATACGCCGCTTACCTGAGATCGACCTTGCCCGCGTCGCAACGCTGCCGACCGACCAGAAGCGCCGCGCCCTTGAACATTTCAAGCTCGGGCATCCGACGATCACCTACAAGCCAGTCCGCTCCCGGTTCGCAGACATCTTCAATGTCCAGCCCGATATGTTCGCAACTGCCGATCCGACCGCATGGCCGGTTCTGGAGCGACTGATAAGGGCGAAGGCGTCTTCCGATGACGAATGCAGCGCCAACCTGCTCGTCGCCAAGGGGCTGCATGACTTCGCACGCTCCCATGCTCTGCGCAGCCGCTCTCAAGCCTTCTTCCCGCTGTCTCTAAGCATCGGCGAGAAGGTCGAATACTGGTTGCCGATGGTGACGGCGCTGGAGGATGCGCCACTGGTGATCTTCATCGATCCCCGGCGCGGCAAGCGCCTGACGGCTGAGGCGAGGCGTTTCGTCTTCTCGATGATGCACGAGCATATCCGGGTCGCCAATCCCGACTTCGCCACCGCCCGACTCGGCAATGTTCAGTTCGGCGACGCCGTTGATGCCCAACGTCCAGTAAAGCTGAGCACCGACGAGGGCGTCGAGCTTTTTGGCTTCGACCAACTCGACCAGATGGTGCGCGAGACCTACGACATCTGGCGCGAGGTCAGCGAGGCGCGCGAGGACGAGGTTCGCCGCAAAGCCGCTGGTGGTGGTCACGGCCCGCTATTCGACTGAACGCCACTCAAGCCGCCGCCTGACGGCTTTCCGCACGCGATACCAAAAGGTCTGTTCCGCGCCATCGCTGTCGTACCACGCTCGCTCATGGCGGGCGAATGCCTCAAGCTCCGGGTCGGGATAGCAGGCAATAATGTCGTCAGCCACGCGGGCGATATCATCGGCGGGGATCAGTCGCGGTTTGATCGCGTCGGTCCAGATCGTCCATAGGACCAGTCCAATGAAGATAAGGACCTGACCGCCGAAGAAGATGAGTAGCAGCCACGAAAGCGCTTGAACGAATATATCCCACATCGCACCACCCCCGATGACAATGCGATGTAGCCTATAGTCAACAAGAGAAACTTGAAAGCAGAATGAGACTCATAGTCCGTGGTCTTATCGTCTACACATCAGGCCTATCGTGGGCATGGAAGACGTGCGCGCGATACTGGCCAGGAACATCAAAGCGGCCCGAAGCCTTCTGGGTTGGTCCCAAGAAGAGCTTGCCGCGCGCGCCGAGATCGACCGCACCTATATCTCGGGCGTTGAACGGCAGGTGCGGAACCCGACAATCACCGTGGTTGCTAAAGTAGCCAAGGCCATTGGCACCACCACGGCGGACCTACTGACTGACCGATCAAATTGACCGGATTGGCACGGAATAGCGCACAACCGCGACCCTCACGCGCCGCTCAGCCAAGGCCACCGCACATAACCCCACCGCGCGGGGCTTCAGAGCCCCCCGCAGGCGTGTTGCTGGGCACATGGCCAGTTACCGCATGCAGCCCAGCCCTGACGTCTGAGGCGGTTCTGAGCGCTGTATGCGGCATCCGGCAGGCCAACCAAAAGCGCAGCGGACGGCATCCCCTGCTACCCTTGTAACTTGTAATTGTAACTTTAGGTCCGAAACCTCCAAACACTACAGGGAGTGGTGGTGCGCACTCCCCGTAGCGTTTGGCGGGCAAAGGTTGCCGGGCTTGCGCTGGCGTTACAAATTACAAACATACCCATCAAGGTTTGCTCAGAATGGCGGCTCCCGCTCCGGGCCGTTGGTATCGACGCGGCCCAGCGTGACGACGCCGTTATCGACGCGCCTTGCCAGCCACTCGGTCTTACGTTCGTCCAGCGTGCCTCTTGCAAAGCCCCGCCGTTGCGTCTGCTCACTTTGGGCGAGGTCATGCAGGCGATTAGTCTTTTCTTCCCAGCCTAAACGATCCATCTCTGCCTTGATCCGCTGCACTTCGATGGGCGACAGACGCCCGCCCTCAAACCCCAACAGCAGCTTGACGCTATCCATCGACACGCGACCCGTTCGGTCGGCGAACCAGCCATGCAGCACGGTCGCAAACGCGTCCTCGATCAGCCGGATTTCGGTAAGTTCGGCTGCCGCCTGCCACAGATGTTCGGAGAGGGTGATGGATTCGCCCGCCGCCTCGCGCACGGCGGCTTCGGCCCAAAGCTGATCGACATCGCGACGAAGCTTTTCCAGATCGACCCTGCCCGCCCGCACCGGCCAGACGCGGCGATTGCCTGTCTGATCGAACAGATATTGCTGATCGTTGGTGCTGCCGACGATGACGCACTGGCGCGGATAATGCCGGGCGTCGCGGCCATAAGCGCGGCGGTATTTGTCGCGCCGGGTGGACAGGAACCGTTTCAGTTCATGCGTCGACGCTTTGCGGATGCCATCCATCTCCTGGACCTCGACAATCCACGCACCGGCCAGCAGTTCCGCTTTGGTCTTGTCGTCGCTGCGAAGGCTGAGGCTGCCGCAGAACCATTCATCGCGGATAGCAAGAATTTCCGCAAAGCTAGATTTGCCGGTTCCCTGACCGCCCTCAAAGACCATCATCGTATCGAACTTGACGCCCGGCTGGCGCACTCGCCTGACGCCGGCGATCATGAATTTTGCGCCGAACTCCCGATTGAGTTCGGTGTCGTCGGCACCGGCGTAGTCGCGCAACATATTGTCGAGACGCGGCTTACCGTCCCATTCAGAACCGCCGAGATAATCCACGATTGGATGATAGGCTTGTTCATGGGCAATCGCGACGATCTCGCTTCGGATCGCCTCGTCCGACGCCCGGAACTGGAGATCGAGCTGGAACCGACTACTCAGGATACGCGCGACATCGTTCCCGTCGCGGCCCTCAAGCCCAAGCCCCTCAACGTCGTCCATGAAGGTGAACAGGTTGCGCCGAACTTCCACCCCAAGCCGCGCCAGTGCGTAGCGAATATTGGCCGGATGATCCCTTGCAGGCTGGAACTTATCGTTCAACACCGGCCAGTCCTCACGCTTGGCCTCGATCATCATTAAAGCTCTTGCGACCTGCCGCTGACCGTATCGCAGCGCATCGGGCTTTTCGCGGACATGGGCGCCGATGCCACAAGTCGGGTCGAGCAGGATCGAGAGTACCTGTCCCGGCTCGACGCCGTTGGCCAGCATCCAGCAGACGCCAGCCAATAAACGCTCCGATCGGGACGCGTAGACCTTGCCCGGTGGGTCTTCCCCGGTGACGATCACCTCCACCCATTTCAGGTCGGAGGGGATGATTTCGGCAAGGTCGTTGGGCAATGGTAGCGGCGCGATTGCCGCCGCGTCGAGCGCCGATTGCGCGGCCTTGGCCACCAGTTTGGTTTCGCCTTTCGGCGCGGGGATTTTGAAATCCCCAACGCCGTAGGTTTTTACGTTGGCTGCAAACTTCATGGCTGTGTCATCCAGAACGAGAGGGCGGGTTTGCGGCCGGACTCGCGCTTGTGGGCGTTCAACCAGTTCACCGTTCCGGGCAGGCGCAACAGCCGGTCTGCGTTGTGCGTGCCGGGTCCGCCATGAAGCGCTGACAACAGACGCTTGTTCAGGTCTTCCGCCACATCGACCTCGACCGGCTGATCGAGCTTCCAGATCGCCTGATAGCCGCCGCCCGTGAACCAGACGGCGCTTGGCTCCGGCACGGCCTTGGGCCGCTCCTTAGGTTCGAGCAGAAGTCCGATGATGCGGCCTTGCTGTTCGTCGGGAGAACCGGGATAGTCCTTGCAGTCGAGATCGACATGCAGAAAAGCGGCGCTCGAAAGGTTTTCCTTGCGCCGCTTTCCTGTGAGGAATTTGGCGTTGTGCAGGAAGTAGGTATTACGCTTCAACTCGAGGCCATTGTTCGCCTCGATGAACTTCTTGAGCGATGCCAAATCGCTGGCCGGATAGGTTTTCGCAACCGGGCTTGGCGGCCCTTCGCTGTTCATACGTTCGAGGTAATACGGCCCGTCCGGGTCGATAAATTGCAGGAACGCCAAGGCCTCGTCAGCCTTCGGATGGAGGTTAGCCATGACGAGCCTCCTCCGGCCGGCATTGCTGCTCTTCCATCCAGCGCTGAAGCCCACTCAGGCGGTAGCGCACCGGCCCTGCTTTGGAACCGGACCGCTTCAACTGGATGAAGGGCGGGCCATAGCCGTAGATTCGACCCTTTTCTACCCACGATTTGCTCATGCCAATTTCGTGGGCAGCTTGGGCAGTATTGAGGTAGCGGTCCGTCGATTTTGGTTGCGGTGAGGCGGTGACCGCGCCCTTCCGGACGCGGTCGAGAATTGAGGTTTCCATATCAGTAGCTTTCGAGACGGCGCGACCAAGCGCACATTGTCGATGCCTGAATAGGCAATCGGTCCCGTTTTCATTTCTCAGCTAAAAGACATGGCCGGGAGGAATCTCCCGAAAGAGGGTGTTCCGTCAGGCCTCGGAAGCTCCGATCCTGGGGTGTCTCGCCGCCGGATATCTCCGGGTGATGGATGTCCGCCCACCAACATGCAAATCATCGCACGGCGCTGTATAGCGTTCAACCCACAATGATACGGATGCAAAGCTTTGGCTCTAAGCGACTGATTTGTCAGAGACAGAAATCCCATTCCGCCAGTTCAGCGCAAACGCGCTCGACAGCTTCGCTTTCCAAAGCTTGGCGTTCGGCATCGAAGCCGCCACGGGACAAGCGACCCCCGGCTTTATACATAGCGCAGAGCCGTTCGGCCAATTCTTGAATGTCGGCGACATCGCCAAATTGCAGGAAATCATTTGCCGCCAGCATCGCCAGTTCCTGGACTGTGCGGACGGGCGAATAATCGAACCCGCTCAAAGATTTCATGTCACCGTCGCATAAGTCGTGCTGACGCTCTCGGACCATCCAGTCAAGCGCGGCACTCAAGTCCGCTTCAATGCCCAACGTTTCACTTTGTCCCGTCAGAGCAGCCATTGCGACCCGAAGCCGCTCATAGTCCTGCCAGTCCGATTCCGGAGTTGGATGCGCCTTAATAATGGTCAATAGGACGCGTTCAAGCACTGTGCCCTCGAACGCATAGCGGTGCGCGTGCTGCGCTGAGAGTTTGCTAAGCCTGGACATTGGCCAACTCCAATATCCGGGTCGCAACCAATTCCACCGGGACGCGCAGGCGTTCAGCATTGACCACGATATAGCCGCCCGTGACGTCGCCGTTGGCGCGGTGGTTCAGGAGCCGCTTGAGCGCGTAGTAGGGAACGTCAAGGCTTTCGGCGATGGTGATAAAGGTGCGGCGCAGATCATGCAGGGTGAAGCTAACGCCCGACCCTGTGGTGACGCGGAGCAGGAATTTTTTGGTCTCCACGAGATGACCGTTCTTGCCGGGGCCAGGGAAAACCCAAGGCGAGCCGTCCGCCTGCTCCTTGCGCTTGGTCAGCAGGTCCGCAAGGAACGCCGACAGCGGCAGGTTCAGCGGGTCGCCGTTCTTTGTGGTGGGCAGGTGCAAGGTCCGCGCTTGCAGGTCAACATTGTCCCAGCGCAGCTTCATCAGCTCGCCCCGGCGCATCCCGGTGAACAGTGCCGTGAGCAGGAAGTCGCGGGAATAGTCCGGTTCGGCCATGACGGCTTTCCACCACATGGGCAGGTCCAACGCGGTGACCAAGGTTTGCCGACGCCGCTCGCGATACCATGCCCGCGCCTGCGAAAGGATCAGCACCGGGTTCGGCGGAAAGTCGTCCTGCGTGGCGGCAATGAAATTGTAGACCGATCGCAGATGGCGCATCGCATTGTTGGCCGTCACCTCGCCATGCGCCTTGGCAATCTCCTGATGCTTGGCCAGCACCATTTGCCGGGTGATCTGGTTCATGGGTTTTTTGCGCCATGCCTTGAGGTATAGCTTGGCCGTGCGCCCGTAATTGGTGATGGTGTGCGGCGACAGCTTATTGCGCACCTCGAAGAAGCGTTCGAAGGCCACGGCGAGTGTGACGCGCTCAACCGTCTCCCTGCGCTTTTCTTCGTTGGGGTTGCGGCCCTCGGCCATTTCGCCCAGCAGCGCCAGCGCCTTCTTGCGGGCCACCTCCGGCGCAAACAGGTCCGCGCGTCCTATGGTGACGCGGCGGGTATCGCGGTTTACCTGCCCTTCGGCAAAGTAGACCTTGGAGCGGCTGCCGACCCGAAGGCCGAAACCGGAGAGCAGCGTATCTCGGTAAAGGATTTGACCGCTTGCTGAGAACGGAATGTCGTCAATGGCGCGGCGGGTAAGACGTAGGTTAGGCATTGAGACCTCCTGTGGGCCTCAACTCAAACTAACCAAATCATCTTGAAAATGCAAGTAATATCAGATACTTATCTAACATTTGCCAGCCCGATACGGCGCAATGAAACGCTGTCCAATACCTGCGCACGCGCGATCAGACGCACATGAGCAACGGCAGGTTCAGTTTAGCCAGCAAGGCCAAAATCGCATGACGCGCTGGCGGAAGGAATTTTGTTAGAGAAGCTCTCAAGTTTCATATTGACCATATCAGAGGTTTTCTGTAGTTTGAGACATGCTCGAACTCAGAGAAATCGCGAACGTACTGTCTGGGATCTCGGTCCGCGAGGCCGCCTATGGTGCTGCTCGATTCATACGACTTTCCGACCTTTCCGACATCAGGGCGGATAAATCGCCAGCTCTTGCCATCGGTGAAACGCCTGCGGTGGCGCGCGCGCTGACGATTGAAGAGGGTGACCTGATCGTCGGGGCGCGCGGTGTGACCACAGATGTCTGCGTTGCCACGGAGGCGGTGTTCGGGGCTTTTATCTCGTTGGACCTTTATCTGGTCAGACCCAATCGAGCCTATGTAAATCCGCAGTACCTTGCGGCCTTTCTCGATCTACCCACAACACAGGCCACTCTATCCGGCGGCAAGCAAGGCACGGGACTCGCTCGCCTCGCAAAAGAGGCGCTGGAAAAGACTGAGGTTCCACTGCCTTCGATGGAACAGCAGGGGCTAATCGCCGGACTTGCTCAGTCGTTTGAGCGCGAGGCGCGGCTGCTCAAACAGCTTGCCGAACTCAACACAATTTTAGGTCGTGAAGCGATCACCCGCGCAATTCGAGCGGCGGACACAGGACGCAATTTTTCAAGGAGTGCCCAATGACTGCCCTTCGGCAAGACGACATTCTCGCAGCAGTATGGCGTGCGTGCGATACCTTTCGCGGGGCAATCGATGCATCCGGCTACAAGGACTACATCCTTACCGCTCTGTTTCTGAAGTACATCAGCGACGTGCGCCGCAAGCATGTGGAAGAGTTTCGCCGTGAGTATGGCGGTGACGAGCTTCGCATTCAGCGTCGTCTTGACCGTGAGCGCTTCAAGCTGCCCACGGTGGAACTGAAGAATACGAAGACAAACGAAGTCGAGGAGAGTTTCCTTGGCGATTTCTACAGCCTTTATGAGCGGCGCTCGCGTGACAACATCGGCGAGCTGATCAACATCGTGCTCGATGCGATTGAAAAGGCGAACGAAGGCAAGCTCGGGGGGCTGTTTCGCGCCATCGACTTCAATTCAGAGACGAACCTTGGCCAGACCAAAGATCGCAATCGCAGGCTGAAAACCCTTCTTGAAGACTTTGCCAAACCTGGCCTCGATCTGTCCGACACCTCGGAAGACATTCTCGGTGATGCCTATATCTTCCTGATCGAGCGCTTCGCGTCGGATGCTGGCAAGAAGGCAGGTGAGTTCTTCACGCCTCGCAAGGTTTCCGAAGTGGTCGCCAAGCTCGCGAACCCAAAATCCGGGGAACGCATCTGCGATCCGGCTTGCGGTTCTGGTTCGTTGCTGTTGCGCGCGGGCGAGGAAGTCAGCGATGGCAATTTTCAGCTTTTCGGTCAGGAATCCAATGGCCAGACGCGGTCCTTGGCCCGCCTGAATATGCTGCTGCACAAGCAGGATGGCGCGCGGATTGACTGGTGTGACACGCTCAATTCGCCGACCCTCATCGAGAGCGACCACCTGATGCGGTTTGACGTGGTGGTCGCCAACCCGCCCTTCAGCCTCGACAAATGGTGGGGTAATAATGATTCCGAAGGCAAGCCACTGCCCGACCCCTACAAGCGGTTCACGCCGCATATGCCGCCCAAGAGCCGGGGCGACTACGCCTTCATTCTCCACATGCTGGCTATCACGCGCCCCGATGTCGGACGCATGGCTGTGGTCGCGCCGCATGGCGTTCTATTCCGCTCTGGCACTGAGGGGAAAATCCGCGAAAAGCTGATCCGCGATAACAGCCTCGATGCTGTTATTGGCCTTCCTGGCCAACTCTTCCCGACAACGGGCATCCCTGTCTGCATCATGGTTTTCGACCGGTCACGCGAGGTGAACGGCTTGCGGGCGCATGAGCGCGATATTCTGTTCATCGATGCAAGCCGGGATTTCGAGACCGGAAAGAAGCAGAACCGTCTGCGTGACGAAGACGTGTCCAAGATCATCGGCACTTACCGGAGCCGCACCGAACGCGACCGCTACTCTCACAAGGCGACGTTTGAGGAGGTCGAGGCAAACGGCTTCAACCTCAACATTCCCCGCTATGTCGATACATTCGAGCCGGAGCCTGAAGTCGACCTTCAGGCCGTGCAGAACGAAATCCGTGATCTCGAAAACCAGCTCACGCAGACGCGTGAGAAGATGAACTTCTATCTGAAGGAGCTGGGTATCGATGTCTGATCGCAGTGACGACAGGGGAGAACTGATCATCTATCGCGCCGATGACGGGGCGGCGGAAATCCAGCTTCGGGCGATAGGCGGGCGGGTTTGGCTCAGCTTGAACCAGATGGCAGAGCTGTTCGAACGCGATAAGTCCGTGATTTCACGGCATATCAAGGCCGCCTTCGATGAAGCGGAGCTGACCCCGGCGGCAGTTGTTGCACGATATGCAACAACTGCCGCCGATGGGAAAACCTATCAGGTGGATTATTACTCCCTCGAAGTGATCCTTGCCGTGGGTTACCGGGTGCGCTCGCAGCGAGGAACCCAGTTCCGCCAATGGGCCACGACCCGGCTCAAGGACTATCTCGTCAAGGGCTTCGTTCTGGATGAGAAGCGCCTGCGCGATCCGGCTCCGTTCGACTATTTCGACGAACTGCTCGCCAAAATCCGGGACATCCGGGCTTCTGAAAAGCGCTTCTATCAAAAGGTGCGCGACCTCTACACCACGGCAACAGACTACGAACCAGCCAGCGACAGGGCCAAGACCTTCTTCGCGACGGTTCAGAACAAGCTGCTTTATGCCGTCACGCAGCACACCGCTGCCGAGTTGATCGTTGCCCGCGCCAAGGAAGCAGCGCCCAACATGGGCCTCACCGCCTTCAAAGGCTCCAAGGTCCGCAAAGGCGACGTGACGACCGCCAAGAACTATCTCGGACAGCTTGAGCTCGATGAACTCAACCGGCTTGTCTCCTTGTTCCTCGATACTGCGGAACTGCGGGCCAGAAACCGCAAGGCGATGACGATGGCGGAGTGGGAAGGCGAGATTGACCGTCTCATCGCCTTCGCCGAAAGGCCCCTGCTCCATCATTCCGGCACAATGAGCCACGTCCAGATGGAGGCCATCGCCCACCAGCGTTTTGAAGCTTTTGACACAGCGCGGCACGCGGCCGAGCTGGAGAAGGCCGAAGCCGAGCATGAAGAGGAGCTGACAAAGATCGTTGATGAAGCGGCAAGGATGAAGGGGAAGAAGTCTTGAATGACGATCAAGATGAAACCCTTTCGGGCTTCGAGAACCCTAGCGCTTACCCGCCCAGCATTCAGGCGGGAATACCAAAGCTTGGCGAGACGCCCAAAGGGTGGACCCGTTACTTGCTTGGTGATCTGCTGCACAAGGTCGAGCGGCCCGCAAAGCTGGTCGACACTCAAACCTATCAGCTTGTAACGGCCAAGCGGAACCGGGGCGGCATTGTCGCACGTGAGGTTCTGCGTGGGGATCAGATCAGGACAAAAACGCAGTTCTTTGTTGAGGCCGGGGATTTTCTGATCTCGAATCGGCAAGTTTCGCACGGCGCCTGTGGCGTTGTTCCAAGCAGCCTGCATCGGGCGGTCGTATCGAACGAATACACAGCGTTTCACACGTCTGATGCCCTTGATCCAGGATTTCTAGATGCCTTGTCTCATTCCATTTACTTTCAGCAGACTTGCTTCCATTCGAGCATCGGCGTGCACGTCGAGAAGTTGGTTTTTCGCCTGGAAGATTGGATGGGTTGGGAATTCGATATTCCTCCTCTTCATGAGCAAAACCGTATTGTGGCTGTGCTTGGTGCTTGGAACCAAGCCATCGACCAAAATGAAAAGTTAATCGCCGCAGAGTCCGGACGACAATCAGTATTGCTGGAACAGCTATTCGCCGGCCGTCAATTTGGTCAAGCGGAAGGAACGCAGTATAGAACGCTTCCTCTCGGTGAGATTTCCGAATGCTATTCGGGGGGAACGCCCGACCGGACAGACGCTAGATCCTTCGGGGGTGGCATTCCATGGGTAAAATCCGGCGAAGTAGTATCATCCAACATTGATGCCACTGAGGAAACTTTAAGCGAACGTGGTCTTGCATCTTCAAGCGCAAAGTGGGTGCCTGCTGGCAGCACACTAGTCGCAATGTATGGAGCAAATGCCGGTCAGGTGGGTAGGCTTGGCTTCGATGCCACGACGAACCAAGCCATTCTTGCCGTAGTTCCCCGCATCGAAATGGTTACGGCGGATTATTTGTACCATTCCGTCATCAACGCGATCCCTTCTCTGATGCGAAAAGTTCAAGGTTCGGGCCAACCGAACTTGAGTGCAGGCATAATCAAAGAAGAAAAAATCCTTGTTCCAGAACTGCCTGATCAAATCAAAATTTCGCAAATCGCTACCGCGCTGGAAACATCGATTGAACTCTTAAAATTGACCCGGACGAAACTGCTGAGTCAAAGGCGCGGCCTGATGCAAAAGCTGCTGACGGGAGAGCGGTTACTCGGGGAGAATTTCCAATGAAAGTTTTGGGCTTCCGAAGCGATCCGGCCACGCCGCGCTATGCACTTGTCGATGGCACGACCAATCCACTGTCACTGCTCAATGCCGCCGACGAGAGCAGGCTTTGCTTTCCCGCTGACTGCACCGAAGACGCGGCGAAGGTCACTTGGCTCTACCGCGAGTTCGAGCGGATTTTCCATGCCCATCCGGACATCGCACGAGTGGTCATCAAGAAGGGCGAATTTACCCAAGGCGATAATAACGCCAAGCGCACGGCCTCCTATCAGGAGGCTGCATTGCTGCTCTATTGCGGGCTCCACAACAAGCCGGTCACTTCCAAGATATATGCCTCACTGGGGTCCAACAGCACCTCGGTCCTGGCGCATGCTGTGGCGCGCGTTGGCCAGACGACGCGGTATTGGAACAGCAAGATGGCCGATGCTGTCGTTGCAGCATGGTGGGGAGCAACCAATCCATGAGCCTTGCCCCTATCGCGCTGCCCATCACCAACGGCACTACCTTCTACAACAAGTATCGCCTCGTGCGGCCCATAGGCAGCGGTTCCTTCGGTGAGGTCTGGTTGGCGCAGGATCAGGCAGTAAACCACGAATATGCGATCAAGGTTCTGAATGCCGGGATCGGCATCGATCAGCGTTTGCAGGAGGCTCAGGTTGGGCACGCCTTCACGCACAACAATCTAGTACGGGTGCATCAGGCTGATGTTGCGACCGACGGAAAAGTCGTCATCGCGATGGATTATTTCCCGAACGGGTCGATTACGACCCTCGCAAATCCGGGAAACTTCCTGCCTTTGCCGACTGCCTTGCGCACGGTTATCGACATGCTTCAGGGGCTGGAGCACCTACATCTCCACAATTTCTTCCACAATGACGTGAAACCGCAGAACATTCTGCGTGGTCCGCAGGGCCAAGCAAAACTCGCCGACTATGGGATCGTCGGAATTTCGGCCAACGGCGCGCCTGTTCAGCCATCGAGTTGGTACGTGCTTCACGCCGCGCCAGAGACGGTAGCGGGCAACGGGATTGAAGCGCGCACAGACATCTTCCAGACCGGCCTTACGCTCTTTCGCTTGCTGGTTGGCCTTAGCGCTCTTGAAGCAAAGTTCAACACGCTTGGCAGCGCTGCCTATGCTGATGCCCTTGCCAAGGGATCGTTGATCACCCGCGCAGACTTTCCGCCAATCATCCCAAACGCGGTCTGCCGTGCGGTCATGACGTCCATCGACCCTGATCCGGTCAAACGTTTCCAGTCGGCTTTGGATATGCGGCGGGCGCTGGAAAAACTCTCGTTTGCGGGACACTGGACGGTCGACGCAACGGGCGCGCTGTGCGGTGAAGATGCCCGCCACACCTATCGGTTTGAGCACACGCCTGCGGCGGGTTCGAATGCTTCTGTTGCCGCGTTCAAGACGAATAGAGCGTCAGGCCGCGAAACGCGCATATCCCAGTTCACCAATAAGAATCTCAGCAAGCCTGAGGCAGGCAAACTTGTCGTCAGCCTTCTCAAGGCGGTCGTGGAGGGGAAAGTGGCATGACCGTCAAACTTCTCGACTTCGGTCAGGCACTCACAAAAGCCGATGGTGCCTACGGCAAGAAGCACCTCCTTCTTGGAAACGGCTTCAGTATCGCCTGCAAGCCGGATATCTTTGCCTACGGGTCTCTCTTCGAAGAGGCCAAGAAGACCATGTCCAACGAACTAGCCGCCATCTTCGCGGCCATGGGTACACAGGACTTCGAGGAAGTCATTCGTGCGCTTCAGCACGCCGCCGCGATCGTCAGTGTCTATCGGCCTAAATTCGTAACGACAAAGGCCCTGCTATTGGCCGATGCCGAAAAGCTCAAAACAGACCTTATCCAAGCCGTTGCGGGCCGTCATCCAGCGCGGCCAAACGACATCTCCGATGAGCGCTATACCGCTTGCCGGACCTTCCTTTCAAACTTCGTGGGCGAGGGAGCGCACGGCAAAATCTATACGATGAACTACGACCTGCTTCTCTATTGGGCGCTTATGCATGAAGAAGAAGATGTGTTAGCGCGCATTGAGTTGACCCACGATGGTTTCCGAAAGGATCAAGAGGATTACGACGCACCTTATGTCGAGTGGCAGGGCGAAGGAGCCGCACATGGCCAAAACGTCCACTATCTGCACGGTGCGCTTCACCTATTTGATGCCGGTCACCAGCTTCAAAAGTACACGTGGGTGAACACCGGCAAGGCGCTGGTCGATCAGGCGAACGAAGCCCTCAAAAAGAACCTATTCCCTGTGTTCGTGGCCGAAGGAGACAGCAAGAGTAAGCTGACGAAGATTCAGCACAGTGCCTATCTACACCACAATTTCAAAAGCTTCGCCGGCGTGTGTCAGACGAAGTCGAGGGAAGGCACGGCACTTTTTGTCTATGGCCACTCATTCGCGAAGAATGACGCACACGTCCTTAACATGATTGGGTATGGGAAGATCGCTCACCTGTTTGTCAGTCTCTATGGCGATCCTACCAGCAAGACCAATCAGACAATCCGCGCCAATGTTGATCACATTGTCGGGCTGCGACCGCAAGCTTACCCCGCACTGAAGGTCGATTATTTTGACGCGGCTTCAGCCAAGGTCTGGGGGTAGACCATGAGCCAGTCCCCCGAGTTCACCACATCCGAGGCAGGCGGCGCGCAGCTTCAGGCGCTCAACACGCTGATCAATTGTGGCTGGCGCTATGTCACAAAGGCGGAGACCGACCAGTGGCGTGACGGCCGGCGAACGCTACCGTTCCTGGAAACGCAGACGCGCGCTGATTTGGCACGCATCAACCGTATTCAGCTTGATGGTCGGGCGCACTCGTTCTCAGAAGCCAACATCGATGCCGCCATTCGCCGCCTGAGCGACAGGATTCCCGAAGGCGTCGTCCGCGCCAATGAGCGTATGACCGATGATCTGTTTCTCGGCATCGCCTTACCGCAATCCATCGGTGCAACGTCGCGGGAATGGCCGTTCAAGTTCATCGACTGGTCCGACTGGCGAGCTAACACATTTCAGGTCGCGGCCGAGTATACGGTCAGCGAACCGGGTGGGCCGACGATCCGCGTTGATCTGGTGTTGTTCGTCAATGGCATCCCGCTCGGCGCGATCGAGGTGAAGGCCTCTCACGTCTCATCGGATCAGGGCGTGGGTCAGCAGATCCGCAACCAGAAGGCAGGAGAAGGCGTGCCAGCGCTCTTCTACTCGGCACAGTTGCTGCTTTCGGCAAACAGCCATGACCCGCGCTACGGCACTGTCGGCACACCGCGCAAGCTATGGAGCGTCTGGAAAGAGCGGGAAGACCCTGCCGACTTCGCCGTACAAGTAGTGAATCGCCCCCTCGACACGGTTGAGGGCAAGCGGGTGGCTTTGGATTTCGCCTCATACATGAAACGTCACAACGGGCTGATGGAGGATCATCGCTTCGTTACGCCGCTCGATGAAACGCTTGTGGGCCTATGCCGCCCCGAACGTCTCATGCGGCTTGTCCGGCGTTACATGCTGTTCGACGGCCCGCACAAGAAGGTTGCTCGCTATCAGCAGGTCGCAACAATCGAAACGCTGCTTAAGCGCACTGAGGAACGCGATCCTAGCGGCAAACGACGTGGTGGCGTTGTGTGGCACACGCAGGGTTCGGGTAAGAGCTTGACGATGGTGATGCTCGCCAAAGCTATTGCCATGACCAATCCATTGTCCCGGATTGTGATCGTCACTGACAGAACCGATCTGGACGACCAGATTTCAAAAACCTTCAGGGCTACAGGGCAGGAACCCAAGCGGGCCGCAACTGGCGAGAACCTTCTTGCACTGATTGAGGACAAGACCTCCGTCGTCACGACGCTGATCCACAAATTCAGGGCGGGTCTCAACAAGCGGCGAGTCGTCGACCTGTCTTCTGACATTTTCGTCCTGGTGGACGAGAGTCACCGTAGCCAGTACGGCAATCTTGACAGCCTTCACGCTCGCATGCGGGAAGTGCTGCCCAATGCATGCTTCATCGCCTTCACCGGCACCCCCATTGCCAAGAAGGAAAAGAGCACCTTCGCCAAGTTCGGCGATCTTGTGCAGCCATCTTACTCGATGCGGGACGCGGTCACCGACAAGGCGGTCGTGCCGCTTCTCTACGAAGGGCGAGAAGTCGTTGCCGATGTAGACGAAGGCCAAATCGACCGATGGTTTGAGGTTCACACGCGCGGTCTATCAGACGACCAACGAGCAGACCTAAAGCGGAAGATGAGCCGGGCGCGTGAAGTCGAGGGGATCGAGTCGCGACTTCAATCCATCGCGTTCGACGTCGGGCAGCATTTCGCAACCAACTTCAAGGGCACCGGTCTGAAAGGACAGCTTGCGGCGTCATCGAAGCGCGCCGCTATCCAGCTCAAGAAGCTGTTTGATACGTTCGGCGTGGTCAGCACCGAAGTCGTCATCTCTGCCCCTGAAATGCGCGAAAGCGAAGATGAGGTTGATGAGTCCGACGACGATCTCGTTCGCACCTTTTGGCGCAGAATGATGGAACGGTATGGCGGCGAGGAAGCCTACAACAAGACCATTGTCGAGCAATTCCAGGGGCCGTCTGATCCCGACATCATCATTGTCGTTGATAAGCTGCTGACGGGCTTCGATGCGCCGCGAAACACAGTTCTTTACGTGGCCCGTAGGCTCAAGGAGCATGGGCTTTTGCAAGCCATAGCGCGCGTGAACCGGGTCTTTGATGAGGAGGGTGCTCCCGAAAAACCCTTCGGCTTCATCATCGACTATACCGGAGTCCTGAAGAACCTTGGCGAAGCGCTGGCGAGCTATGACGCGCTACAAGGATTCAGCGCTGAGGATATTGCCCAGAGCATAGTAGCGATCCGAGACGAGGCGAACAAAGTTCCGGGCGCGCATGCGGCGCTCCTGGATATTTTTAAGTCCGTATCCAACACCTACGATGCCGAAGCCTATGCTCGATTGCTGGCAGACGAAGAAACCCGCGAAGAATTCTATCGGCGGCTTTCTGAGTTCTCCCGAGCGTTCACCGTGGCACTGGCGTCCCCGTCTTTTGTCGAAAATACAAAGCCTGAGCTTCTGAAGCGCTGGAAGGACGATCTAGGTCGTTTCACGTCGTTGCGAGCCTCAGTAAGCCTTCGCTACGCCGACAGAGTTGATTGGCGAGTTTACGAAAAGCGCGTCCGTCAGCTTCTTGATAGGCATGTTGTCGCGCGTGACGTCGTGACGCTGGTGGAGCCACTCAACATTTTTGACGATATCGCCATCGAGGCCCGCAGAAGCGAGCAAACGGAAACGGATGCCTCGATTGCGGACACAATTGCGCATCAGTTGACGCGATCTATTGAAGAGAAGTGGGATGAAGACCCCGTCTTTTTCGAGAAGTTTTCAAAGCTAGTCAGTGACACCATTGCCGACTTTCACAAGGGACGGATCAACGAACTGACGTACCTAACGAAGGTCAAGGAGCTTCGGGAGAAGGTTCAGCACCGACAGGATGAAGCCGATCCGACACCTTCCCGCCTCCGTGATGACAGCCATGCGCAGGCATTCTGGGGACTGGCAAAGCGCAATCTGGAGAAGGCTGGAGTTGGTGACGTTGAACTGGCTGCGGACATCGCCCTTGAGATGAGCAAGATTGTTCAGAGTCGCCGCAAGATTGGTTGGCAAAATGACCGTGACGTCGAAAACCTGATCCGTAACGACATCGACGATTTCTTTTTCGAAGAGTTACGCGGTCGGCGAAGCTTGCTAATTGACCCATCGATCCTTGATGCAGTCATCGATGATGTTCTTGCCTCAGCGCGGGTGAGATTGGCCCAATGAGGTCATCGGCTTCGATATCCGCTAAACACGAGCAGATTGAGATTGGCTGGGGTGAACGACGCACCGTCGCAGATTTAAGGCGCACTGACCGGCGCGTCCTACGCATAGAGGTTCAGCCATCGGGAGGTGTGGTCGTCTTTGCTCCGTCCGGCGAACCTGTCGATGCGATATATGAACGGCTGAGCCGGAAGGGCGCGTGGATATTCCGTGAAATCGATCGGATTGCCGCTAGGCCGGTCACCACGCCCGAGAGACGATTGGTTTCTGGCGAAACGCACCTGCTTCTTGGCAGGCAGTACAGACTATCAATCGAAGAATCCGATGATGCGTATGTCCGCGTCGAAGGCTCAAGATTGAACATCTTGGCGCGACGGGTGGACGATCAGGCTCATTGTCGTCGTCTGCTTTCCGCCTTCTATACGCTTACCGCACGTGCCGTTTTTCGGGAGAGACTAGCGGCGGTCATTCCTCCATTCACCAGAAAGGGCTTACGAACGCCAATATTGGTCGTGCGTCGAATGTCGAAGCGGTGGGGTAGCTACACACCGAAAGGGCGCATTGTCCTCAATGTCGATCTGGTTAGGGCCAGCCCTTTGTTGATTGACTACGTAATTTGCCACGAACTTGCCCATGCCTTTCACCCCAATCATGGAAAGGAATGGCACAGCTTATTGGACGCGGTCATGCCGGATTGGGAAAGCCGAAAAGCCCGACTGGAAGAATTTCTCAGGTGACGAACGCGATCGTTGCCAAGAATCCGGGACATCCCGACGCCCACGGACTCCCGCCCCCGGCCCAAACTGTGAGCGCCGTTGATGGAGGGAGGTCCGGTCGGTGCCGCGCCGATTAGTAGGGCCAACTGCGAGCTGTAGGCTTCTAGTAGTGTCGCGGGATCAAAGGGGTGGCAACAGGGTGATACCCCATGCTATCGCTCAACTCCTGAAAGTGGATTCCGGCCAATGGCTTGTCCAGTAGGGTCCAACGATTTCGTAGGGTGTCTAAATCTCTGATATTGTTACGAAAAACAATTCGTAATGCGAGGGTCGCGTGTTCGAGTCACGCAAGCGGCACCATTTCTCTGAAATTCATATATTTCAATATATTGTGGCTTTGATGGCGACCGACCTTTTTATCGGCCATCACTAGTCGGCAGCAGTCTTGGTGCCGGTTGGAGGTCCACCTTCCTATCCGACCTCACCTGCCTGATCAGCCGCATCATCGTCGCCGAATCCGGCAGCGAACCGAAGAGAGATTCAAGACGGTCGAGATCATCATCGCTCAGTCGTGAGGTCGATGGCCCGGATCGGGCCGCCGCTACGACCCATATACTGCATGTTGGCGAGCTCAGGGGCATGCGGTGCCGCCGCGATCGCTATCTTGTCCCAACACTCTCCACTTGTTGGGCTGTCACGCATATCCGCGCTCGCGAAAACTCTATCCCACCTTCCTTGCCGCTCTCGCCGACCGCGGCTGGGCGTGCTTTGAAAAGATGAAAACGCGGCCTTTCCAGTTAAGCAAGTCGCAACGGGTAACCAATACTGATTACACGCAGAGGGTGAAATGGGGTCGAGTTATGATCGAAGGGAATATATGGGCAGCTTCGCTCGAGGTTTACATTAGAAACTGGAAGTGGGTCCTCGGGTATGTCTGCATGTCCATCGCGTTGTCGTTGATCGAGATGTTCATCAAGATCAATGCCGGCGCTTCCCTCTTCATTACCCTACTGATGTCTACCTTCTTAGCAATACCAGCTCATATCGCCGTTTTGACAGATCTTAATGCCGATCAAGTCAACGTTTGGCTGAAGCAAAGACCCAAGGCATTTTTCGCTTTCGTGAGACGTTGCCTGCTGCTCGGGCTCCTTGGCGCCATAGTCCCGATCGCAGTCGCGATTGCTCTACTTGTCGGCGGCGTCCATGCGTCCATCATCTTACCTGCAGGCATCTGTGTTTGGATATTCTCCGGTGTCGCCGCATTCGCAAAATGGGGAACGATGCTGCCTGCGATCATTGCCGATGATGATCAAACACTTGCCGCTGCCGGAAAACGCGGCTCGAAGGTGTTTGGCTATGCTTTTTTGCGACTGCTCATCTCGTTCGTTCTGGTCACTGTCCTACTCTTGGCAATCGCGATGCTGCTGTTATCCCTGCCTGGGATCGATATGGAAAATGCTGGCTCCTGGTCTCTTACACTTGGCGCCGCAGCTGCGGCCGGGGGCGCATATCAAATCGTCATGACATCGGTCGTTTTGTCGCGCTCCTATCTCAGAGCACAACCTACCGCGCCGTCTACACGCCGGATGAAGTTCGCATTCGGCAAATAGCCACGCTCTGTCGGGAGCGCCTAACGCGGAAAGCTATCCGGCGACCTCCCCTGCCGCGGTTTGGTTCATGCAAGGATTGAGATATTGTCTCATAACCTTCCCCGCGAGGTAGCACCCGGAACATCATGATGCGGGGCGTGGCAATCGTGGCGGTTATCTTTGATCGCCATCTTCATCTTCGGCGCGAGTGGTTCGAACAAGATCAAGCCGGAAACTTCAGGCCAAGAGAATTACGATGCTCCACTGGAGACAACCCCGCCGGCAGGGACTAAAAAAGGACGAGACCAACGGCGGTAACAAGCTGCCGCAAGGCCAACAATAAATCGCTTCGCAACGCGACGGACATTACGAACACAGGAGAAAGAACCGTGACAGGATTTCGTATTGCTCTCGCCACTGCGATCGGATTAGTGGGTTTGGCGGTTTCGGGTTGCGTTGACGATGCTCCCCGCGGATATGGCGGCGGCCCCGTCATTTATTCCCGCTACGATAGGCCTGACTGGGATTCCCGCTACCAGCGCCGGTCAGACTGGGAATATCGCCACCATCGCCGGTCATACGACAACAGATGGGATCGAGATGAACGACGAGGCCATGTCGATCGCAACGACCGAAACAATCAGCGTGATCGTTGGGACAAGGCCGACAATCGCCCTCACGACCAGGTTGGCAACCGCTCGAGTGACCAAGCCGACAGTTGTCAGCCAACCAAATGGCAGCCCTGCAACGTTCAGCGCCGCTAAGCTTCGAATAGTTCTTTCCAGGACAGCGCGAGCTGCGGAGAGCGGGATTGGAGTTGCTCGCGCTCGGCCCGTTGACGACGAGAATCGTATCGCCGACGTCTTCTTTCGTCCAACATCGCAGTCCGGCTTCTTTGGTGCCTTGTCGCCTCCGTTCGACGGGGCAAGCCTAGACGCGAAGCGGTTGCCCTTGCGCGTTGACTACGAGATTGTCCTGTCGGTTCCGCTACAGAAGCTGGAGAGCGGAGCGATACGTGAGATAGCCGCCGACGAGCGCCACTTGGCTTCCTTGCGTCGTCTGCGTGTTCGATTCATCGCCTGAAAAGGCAATGCCCACGGCTCGCGGTCAGGCGGCGGCCTTCTTCGCCAGCCTGGCCTTGATGCTGTCGACGTCGGCGCGGGGCGTGGCGGCGAACAGCGTCTTGGTGTAGCTGTGCTGCGGGTTGGAGAAGACCTCGTCGCGGCTGCCATATTCCACCGCCTCACCGAAATACATCACCATCACCTCGTCGGCGATGTAGCGCACGACCGAGAGATCATGGCTGATGAAGACGTAGGTGAGCTGGAATTCATCCTGCAGGTCGGCGAGCAGGTTCAGCACCTGCGCCTGCACCGACAGATCGAGTGCCGAGACCGGTTCGTCCAGCACCAGCAGGCTCGGCCTCAGCATCAGCGCGCGGGCGATGGCGATGCGCTGGCGCTGGCCGCCGGAGAACATGTGCGGATAGCGGTTGAAGTGCTTGTCCTCCAGCCCGACCTTGCGCAGCATGTCGTAGGCGCGCTCGCGCCGCTCGGCCGCCGGCGTGTCGGTGTTGATGACCAGCGGCTCCATCAAGACGTCGCCGATTTTCTGGCGCGGATTGAGCGAGCCGTACGGGTTCTGGAAGACGATCTGCACCTTGCGGCGCAGTTCCGGCGTCGGCCGCCCGGCCGCGATATCGACCTTGTGGCCGTCGAGCAGCAATTCGCCGGAGGTCGCCGGGTCGATCAGCGTGATGATGCGCGCCAGCGTGGACTTGCCGCAGCCCGATTCGCCGACGATGGCCAGCGTCTTGCCCTTCTCCACCTTGAAGGAGACGCCCTTGACCGCGTGCACCGTGCGCGCCGGCTTGAACACGCCGCCCGGCACGATGTAGTCGCGCTTGATGTCGCGCCCCTCGACGACGATTTCTGCACCGGCGCTCATTGCGAGGCCGCCACGGAAGCGTTGCCTTCCAGCATCAGGCCGGCGATCGTCGGCAGCCGGTCGCCGGTGGCATTGTCGGGAAGAGCCGCCAGAAGCGCGCGCGTATAGGCGTTCTTCGGCGCCTCGAACAGCGACAGCACGTCCGCCTCCTCCATCTTGCGCCCCTTGTACTGGACGATGACGCGGTCGGCGGTCTCGGCCACCACGCCCATATTGTGGGTGATCATGATCATGCCCATGCCGTGCTCGGCCTGCAAATTCATCAACAGGTCGAGGATCTGCTTCTGGATGGTGACGTCGAGCGCCGTGGTCGGCTCGTCAGCAATCAGCAGCTTCGGGTTGCAGGCGATCGCCATGGCGATCATGACGCGCTGGCACTGGCCGCCCGACATCTGGTGCGGATAGGAAGACAGCCGCTCCTCGGGGTTGGGAATGCCGACCTGCGTGAACAGTTCGACGGCGCGCGCGTGCCGCTTCTTCCTGTCGAGGCCGAGGTGGAAGCGCAGCACTTCCTCGATCTGGTAGCCGACGGTGAAGCACGGGTTGAGGCTCGCCATCGGCTCCTGGAAGATCATGGCGATGTCGCGGCCGACGATGCGCCGCCGCTCGGACTGGCTCATGCCCAGCATATCCTTGCCGGCGAACAGCGCCTTGTCGGCGGAAACCTTCGCCGTCCACGGCAGAAGGCCCATGATCGCCAGCATCGACACCGACTTGCCGGAGCCGGACTCGCCGACGATCGCCAGCACCTCGCGCTCGTCGACCTTGAGCGACACGCCGTCCACCGCGCGGAACGGGCCGCTTGCCGTCTCGAACTCGACGACGAGGTTTTCGATTTCAAGCAGGGCCATGGTCACGACCTCTTCATCTTGGGGTCGAGCGCGTCGCGCAGGCCGTCGCCCATGACGTTGATGGCGAGCACGGTGATGAGGATGGCGAGGCCGGGCAGCGTCACCACCCACCAGGCGCGCAGGATGAACTCGCGCGCCTCGGCCAGCATCGTGCCCCATTCCGGCGTCGGCGGCTGCGCGCCCATGCCGAGGAAGCCGAGCGCGGCCGCATCGAGGATGGCGTTGGAGAAGGAGAGCGTCGCCTGCACGATCAGCGGCGCCATGCAGTTGGGCAGGATGGTCCTGAACATCAGGCGCAGCGGGCCGGCGCCGGCGACTCGCGCGGCCACCACGTAGTCGCGCGTCTTCTCCGACATCACCGCCGCGCGCGTCAGGCGCACGAAATGCGGCTGGTAGACGAGGGCGATGGCGATCATGGCGTTGTCGAGGCCAGGCCCCAGCACCGCCACCAGCGTCAGCGCGAGCAGCAGCGAGGGGAAGGCCAGGATGATGTCCATCAGCCGCATGATGACGGTATCGACCCAGCCGCGGAAATAGCCGGCGACGACGCCGACCAGGATGCCGGCGACGAGCGCTATCGTCGTTACGACGATGCCGATGAACAGCGAATAGCGGGCGCCGAACAGAAGGCGCGAGAGGATGTCGCGGCCGACCGCGTCGGTGCCGAGCAGGAACTCCCAGCGGCCGCCGTCCTGCCACACCGGCGGCACCAGCACGGCGTCGCGGTACTGCTGGTAGGGCTCGTGCGGCGCGATCAGCGGCGCCAGCAGCGCCACCACGACGAGGGCGACGAAGAACCACAGGCCGATGACGGCGCCCTTGTTCTCCGAGAAATAGAACCAGAATTCGGCGAGTTGGCGCCGGCGCGGCGACATCTCGTCGAGGGAGGAAGCGGTCTTGGCGGTCGTGTCGGCCATCGTCCTCTCCTCAGTGCCGGATGCGCGGGTTGACCAGCCCGTAGGTGAGGTCGACGATCAGGTTGACGATCATGATGATGGCGGCGATCAGCAAGAGCCCGCCCTGGATGACGGGGTAGTCGCGCTTGAACACCGAATCCACCATCCACTTGCCGATGCCCGGCCAGGAAAAGATCGTCTCGGTCAGGATCGCGCCGGCCAGCATCACGCCGACCTGCAGGCCGATGGTGGTGATGACCGGGATCATGGCATTGCGCAGCGCATGGATGCCAACGACGCGGAAGGGCGAAAGACCCTTGGCGCGGGCGGTGCGCACATAATCCTCCGACAGCACTTCCAGCATGGCCGAGCGTGTCTGGCGCGCGATGACGGCGAGCGGGATGGTGCCGAGCACGATGGTCGGCAGGATGAGATGGCTGAGCGCCGAGGTGAAAGCACCCTTCTGGCCCGACAGCAGCGAGTCGATCAGCATGAAGCCGGTGACGGAGGGGAAGAAATAGAGCAGGTCGATGCGGCCCGATACCGGCGTCCAGCGCAGAATGCCGGAGAACAGGATGATGAGCAGCAGGCCCCACCAGAAGATCGGCATCGAATAGCCGACGAGGGCCGCGCCCATCACCGACTGGTCGAAGAAGGAGCCGCGCTTGATGGCGGCGAAGACGCCGGCCGGAATGCCGAGCACGATGGCGAAGATGATGGCGCAGACGGAGAGTTCCAGCGTCGCCGGAAACAGCGCGAAGAACTGCTGGATGATCGGCCGCTTGGTGACGATGGAGGTGCCGAAATCGCCCTGCAGGATGCCGCTGATATAGGACAGGTACTGCACGACCATCGGCCGATCCATGCCGAGTTCGTGCATGATCTGGGTGTGGCGCGCCGGGTCCATGACGCGTTCGCCCGACATCAGCATGACCGGATCGCCCGGCAAAAGGCGGATGAAGGCGAAGGCGATGATCGAGACCCCGATGAAGGTGGGGATCAGGACCAGCAGCCGACCGAAGAAGAATTTGAGCATGGATGTCCTATGACATCTCGCCCCGGCAGGAGCAACCGGCCAGGGACAAGCGAGCAAGCGCCCGGCCGGAGCCGGGCGCTGTTTCGAGGATTACTCGGCGATGTCGACGTTGTCGAAGCGATGGATGCCGAGCGGGTCCTGGGTGTAGCCGGTGACCTTCTTCGACATCGGCATGAACACCGTCGAGTGGTCGATCGTGGCCCAGGGCGCCTCCTTCTTGAAGACCACCTGCGCCTGCTCGTAGAGCTTGGCGCGCTCGGCCTGGTCGGAGGTCTGCTTGGCCTTCTTCACCAGATCGTCGAACTCCTTGTTGCACCACTGGGCGCGGTTGTTGCCGCCGACGGCGGTGCAGCCCAGAAGCGTGTCGAGGAAGTTGTCCGGATCGCCGTTGTCGCCGGTCCAGCCGAGGATGACGGCGCCGTCGCGGTCCTTGTCGGAGGAGCGCTTCAGGTACTCGGCCCACTCATAGGAGACGATCTCGGCGGTGACGCCGACCTTGGCGAGGTCCGCCTGCATCAGCTCCGCGGCGCGGCGGGCGTTCAGCATGTAGGGACGCGAAACCGGCATCGCCCAGATCTTCATCTTCAGATCCTTGACGCCGGCGGCTTCGAGCGCGGCCTTGGCTGCGTCAGGATCGTATTTGTCGTCCTGCACCGCGTCGTTGAAGGACCACATGGTCGGCGGGATCGGGTTCTTGGCGACCTGCGCCTGGCCCTCGAAGACGGCGTCGACGATCGCCTGCTTGTTGATCGCCTCGTTCAGCGCACGGCGCACCTCGGCCTTGTCGAAGGGCGCGACCAGCGTGTTGTAGGCGAGATAGGCAACGTTGAGGCCGGCCTGTTCCTCGACGTTCAGATCCTTGTTGTCCTTGAGCGCCTGGACGTCGGCCGCGTTCGGATACGGATAGATCTGGCATTCGCCCGCTTCCAGCTTCTGCCGGCGCACCGAGGCGTCGGTGGTGATGGCGAAGACGAGATCGTCGATCTTCGGCTTGCCGTTCCAGTAGCTGTCGTTGGCCTTGTAGCGGATCGCCGCATCCGGCTGGTAGGCGACGAAGGTGAAGGGGCCGGTGCCCAGCGGCTGCTGGTTCATCTGTTCCATCTTGCCGTCGGCGGCCAGCTTGTCGGCATATTCCTTCGACAGGATCGAGGCGAAGTCCATGCCGAGGTCGGCCATGAACGGCGCTTCGGGATGGTTCAGCACGAACTTGACGGTGTGGTCGTCAACCTTGTCGATCGACTTGATGAGGTCGGGGAAGCCCATGCCGGCCGAGTATTCCCAGCTCGCGCCGGCGACGTACTTGTTCCACGCATTGTCGGCCTTGAGCTGGCGCTCGAAGGAGTAGATCACGTCGTCGGCGTTGAACTCGCGCGTCGGCGTGAAGAAGTCGGTGGTCTGGAACTTGACGCCCTGGCGCAGCTTGAAGGTGTATTCCAGGCCGTCGTCGGAAATCGTCCAGCTCTCGGCGAGGCCGGGCTCGAGCTCGGTGGAGCCGTGCTTGAACTCGACGAGGCGGTTGTAGACGGTACGCGACGAAGCGTCGAAGGTCGTGCCGGCAGTGTAGAGGCCGGGGTCGAAGCCTTCCGGCGACCCTTCCGAGCAATAGACCAGCGTCTTTGCGTTGGCCACGCCTCCCAGCACCGTTGCGGCCAGCAACGCAGCCGCAAAAGCCATTTTCTTTTTCATTGAGAACTCCCTGAAGTTTTTCCAAGCCCCTCTATCAGGCTCGCGGAGGCCGCATATAAGCATCGTTTTCAAAGCTTTGGAACACCCAGTTTGCTTACCGCACGGCAGGCGGAACGACGTTCCAAGAAAAGCCACATTCTTAGCAAAACCATTCCCTATCTGATATATCACGCAGATTTCATGGTTGTCTTTTTCGCGTGATAGGCAAAATTTTCTCCGCCTTTCCTGCCCGCCGGAGGCGTCGGCGAGACCTTCGTTCACCCGCATCCGCGACGAAAGACGCGGTGCGGCGAATTCCTTGCCGGCCTGCCCTTGGGGCAAGACTTGCGCAGTTATGGGATTGTCGCGATAGATAGTCCGCAAGGATGCGATGCCGGCAAATCCCGGCTCGCATTCATCGGGACACCTATCGGGGAGGAGCAGGTGGCGAAGTCAGCCGGCACGACAGCCAGGAAGAAAGCGGCGGACACGACAAGGCAGTCCGCCGCCAAGCCGGCGAAGGATGCCAAGCCGGCAGCTGCAAAGCGGACGGCCGCCAAGCCGGCGAAGGATGCCAAGCCGGCAGCTGCAAAGCGGACGGCCGCCAAGCCGGCGACAAAAACCGCGGCCAAGCCCGCCGCCCCCGCCAAGACGAAGGCCGCACCGGCCGCCGCGCGCAAGCAGGCTGCGCAGACAGCACCCAAGGCCCGGACGGCGCCCAAGTCGTTGCCGAAGGCAAGCGCCGCCATCGCATCGGGCGAGGCGGCCAAGCCGTGGCTGGCGAGCTATCCGGACATCATCCCGGCCGAGATCGGCCCGCTGCCGGCGCCATCGATCGGCGCGCTTCTCGTGGAGGCCTGCCAGCGTTTCGCCAGCCGGCCGGCCTTCACCTGCATGGACAAGACCATCAGCTATGCCGAGACCGAGCGGCTGTCGGCCGACTTCGGCGCCTTCCTGCAATCGCGCGGTCTGTCGAAGGGCGCGCGCGTCGCCATCATGATGCCGAACACGCTGCAATATCCGGTGGCGATGATGGCGGTGCTCAGGGCCGGCTACGTCGTGGTCAACGTCAACCCGCTCTACACGCCGCGCGAACTGGAGCACCAGCTCAAGGATTCCGGCGCCGAAGCCATCGTCATCCTGGAGAATTTCGCCTCCACCCTGCAGGCGGTGGTGGCAAAGACCGCCGTCAAGCACGTCGTCGTTGCCTCGCTCGGCGAAATGCTGGGCGGCCTGAAGGGCGCGATCGTAAATTTCGTCGTGCGGCGGGTGAAGAAGCTTGTGCCGGCGTGGTCGCTGCCCGGCCATATAAAGTTCGCTGCCGCACTCAGGGCCGGACGCGCCGGCACCTTCAAGCCGGCCGAGGTGTCGGCCGACGACGTCGCTTTCCTGCAATATACCGGCGGCACGACGGGCGTTTCCAAGGGCGCGACGCTGCTCCACCGCAACGTGCTGGCCAACGTGGCGCAGAACGCGCTGTGGGTGGAAACGGCCTTCATCAAGCGGCCGCGACCGGCCAACCTCGTCTATGTCTGCCCGCTGCCGCTCTACCACATCTACGCGCTGACGGTGAACGCGCTGATGGGCATGCAGCAGGGCGCGCAGAACCTGCTCATCACCAACCCGCGCGATATTCCCGGCTTCGTCAAGGAACTGGCGAAGTACAAGGTCAACATCTTCCCCGGCCTCAACACGCTGTTCAACGCGCTGCTCAACAACGAGGATTTCCGCAAGCTGGACTTCAAGCCGCTGGTGCTGACCTTCGCCGGCGGCATGGCCGCGCAGAAGTCCGTCGCCGACCGCTGGAAGGAGCTGACCGGCTGCATGATCTCGGAGGGCTACGGCCTGTCGGAGACCTCGCCGGTGGCGACCGCCAACCGCTTCGACGCGGACGCCTTCACCGGCACCATCGGCCTGCCGCTGCCCTCGACCGAACTCTCCATCCGCGACGACGACGGCGAGCCGGTGCCGCTCGGCGAAGTCGGCGAGATCTGCATCCGCGGGCCGCAGGTGATGGCCGGCTACTGGCAGCGGCCCGACGAGACGGCCAAGGTGATGACCGCCGATGGTTTCTTCAAGACCGGCGACATGGGTTTCATGGACCCGCAGGGCTACACCAAGATCGTCGACCGCAAGAAGGACATGATCCTGGTCTCCGGCTTCAACGTCTATCCGAACGAACTGGAGGAAGTGGCGGCGCAGCACCCCGGCGTGCTGGAAGTGGCGGCCATCGGCGTGCCTGACGAGAAGTCCGGCGAGGTGCCGAAGCTTTTCGTCGTCAAGAAGGACCCGGCGCTGACCGAGGCCGACCTGCTCGCCTTCTGCCGCGAGCGGCTGACCGGCTACAAGCGGCCGCGCCACGTCGAGTTCCGCACCGAACTGCCGAAGACCAATGTCGGCAAGATCCTGCGGCGGCAGCTGCGGGGGTGAGGGTTACGATGGCGCGCCAGCTCAATAATCCACGCTGACCAGAAACAGCCCGTCCGGCGGCGCGACCTGGCCGCAGGCGGCGCGGTCGCGGGCTTCGAGCGCGGCCTTCAGGTCGTCGGACGTCCACGCCCCCTCGCCGACCTTCTTCAGCGAGCCGACCATGGAGCGCACCTGGTTGTGCAGGAAGGAACGCGCCGAGGCGAAGACCTCGATCGTATCGCCGCTGCGCATCACATCGAGGCGGTCGAGCGTGCGCAGCGGACTGTTCGCCTGGCATTGCGCCGAGCGGAAGGTGGTGAAGTCGTGCCGGCCGAGAAGCTGTTTCGCCGCCGCATCCATCGCCTCGGCATCGAGGCGCTTCGGTACCCACCAGACCTTGCCCTTGTCCAGCGCCGGCGGCGCGCGGCGGTTGGCGATGCGGTAGACGTAGTGACGGGCCCTGGCCGAGAAGCGGGCGTCGAAATCGTCGGTGACGACGCTTGCGGCAAGGACGGCCACGCGCTCGCCGGCTTGCTGGAGATGCGCATTGACGGCGTCGCGTACGGTGTCCGGCCGCCAGTCCTTTTCGAGGTCGATATGGGCGACCTGGCCGGTGGCGTGGACGCCGGCATCGGTGCGGCCGGCGCCGCGCAAGGTCACCGCCTCGCCGCAGAACTTTTCCAGCGCCTGCTCGATGGCCGCCTGCACCGAATGCTGGTCGGCCTGCCGCTGCCAGCCGGCATAGGGGCCGCCGTCATATTCGATGTCGAGGCGGAAGCGCGGCATCCCGGAAAGGGTCAGGCGGCCAGTGCCGAGAAGGCCGGCGCGTAGACCAATTGGCCGCCTTCCGGCGCCTCGTCCCAGACCAGCGCCTGCAAGGCTTCGCCCTGGTATTCGCTGTCGAAGCCGGCGGCGCGCGCGTGGCTGTAGCCGAAGCGGCCGTAATAGGCCGGGTCGCCGAGCACGATGGCGAGCTTTTCGCCTGCATCCTTCAGCCTGAGATGCGCCTCGCGCACCAGCGCGCCGCCGATGCCGGTGCCGTGGAAGGACGGCTCGACCGCCAGCGGCGCCAGCGCCACGGCGGGGAAAGACTTGTCGCCGTTGCTGACGGCGAGCCGCGAAAACAGGATATGGCCGACCACCTGGCCCTCGTCCACCGCGACCAGTTCCAGCACCGTATCGCCGCCGCCGACCAGCGCGTCGACAAGACCCGCCTCCGCCTGCTGGCCGAAGGCATGTTCCTCGACGAGGCGGATCGCCTCGCGGTCGCGCGGCGTGGCCGCGCGGATCGACATCATGCTCATGACAGTCTCGTTCCTTTTTCCAGTCTCGTGCCGCGCAGGAAATCGTCAGCGGCTGCGGGCTTGCCACCCGCTCTTTGCACTTCGGTGAGCCTTACGGCGCCGTTGCCGCAGGCGACCGTCAGCTGCCCATCCAGGATCTCGCCCGGCTCGCCGGCCTGCATCCCGTCCGCCAGCGTCGAGCGCAGCAGCTTCAGCCGCTCCAGCTTGCCGCCGACAGGAGCCTCGCACCATGCGCCGGGGAACGGCGACAAGCCGCGAATGGCGTTGTGGACGTCGGGCGCCGGCCGGCTCCAGTCGATGCGGGTCTCGCCTTTATCGATCTTTTTTGCGTAGGTCACGCCTTCTTTTGATTGTTCGGTAAAAGAAAGCGCGCCGGTTTCAAGCCGCCGAAGCGCCTCGATCATCAGCGCGGCGCCTGCGTCCATCAGGCGATCGTGCAGGTCGCCGGCGGTCATGTCGGCACGAATAACCACTTTTTCAACCAGCCCGACCGGGCCGGTGTCCAGCCCCTCCTCCATCTTCATCACCATCATGCCGGTCTCGACGTCGCCGGCCATGATGGCGCGCTGGATGGGAGCGGCGCCGCGCCAGCGCGGCAGAAGCGAGGCATGGCCGTTGAGGCAGCCGAGACGGGGCGCGTCCAGCACCGGCTTCGGCAACAGAAGGCCATAGGCGACGACGACGGCGACGTCGGCGTTCAGCGCGGCGAAGGCCTGCTGCTCGGCCTCGCCCTTCAGCGAGACGGGCGTTCGCACCTCGATGCCCAGCCGCTCGGCCTCGCGCTGCACCGGCGACGGCGTCAGTTCCAGCCCGCGCCGGCCGGCGGCGCGCGGCGGCTGGGTGTAGACGGCGGCGACGTGACCGGCCCCGGCCAGCGCGCGCAAGGTCGGCACCGAGAAATCGGGCGTGCCCATGAAGACGATGCGAAGCGGCATTTCTCTCCCCGGCTTCGATCCGGTGGGGACGGTTTGAACGGATTTCCATGCCCCGGGTCAAGCCGCTGGCGAGAAATGGCAGGAAGCTCGCCGCCACTTATCCACGGTCTCCTGCACCGGCTTAGGCTGAGGTATCCGACATCGAAGGAGTTGCGCGATGGGCAAGCAGCGCGAATCTAACCCTGCCCTACGTTCTGCCATCGCAGGCGTAGAAGCATGTGACACACAATACAAAGCTGGCGTTGCTGAAACGGTCCGGCGACGAACGCTGGAGCTGCGCATCCGGCCGCTCGGCCTATGGGTGGTGGTGGGTCTTGCGCTCGCGCCCAGCCTGTGGCCGTGGCTGGCGGCCTTCGCCCAGGTCGCGCTGAAATGGCTGGCGGCGATCCTGTCGTGACCGGCCGGATCAGCCGACCAGGCGGCCGGGGGCCTTGTCCTTGGCCAGTTTGCGGAACTTCTTCACCACCATGTCGCGCTTCAGCTTCGAGATATGGTCGATGAACAGGACGCCGTTCAGGTGGTCGATCTCGTGCTGGAGACACGTTGCCATCAGCCCCTCGGCCATGATCTCCTGCTCCCTGCCGTCGCGGTCGAGATATTTCACCCTGACCGAGGCCGGGCGCTCGACCTCGGCATAATAGTCAGGGATCGACAGGCACCCCTCCTCGTAGACCGAGCGGGCGTCGGCGCTTTCGAGGATCTCGGGATTGATGAAGACATGCGGCGCGGGCGTCTCGTCTTCCTTGGCGAGGTCGATGACCAGCATGCGCAGCGGCTCGCCGATCTGGATGGCCGCCAGCCCGATGCCGGGCGCGTCGTACATCGTTTCCAGCATGTCGTCGGCGAGTTGCCTGAGCGGCGCGTCGACGCGCTCCACCGGCTTGGAAAGCTGGCGCAACACGGGATCGGGAAGAATGATGAGCGGCTTGATCGACATGCGCCTCACCTAAGACCTCGGCTGGCGAGCGTCAACGGCAATGATTGTTCACGTTTTGATCTTTCGACGCCGGGCGAATCATCTATGCTGGCGCGATGAACGAAAGCGCCGCCTTCCTGTCCGCCCCGCTTTTCCGCCTCGGCGCCAGCACCGTCACGGTGGGCGGCGCGCTGGCGTTCGCGGGCGTGCTGCTTTTCATCCTGCTTGCCCTGCTCGTCGCCGCCGTCTGGCGCGCCGGCAAGGCGCGGGCAACCGCTACGGCCGAGCAGGCGGCGGCAGCGCGCGAAGCCGAGGCGCGCATGGCCGGCATCCTGCAGGCGCAGGCCGAGATGCAGGGGCGCATGGGGACCCTGGCCGAGGTGTTCGGCTCGCGCCAGGCGGAACTGACGCAGGCGATCGGCAACCGGCTCGACGCCATGACCGGGCGGCTCGGCCAGTCGATGAGCGAACAGGCGCGCTCCACCCACGAAAGCCTCGCCAAGCTGCAGGAGCGGCTGGCCGTCATCGACACCGCGCAGGGCAATATCCAGTCACTCGCCGGCCAGGTGGTGCAGTTGCAGGCGATCCTGTCCAACAAGCAGACGCGCGGCGCCTTCGGCCAGTCGCGCATGGAGGCGATCGTCGCCGACGGCCTGCCGCACGGCGCCTACGAATTCCAGGCGACGCTGTCGAACGGCAGCCGGCCGGACTGCATCGTCAGGATGCCGAACGACACGCCGTCGCTGGTGATCGACGCCAAGTTTCCGCTGGAGGCATGGAACGCCATCCGCGCCGCCGAGGGCGAGTCGGCGCAAAAGGTGGCTGCGCAGGCCTTCCGCCGCGACATCGAGGTGCATATCCGCGATATTTCGGAAAAGTACCTCATCCAGGGCGAGACGCAGGACACGGCCTTCATGTTCGTGCCCTCCGAATCGGTGTTCGCCGAGATCCACGAGAATTTCGAGGCGCTGGTGCAGCGGGCGCATCGCGCCCGCATTGTCATCGTCTCGCCGTCGCTGCTGATGCTGTCGATCCAGGTAGTGCAGGCGATCCTGAAGGATGCGCGCATGCGCGAGCAGGCGCATCTGATCCAGGGCGAGGTGGTGCGGCTGATGGAGGATGTCGGCCGTCTCGACGAGCGCGTGCGCAAGCTGCAGGCGCATTTCGGCCAGGCGTCGAAGGATATCGACGACATCCTCGTCTCGTCCTCCAAGGTGACGAAGCGCGGCCAGAAGATCGAGGCGCTGGAGTTCGGCTCGCCGGACGGTCGGGAAGACGAACCACGCCAGCCGGCGGCAGCCGGCAAGCGCGTCGCCGATTCCAAGACCGGGCAGCTCAGGCTGCGCGTGGTCGAGGGCGACGATTAAGAAGCAGAAATGGGGGCGCCCTAGCTCTGCTTCTCCACCGTCCCCAGCCCGTCGAACTCCGGCAGCCAGTGCAGCGCCGAGCGGTGCCAGATTTGGCGCCGCGGAATAAGGTCCTGCCGCTGGCGGGCGGTGCCGACGCGGATGCCGTAGACTTTCGGACCGTCTCCGACCGAGGTCGAATAGAGCTGCGAGCCGCAGTCGGCGCAGAAGCCCTGTGCGCGCCTGGCCCCGCTTTCGGCGATCTTGATGTATTCCTTCGGCGTGCCGGCGGTGATGCGGTAGTCGCTTTCCGGCGCAAAGACGGTGACGCGGAAGGCCGTGCCGGTGATCTGCTGGCAATCCGTGCAATGACAGATGGAAGTCTTTTCGGGATCGACCTCCGCTTCATAGGTGATGGCGCCGCAGTGGCACCCGCCGTCAATCCTCATGTCACGTCTCCAGCTCTGGTTTCCTCGCCACTCCGCCCGTGGTTCACACCTCGTCATCCGCGGCATCGGCCATCTCCTGCCGGCGCCTTTCCCATGTCCGCGTCGTCTGCGGCTTGACGAACAGGCTTTTGACCGTCGGCACCTCGGCCTTCAACCGCGCCTCGATGCGTTCGACGCAGGCCTCGATCTCCGGGGCCGCGACATGGTCCTCAAACTCGACGCTCAGGCCGGCGATGATCTCCTCGGGGCCGATATGGACGCTGACGAGACCGTTGGCCCGCTGCACGGCCGCGTCCTGCTGGGCGATCGCCAGCACCTTCGCCTGCACCTCGCGCGAAGCCGGCTCGCCGAGCAGCAGGCCCTTGCTCTCGCGCGCCAGGAAGATCGCCGTCATTCCCAGGATGGCGGCGATGCCGAGCGAGGCAACGCCGTCGAACTCCGGTATGTCGAAGAATTCGGCCGCCGAAATGCCCGCGAAGGCGACGAGAAGGCCGAGCAGGGCGGCGCTGTCCTCGAACAGCACCGTGTAGACGCTCGGGTCCTTGCTCAGCCGCACCGCCTGGAACCAGCCGAGCCTGCCCTTGGTCTTGCGGAACTCCTTCAGCGCCACCCACCAGGAGCCGCCCTCGAACAGCAGCGAGAAACCGAGGACGACATAGTTCACCATCGGGTTGGCGACCGGCTCCGGCGCCATGATGTGCATGACGCCCTCGTAGAAGGAAACGCCGGCGCCCAGCGCGAACACCAAAAGTGCTACGATGAAGCTCCAGAAATAAAGCTCGCGGCCATGACCGAAGGGATGGGTGCTGTCCGCCGGCCGCGCGGCGCGATGCATGCCATAGAGCAGGAGGCCGCCGTTGCCGGTATCGACCAGCGAATGCACGCCCTCCGACAGCATGGCCGACGAGCCGGTGAAGAAGGCGGCGGCGAACTTGGTCAGCGCGATGGCCAGGTTGCCGGCCAGCGCCGCATAGATCACCCGTCTTGAGCCGCCGTGTCCTGCCATGGTGCCATCCGTCGAACGATCTTGCCAACATAGCGCCCGCAAGGCGGATGCACAGTGAGTTTCGCAACCGCGTTGCAACATTGCCGACACGGCCGGTTTTGCGGACGGCGGTTCTTTATCCCCCTTGCGGTCGGCCGCAACTCTTGCTTGATTCCGGTTCCCACAGACTGGAGAACCGGCCATGGCCAAAGGCGCGATGAAGGCGAAGAAGGAAGTCCGAAAACCCAAGAAGGACGCCAAGAAGCCGGCGGCAGCGGGAAAGACGCCGCCGCCGCCCGTGCAGGCGATCCGCATCAAGGAGAAATAGGCCGGAACCCATCAGGCCGGTGGCCACGGCCCCATTGAAAGGGTTCATGGCATGTCCTATATCGCGGGCGCGGGGACGACCCCGCGCCTTCGGGTTTTGACCCTCGGCTTCAAACACGGCAGGACGACCCGCCATTTGCAGGAGCGGATCATGCCGTGGATTTATCTGTTTTTCGCCGGACTTTTCGAAATCGGCTGGGCAATCGGCCTTAAATACACCGATGGCTTCACCCGCCCGTTGCCGACCGTGCTGACCGTGGTATCGATGACGATCAGCGTCGGCCTGCTCGGGCTGGCACTGAAGGACCTGCCGGTCGGCACCGCCTATGCGGTGTGGACGGGAATCGGCACCGTCGGCACGGCGCTGCTCGGCATGTGGCTGCTGGGCGAGCCTGCGGCGGCCATCCGGCTGGGCTGCATCGGCCTCATCGTCTGCGGCATCGTCGGCCTCAAGCTGGTCGCGTAGGCGCTCACATCCTTGTTGCGTCTTTGAAGTAGGTGCCCGTGATGCCCGCCGCCTTGCAGGCGGACTTCAACACCTCGTCGCAGAAGATCTTGCCAATGTAGGGTGTGCGAAAGACGTGCGCTTTTCCAACCATGTCCTGGCGAAATACAAGACTGGCGCCGCCGACAAGGTTATAAATCTTGATGTCTTGGCCGGTCCTGAAGTCCCGGTCGTATTCAATCCGCAAATCTGGCGATGCATCCTCATCGACGGCATCGAGTACGCGCACGACATCGGCCAAGTAGTAGTGCGGCCCCCTCGTGCCGTCGGCCAGCGTGAAATCGCAATCGACGAACTCGAACGCCGCCGCATCGACTGCCTCGAACAACAGCTTGAGACGTTCCGAGACGAGGAGATATCCTACCAAATACTGCAAATCACGCGGTAGCTTGCCCTTCTTGGGATCATGTATCAGTTGTGGCTTCTCCGGCAGATCGGCGAAGCCGTAGCCCTTCTTGGGGGGCGGGGCGAAAGTGATCAGACCTGGCGTTCTCAACGCATCTTCATTTGCTATGCACACACCATGGCCCTTGCCGCCGCCGCGGATGTCGGGACCGAACTCAAAGAATTTCCTGGGCTTGGCCGATGGTCCGGCGCCCGACTCGATGGCCGAACTCTGCTCGCTGGCTTGGTCTGAAGACATAGGCCCCTCGTAGGTCTGTGACGATCACTATCGGATCGGTCTGCCGCCGAGTGCAACAGGGATTTGCAGCGCCTGGATATGCCTGTTCGACAATCATGCCCCGGAATAGCCAAGACTCAGGGCACCAATCGATCGCCGGCGAAAATGTGCGAGCCGGAGGGGCACTGTCACACCGTCGACGCCAAAAACCGGGCCGCCGTTGCGGGCGGCCCGGAGAAAGCCGGAACGATCCGGAAAGAATCAGCGGGCGGAAAAGCCCGGCGGGGTGCGGCCGACGCGTGACTTGCGTGCCGCGTAGCGAGCGTCGCGCTTGGCCTTGCGGGCCGCTTCTTCGGCAAGCTCGCCGGCGAGCCGTTCAGCCTCTTCGGCCGCGCGGACCTTCGCTTCCTCGGCGGCCTTCGCCTCGGCTTCGGCGCGCAGGCGCGCTTCTTCGGCCTCGCGGGCAGCCTTTTCGGCCGCTTCGCGCGCCAGCTTCTCCTGCTTCAATTTCGCCTTTTCGGCCTCACGGATAGCGCGGGCTTCCAAAATAGCCTTGCGTTCCGCCTGACGGGCCAGCACGGCCGGGTCGTCCGCCGCGGGTCTTGCCTTGAAGCGCTCCAGAAGCGCCTTCTTTGCCTGATTTGCGGCATTGCGCCGCTCGAAGATGTCTTTTTCCCTGTAGATAGCCAAGTGTCATTCCCTGAAGTCAATTCGCGACGCTTACATACGCGCGATAATGGCAAGTTCAAGCGCCAAAACGGTATGCCAGCCATGAAAATCCGTGAATTGTCTGCGACTTTGGCAGGGGGACGGAACCTTGCCCGGGCAGCGGCGTTCCTGCGCACGGCCCGACAAGGGAACCGGGAGGACTGACGGCGGCCGCATCGCCGGGGGATTTGGCGAAGCGCATGGGCGTTCTAGCCGCCATCCCCGCACGGCCTTCCCGGCGGCGCTGTCTGTGAGGGGAAGCCATTGACGACCAATTCCGAAATCCGCCGCGAAGCGACAGCCGCCCCACCGGAGGCGGCGAACGGCGATTTCACCCGCATCGCCGTGCCGCCGGTCGTCACCATCGTCGGCGTCACCGCCATCCTCTATCTCGGCAAGGACGTGCTTTTGCCGCTGGCGATCGCGATCCTGCTGACCTTCGCGCTGGCGCCGATCGTCTCGGCGCTGCGCAAGATGTCGGTTCCGAAGGTGGTCGCCGTGACGCTCACCGTGCTCGCGGCCTTCATCGTCATCGCCTGCTTCGCCTTTCTGGTGGCCTCGCAGGTTTCCAACCTCGCCCAGAACATCCCGACCTATCAGACCAACGTCGTCGAGAAGATCCGCTCGCTGAAGGAACTCGGCGCCGGCGGCGGGCTGATCGAACGCCTGACGGGAGCGGCCGAGCGAGTCGGCCAGGAACTCCAGGCCGGCACGCAAAGCGCCGAAACGCCGGAACAGAAGCCGCTGCCGGTCGAAATCGTCTCGCACCAGAGCCCGCTCGACATCCTGAACAACATCGTGGTGCCGCTGATCAGCCCCTTCTCCATGGCGGGCCTCGTCATCGTCGTGGTGGTGTTCATGCTTTTGGAGCGCGAGGACCTGCGCGACCGCTTCATCCGGCTGGTCGGCTACGGCGACCTGCACAAGACCACCGAAGCGCTGCAGGACGCCGGCAAGCGCGTCGGCCGCTACCTTTTGATGCAACTGGTCATCAACACGATCTACGCGGTGCCGATCACCGCCGGCCTGTGGCTGCTCGGCATCCCCAACGCGCTCCTGTGGGGCGGGCTGACGCTGGTGCTGCGTTTCGTGCCCTATATCGGACCGGCCATCGGCATGCTGATGCCGCTGCTCTTGACGCTGGCGGTATCGCCGGGCTGGGCGCCGCTGTTGTGGACCGCGGCCCTGTTCATCGCCATGGAGCTGATCTCCAACAACGTGCTGGAACCGTGGCTGTACGGCTCGGAAACGGGCCTGTCGCCGCTCGCCATCATCGTCGCGGCGATCTTCTGGGCATGGCTGTGGGGGCCGCTCGGCCTGGTGCTGTCGACGCCGCTGACGGTGTGCCTGGTCGTGCTCGGCCGGCACGTCTCGCAATTCGAGTTCCTCGGCGTGCTGCTCGGCAACGAGCCGGTGCTGGAGCCGCATGCCCGCGTCTACCAGCGGCTGCTCGCCGGCGATCCCTATGAGGCGGCCGACTATGCGGAGGACTATCTGGAAGACGAATATCTCGTCGATTTCTACGACGAAGTGGCGATGCCCGCCCTGATGCTGGGCGAGGTCGACCGCCAGCGCGGCGTCATGACCCACGAGCAGCGCGTGCGGTTCGCGACGGCCGCCAGCACGCTGGTGCAGGAACTCGCCGACCTCGCCGAAGACGAGGTGGAAGAAAACGGCGCCGACGACGAGGCGGGGAAAAGCGAAGCCGGGGCGGACACGGAGGACGGCGAGGACGACGCCGGACCCGACCTGCCGGACGGCGAAGGCCGCAGCCTTGTCTGCATCGGCGGGCGCGGCGAGATCGACGACGCGGCCGCCGCCATGGTGGCGCAGGTGCTGGAAATCCAGGGCGCCGAGGCGGCGATCGCCGGTTATCAGGTCTTCGAGCCGGAACGCTTCGGCGCCCTGGCGCTGGGCGAGGCCGACACAGTCGTCGTGACCTATCTCAACGCCGCTTCGCTGGCGCAGGCTCGCCACGCGGTGCGGCGGCTGAAGCGGCGCAAGGCCAAGCTTCGCGTCGGCCTGCTGGTGCCGATGGAAGCCGACGGCAACCGGCGGGGCTCGATCACCGAGGACGGGACCGGAGCGGATTTCGTCACCACGACGATCGCGGAGACGGTGCGGCGCGCGCTTGCGCAGGAAAGCGCCAGGCCGCTGAAGGCCCTGCCGAAGCGGCGGCCGGTACGGCGTCGTCGCCCCGCTGCGCCGGTCTCGGGCAAGCCGGAGACGGCCAAGCCTGCCTCGAATGGACGCACGGCGCGCAAGCCGGCGCCGGCCAGGCAGACCCAGAAAGCCTGAGCGCATCGGCGCTCGCGCGCGGGCCAGTCCGCGTGCGTTCGCTTGCGCCTTCGCCGCCGTGCCCCCATATGGTCGCGAGCACCGGAGATTTTCGCATGACAGCCCTGTCCGTCCTCGACCTGTCCCCTATCGTCGAAGGCGGCACCGCCTCGCAGTCGCTCGCCAACTCGCTCGACCTCGCCCGCCACGCCGAACGGCTTGGCTACAAGCGCTACTGGCTGGCCGAGCACCACAACATGCCGGGCATCGCCAGCGCGGCCACCGCCGTCGTCATCGGCCACGTCGCGGCGGGCACGAAGACCATCCGCGTCGGCGCCGGCGGCATCATGTTGCCCAACCACGCGCCGCTGGTCATCGCCGAACAGTTCGGTACGCTCGCCGCCCTCTTTCCCGGCCGCATCGACCTCGGGCTCGGCCGCGCGCCCGGCACCGACATGCTGACGGCCCGCGCGCTCCGCCGCAATCTCGACGCCGGCGTCGACAATTTCCCGCAGGACGTGGTGGAACTGATGGGCTACTTCCAGCCGGCGGCGGAAGGCCAGCGCCTCCATGCGGTGCCGGGCGAAGGACAGGACGTGCCGGTGTGGATCCTCGGCTCCAGCCTCTACGGCGCGCAGCTCGCAGCCCTGCTCGGCTTGCCCTACGCCTTCGCCTCGCATTTCGCACCGGCCGAACTGGACAACGCGCTTTCAGTCTACCGCTCGCGCTTCCAGCCTTCGGAGCATCTCGACAAGCCCTATGTCATGCTGGGACTGAACGTCGTGGCCGCGCCCACGGACGCCGAGGCGCGCTTCCTGTTCACATCGCTGCAGCAGGCCTTCGTCAACCTGCGCAGCGGCCGGCCGGGCAAGCTGCCCGCTCCTGTCGAAGGCTACGACCGCGACCTCGACGCCAGTGCCCGCGCCATGCTCGGCCATGCGCTGGCACAGGCGGTGGTCGGCTCGCCCGAAACGGTCAGGCGTGGCGTCGAGGCCTTCATCGCCCGCACCGGCGCCGACGAATTGATGGTGACGGCGCAGGTGTTCGACCACGCCCAGCGCGTGCGCTCGTTCGAGATTCTGGCGGACGTCCACAAGGAGATGGCGGCGGCCGCCTGAGCCGCAGCTCTCAGGCGACGACCTTCATGCCGCAGCGCTCGTAGAGCCGCAGCGCACCGGTCGGATTGTCGACCTCCACCTTGAGGTCGAGGTGGTCGGCGCCCCTTGCCCGGAAGACGGCGAAGCAATGGGTCAGAAGCGCCTCGCCGAGCCCGAGCCGTCGTGCATCCGCCCGTACCGCGAGGTCCTTGAGGAAAAAGCTGGTCCAGCACTGCGCCACGCCGGCGATTTTTCCCATGCCGTCGACAGCGAGGAAGCACAGGTCCGGAGAGAACTCGGCATCACCGGACAGTTTCGCCCACCATTGCGGCAACGGTGGCAATGCGTCACCCGCGTCGGCATAGGTACGCGACAGAAGCGCATGAACGGCCCGTTCGTCGCCGTCCACAAGCATCCGGATGCGGTGGCCGACGGGGACGGGCGCGGCCTTGACCGGCACGCTCAGATCCTTGCGCAAGAGCAGCCAGGGCCGGGCCGTCACTTCACCGCCTTCACCAGGTCCTCATCGGGGAAGCAGGTGGCGGCGCGGCCGTTCTTCTGCTGCCACTCGCCGATGGAGCGGCGCGTCTTGAAACCGGGCAGGCCGTCGGCGCTGCCGACGTCGTAACCCTTTTTCTCCAGCACCCGCTGCATGGCGGCTATGTCGGAGCGGTAGAGGCCGCCGACGGCGCCCCACTCGCCCGAGAACCGCCTGTCGCCATGGGCGATGCGGTCGCCCGACAGGCCGATGAACAGGGCGTAGAGGTCCGAGGTGTTGTATTCCTTCAGGACATAGAAGTTCGGCGTGACGATGAAGGCCGGGCCATGACGGCCGGCCGGCATCATGAGATACCCTTCAGCCTTCGCCTCGCTGGCCGGAAACGGCTTGCCGCCGACGCGGGCGATGCCGAGCTTGCCCCAGTCGGCAATCTTCCTGCCGCGATCCGGGCCTTCGAGAGCGCACGAAACGCTGTCCGGCACCGTCACCTCGAAACCCCAGTCGCGTCCCCTCACCCAGCCGTAGTCGGCAAGATAGCTGGCGATGGAAGCCAGGATATCGGGCACCGAATCCCATATGTCGGCACGGCCGTCGCCGTCGAAATCCACCGCGTGCTTGAGGAAGGAAGTCGGCATGAACTGCGGCTGGCCGAGCGCGCCGGCCCATGACGACTTCATCGCGCCCACCGGCTCCAATCCCTTCTGGACGATCTCCAGCGCGGCGATGAGTTCGGTGCGGTACATGTCGCGCTTGGTGGCCGAGAGGAAAGCGCGCGTGCCCAGCACCTCGAAGGCGTCGTAGCGCAGCTTGGCCGCGCCGTAGCCGGTCTCGCGCCCCCAGACGGCGAGCACGATGCCGCCCGGCACGCCGTAGCGCTGCTCGATCTTCGCAAGCGTGGAGGCATACCGGCCGGCGCGGGCGCGTCCGCCGGTGGCGACCGGCGCCAGCGTCTTTTCGGCGAAGTAAGGCCCCGGCGAACCGAATTCCGCCTGGTGCTGCACCTTGGGCGTCGAGGGCTTTTCGCCGGGCATGACGAGGTCCGGCAGCTTGAGGTTCGGCTTCACCCCGTCGAAAGCCTGATTGAAGGTCTTGCGCGAGATGCCCCTTGCCTCTGCGTCCGGCCAAAGGTCGGTCTGCAGCCAGGCGCGGAACTGCCCGTCGACCTTCGCGGCGGAAGCGGGGGCGGCAAGGACCAGCAGGACCGATGCCGCTTGAAGCAGGAACCCGAAGAACCCGGCGTGGCGGAACTTGCCACCAAAAGTCACGACGCCCTCGCCCCCGCTCAAAACGCCGTCCGCGATTTCAATGCGGCGGCAAGCGTGCCCTCGTCGAGATAGTCGAGCTCGCCGCCGACCGGTACGCCATGCGCCAGCCGCGTCACCTTGACGTCGAAGTCGGCAAGCTGGTCGGTGAGGTAATGCGCCGTGGTCTGGCCCTCGACGGTGGCGTTCACCGCCAGGATCACCTCCTTGACCCCGCCGCCGGCGACACGGTCGACAAGCGCGCGGATGTTGAGCTGCTCCGGGCCGATACCGTCGAGCGGCGACAGGGTGCCGCCGAGCACATGGTAGCGCACGTTCATGGCCGAGGCTCGCTCCAGCGCCCACAGGTCCGACACGTCCTCGACGACGATCAGTGTCGCAGCATCGCGGCGCGGATCGGTGCAGATCATGCAGGGATCGGCGGTGTCGACGTTGCCGCAGGTCGAGCAGACGCGCACCTTCTCGACCGCTTCACCCATGGCATCGGCCAGCGGCGCCAGCAACTGCTCCTTCTTCTTGATGAGATGGAGCGCCGCGCGGCGCGCCGAGCGCGGCCCGAGCCCTGGCACCTTGGCCAGAAGCTGGATGAGGCGTTCGATCTCGGGGCCGGCGATTCGCTTCGACATGGGAGAGCATATAAGCCGAATGCCGGGCACTGGGGAGTGGGCCGGGAATGGAACCGCACAAACCGCGGCCCTCACGGTCGCGCCACGGCGACCGCGTCCTGCTACTGGGCGAAGCTCATCGACACGCCGGAATCGTCGTCGCGGCCGAAGCGCGAAGCCAAGGGCTCTTCCTCGGCAACCAGCACGGCCTGAGCCTTGGCCGGCTTCGAGGGCTTGGCGGAAGCCGCCTTCACCATGCTGGCCCGGGCCGTGGGCAGCGGCACGGAATCGATGATCTTCTTCTGCGCTTTCGGCGACGGCTCGGCGGAAGCGACCTCGACGGCAGCCTGCGGGGCGGGCGCGGCCACACGGCTGCGCTTCTTCTGCGCGGCCTTGGGCGCCGCATTGTCGAAGCCGTCGGCCATCGCCTCGTCGGAGGAGGCGAAAGCGAAGGGGCTGTTCTGCGGCAGCGGCGCGGGATCGGCGGAGGCGACCGCGACCGGCTTCTCGGCAGGCCGCGCCGCCGGTCTCGCCGCAGCGGTCATCACCGGCACGGTGTCTGGCAGGTCGGCCTGCTGCACGCCCGGCAATCCGCCGGCATCGCTCGCCGGCTCGGCCGAAGCGACCGTGATCGCCTTCCCGGCGGCATCCGGCGTATCGCCGGCGAAGGCGACCATCGTCTGCTGCTCGTCGGGCAGCGGTTGCCAGTTGCGGCCACGCTTCTCGTAGAAGGCGTTGCCGCCGGCGACCAGCACATAGTGCATGTTCTTGTAGGGGAATTTCAGCCCGGCGGTATGGAAGAACATGGCGTTCTTCAGTTTCTTGGAGCGCTCGCCCTTCAGCACCGCCTCAGCGGCTTCCTGCACGTCGGGCATGGCGCGGGAGTTCATCTTGCGCGTCATCACGCCGGGCGCGAACTGGTTGCGCTCGCCGACCACGCCGCAGATGGTGTTGCCGTGCTTGCCGGACCGCAGCCGGTTCATCACCACGGTGCCGACGGCGACCATGCCGGCACGGCTGGAGCGGTTGGATTCGAAGAACATCGCCCGCTCGAGGCATTCCTTGTCGCGGGACGTGTAGCGATAGGGGCGGACGCGGGTCGAACCGTCGGCGGAAGGCAGGACGGAACTGGCGAGACTGGCAACGGACATGCCGTGGGATGTCGTCTGGCTACAACCGGCCAGAAGAAACGGCGAAAGCGCGGCGCACAGCAGGGCTGGCACCTTCCATCGCTGGCTAGTCAATTGATCCGCCTCACTGTTGCTGCTGCTCCCGTCCCCCGAAATCCTGGCGAGCCAAGTCGTGGCAAGAATGAGATCGTTTCGGGCAGAAAGATGGCCAAATGGTTAGCGATCAGCTTACAGGCCGTCTTGCAAGGCCTTGGAGGCGATCAACAATCCGCTCGCGTCGTTACAAGGCGTGATAACAGGGCAAATTGTGGCAGACTCCGAGGCTCGATCCGGCAAATCCGCCGGACCAGCCTGCAACCGGCGTTCGTCTGCGCTCCGGCGCCTGCCATGCACCGTTTTCACCGCGGCCTGACGGCCTGTCAGAACGGCAGTTTCATGCCGGGCGGCATCGGCAGGCCGGCGGTCAGTTCCTTGGTCTTTTCCTGCATCACCTGCTCGACCTTGGCCTTGGCGTCGTTGTGGGCGGCCAGGATCAGGTCCTCCAGAATCTCGACCTCGTCCTCCTTGAACAGCGAGGGGTCGATCTTCAGCGCCTTCATCTCGAACTTGCCCGTGAGCGTCACCGAAACCAGCCCGCCGCCAGCCTGGCCGGAGGCCTCCATGACGGCGATCTCCTCCTGCATGGCCTGCATCTTGGCCTGCATTTCCTTCGCCTTGCCCATCAGCCCGAGCAGGTCCTTCATGGTCGCATCCTTCTTTTCGTCACATCGCCGGCCGCGGCCGGAGGGCTATTCGTCGTCGTCGGCCGCCGGGTCCACGGCGTCCGCCGGCAGGTCGTCGGTGTCGTCCCCGTCACCCTCGGCCGCCGCATCGTCGACCGCTTGGGGAATACGCACGTCGATGATCCTGGCGCCGGGGAAACGGGCAAGGATTGCCGCCACCGTTGGGTCGGAGCGCGCGTCGAGGAAGGCGCTTTCACGCCGGGCGGATTCCATCTCGGCCAGCGTCTGGCCGCCTTCCTCCTTGGAAAGCGACACCAGCCAGTTGCGGCCCGTCCAGGCGCGCAGCTTCGTCGTGAGGTCGTTGAGCAGCGTGCGCGGCGCGTCCTCGGTCAGCGCCACGTCGAGCCGGCCGGGCTCCATCCTGACCGGGCGCACGTAGCGCCGCAGCATCGCCTTGATGAGTCCGTCGCGGTGCTGCTCGGCCAGGGCGACGATGTCGGCCAGCGATTTCAGCGCCGGCGCCGGGGATTCCTCGACGGCGGGCCGGACTGCGGCGACCGGCACCGGCGGCGCGACCTCGGGCTGTGCCTCGACCAGCCGCATCGCCGGGGCGGAGCCGCCACCGCCGGACGGCATGCGCGCCTGCGCAACCGCGCTGGCCGCGCCGCCCGATACCGGCGCCGACGCAGAGGAAGCCGGGCGGGACGGCGCGGACGGTTGGGAGGCGGTGCCGCCGCCCTCCAGCGTCTTCAGCGCCTCGTCGAGCGTCGGCAGGTCGGCGGCATGGGCGAGGCGGATCAGCACCATCTCGGCCGCCGCCAGCGGCCGGTTGGAATTCTGCACCTCGGGGATGCCCTTCAACAGCATCTGCCATGTGCGCGACAGCACCCGAACCGACAGCTTTTCGGCAAAGTCCCTGCCCCGCCGGCGCTCCTCCTCCGACAGGGTGGCGTCGTCGGCGGCTTCGGGCACGAAGCGCAGGCGGGTGACGAGGTGGTTGAACTCGGCAAGGTCGGTCAGCACGGCGGCCGGATCGGCGCCGACGTCGTATTGCTGGCGCAGTTCCGTAAGCGCGGTGGCGACATCGCCTTTCATGACGTGCTCGAACAGGTCGACGATGCGGGCGCGGTCGGCCAGCCCGAGCATGGCGCGCACGGCGCCGGCATCGACCTTGCCGCTACCGTGGGCGATCGCCTGGTCGAGGATGGAGAGCGAATCGCGCGCCGAGCCCTCGGCGGCGCGGGCGATCATCGCCAGCGCCTCGGCGTCGACGGCGATGCCTTCCTTTTCGGCTATGGCGGAAAGATGCCCGACCAGCGCGCCGGCGTCGATGCGACGCAGGTCGAAGCGCTGGCAGCGCGACAGCACCGTGATCGGCACCTTGCGGATCTCGGTGGTGGCGAAGATGAACTTCACATGCGGCGGCGGCTCTTCCAGCGTCTTCAACAGGCCGTTGAAGGCGGGCGTGGAGAGCATGTGCACTTCGTCGATGATGTAGACCTTGTAGCGGGCGGCGACGGGCGCATAGCGCACACGGTCGATGATGTCGCGGATGTCGTCGATGCCGGTGTGGGAGGCGGCGTCCATCTCGATGACGTCGACATGGCGGCCTTCCATGATGGCCTGGCAATGCTCTCCGGGCACCGAGAGATCGACGGACGGGCGATCGATCTCGGCCGTCCTGTAGTTGAGCGCACGCGCGAGGATGCGCGCCGTCGTCGTCTTGCCGACGCCGCGCACGCCGGTCAGCATCCAGGCCTGGGCAATGCGGCCGGTGGCGAACGCGTTGGTGAGCGTGCGCACCATCGGCTCCTGGCCGATCAGTTCGGAGAAATCGGAGGGACGGTACTTGCGCGCCAGGACGCGGTAGGCGCCGGACGTCTTTTCAGTCACGCCCTTTTCCGATTCGCTTGGTCCGGCTTCGCTCATCGGCCTCGACGGGGTTTCTGCTGAAGCTGCGGAAGCAGCCGATTCCGCAACGAGTTTCACCCGCGTGCCGATGCGCCGTCAACATCACCAAAGGGGTCGCCGAACGGAGGTCGCGGAAGGAGAAGGCGGGAGGCTGGAACAATGACCCGTTCCGGGCTCGTTAGGGCTGCTTCCTTCCGGACCTGACCCGGTTGGCGAGTGGATCGTCCACCACCAACCTCCCGTCTTCCATATCGTCAATCCGGCGCGAGAATGCAAGGCCCGGCAAAAATCCGCATGGGCTTGCCGTTGTCCCCTCATGAATCGCTTGCGGGGGGCGTGGCGCCGCAATAGCCTCGTCACAAACGAGGAAAACGCCGATGATGCCTGGCCTCAAGGCCGGATTCACGCTCGACGCCCGGCTGGAAGCGGACAGCGAGCCGTTGCTATGGCTGGGCCTGTGCGAGTTGAGGGTGATGAACGACCGCCGCTGGCCCTGGCTCATCCTGGTTCCGCAGCGGCCGGGCATCGAGGAGATCCACGACCTCACCCCGCTCGACCAGGCGATGCTGACTTTCGAGGTCAACATGGTGGCGCAGGCGCTGAAGAAGACCACCGACTGCACCAAGATCAACACGGCAGCCCTCGGCAACATCGTGCGGCAGTTGCACATCCACGTGGTGGCGCGCTCGGAGGGCGACCCCGGCTGGCCCGGCCCGGTCTGGGGCCACGGCCTGCGCGAACCCTACCAGCGCGCGGATTTGCACCAGTTTGCCCAGACCGTGAAGGCGGCGCTATAAGGGCCACCCACCAACCGAACACATCCTCCGACAGCAGCCATGACCTTTGCCCTTTTCGACGCGCCTTCGGCCGAGCCCAGCCAGTTCGTCGGCTTCGCCGGCAACCAGATCGACCGGCAGTCGGAAAATCGCGCCGACGACTGCGTCGACAAGGCGCTGGCCGATCCCGGCGCGCGCCTCATGCTGATGCGCGACAACCGCGTTTGCCTGAAGCTCGACGGCGAGGCCTTCGATCCATGGTACGGGCTCGGCGAAAGCGCCGCACTCCAGCCGCTGCTCGGCGAGGCGGTGCTTCTGGGCTTCGACGCGCACGGCCCGGTGCTGGCCGCGCCGGCGGGCATCGGCGCCGACGACCTGCCGCCGACGATCAAGGCCATCGACTACCGCTCGGTCTATATGCAGGGCCTCATCGATGCCGCGGCGCTCGGCGCGCTGGCGCAGGGTGCGGCGCTGCTCGCCTGGAACGCCAGCCACCGCTTCTGCTCGAAATGCGGCCATGCCAGCGAAACGCGCGCCGGCGGCTACCGGCGCCACTGCCCGTCCTGCGGCGCCGACCACTTTCCGCGCACCGACCCGGTGGCGATCATGCTGACCGCGACGCGGGAAAAATGCCTGCTCGGGCGCAGCCCCCACTTCGCGCCGGGCATGTATTCGGCGCTGGCCGGCTTCATCGAGCCGGGCGAGACGATCGAGAACGCGGTGCGCAGGGAGACGCTGGAGGAGGCCGGCATCCGCCTCGGCCGCGTCGTCTACCATGCCAGCCAGCCGTGGCCGTTCCCCTATTCTCTGATGATCGGCTGCTTCGGCGAACCGCTCAACGAGGACATCCAGCCTGACCTCGGCGAATTGGAGGACTGCCGCTGGTTCTTCCGCGACGAGGTGCGGCAGATGCTGGAGCGCGAGCATCCGGGCGGGCTCGTCACGCCGCCGAAGGGCGCGATCGCCCACACGCTCATCCGCGCCTGGGTCGAAAACGGCATCTGAACCGGCACATTACGCCAGCCGGATGCCGTTTCATCCCTTCGCGAAAGCCGGCTCGGCCAGCCGCCGCGCATGGTCGCGCAGGTCCGCCGGCCATGGCTCGGACACCGCAAGGAAGCGGTCCCGGTTGCCGGCGTAGAGCGCGCGCGCGGCTTCCTCGTAGCCCGGCCGGTTGCCCAGCATGGCCGCCATGAAGCGGTCGGCCGCCTGTTGCGCCGTGCGCGCGGCCGCCTTGCCGGCGTCGGCGGCGCGGGCGGCATCGACCAGCTTGCGCAAGGTCACCGAGGCGCCGCCCGGCTGCTCGGCCAGCCATTGCCAATGGCGCGGCAGAAGCGTGACCTCGCGCGCCACGACACCGAGCTTCGGCCGGCCGGCACCGCGCCGCGCGGCCGGTTCGCCGGGGTCGGCGCCGTCCTGTGCCGGCGCCAGCCGGGCCACGATCTCGGCGTCGGTTCCGCTCAAGTCGAAATCGACCTGCCGGCCGCTGCGGTCGTCGAAGGCCAGCAACGGCACGTCGCCAGGCATGGCGGCAGCCGCCTTCAGGGCAAGCGCAACCTCGGCCGGCTGCCCGGAGGCGAAAAGCCGGTCGCCGGCAAAGGCTGTGACGGTGATGATGTCCTGTTCCATACCGCGCATATAGCAGGCTATGGCGCCTCGATCAATATTACCCGGGTAAAATATTATGTCGTCGCACTCAGTGCCCCCTCATCCGTCTCGGCGCTGCGCGCGATACGGATGAGGGATGCTGGGGCGAATGCGGCGCGGAAAGATTTTTCCGAAACTTATCCCCGCCCTCTCCGCCTCTCCCATACTCACTGCCAGCTTCCCGCGCGGGAACACCGGTCATGACGGTGATTGCGTGGCGGGGAGCCGGCGCCTCCGGTGGTTGTTCAACGTAAGCAACCACCCGGGGAGGTTCCGTCCAAGGGTTCCCCTACGGGTATTACGGCCCGTGTGCGCTGGACGAGCGCTGCAAGCCATCGGCCGGTGGAGGTTTTTGCAAGAAAACCCAAGCCGTGAGCTGCGGTGAAGCGGAACGGACGGGAACAGAAATCGCCGGCGGGCGCGGCAAGCCGCGCCAGTTTTTAACTTAGCAGGCACGGCAGACCGCGCCCGCTTCCCGACCTCAAGCAGTGAGGTCAGTTCTTTGACAATGGCCAGACGGATGAAAATCCGGGCGTGGCAACGAAGAAGTGCGCCGACTTCCCCTCCCCCTTGAGGGGGTCCGAAGGACGCCGAGCGAAGCGAGGTGGGAGGGGCGCTGATCGTAGAGCGAGGGCTTCATAGCGTCGAAGCGGTTGAGACGACCCCTCCCGACCGCTGCGCGGCCACCCTCCCCTCAAGGGGGAGGGAGACGCGGGTGCTACCCAGCCGCCGCTCACACCCGCCCCAATTCCTCCAGGAACGCCGGCAGGTCGGCCACCGAGTCCAGCACCACGTCGGCCATCGGCGCCAGCGAGGCGCGCGTACCGGTGCCGGACAACACGGCGACCGCCAGGCCGCAGCCGCCCGCGCGGGCCATGTCGAGGTCGTGGCGGTTGTCGCCCACCATGGCGATCTCGGCCGGCTTCAGTCCGGTCAAGTCGCAGAAGGACAGCACCACGTCGGGGGCCGGCTTGGGGTTGGCCACGGCGTCATAGCCGTAGGCGGCGTCGAAAAGCTGGGCGATGCCGAGCGCCAGCAGCGTCTTTTCCGCACCGCTGGTGGAATCGTTGGTGGCGACGCCCAGCCGGTAGTCGCGCCCGTGCAGCGCCGCCAGCGCTGCCGGTATGCCGGGCAGCGCCACCGCCTTGCGCGATCCTTCCACGGCCGTGATCTCGTTGAAGCGGGCAAGGGCTGTGCCCTGCTCCTGCCGCGACAGCTGCGGAAACCAGGCCTCCACCACGTCGCGGTTGGTGCCGGCGGCGAAGATCGAGTCGGCCTTGAAACGCCGCGCATCGAAATCGTAGCCGGCCACGGTGAGCAGTTCGTCGGCCGCCGGCCGGTCGCCGCCCGCCGCCTCCATCGCCATGAAGTCGGCGACCGCCGACCACGTGGCGTTGAAATCGACCAGCGTGCCGTCCTTGTCGAACAGGATACCCTTGATGGTTGCCAATTGCCGCCTCACCCCTTCGCGCCCAGCCGCCGGATATGTCCCACCAGGCCGGAGGTCGAGGCGTCCCTGCCTGCGGCACTCTCCTTGCCTTCCACGACAGGCAACAGCTGCGTGGCCAGCTCCTTGCCGAGTTCCACACCCCACTGGTCGAAGGAGTTGATGTCGTAAAGCACGCCCTCGACGAAGACACGGTGCTCGTAGAGCGCGATCAGCCGGCCGAGCGTGCGCGGGTCGAGCTTCTCATAGAGGATGGTGACCGACGGCCGGTTGCCGGAAAAGACCCGCTGCGGAGCTATGCGGTCGACGAAATCGGGCTTTTGCCCCTTGGCCAGCATTTGCGCCCTCGCCTCCTCCAGCGTGCGGCCCTTCATCAGCGCCTCGGACTGCGCCAGGCAATTGGCGAGCAGAAGGTCGTGATGGTGCTTCAGGTTCGGCTCATGGCCGCTTGCTGCGGCAAGGAATTCGACCGGGATGATGTCGGTGCCCTGGTGAAGCAGCTGGAAGAAGGCGTGCTGGCCGTTGGTGCCGGGCTCGCCCCACACCAGCGGGCCGGTCGGCGTCGTCACCGGCTTCGAATCGACGGTGACGCTCTTGCCGTTCGATTCCATGTCGAGCTGCTGGAGATAGGCCGGCAGGCGCGACAGGCGCTGGTCGTAGGGGATGACGGCACGGGCCGGATAGGCACAAACGACGCGGTGCCAGAAGCCGACGAGGCCGAGCAGGAAGGGCAGGTTCTTTTCCGCCGGCGTGTCGCGGAAATGGGCGTCCATCTCGGCGCCGCCGCGCAGGAAGGCGCGGAAGTTCTCCGGGCCGACGGCGATCATCACCGGCAGGCCGATGGCGCCCCAGACCGAATAGCGGCCGCCGACCCAGTCCCAGAAGCCGAACACGCGCTCCTTATGGATGCCGAATTTCGCCACCAGATCGAGCGCGGTGGAGACGGCAGCGAAATGGTGGCCGACCGCCTCCTTGCCGAGCTTCTCCTGGATCCAGTGCCGGGCCGTCTCGGCATTGGTCATCGTCTCGACCGTGGTGAAGGTCTTGGAGGCGATGACGAACAGCGTCGTCGCCGGATCGAGCCCCTTCAGGGTGTCGTGGATGTGGGCGCCGTCAATGTTGGAGACGTAGTGGCTGCGCGGCCCGTCGTGATAGGGCGCCAGCGCCAGCGTCGCCATGGCCGGGCCGAGATCGGAACCGCCGATGCCGATGTTGACGACATCGGTGATCGCCTTGCCGGTCGCGCCGGCCGCCTTGCCGGAACGCACGGCATCGGCAAAATCCGCCATGGCGGCGAGCACGGACTCGACGTCCTTCTTCACGTCCTGCCCGTCTACATGCAGGCCCTTGCCGTCGAGGTCGCGCAGCGCCGTGTGCAGCACGGCGCGGTCCTCGGTGATGTTGATGTGCTTGCCGGAAAACATCGCGGCACGCTTCTCCGCGACGCCGGCCGCACCGGCGAGCGCGACCAGCTGGCGCATCGCCTCCTCGTCCACCGCGCATTTCGACCAGTCGAGCAGAAGGTCGCCGTCGGTGGCGGAGAATTTGTCGAAGCGCTGCGGGTCGGCGGCGAAGGCGGCGCGCATGTCCACCTTCATGGCGGCGCGGTGGTTGCCCAGGGCGGCAAGCTGCTTGGCGAAAGCGGTGTGATCCACGGCAGGACTCCTCAGCGGTTTGCGGCGCAACTTAGCAGACCGCGTGCCACCGGCGGGAGGCCGGTAACGCGGTTTTGTCCCGCCGCGGGCGGGCGCGGACTATCGGCGGAATTTTCAACCGTTTCAACCGGCCGAGATCGGTTCCCGGGCCGGCTGATGGATCATTGGCATAAATCGGAGAAATCAGAAAAATTGATTGGCGCAATGGCTTGTACCAAGCATACAGTCCACTGGTCCACAAAGACGAAAAAGACTGACCATCGAGGAGAGCTTTTATGCCACAGCGTAATGACACGGCCATCTGGTCGGGCCTGTTCCGCATCTCTGCCGAGTCGGGCCAGACGCTGCAGGCGCAGATCAGGCAGGCGATCGTGGCCGCCATCCTCGACCGCCAGATCGCCGCGTCCATGCCGCTTCCCTCCTGCCGCATCCTGGCCGAGAAGCTCGGCGTGGCGCGCGGCACGGTGGTGCTCGCCTTCCAGCAGCTCGTCGACCAGGGGTTCCTGGTGGCGCGCGAGCGTCGCGGCCACTTCGTCAACCCGGAAGTGCTGGCGACCCCCGCCAAGCCGCAGAAGTCGCCCGAGCAGCAGAACGAGATCGACTGGAAGGCACGCCGGCAGATCGCCGCCTCCGACATGCCCCCGCCCAACAAGCAGGAGAACTGGATCAAGTCCTCCTATCCGTTCGTCTACGGCCAGTTCGACCCGGCGCTTTTTCCGACCGCCGAATGGCGCGAATGCAACCGCATGGCGCTGGCCGTGCTGGAAATCCGCAACTGGGCGTCCGACATGGTCGACCGCGACGACCCGCTCTTGATCGAGCAGATCCAGGCGCGGCTTTTGCCCCGGCGCGGCATCTTCGCCAATCCCGACGAGATCATCGTCACGCTCGGCGCGCAGAACGCGCTCTACATGCTGGCTTCGCTGTTGATGACCAAGGGCTCCAAGGTGGCGATGGAGGACCCCGGCTATCCCGACGCGCGCTCGATCTTCAAACTGGCGGGTGCCGACGTGCAGCCGGTGCCGGTCGACGAGTCCGGCATCGTGACCTCGGCCATTCCGGCCGATTCCGGCTTCGTCTTCGTCACGCCCAGCCACCATTGCCCGACCATGGTGCCGCTTTCGGCGGAGCGGCGGCAGGACCTTCTGGCGCGCGCCAACCGCAACAACCAGATCATCATCGAGGACGGCTACGACAGCCAGTTACTCGACGAGGCGCCGCAGCAGGCCCTGAAGAGCGTCGACCGTTCGGGGCGTGTCGTCTATGTCGGCTCGATGTCGAAGACGTTGGCGCCGGGCCTCAGGCTCGGCTACATCGTCGCCTCGGCCGGGCTGATCGCGGAACTGAGGGCACTGCGCCGCTTCATGCTGCGCCATCCGCCGGCCAACAACCAGCGCGCCGTCGCGCTGTTCCTGTCACTCGGCCACCACGAGGCGCTGGTACGCCGGCTCTCGGCGGCGTTCGAGGAGCGGCGCAAGCGGCTGGTGCATGCGATCGACGCCTTCCTGCCGGAATGGCGCTCGACCGATTCGGCCGGCGGCACCTCGCTGTGGCTGGAGGGGCCGCGCGGCACGGATTCGCGCGATCTCGCGGCAGCGGCGGCCAGCCGCAGTGTCATCATCGAGCCGGGCGACCGCTTCTTCGACCGTTCCGACCGGCCGTCGCGCTTTATGCGCCTCGGCATTTCCTCGATCGCGCTGCAGCACATCGAACCCGGCATTCGCGAACTGGCAACGGCGGCAGGGCGCCGACCGGCGGCGGCCTGAGCATCGCTTTCCCGTTGCGTGGAAGCTGACGCAAGGGCTGGCCCATCCGGCGAAATCGGCTGGCTCATGCTGATGGGCCAGACATGACGGCATAGTCCGATGCGGGAACAGAGCTGGACCAAGGCGGATCAACCGCTACCGGCCGGCTTCGCCGCATGGGTGGAGTTGTCGTGATGTCTGAGACTGCCGAGAAGCTCGACGCATCGGGAGAAGAACACCGTTCACGCCGCTCCGGCGGGCGCGAAGCGCGCCGGGCCATGCGGGCCGCGCCGCTGGCCGACGATATCAGGCCGGTGCGCGCCGGCCTCGAAGGCGGGCGCTACGCACCGCTTTCGCAGAACGATCTCGAGCGCATCCACGAGGCCGTTCTGACGCTGCTGGAAACGGTCGGCTTTGCCAACGCCATTCCCTCCTGCATCGAGGCGCTGACGCGCGTCGGCGCGACGTTGGGCGAGGACGGGCGCCTGCGCTTTCCGCGCAACCTCGTGCTCGACACCATCAAGCGCGCGGCGCGCAACTTCACGCTGCACGGCCAGGATCCGAAGCACGACATGGTGATCCAGGGCAAGCGCGTGCACTACGGCACGGCGGGCGCGGCCGTCCACCTCGTCGATGTCGAGAAGCGCGTCTATCGCGAATCGCTGCTGCAGGACATCTACGACGCTGCCCGCATCGTCGACGGGCTGGACAACATCCATTTCTTCCAGCGACCGATGGTGCCGCGCGACATTCCCGACCCGCTCGATATGGATTTCAACACGCTCTATGCCTGCGTGATGGGAACGTCCAAGCATGTCGGTACCTCGTTCACCGTGCGCGAGAACGTGAAGCCGGCGCTGGAGATGCTCTACGCGATTGCCGGCGGCGAGGAGAATTTCCGCGCGCGGCCCTTCGTCTCCAATTCCAACTGCTTCGTCGTGCCGCCGATGAAATTCGCCGAGGATGCCTGCGGCGTTCTGGAAGCCTGCGTGGAAGGCGGCATCCCGATCCTGCTTCTCTCGGCCGGGCAGGCCGGCGCCACGGCGCCTGCCGCGATTGCCGGCGCGGTGGTGCAGGCGGTGGCCGAGGTGCTGGTCGGTCTCATCTACGTCAACGCCATCAAGCCCGGCCATCCAGCGATCTTCGGAACCTGGCCCTTCGTCTCGGACCTCAGGACCGGCGCCATGTCCGGCGGTTCCGCCGAGCAGGCGCTGCTGACGGCAGCCTGCGCGCAGATGGCGCAATTCTACGACCTGCCGGGCGGTTCGGCGGCCGGCATGGCCGATTCGAAACTGCCCGACATCCAGTCCGGTTTCGAGAAGGGCATCACCGACGTCATGGCCGGCCTGTCGGGACTCAACCTCGTCTATGAATCGGCCGGCATGCACGCCTCGCTGCTCGGTTTCTGCCTGGAAAGCCTCATCATCGACAACGATATGCTGGGCATGTGCCAGCGCTGCGTGCGCGGCATCGAGGTGACGGACGCAGCGCTCTCGGTCGATACCATCGCCGACGTCTGCCTCAACGGTCCCGGCCACTATCTCGGCCACGAGCAGACGCTGAAGCTGATGCAGACCGAATATTTCTATCCGGCCGTCGGCGACCGCTTCTCGCCGAAGGAATGGAACGAGAAGGGCAAGCCCGACATCCTCGAGCGCGCCATCGCCGAGAAGAAGCGGGTGCTGGCCGAGCGCTTCCCGCGCCACGTGCCGCGCAGCGTCGACGACAAGCTGCGCGCCCGCTTCGGCGAACTTATCCAGCTGCCGCGCAGCGGCATGGGCGGCTGAGAGGGCGTTTCAGGCGATCCGGCCGAGCAGGCGCAGCAGCGTGGCGGCTTCGCGCTGGGTCAGCGGTGCCAGCGTCTCGCCGGTGATCGCGGCGGCGAGCGGCACCAGACGTCCGATCAGGTCGCGTCCCTCCGCCGTAAGACTGACCAGCAGGCGGCGCTTGTCGGCGTCGTCCTTGCCGATCTCGACCAGACCGCGCGCCTTCAACCGGTCGATGACGCCCTTCACGGTCGCCGCATCCATGGCGATCAGGCTGCCGAGCTGGTTCTGCGAGGTCTCGCCGACCTCCTTGAGCTTGGCGAGCGCGGCGAATTGCGGCGGCGTCAGGTCGCCGATGCGCGCGGAAAAGATGGCCAGATGGCGCTGGTTGGCCTTGCGCAGGACAAAGCCGATCTGCTCCTGCAGATGATAGCCGCCATCCGGGCCGGTCGTCATCGCTGGCCGTCCCAGACCTTGATGTCCTTCGCCTCCAGCCCGCCCATACGGTTGTGGATACGCGCGCCGCAGGCCATGGCGAGGCAGAACAAGATCTCGTCGGGGCGCGGGCCGTCGGCGGCGCGCACCTCGACAGCGTCGAAATGGCTGCGCACATAGGCGGCGTTGGTGTGGCCGAGCGGCACGTCTAGCGTGGCGCCGGCGGCGCCGACCTTCATGGCCGACGGAACGATGGCCTTGGCCTGGCCGAGGCGCTCGCGCATCGCATAGCCGCCCGGCACATGCCAGAGCGCGCCATGCTCGATCTCGCCTTCGGTGCCGACGATGGCGCCCTTGCCGTAGCCGTCGATGGCGGCGATGTCGCCGCCGAGCGCGGCGATCAACCGGTCGGTCAGGTCGAGGCCGAGCGGCTTCAAATCCTCCATCGCCGGTTGCAGGTCTTCGACATAGCGGCCGGCGAAGGGGTTTTTCACGATGCCGAAGGCGACGGCGCGTCGGCGCGGCTGCCTGGCCACCGGACCGCCCTCATGGAAAATGTCTTCGGTCTGGACCGCGATCCTGCGGATGGGGAATTCAGGCATGGACGAGCTCTTTCCTTATTGTCGTATCGGAAGCGGTCGGCAATGACATCGGTCCGCAGATCCGCGATTGCCCGGCGAGGAACAACGCCGCTGCCCCGATCAACCCACGATGGCGAAGGTCTTCAGCGACGGCCAAGCCGCGCTCCAGCGCCGCCGCGACTTCGAGCGAGGACAACATGCCGACACCGGTGGTCACGAGGCGGCCGCCCAGATCGCTGTCGGGCGCGAGGTCGCAAGCCGGCCGCCGTTCGATCGCGGGGTGCCCGGGCAGGTCGACCGCATTGGCGACGATCGTCGCCGCAGCATCGGCTTCAGCGCCGGTGCGGGCCAGCACCGTGACCGCATCGGCGACGCCCAGCGAGAAGGAACGGCCGCGCCAGCCGCTGGTGGCGACGCCGCGCACCGGGTCTTCGGCCCGGATCGTGACGCGATCGGCGAGGCCGTGGCCGGTGCCAGCGATCGCCAATTGCATGGACTGGCCCTCGGAGAGGTACAGCGCGCAGTCGCCGCCATTGTTGACGTAGGCGCGGTCGAGCGTCCGGCCGGCCAGCATTGCCGCCAGGATTTCGTCGGCCACGGAGCCCGCGACCGCCGCCATCGGCGTGATGAAGGTCTTGGCAAGAGGCGCGACGGCAGCCGCCATGCGGCGCGCGGTGGAGCCGGCAAAGGTGATGATGGGACCCGCCGGTTTCCGCAATTGCGGCAATTCCGCCACCAGTTCGGTCAGGATCGTCCGGAAACGTTCGACCGCCTGCGCATAGGCCGCGCGGCATTCCTCCGGCGCGCCGAAGGCTTCGACGATCAGGTCGATGGGGCCGTGGTTGAGGTGCAGCCGCCGCCCGTCGTCCAGCCAATGCGCCTGCGGGCCGTTCATCGCGGCGGCCCTTCGCGTCGAGCCTGCACCAGCGGCGGCCAGGCATTGCCGGCCGGCGCGCCGGCGGTGTGGCGCGGGTTCAGGTATTCGCCGCCGCGTGCCAGCACGTCCCCGACGCTGCGGATTTCGGCCTCGTAACCGCCGAGCCTGAGATAATCGTCGCGGCGTAAGGTGAACTCGATGGGCGCCACCAGCGCCGGCGTCGGCACGTAGCCGAAGGCGTTGTCCGGCAAGCGCGACACGTCGACCATCAGCGTGATGCCGCCGCCCGGCCAGACATAGCAGGGTGCGCCGCCGACCGTGACATAGGTCTTCAGCCCATGGACCGAGCGCGTGAGGTTGACCGGGTTCTCGGTGACGCCGGCGCGCAGCGAGCCCCCTGCCCCGCCGACGAACAGAACGGTGCAAAGTGCGGGCTCGCAATTGTCCTCGATCAGGTCGACCGACTTGCGCAGTCGCTCGGGAAACGGCTTCTCGACCGGCTTCAGGTCATCATCCAGCTCGTAGTAGGAAAACTGCTCGCCGGTCGTGGAGACCATCAGAAGTGACAGGCCAGGCCGCGCGCCCTTCTTGGCGTTCCACTCGCCGAGGATCGACAAGGGATCGGAGATCGTCGTACCGCCCCAGCCCAGCCCCGGCTCCGACACCTTGAAATAGCGGCCGGGCGTCGAGCGGCGGCCGAGGATTTTTATCCCGGTATCCTCCCAGCCCAGCACCTTGCCGGCCTGATGCTCGGAAACGACGCCGGTGATATGGTCATCCACCACCACCACCTCGTCCACCAGCCCGCGCCATTGCGTGGCGAACATGCCGATGGTGGCCGAGCCGCAGCCGACGCGCATGCGGTTTTCCGCCTTGCCGTCGATGACCGGCGGGCGGCCCGCCTGCACGGTGACCGTAGCGCCGCCGTCGATGGCAAGCTCGACCGGCTCTTTGTTGCAGAGCGCCAGCATGGCGTCGCAGGTGGCGCGACCCTCGGCCTTGGAACCACCGGTGAGGTGATGCACGCCGCCGAGCGACAGCATCTGCGAGCCGTATTCGCCGGTGGTGACGTGGCCGATCGCCTCGCCGCCGGCGCGCACGACCGCCGTTTCATCGCCGATGTGGCGGTCGGTGTCGATCTTCACCTTCACACCGCAGTAGGAGAAAATGCCTTCCGTCACCACCGTCACCAGATCGACACCCTCGACCTCCTGCGAAACGATGAAAGGCGCCGGCTTATAATCAGGATAGGTGGTGCCGGCACCGATGGCCGTGACGAAGCGGCGGCGCGTGTCGACCAGTTCGCCGTCCCACGCCTCGCCGTCGTCGAACGGCACGACGGCAGCGCCGGTCTCGGCGGCGTGATCGAGGATGGTCAGCGGGTCCATGCGCACGATGTTGCCGCCGACATTGCCGTAGCGGTCGCAGGCGCCGGTGCGGCCTTCGGCGATGTAGCACATGACCGGGCAAGCGTCGCAGCGGATCTTTTCCGCCACCTTCTTCTCACCGGGATCGTGCGTGTCGAAGCGTTCGGAAAGTTCGCTCATGACCGCGCCTCCCTGATCGCGGCGAGCACGCGCGACGGCGTCGCCGGCACCTTCTTCACCAGCACGCCAGTGGCATGGCGGATGGCGTTGAGGATCGCCGGGGCGGTCGGGATCAGCACATGCTCGCCCAGCCCCTTGGCGCCGAACGGCCCTTCCGGATCAGCCACTTCGACCAGGATCGTTTCGATGGGCGGCACGTCGCCGATAGTAGGGATGAGATAATCATGCAGGTTCTCGGTACGGCCAGGGATGTATTCCTCCATCAAAGCCAGCCCGATACCCTGCGCGATGCCGCCCTCGATCTGGCCTTCCGCCAGAAGCGGGTTGATCGCCTTGCCGACGTCGTGCGCGGCGGTGATCTTTATCAGTTTCACCGTGCCGAGTTTCATGTCGACTTCCAGTTCGGCGACCTGCGCGCCGTAGCCGTAGACGGCATAGGGCTTGCCCTGCCCTTTCTCGTCCAGCGGCAGGGTCGGCGGGTCATAGCTTTCCTGCGCGACGAAAGCCAAACCATCAGCATCGGCAGTCAATTTCGACAGGTCGATGCGACGGGTGGCTTCCCCTTCGCGGATGACGAGCGCGCCCGCCTCCAGCGCCAGCTGCGCCTCGCCCGAGACATTGGCGAAGCGCAGGATTTTGTCCCGCAGTGCCTTGCCCGCCTTCTCGGCCGCCTTGCCGGTGACGAAGGTCTGGCGCGAGGCGGACGTCTTGCCGGCGTCGGGCGTGATGGCGGTGTCGGCGCCCTTCAACCGGACCATGGCCAGCGGCAGGCCAAGCGCATCGGCGGAGATCTGGGAAATCACCGTGTTGGAGCCCTGGCCGATATCGACCGCGCCTTGATGCAGGATCACCTCGCCGGCGGGTGAGATACCGATCTTGATGGTCGAAGGATTGGGCAGCGAGGTGTTGCCGCAACCGTACCAGCACGACGCCACGCCGACGCCGCGCTTGCGGTCCGCATTCGCGGCGTTGAAGGCGTCCGCCTCGGCCAAAGCGCGATGCCAATGCGGGTCCAGCGCCTCCAGACAGGCGGCGATGCCGACGCCTTCGAGCACTTGCCCTGTGACGGTCTTGTCGCCGTCGCGCAGGCAGTTGGCGAAGCGGAAGGCGAGCCGGTCGATGCCGAGTTTTTCGGCCAGTTCGTCATAGAGTGTTTCCTGCATGATCGTCGCCTGCGGCACGCCGAAGCCGCGGAAGGCGCCGGAGATCGGCCCGTTGGTGTGGATGGCGCGGCCCTCGGCGCGGTAGTTCGGCGTGCGGTAGGGGCCGGAAGCGTGGACCGGCACGCGATTGGCCACAGTCGGCCCCCAGCTCGCATAGGCGCCGGTATTGAAGTCGCCTTCGAACACCATGCCGGTGACGCGGCCTTGCGCGTCCGCGCCGATGCTGGCCCGCATGACGGCGGGGTGGCGCTTGGTGGTCGACATCATCGATTCCGAGCGCGTGTAAGCCAGCGCCGCCGGCCGGCCCGTCTTCATAGCCACCAACCCGATCAACGGCTGCAGCGAGACGTCGAGCTTGGAGCCGAATCCGCCGCCGGTGGCGGTCGGCATGATGCGCACCTTGTCCGGCGCAAGGCCGAGCACCTTTGCCGTATCGTCGCGGTCCATGTAGGGCGCCTGCGTGCAGGCAACGACAGTCAGCGTGTCACCATCCCATGTCGCGTAACCGGCCTCCGGCTCGATATAGGCGTGCTCGACATAGGAGGTTTCGATGCGCTGGGCGGCGCTTATGGCGGCACTTGCCAGCGCAGCCTCCGGATCGCCACGCTCGACGAAACCTTTCGTCAAAAGATTGCCGGGCCGGTTGGCGTGGATAAGCGACGCGCCATCCGCCTGCGCCTCGGCCGGTTGCAGCATGACTGGCAGTTCGGTCCATTCGACCGGGAAATCCGACAGGTCGAGGCCAGCCACCGCTTCGCGCTCGCCGGCGACAAGCGCCACCGCCTCGCCGCGGAAACGCGCCTCGCCTTGGGCCAGCGCCGGCTGATCGGCGAAGGGCGCGATGACGCCGAAACAGTTTTTGCCCGGAATGTCGGCGGCGGTGAAGGTGCCGACGACGCCGGGTTTGGCCTTTGCCCAGCCGTCGAGGTCGCCGAAGGCAAAGCGGGCATGGTGATGCGGCGAGCGCACGACCAGCACGGCGAGCGCATCGGCGGGGAAGGAATCGCCGCCGAAGGCTTCGGTACCGTTGATCTTGGGCACGCCGTCCAGTCTGGCGATACGCGCTCCGACCGCGTGGCCGGAGGCTGGGAGCTGACGATCGATACCGCCGGCGTTTGAACCGTGGTCCGCCGCGTCCATCACTGCCGCGACGATCTTGCGATAGCCGGTGCAGCGGCAGAGCACGCCGCCCAGCGCATCCTGCACTTGCGCCTCGCTCGGATGCGACACCTTTTCCAGGAGCGCCGTGCCGGCGACCAGCAGGCCGGGCGTGCAGATGCCGCATTGCGCCGCGCCGTGCGCGAGAAAGGACGCCTGCAAGGCCGACAACGCGCCGTTGGCCAGCCCTTCCACAGTCGTCACCGCCGCGCCGTTCACCGACGCGGCGGGCGTCAGGCAGGCGCAGACTGGCTCACCGTCGAGCAGCACGGTGCAGGCGCCGCAGTCGCCGGCGTCGCAGCCGACCTTGGTGCCGGTGAGGCGCAGTTCGTCGCGCAGCAGCGCGGACAGCCGCCGAACCGGCGGCACGACGAGCGAAACCGGCGCGCCGTTGACGTGGAAGGCGATATCGATGCGCCCTTCGCTCATGCCGCCCGCCTCCCCTCGCCCGGCCCGGCGGCAGCCATGACCGCGCGGGCGACGATCTCGCGCGCGGCTTCGATGCGATAGGCGGCGCTGCCGCGCGCGTCGTCGATCGGGGAAAGCTCGTCCATGGACGCGGCCAGAACCGCATCGCGCAAATCAGGAACAGGCAGGCCGCGCAGCGCGGCCTCGACGCCGGCCAGCCTCCGCGCCACCGCCGAGCAGGCGCCGACCGCTACGGCCGCCTCGCGGACAACGCCCGCCTCCACCACCAGGCGAGCGGCCGCCATGCCGATGGAAATCACCAGATAGCGACGCGCGCCCAGCTTGACGAAAGCGGAACGGCCGGCGGCCGAAGACTTCGGCACGCGGATGGCCGTGACCATCTCGCCAGCCCCCAGCGCGGTGCGGCGATTGCCGAGGATGAAGGCGGCCAGCGGCAGGCGGCGCGTGGCGACCGCCGAGCGCAGTTCCACGTCGGCATCGAGGGCAAGCAGCGCCGGCACGCCGTCGGCTGCCGGCGATGCGTTGCAGAGGTTGCCGGCGACGGTGGCGACATTCTGGATCTGCGGCGAGCCGACTTCGCGCGCAGCCTGCCGCAGTGCATCGAAGGCGGTCGGCAGGTTGTGGCGGGCGACATCGGTCCAGGTCGTGCGCGCGCCGATGATCCACTGATCGTCGATGTCGGCGATGCCGCGCAGTTCGACCAGTCCGTTGATGTCGAGTACGTCTTCCTTCAACGGCCGGTTGCCGAGCGCGGGATAGAAATCCGTCCCGCCGGCCAACAGCCGCCACGGCCGCTCGCCGAGCAAGGCAAGCGCCTCACTAAGAGTGGTGGGTTTCGCGTAACGCGTCACGCTCTGCCTTCCCGTCGCTCCTTCCCTCGCAAGGAGCTGCCGGTACGTGGCCGGCAATTCATTTGTATACGAATGATATCAAGCCCCCCGCCATTGTCAAAGACAACCCGCGCGAGCACGTTCCGGATTCGGCGGGTTGACGCGGCGCGCCATCTGGTCAAGTTTCGACCGCCGCCGGCGGCTGGACCGGCATCCACACAGGACAGGAGTCTGGCTTGGCCGGGGAAGCGCTGATCGTCATCGACCTGCAAAACGATTTCTGCCCCGGTGGCGCGCTGGCGGTGGCCGGCGGAGACGAAATCGTGCCGCTGGTCAACGACCTGATCCGCCATGCCGACCACGTTGTCATGACGCAGGACTGGCACCCGGCCGGCCATTCGAGCTTCGCTTCCAGTCACTCCGGCCGGCAGCCCTTCGAGACGATCGACATGCCTTACGGGCCGCAGACGCTGTGGCCCGATCATTGCATCCAGGGCAGCGCCGGCTCGGATTTCCACTCCGGCCTCGCCTGGACCAAGGCCGAACTCGTCATCCGCAAGGGTTTCAGGGCCGCCATCGACAGCTATTCGGCCTTTTTCGAGAACGACCACAAGACGCCGACCGGGCTTGCCGGCTACTTGCGCGAGCGCGGCATCGGCGCCGTCACCTTCGCCGGGCTGGCGACCGACTTCTGCGTCGCCTATTCGGCGCTCGATGCCGTCGCACAAGGCTTCGAGGCAACCGTGCGGCTGGACGCCTGCCGCGGCATCGACCTGAACGGTTCGGTGGAGGCGATGCTGAACCGCATGCGCGAGGCCGGAGTGCGGCTCGCTTGATGGCGTTTATGGTGTGTCCTTCGAGGCTTGCTGCGCTCGCACCTCATGCTGAGGAATGGCGTGCATCGAGCCCGGGGTTTCGTGGATTCGAGCGCCATGCGGCCCCCATCCTGAGGTGCGAGCGCAGCAAGCCTCGACGGACGCATGACGACGACCGACCTGACACGCCGATGATCCACTAAGGGGGACAGAGTGCATCCAGTAAAAATCCTGGCGACGTTGATTGCCGTGTTGACCGTCGGTCCGGCATTTGCCGCCGAGGGCTTGCCGGGCGCCACCATGTCGCTTTGGTGGGCGCTGCCCTTCGCCGGGCTGCTGCTGTCCATCGCAACAGGCCCGCTGCTCTTCCATCACACGTGGGAACACCACTACGGCAAGATCGCCGCCGTCTGGGCCGTGCTGGTGGTGGCGCCGCTGGCCTTCGCCTTCGGCCCGCATCTGGCGACCGAAGCGGTGCTGCACGCGCTGCTCACCGAATACATGCCCTTCATCATCCTTCTGTTCGCGCTATTCACCATCGCCGGCGGCATCCTGGTGGCGGGCAACATCCACGGCACGCCGCTCACCAATGCCGGGCTTTTGCTGATCGGCGCGCTGATGGCCTCGGTGGTGGGCACCACCGGCGCCTCGATGATCATGATCCGGCCGATCATCCGCGCCAACGACAACCGGCCCTTCAACGCCCACGTCGTGGTGTTCTTCATCTTCCTCGTTTCCAATATCGGCGGCTCACTGACGCCGCTCGGCGATCCGCCGCTGTTCGTCGGCTTCCTGCGCGGCGTCGACTTCTTCTGGACCACCGTCCACATCCTGCCGGACACGCTGTTCGTCGGCGGCGTGGTGCTGGCGGCGTTCCTCGTACTCGATACGATCCTACACCGGCGCGAGGGCGGTTTGCCAAAAGTGAAGGACCCGACGCCGGACTCCAAGGTGCGCGTGCGCGGCCTGCCGAACCTGCCGCTTCTGGTCGGCGTGATCGCCGCCATCCTGCTTTCGGCGTACTGGAAGCCGGGCGTCAGCGTTTCGATCTACGGCGTCGCGCTGGAGTTGCAGAACCTGGTGCGCGATGCGCTGATCCTGCTGCTGGCGCTCGCTTCGCTCGCCGTCTCGCGCAAGGAATACCGCGAGGCGAACGGCTTCAACTGGGGGCCGATCGCCGAGGTGGCGAAGCTGTTCGCCGCCATTTTCGTGTGCATCGTGCCGGTGGTGGCGATCCTTCAGGCCGGCAACGAGGGGGCGCTGAAGCCGCTGGTGGCGATGGTGACGACCGCTTCGGGCGGGCCGAACGACCTCGCCTATTTCTGGCTGACGGGCATTCTGTCGTCCTTCCTCGACAACGCGCCGACCTATCTCGTCTTCTTCGAACTGGCCGGCGGCGATGCGCAGCACCTGATGACGGACATGGCGACGACGCTGGCAGCGATCTCAGCCGGCGCCGTCTTCATGGGCGCCAACACCTATATCGGCAACGCGCCGAACTTCATGGTCTACGCCATCGCCCGCCAGCGCGGCGTGAACATGCCAAGCTTCTTCGGCTACATGGCGTGGTCGGGCGTGGTGCTGATCCCGACGTTCATCCTGTCGAGCTGGATCTTCTTCGACTGAGGCTGCCTATCTGGCCGCCTCGGCGGCGGCGCGGATGGCATCCATGTTGGCGCGATAGGCGGCAGCGGTACCGCCCTTGAAGACAGCGGACCCGGCGACGAAGGTATCGGCGCCGGCACTGCTGAGAAGCGGCGCCGTCTCAGGCGACACGCCGCCGTCGATCTGGATGCGGATCGGCCTGTCGCCGATCATCGCCTTGACGCGCTTCACCTTGTCGATCATTGCGGGAATGAAGGCCTGACCACCGAAGCCCGGATTGACGGTCATGATGAGGATCAGGTCGAGCCGGTCGAGGACGTATTCGACGGCGCTCTCCGGCGTTCCCGGATTGAGCGAGACGCCGGCCTTCTTGCCGAGGTTGCGGATCGTCTGGAGCGAGCGGTCGAGATGCGGGCCGGCCTCGGCATGCACCGTCATGCCATCGCAGCCGGCATCGGCGAAGGCGGCGAGATAGGGATCGGCCGGCGCGATCATCAGGTGGCAGTCGAAGAACCTGTCCGTGCGATTGCGGATCGCCTTGATGACGGGCGGACCGAAGGTGATGTTGGGCACGAAATGCCCGTCCATGACGTCGAGGTGAATCCAGTCGGCACCGGCGGCGGCCACCGCCTCGACCTCCTCGCCCAGCCTGGAAAAATCCGCCGACAGCACCGACGGCGCGATCACGATTCCTTCAGCCATTCGCCTTCATTCTCCCAAAAACCGCCCACGCCGTAACGGCCCGCGTCCCGCTTGTCGACCGGAATCCGCAGGAACCGGTGTAGTCTTACCCCATTTCCCACCGCCGCAGCGGAAACCACCGAGGCCATGCCCGGCGGGACGCGCTCTTGACGGCGAACGTCCGGTCACGGTCAATAGTGCAGGATGAGCGACCCCGGTCGCGGAAACGGAGGCCAAGCATGCGCGCAACCCTACGGTTCATCTGCCTGTGCCTGCCGCTTGCGGGCTGCGGTTCCGATTCGATGGTGGAACACCAGGAGCGCAACATCATGTCGTCGCTGCCCTACGACAGCATGTCCTGCGACGCCCTTCTGGCGAAGCGGAAGACGTTGACCGTGCGCTACGGCATTTCCGAGAACGCCAAGCCGGTCGTCAGCGAGATGCCTCTGGGGCTCGGACCGGTGGTGCCCGACACGCGCTCGGCACAGCAAAAGGCCGTCGAGCAGGCGCGCGGCGAGATCGACGCCATGAATCGCTCGATGGTGCGGCGAAAGTGCATCCCGGCACCGCCCAAAGAGTAACCGTGCAGTGTATCGGCGCTCAGTAACCCGCTTGCCGATCCACAAGGTCCCGCAAGGGCTCGCCGCGTTCGAACGCGTCCATCTGCCGAAGGATGATCGGCACCAGATGATTGGGGTCCGAGGTGGCCGCTGCATGCGGCGTGACGAACACCTTGGGATGTGCCCATAGCGGGCTGGTCTTCGGCAGCGGCTCGACCTCGAACACGTCGAGGCTCGCTTCCTTCAAGGTACCGTCCTCCAGCGCGCGCACGATATCGGCATCCTTCTGCAACCGGCCGCGGCCGGCATTGATGAGCACCGCGCCGCCCAGCCCGTTGCGGCGCCGCAACTGCTTGAGCAGGCCGTAGTCGACAATGCCCCTGGTGGCCGGCGTCAGCGGCAAAAGCACCACGAGGATATCGGTCGCGTTGAGAAAGGGGATCAGCCCGGCGTCGCCGGCAAAGGTGGAGACGCCTTCGACGGCCTGTTCGCGTCGCGACCAGCCGTTAACACAAAATCCGAGCGACTTGAGGATCGACGCGGCCGCGCGGCCGAGCGTGCCCATCCCCATGATGCCGACGGAAATGTCGCCCGCCGGGCGCTGCGGCGCCTCATGCCAGATCTTCTTGGCCTGCTGGCTACGGTAAAGCATGGCCTGGCGATGATGGTCGAGCACGCGCCACACGACATATTCGGTCATGTGCTGGGTCAGGTTGTCGGCGACGATCTTGACGATCGGAACATTGGGCAGGCCGGGATCGGCGAAGACATGATCGACGCCGGCGCCGATGGAAAAGATCACCCGCAGATTGGGCAGCGACGTCAGAAGGTTCGGCCGGTGTTTCCACACCACCGCATAGGCGATGGAGGGGTCGGCCGGCCCATCCGGCTCCAGAACCACCTCGCGCTCCGTCGACAGAAGCTCATGCCAGCGCTGCGGGTGGAAGCCGGTCAGCGCCAGAAGAACGCGGCCTTTGTCCATGACGGGCATTTCGTATTCCCTCAATCACCTACTCGCTCACCGCGCCGCTCGGTGCCGTCTCGATGCGGAACGCGGCCGATATCAGGGCCCGAGTATAGTCGGTTTGCGGATTTCCAAAAATCTGATCGGCTGGTCCAGCCTCGACGATGCGGCCGTTGCGCATGACGATGACGTCGTTGGCCAGCGCACGCACCACCTTCAGGTCGTGGCTAATGAAGAGATAGGCGAGGTCGTGCCTGGCCTGGAGCCCGCGCAGCAGGTCGACCACCTGCGCCTGCACGCTCATGTCGAGCGCCGATGTCGGCTCGTCCAGCATGACGAATTTCGGATTGAGCACCATGGCACGCGCTATGGCGATACGCTGGCGCTGGCCGCCGGAGAATTCGTGCGGGTAGCGGAAGCGCGTGGCCGGTTCGAGCCCGACCTCGTTCAGCGCGTCGACCACGCGGGCGTCGCGGGCATCGGCACCCAGTTTAGGTTCGTGGATGCGCAACCCCTCCTCGATGATCTCGGCCACCGACATGCGTGGGCTGAGCGAGCCGTAGGGGTCCTGGAAGACGATCTGCAATTCGCGTCGGAGCGGCCGCATGGCGTTGAAGGACAGCTTGTCGATATCGCGGCCGTCGAAGCGGATTTCTCCTTTCGAGGAGACCATGCGGGCGAGCGCCAGTCCCAGCGTCGTCTTGCCCGATCCGGATTCGCCGACGACGCCGAGCGTCTGGCCGGCGCGGACGGTCACGTCGATGCCGTCCACCGCCTTCACATGGTCCACCACCTTGCGGAAGAAGCCCTGCTTGATCGGGAACCAGACCTTGACCTGTTCGCCGATCATCACCGGCCTGGCGTCGGGATCGGGCGCCGGCGGCTTTCCCTTCGGCTCGGCGGCGAGCAGGTGGCGGGTGTATTCATGCTTGGGATTGTCGAAGATTTCCTTCGTCGGTCCGGTCTCGACGATCTTGCCCTTGGTCATGACACAGACGCGGTCGGCGATCTTGCGCACGATGCCGAGATCGTGGGTGATGAACAGCATCGACATGCCGTTCTTCTGCTTGAGCCTGGCCAGCAGTTCGAGGATTTGCGCCTGCACCGTGACGTCGAGCGCCGTCGTCGGCTCGTCGGCGATCAAGAGTTCCGGCTCGTTGGCGAGTGCCATGGCAATCATGACGCGCTGGCGCTGGCCGCCGGACAGCTGGTGCGGATAGGCGCCGAGCCGCTTTTCCGGCTCGCGGATGCCAACCTCCTTGAACAGTTCCAGCGTGCGGGCACGCGCCTGCTCATCGCGCATGCCCTGATGCAAGGACAGCACCTCGACGATCTGCTGCTCGATCGTGTGCAGCGGGTTCAGCGAAGTCATCGGCTCCTGGAAGATCATGGTGATCTTGTTGCCGCGCACCTGCCGCAGGTCCTTCTCGCCGAGCGCCATCAGGTCCTTGCCGTCGAAGCGGATTTCGCCCGACGGGTGGCTGGCAGGCGGATAGGGCAGAAGCTTCAGCACCGACAGCGCCGAGACGGACTTGCCCGAACCGGACTCGCCGACCAGAGCCAGCGTCTCGCCCTTGGCGATGTCGAAGGAGACATGGTCGACGGCGAGGCTTTCCGCGCCGCCTTGGGTGAAGGCAACGGAAAGATCACGGACGGAAAGGAGGGGCGAATCGCTCACTTGAACGTCTTCCTCGGGTCGAAGGCGTCGCGGGTCGCCTCGCCGATGAAGATCAGCAGCGACAGCATGATCGAGAGCGTGACGAAGCCGGCGATGCCGAGCCACGGCGCGTTGAGGTTGCGCTGGCCCTGCTTCAGGAGTTCGCCGAGCGAGGCCGAGCCCGGCGGCAGGCCGAAGCCGAGGAAATCCAACGAGGTCAGCGTCGAGATCGAGCCGTTGAGGATGAAGGGCAGGAAAGTCAGCGTCGCCACCATGGCGTTGGGCAGAAGGTGGCGGAAGATGATGGTGCGGTTGGGGACGCCCAACGCACGCGCCGCGTTGACGTATTCGAAGTTGCGGGCGCGCAGGAACTCCGCCCGCACCACGCCGACGAAGGCGACCCAGGAAAACAGAAGCATCAGCCCGAGCAGGATGAAGAAGCCAGGCGGCAGCACCGCCGCCACGATCAGCAGCAGGTAGAGCACGGGGATGGCCGACCAGATTTCGATGAAGCGCTGGAACAGAAGGTCCACCCAACCGCCGAAATAGCCCTGTATGGCGCCGGCCGACACGCCGATGACGGCCGAGCCGAGGGTGAGGATCAAACCGAACAGCACCGAAACGCGAAAGCCGTAGATGACACGCGCCAGCACGTCGCGCGCCTGGTCGTCGGTACCCAGCCAGTTCCAGTTGCCGACGATGCAGTCGGGATCGTTCTCGCCTTCAGGGTATTGGGCGCAGCGGGTCTTGACGTCATATTGCCAGGACGGCCGGGAAGGTGCGGCCTCCGGCACAGCGTTGTTGACGGTGCGGTAGGAATAGCGGATGGGCGGCCAGATCATCCAGCCGTTTGCCTCGATCTCGTCGCGGATCACCGGATCGCGATAGTCTGTGACGGCATAGAAGCCGCCGAATTTCTCTTCCGGGTAGGCCACCAGCACCGGGAACAGGATCTCGCCCTTGTAGGAGGCGATGATCGGCTTGTCGTTGGCGATGAACTCGGAAAACAGCGTCAGCACGAACAGCGCGAGGAAAATCCAGAGTGACCAGTAGCCGCGCCGGTTGGCCTTGAAATTGGCCCAGCGGCGCTTGTTGAGCGGCGACAGCCACGGCCGTTTCACCGGGCGGGCGCCGACCTCCTCGCGCTGCGTTTCCACCGCTGCCTTCAACTGGACATCCGACATCAGACGTCCCTCCGCTCGAAGTCGATGCGCGGATCGATCCAGGTGTAGGTGAGGTCCGAGATCAGGCTGATGAACAGGCCGATGAGAGAGAAGATGTAGAGGTTGGCGAAGACCACCGGATAATCGCGGTCGACGATCGACTTGAAGCCGAGCAAGCCCAGCCCATCCAGCGAGAAGATGTTCTCGATCAACAGCGAGCCGGTGAAGAAGGCCGAGATGAAGGCGCCGGGAAAGCCGGCGATGACGATCAGCATGGCGTTGCGGAAAACATGGCCGTAGAGCACCCGGTGCTCGGACAGGCCCTTGGCGCGCGCCGTCACCACATATTGCTTGCGGATCTCGTCGAGGAAGGAGTTTTTCGTCAGCAGCGTCGTGGTGGCGAAGGCCGACAGGACCATCGCGGTGAGCGGCAAGGTGAGGTGCCAGAAATAGTCGAGGATGCGGGCCGGCCAGGATAGCTGGCTCCAGTTGTCCGAGGTCAGGCCACGCAACGGGAACAGGTCCCAGAACGAGCCGCCGGCGAACAGAATCATCAACAGGATGGCGAACAGGAAGCCGGGAATGGCGTAGCCGACGATGACGATGGCGCTGGTCCAGGTATCGAAGGACGAGCCGTCCTTCACCGCCTTGCGGATGCCGAGCGGGACCGAGATCAGGTAGGAAATCAGCGTGATCCACAGGCCGAGCGAGATCGATACCGGCATTTTCTCCAGGATCAGGTCGACCACGGAAACGTCGCGGAAATAGCTCTGGCCGAAATCGAAGCGGGCATAGTTCCAGATCATCAGGCCGAAGCGCTCGAGCGGCGGCTTGTCGAAGCCGAACTGCTTTTCCAGCTTGGCGATGAATTCGGGATCGAGGCCCTGCGCACCGCGATATCGCGAATCGGCACCGCCGCCCGCATCGAAGCCGCCGCCAGCGGTGACGTCGCCGCCACCGCCACCACCCAGGCGATCGCCGGAATCGCCGCCCTGGTTGGTCAATTGGGCGATGACACGCTCGACAGGGCCGCCCGGCGCGAACTGGACGATGACGAAGGACACAGCCATGATGCCGAGCAGGGTCGGGATCATCAGCAGGAGGCGACGCAGGATATAGGCGCCCATCAGGCCCCGCCCCTCATGTCCGGCCTCCAAATGACCGTGCCCCTTGGGCCGATCCGCTTCTCAGGCCTTGCCAATCTTCGCCGCCCTCTCCTTGTCAAACCACCACAGGATTTCCGCCGGGAAGCCGTAGTCAGGCTTCGGCTCGACGAAGCCGAACGTGTCCCAATAGGCGACACGGTGATTCGCCAGGTAGTATGTTGGAATCCAGTCGAGGCGCGCGCGCAAGACCCGGTCGAGCGCCTTCAGCGCCGTGGTCAATTCCGCACGGCTTTGCGCCCGCCCCGCCGCGGCGACAAGCGCATCGACGGCGGGACTTTGGGTGCCGGGATAATTGCGCATGCCGGGCATCGTGGCCGAGCGCGAGTGATAGAGGATTTCGAGCGAATCCTCCGTCGGCGTGGCGCCGATCGACCAGTGCAGCAGGATGAAATCGAAATCGTAGTCGTTCTGCCGCTGTTCGTACTGCGCCTGGTCCACCTGCCGGATGGTGGCGTCGATGCCGATCACGCGCATCTTCTCCATCCACGGCGTGAACAGGCGCACCAGCCCGTCGTCCTCCGCCAATATCTCGACCTTCAGCCGGTCGCCGTGATCGTCGACGACGAACTCGCCCGAGCGTTTCCAGCCGGCCTCGGTGAGCAGCTTCACCGCTTGGCCGAGTATCTTGCGGTCGCGCCCGGAACCGTCCGACACCGGCTGCAAAGGCGGCTCGCCGAAAACTTCGGCCGGCAACTCGGCACGAAACGGCTCCAGCAGTGCCAGTTCTTCGCGTGAAGGCAGGCCTTCGGCCTTGTAGTCGGATTTCTCGAAATTGGACTGCGCGCGGTCGTAGGAACCGTAGAACAGCGTACGCTGCGTCCATTCGAAATCGAAGCACAGGCCTATCGCTCGGCGCACCCGCACGTCCTTGAACTGCGGCCGGCGCTGATTGAGCGCGACCGCCTGCATGTCGGGCCACTTTTCGCCGGGAAACTCGCGCTTAACGACCCTGCCTTGCGTGAGCGCCGGAAAGTCGTAGCCGGTTGCCCAGACGCGCGCGGTGAACTCCTCGCGGAAATGCGTGTCGCCCTTCTTGAAGGCCTCGAAGGCTGCCTGGCGGTTCTGGTAGAAGTCGATGCGGATGCGGTCGAAATTGTAGAGGCCGCGATTGACCGGCAAATCGCGCCCCCAATAGTCGGCGAAGCGGTCGTATTCGACGAACTGTCCGGCCGACACGCGGCCTATCTTGTATGGCCCCGAACCCAGCGGCGGCGCCATGGACGCCGCATCGAAGTCGTTGGCGGTATAGTAGGCCTTCGAGACGATCGGCATCTGGGCGACGGCAAGGATGTTCTGGCTCGATTGCTCGCCGCTGAAGGTCAGGCGCACGGTCGCGGCATCGACGGCCGCGGCATCGGTCATCCAGCGCAGCGCCTGCGACAGGTTGGGGTGGCCCTTTTCCTTGTAAAGCTTGAACGCAAAGACGACATCGGCGGCCGTCAGCGGCGAACCGTCGTGCCAGCGCGCCTCGGGCCGCAGGGCAAAGGTGTAGGTGTTGCGGTCGGCCGAAAGCGTCACGGACTCGGCCAGCAGCCCGTAGACCGCGTCCGGCTCGTCCAGCGCGCTCACCATCAGCGAATCGAAGCAATATTCGGTACGCGGCGGCGAATCGCCCTTCAACACCAGCGAGTTCAACGTGTTGAAGGTGAGGAAGCTCTGGTTGAAGGTGGAATTAGGCGGGGCGAAATTGATGGTGCCGCCCTTCGGCGCATCCGCGTTGACGTAGCCGAAATGGCTGAAATCCGCCGGATATTTCAGTTCGCCGAAGGCCGAGAGGCCGTGCAGCTTCGTCTCCGTCGGAGTATTGGCGAAAGCGCAGGCGGGCAGAAACGTCGCCGCAGCGGCCGCCCCGCCGAGCGCCATCAGGTCCCGCCTGGAAAGACGCACTTCACCGCCCATCAATCGACGCTCTTGTACTTGGCCGCCAGCGCCTTCTCCTTTTCGGGATCGATCCACCACGATTCGATGTCCGGCCCGATATAGGTCGGCTGCTTGTCGGGGATGCCGAACTTGTTCCAGTAGGCCAGCCAGACGTCCGGCCGGGTGAATTGCGGCACGACATAGAAGTTCCACAACAGAACGCGGTCCAGCGCATGGGTGGCCGCCGTCAACTCGTCGCGGCTCCTGGCGAAGATCACCTTGTCGACGAGCGCATCGACCACCGGGTCCTTGATCCCTTCGTAGTTGCGCGAACCGGGCGAATCGGCCGCCTTCGAGGACCAGAAGTCGCGCTGTTCGTTGCCGGGCGAATCCGACTGCGGCAGCACCACGGTGGTCATGTCGAAATCGAAATCGTTGAGGCGATTGACGTATTGCGACTGGTCGACGAAGCGCAGCGTGGCGTCGATGCCGATCTTCCTGAGCATGGTGACGTAGGGCATCATCGTCGCTTCCGCGCCCTGCCGGAAGTCGAGGATTTCGAAGCGGAACGGCGCGCCGGTCTTGGCATTCACCATCTTGCCGCCCTTGATGACCCAGCCGGCCGAAGCCAGCAGGTCGACGGACTGCTTGAGGATCTTGCGTTCGGCCTGCGGCTTGTCGAAGGCGGGCAGGCTCCATTCCTGCGTGAACAATTCCGGCGGCAGCTTGTCCTTGTACTGGTTTAGAAGCTCCAGCTCCTCGCCTTGCGGCAGGCCGCTGGAAGCGAGGTCGCTGCCCATGAAGTAGCTGGTGATGCGGGTGTTCAGGCCGAAGGATTGCGTCCGGTTGATGGTGTCGAAATCGTAGAGGTAGGACAGCGCCTGGCGCACGCGCCGGTCCTGGAACAGCGGGCGGCGCGTGTTCATGGCGAAGCCCTGCATGTTGGCGCGCGACTCGGCCTTGAATTCCTTCTTGATGACGTCGCCGGCCTTGATCGCCGGGAAATCGTACTTCGTCTTCCAGCCGCGGCCGCTGTTTTCCGGATTGATGTCCTGCCAGCCGCCCTTGATGAAGGCCAGCCATTCGGCGCTTTCATCGAGGAAATAGGTGTAGCGACGGGTATCGAAATTCTCGCGGCCGACTTTAACCGGCAGCTTGGCCCCCCAATAGTCGGGCACGCGCTCCCAGATGATCTCGGAGCCCGGCTTGAAGCTCTTGATCTTGTAAGCGGCGGAGCCGAGCGGCACTTCCAGCGTCGGCTTGGTGATGTCACGCTTCTTGCCGCTGGCGTCGGTGCCTTCCCACCAGTGCTTCGGCAGCACGACGAGGTCGCCGAGGATGTTCGGCAGTTCGCGGTTGCCTTTCTGGTTGAAGCGGAACTCGACCTCGCGGTCCGAAATCGCCACCGCCTCGGTGACGTTCTCGAAATAGCGGTTGTACATCGGGCTGTTGGCCTTCAGCACGTTGAAGGACCAGACCACGTCGTCCACCGTGATCGGCTGGCCATCGTGCCAGCGGGCGGCGGGGTTCAACCGGTAGGTGACGGAGGAATAATCGGCGGGGAACTTGTAGGCCTCCGCCACCAGCGGGTGGTAGACGCTGCCCTCGTCGATCGCCTGCTCCATCAGCGTATCGTAGAGCAGTCCGCCGCCGAACTGGGAAAAACCGGCGGCCGGGGAGCCCTGGACGACATAGGGGTTGAAGCTGTCGAAAGTGCCGACCACGGTGGAATTCAGCGTGCCGCCCTTCGGCGCATCGGGGTTCACGTAGTCGTAACGCTGGAAGTTGTCGCCGTATTTGGATTCGCGGATCAGCCAGCCCGAGGTGCGCCATTCGTCGGCATAGGCCGTGGCCGCGACACCGAGCAGGAAAACGACGGCGAGGCCCGCCAGCGCCGTGATTGTCTTCGGTTTCGCCTTCATCCTGCTCCCGTCCCGTGGCCGATTGCGAACAATCTAGTTCATCCGGCGCATGTGGAAACCGCACCAGGGCGTTTCGCGGCGCCTTATGCGCGTTTTCTAACAGAAAAGCCGGGACGAACCCGGCTTTTTCAAGAATTCAGCTCTGACAAATGCGTTATTGCGCGGGAGCCGGAGCCGGTTCGGCGGGCTTCTCACCTTCTGCCGGAGCTGCAGGCTTTTCCTCAGCCGGTTTCGTCTCGGCAGGCGCCGCGCCCTCGGCCGGCTTGGAAGCGTCGGCAGCCGGTGCGGCAGCGGCTTCGGGCAGCGGCTTCGGGCTATCCGACAGCGTGCGCAGATAGGCCAACAGGTCGGCGCGGTCCTCGTCCTTCTTGAGGCCGGCGAAACCCATCGCCGTGCCCTTCACGAAAGCCTTCGGCGACAAAAGGAAGTGATAGAGATGATCGTAGGTCCACTTCTCCGAGCCGCCCTTGGAGAATTCCTTCATGCCGGCCGAGTAGGAAAAGCCCTCATGTTCGGCAACGGGGCGGTCGACGATGTCCCACAGGTCGGGACCGACCTTGTTGGGGCCGCCCTTCTCGCCGGAATGACAGGCTTCGCACTTCTTGAAGATGGCGGCGCCCTTTTCGGCGCTGGCGGCCGGCATCAGTTCGGCGATCGGCTTCGGCCCTGCCGCTACGGCGCCTGCACCGCCGGCGGCAGGCTCCTCAGTGGCTTCGATAGCAAAGCCGGGCTTCTCGGGAGAAGGCGAGGCGAACAGGGCGTCGGACACCAAACCGACCGAGAAAACCACGAAAACGGTTCCCAGCAGGCCGCCGATCACCTTGTTGATCTCGAAAGAGTCCATGCACCCCATCTCCCTTGTCCGGCGGGACCGAATCCGTCCATCCGTCCGTCGGTATCGCGGCCGCGCGCAAGGCGGCCAAATCGGGCGGAAACTAGGTCTTTTGCTTGGGCGTTGCAACACCTATAAGAGCGCAGCCAGTGAGACTTTTTGACACTTTCCACGCTCTTCTTCGACGCCCTAGCCAACCATGTCCACACTTCTCCTCATCCCGGCCCGCATGGCCTCGACGCGCCTGCCGGGCAAGCCGCTCGCCGATATAGCCGGCGCCCCGATGATCGTGCATGTGGCGCGCCGCGCCGCCGAAAGCGATCTCGGGCGCGTCGTGGTGGCTACAGATACCGACTCCGTAGCCGAAGCGGTCCGCGCGCACGGCTTCGAGGCGGTGCTGACGCGCGCTGACCACCAGTCGGGCTCCGACCGCATCTTCGAGGCGCTGACGGCGCTCGATCCGGCCGGACAAGTGGAAACGATCGTCAACGTGCAGGGCGACCTGCCAACCGTCGAGCCTGCCGTCATCAAGGCGGCGCTGAAGCCGTTCGAGGAGGCGGCCGTAGACATCGCCACGCTCGGCGTCGAGATCATCGACGAAGACGAGAAAACCAATCCGAACGTGGTCAAGATCGTCGGTTCGCCGCTTTCGCCCACCCGGCTGAAAGCACTCTACTTCACCCGCGCCACCGCGCCATGGGGCGACGGGCCGCTCTATCATCACATCGGCCTCTACGCCTATCGCCGGGCCGCGCTGGAGCGATTCGTCGCTCTCAAGCAGTCGCCGCTGGAGACGCGCGAGCGGCTGGAGCAGTTGCGCGCGCTGGAGGCCGGCATGCGCATCGACGCCGAGATCGTGCGCTCGGTGCCGCTGGGCGTAGACACGCCGCAGGACCTCGAGCGGGCCCGCCAGATTCTTTCAAACTGAGACGAGACGATGCCGGAAAAGACCAACAGGATTTCCTTCCAGGGTGAGCCGGGAGCCAACTCCGACAGCGCCTGCCGCGACATGTATCCCGGCATGGAGCCGCTGCCCTGCCCTACCTTCGAGGAAGCCTTCAACGCGGTCGAGACGGGCAAGGCGGATCTGGCGATGATCCCGATCGAGAACACCATCGCCGGCCGCGTCGCCGACATCCATCATCTCCTGCCCGAATCGAAGCTGCACATCGTCGGCGAATATTTCATGCCGATCCACTTCCAGCTAATGGTCCTGCCGGGCGTGAAGCGCGACGAGATCAAGACCGTGCACAGCCACATCCACGCGCTCGGCCAATGCCGCAAATATATCCGCAAGAACGGCTGGAAGCCGATCATCGCCGGCGACACGGCGGGTGCGGCGAAGCTGGTTTCGGAGGAAAAGCAGCGTTCCATGGCGGCGCTGTCGCCTGCGCTTGCCGCCAAGCTCTACGGCCTGGACGTCATCGAGGAGAACGTCGAGGACATCGAAAGCAACACCACCCGCTTTGTCGTGCTGACCAGATCGAAGCAGTGGGTCGAACGGCCGACGCCGGACGCCAGGATGATGACGACCTTCATCTTCCGCGTGCGCAACGTGCCGGCAGCGCTCTACAAGGCGATGGGCGGCTTCGCCACCAACGGCGTCAACATGACCAAGCTTGAGAGCTACCAGCTCGGCGCCTTCACCGCGACCCAGTTCTATGCCGACATCGAGGGCCACCCGGACGATCCGGGGGTGAAGAACGCGCTGGAGGAACTGCGCTTCTTCACCCGCGAGGTGCGCATCGTCGGCGTCTATCCGCGCGCGGATTCGCGCGAGCAGTGGAAGCTGGCGGACTGACTCCCCTCAGGACTGGCGCCGCTCACTCCGTGACGATGATGCCGAGCAGCGCCTGCAGAGCGAACAGGACGGCCAGCGAGCCGACGAACATGCCGACGAACACGGCCGTGGCGATCGCCGCGCCCTTGCCGACGGCGACGTTGGTCATGCGCCAGGTGAAGACCATGGTCAGCAGGAACAGGGTGAGCGACAGCAGGACGGCGAACTGATCGGTCGACGGCGCGACCAGCCTGACCAGCGCCGCCGGCAGCATGATCCATGCGACGATGGCCGAAGCCCAGTTGCTGGCCACGACATAGTGCACGAAGCGGTCGCCGATGCCGGCGCGCCGGCCGACGAAGGCCAGCCCCAACAGCGGCAGCACCCAGGTGCCGAGGTCCACCACCGCCAGCCGCAGAACGATCGAAAGGCGCGAGGCCACCGCGTCCGGATCGCCGATCTCGCCGGCGACCCCTACCCAGCCGACAGCCATAGCCGGAAGGGCGACGACAATGGCGAAGAAGGAATTCCAGAAGCCGTCGGCGGAAAGATCGAGCAGGCGCAGGCCGTCGGCCTTGCCCAGCATCAGCCGCCACGCCCCCGAAAGGGAGGCCGATATATCCTGCGCCGACAGCATGGCGGCGCTACCCGAACCAGTCCTCGAGGAAACGCTGGTATATCTGCGTCAGCGTCTCGAGATCGGCAAGGGCGACGCGCTCGTCAACCATGTGCATGGTCTTGCCGACAAGGCCGAACTCGACCACCGGGCAATAGTCCTTGATGAAACGCGCATCGGAAGTGCCGCCCGACGTGGACAGTTCCGGCGTCGCGCCGACCACCGCGCGCACCGATCCCGACAGCGCATCGACCAGCCTGTCGTCGCGGGTGAGGAAGACGTGGCTCGGCCGATCCTTCCAGACCAGATCGTAATCCACCGGCTCCTTGCGGCCCTTGCGGTAGGTCTTGCGCCGCGAGGCGGCATCGAGGCGGTTGTGGATTTCGGCCTGCAGGCTCTCCGCCGTCCAGGTGTCGTTGAAGCGGATGTTGAAGGTGGCGACCGCCTTCGCCGGGATGACGTTGGAGGCCGGGTTGCCGACGTCGATGGAGGTCACCTCCAGATTGGTCGGCTGGAAATCCTTCGTCCCCTCGTCGAAGGCCGGGACGAGCAGGGCATCGACCAGCGCCATCAGTCCGCGCACCGGATTGTCGGCGAGATGCGGATAGGCTGCGTGGCCCTGCCTGCCGTTGACGGTGACGACGCCGGACAGCGAGCCGCGGCGGCCGATCTTGATCATGTCGCCCAGCCGGTCGGGATTGGTCGGCTCGCCGACGAGCGCCGCATCCCACGTCTCGCCGCGCCCGGCCGCCCATTCCAGCAGTTTGACGGTGCCGTTGATCGCCGGTCCTTCCTCATCGCCGGTGATCAGCAGCGAGACGGACCCTTTCAGCGCGCCTTTCTTCTCGACATGGCGGGCCACGGCGGCGACGAAGCAGGCGATGCCGCCCTTCATGTCGACGGCACCGCGGCCGTACATTTCGCCCCTGGCGATCTCGGCGGCAAAGGGCGGATGCGTCCAGGCCGCCTCGTCGCCGACCGGCACGACGTCAGTATGGCCGGCGAACATCAGGTGTGGGCCGTTGCCGGAGCGGCGGGCATAGAGGTTTTCGATGTCCGGCGTGCCGTCCTCGGAAAAGACCGGACGCTCGACGGCGAAGCCCAGCGGCGCCAGCATGGCCTGAAGGGCCGTCAGCGCGCCGCCTTCGGCGGGCGTCACCGACGGACAGCGGATGAGGGCGGCGAGGTTCTCGGCGGGATCAACGGGCAGCGTCATGGGCGAAGGGTTAGAACAAAGCGCGCGACCTGTCACGATGCGCTGTTGGGCCAGCGCGACCCTGCCGACAGTATAGCCGTGATTGTGTATGGTTGCCGGCCATGGAGACACGGAAGATCGGCAAGGACGCCCATATCGTCGTCGCCGGAGCGGGCGGAATAGGCTGCTATGTCAGCGGCTGTCTCGCCCTTGCCGGACGAAAGGTAACGTTCCTTGCCCGGCCGCGAATCGAGCAGGCATTGCGCGAGGGTGGCTTGCGCATCTCCAACCTCGACGGCCACGACCGCCTGTTGGCGCCCGATGCCGTCGATGCGAGCGCAGATCCGACCGTGCTGGCCAAGGGCGATGTCGTGCTGGTCACCGTCAAGAGCGGGGCGACGGAAGAGATGGGCAAGCTGGTGGCTGCACATGCCCGGCCCGACGCCATCGTCGTCAGCCTGCAGAACGGCGTCGACAATGCGGACCGCATCAAGGCCCTGACCGCTCCCCGCCCGGTCCTTGCCGGAATGGTGCCGTTCAACGTGGTGCAATCCGACGATGGCGAACGCCCGCTCCACATGCACCGGGCCAGCGAAGGGACGGTGCTGATCGGACCCGGCGTGCCGGGACTGGCTGAACTGCTGTCGGCCGAAGGCTGCGCAGCAGCCGCCCACGCTGATATCGCAGGCGTGCTGTGGGGCAAACTGCTCTTCAATCTCAACAACGCGCTGGTGGCGCTGGCGGATCTGCCGCTCGCCGCCGAACTGGCCGATCGGCGCTGGCGGTTCGTGCTGGCTCGCCAGATGGGCGAGGCGCTGACGGCCATGAAAGCCTCCGGCATCCGGCCGGTGGCAGCGGCAGGCGGTGCGCCGCCTGCCCTTCTGCCGTCCATCCTGCGCCTGCCCGACTGGCTGTTCGCGCTGCTCGCCCGGCGCATGCTGGCCATCGACGGAAAAGCCCGGTCTTCGATGTGGGACGATCTCCAACGCGGCCGGCCAACCGAAATCGATGCCTTGCAAGGAGCGGTGCTCCGACTGGCAAAGCGGGCCGGCACGGCGGCGCCGACCATCGAGCGCACCGCCGCGCTTGTCCGCGCTGCCGAGCGGGCCGGGTCCGGCGCGCCGCGACTTGCTCCGGACGCTTTCGACTGACGCTCAGGCCGGCGCGTTAGTGCGGGAGCCGTAGCGATTCGGTCCGGGATCGCCCGGAAACAGGCACAGCACCAGGAACGCGACGATGGAAACCACCGGCACAAACAGGACCAATGCCATCAGGCCGGGCTTGCCGAGATCGTGCAGGCGCTTAATGGCCAGCGCCACGTTCGACCATAGCGAGCCCAGGAAGGCCACCATGAACAACAGCGCCCATGTCTCGCTTTCGGCCGTGCCCTCCGGCACCAGCGTGAAACGGTAGAGCGGGAAAGCCTGCGCGATGGCGACCAGCAGGCCGCCAAGAAAATAGGCCGCGCGACTGACGCGACCCGAGGTCTTGAAGAAAAGCCAGGAGAGTTGGATTCGATCAGGCAAGGCTGGCCATTTTCTGCTGGAGAAACGCTGCCGTCACAGAGGCGGCTGCGCGTATCCCCGCTGCTGTTGCGAAAGACCGTCCCGAATCTGGCCGAGCCGGTCGAACATCCCGAAGATCACGATATAGAGTTCGCACATCACCCGCCACAAGAGCAGGCCCAGCACCGATCCGACGAGCGACAAGAGGCCGGCGCCGAGCGAGCCGGAAAGCAGGCCCATAAAGAAGCTGGCGACGCCGAACACCAAAAGCACGGCGATGCCCAGCCAGTAGACGATCTTGATGACGCTCGGCGTAATGAGTTTCTCGAAACTGAAAAAATCGCTTAGCTGCATTGTTCCCTCTCACAATTCGAAGCGGCGGCAGCTTGCTTGCACCGGCTTCGAGGGTCAATCCCGCAGAAGTTCGTTGATCGAGGTCTTGGAGCGGGTTTTCGCGTCGACCCGCTTGACGATGACGGCGCAGTAGAGGCTCGGGCCGGGCTCGCCGTTCGGCAAGGGCTTGCCGGGCAGAGAACCCGCCACGACGACGGAATTGGCCGGCACCTCGCCGTAGAAGACCTCGCCGGTGGCGCGGTCGACGATCTTGGTCGACTGGCCGATGAAGACGCCCATGCCGAGCACCGAGCCCTCGCGCACGATGCAGCCTTCCACCACCTCCGAACGCGCGCCGATGAAGCAGTTGTCCTCGATGATGGTGGGGCCGGCCTGCATCGGCTCCAGCACGCCGCCGATGCCGACGCCGCCCGACAGGTGCACGTTCTTGCCGATCTGGGCGCACGAACCGACCGAGGCCCAGGTGTCCACCATCGTCCCCGAATCGACATAGGCGCCGACATTGACGAAGGACGGCATCAGCACCACGCCCGGCGCCACATAGGCCGTGCGGCGCACCACAGCCGAAGGAACGGCCCGGAAGCCGGCCTTCTCGAAATCCATCGCTCCCCAGCCCTCGAACTTCGAGGCCACCTTGTCCCACCAAACGGCGTTGCCGGGGCCGCCGGCGATGACTTCCATCGGGTTCAGCCGGAACGACAGAAGCACGGCCTTCTTCAGCCACTGGTTGACGTGCCACCTGCCGTCGGCCTGCCGTTCGGCGACGCGCGCGACGCCCTTGTCGAGCAGGTCCAGCGCCGCCTGGATGGCATCGCGCACCTCGCCGCGCGTGGCGGTCGAGATGCCTTCGCGCTCTTCGAAGGCCTTGTCGATGGTCGTTTCGAGGCTGGCCAGGTCTGGCTTCGACATGATCTCTCCGTTACCAAGCTGTTAAGGGGCGGCTCTTAACCTGTCTGAAAGGCGGGCGGACCCTATTTGAAGGCGGTATGGGGGTCAATCGCGACGGCGTCACGGGACGGCGCCGGCAGAGCAGATTTGGGGATAAGCGACATGGATCCGATGGAACCGACGGGCTGGACGCCTCTGCCACACTCCGGCGAGGATCTGGAGCGGGTCAAGAGCGTGCCGGACACGCCGCAGACGCGCGCCGCCACCTATCGTCTGGCCTGGAACGACGAAGACTTCATGACGCGGCGCGAGCTGCGCCCGGTGCGCCTCCAACTCGAACTCCTGAAGCCCGAGATGATTCTTGCCGAGCGCGGCATCCGATCGACCGTCATCCTGTTCGGCGGCGCGCGCCTGCCAGAGCCGGGCGGTGCCGCCTGGGCGGCCAAGAACGAGACGCAGAAGAAGAACCTCGAGGCCAACAGCAAATATTACGACGAGGCGCGCAAGTTCGCGCGGCTGTGCTCGCAGCATTCGGCTACTTCCTACTACCGCGAGTTCGTCGTGGTGACCGGCGGCGGACCGGGCGTGATGGAGGCCGGCAACCGCGGCGCCGACGACGTCGGCGCGCCTTCCATCGGCCTCAACATCGTGCTGCCGCACGAGCAGGCGCCGAACGCCTACGTGACGCCGGAGCTGTGCTTCAACTTCCACTACTTCGCCATCCGCAAGATGCACTTCGTCATGCGCGCCAAGGCCGTCGCCGTCTTCCCCGGCGGCTTCGGCACGATGGACGAGTTCTTCGAGACGCTGACGCTGATCCAGACCGGCCGTATGGAACGCGTGCCGGTCATCCTGTTCGGCCGCTCCTTCTGGGAAAAGGCGCTCAACCTCGACTTCCTCGCCGAGCAGGGCACCATCACCCCCGGCGACCAGGACATCATCGACTACGCCGAGACAGCTGACGAGGCGTGGGAGATCATCAAGCGTTTCTACAAACTGTAGAACCGGCCTGCTCCTCGGCTTCGAGCGGTCGCGGCCGGTGCACGAGGCTGACCAGCACGAAGGATATGATCATCAGCAGGAACCAGGAGCCGAGCTTGGCTATCGAAACCGGCGTCCAGCCGTCCGCCTGGCCTGGATAGAGCCAGGCGCGAGACCATGTGCCGATGTTCTCGGCGAACCAGATGAACAGCGCCACCAAGAGGAAGCCGACCAGCAGCGGCATTCGATGCCGGAAGCGGAAGACGCGGTAATGAACGACAGTGCGCCAGTAGAGCAGCACCGTTGCCGCGAACAGGCCATAGCGCAGGTCGACGATGAAATGGTGAGCGAAGAAGTTTCCATAGATCGCCGCACACAGCACGACCGTCGTCCATAGCGGCGGGTAGTTGGAATAACGCATGTCGAAGATGCGGCCGATGCGGGCGAGATAGGAGCCGACGGCGGCATACATGAAGCCGGAAAACAGCGGCACGCCGCCGATGCGGAAGAAGCTGTCCTCCGGATAGATCCACGACCCCGCCGACGTCTTGAACACCTCCATGACGGTTCCGACGATGTGGAAGACCAGGATCACCTTGGCTTCCGCCGTGGTCTCGAGGCGGAAGAGCAGCATGGCGAGCTGGATTCCCAATGCCGCCAGGAAAAGAAAGTCGTAGCGGGCCAGCGCCGCATGGTCCGGCCACAGGAAGCGCGTGGCGAGGATGAGAGCGAGCATCGCGCCGCCGAACAGGCAGGCCCAGCCCTGTTTCAGGCCGAAGACGAGGAATTCGACGACGGCCCCCGAGATGCCGTTCGCCGGCAGCCGGTCGAGGACGCGATGGGCGGCCGCATCGATGGCCACCTCGACCGAAGTGAAACGCCTCAAACGGGCGCGCCCACGATGGCGGTGAGGAAGCCGGACAGATCGTCGGTGACGAAATCGACGTCGTCCTCGTTGTCCGGATCGCGCTCCCAGATTTCGGAAAAGGTCGGTTCGAAATTGCGCGGTACGACCAGGACGGTCGTCATGCCAAGCGCCTTGGGCACGGCGAGATTGCGGGCGAGATCCTCGAACATCACCGTGTTGTGGCCGGTGACCGCGTGGAGCGCCGCGAACTTCTCGTAGGTCTGGCGCGCCGGCTTCGGCGTCAGGCCGGCGGCGACGATGTCGAAGATGGCGTCGAAATGGTCGAGGATTCCGAGCTGCCTTGCGGCGCGCTCGGCATGGCCGCGGTCGCCGTTGGTGAAGATGAACTTGCGCCCCGGAAGCTGGCGGATGGCGGCGCCGAGGGTAGGATCGGGCACCAGCCAGGAATAGTCGATGTCGTGCACCTTTTGCAGGAAATCGTCGGGATCGATGCCGTGGCGCGCCATCAGCCCGCTCAGCGTCGTGCCGTACTCAAGATAGAGCTCCTTCTGCAGCCTGCGCGCATCCTCGCGCGACAGCGACAGCAGTTCCGAGACATAGGCCGTCATCTTCACGTCGATCTGCGAAAACAGGTTCGAGTGATGCGGATAGAGGGTGTTGTCGAGGTCGAACACCCAGTCGGTGACGTGGGAGAAGCGGGCGGGATCGGGAAACTCGGTCATGGACTGCTTATGACACGAAACGGCCTTCGGGACAGCGGACATTATCCACAACCTTTGCGAGCGGACTTGGGCAAAATTGGCACGGTCGTTCAAATTTTATCCATCGCCGAAAGCCGGTCTTCAGTCCCCCGTGCGAAGCGGGCGGCAAGGAGAACCTGACGATGATTCGGATTGCCCTGCGCGCCACTGCCGTGACCATCGCCGCCATCGCCATCTCGGTGTCGATCTGCGGATTCGTCCTGTCGTCCCTCGGCGGCCGGCTCGACGGCGTGGCCCTGTGGCTGTGCATTGTCTGCCCGCTCGTCACCGCCTGGCCGGTGAGTGTATTCATGTTCAGCCAGAGCGCGCGCCTCAAGGCAGCCCATCGCGACCTCGCCCGCATGCACGCGCAGCTCGCGGCGGCGCATCGACGGCTGGCCGAGAAAGCCTGCCGCGACGACATGACCGGCATGCTCAACCGGGAAAGCTTCTTTGCCGTGCTTGAACGATCGCGCCGCAAGGCGGATCGCGGCACACTGCTTATCATCGACGCCGACCACTTCAAGTCGATCAACGACAATTTCGGCCATCTCACCGGCGACGAAGCGTTGCTGCTGATCGCCGCAGCAATCAAGCGCGGCGTGCGCGCCGGCGATGTGCTCGGCCGCATCGGCGGCGAGGAATTCTGCGCTTTCCTGCCCGGCACGGACGAACGGGAAGCCAGCCAGATCGCGGAGCGCATCCGCCGCGAAGTCGAAGCCATCCGCTTCCAACCCGATGGCGAGCGAGCCATTCCGCTCACCGTCAGCATCGGCGGCGCGCTCTGTCCCCAGGGAGCGAAGATACCGGACCTGATGCGCAGTGCCGACCGCCGGCTCTACGAAGCCAAGCACAGCGGCCGGAACCTCGTGATCGTCGAGACCGTACCGAAAGCGGCCTAGATCGCCCCGCCGGCTATCGAAGCAACGTTGCGTCCCGAACTTCCGAGGCTTATAATCAGATTGTCGAAACATTCGAAGAATTGATATTTCCGCCATGGAAGTAAGACTATCCGGCGAAGTGCGCGACGGTCTCCTGGACGCCATCGAACATGCCATCATGCGCTGGCAGGACGAAACGCAGGCCTATGACGATGCCGTGGGCGAAATGAGCGGCCTCAGCCTGGGCGAGCGGCGTTGCGTCAGCATGCTCTACAACGGGCCGCAGACGGCCGGCACGCTGGCAACGGTGTCAGGCCTCACGCCGGCGGCCGTCACCGCGCTGACCGACCGGCTCGAGGCGCGCGGCCTGGTGAGACGCAAGCGCGATCCCGACGACCGGCGCAAGGTGATCGTCGAGGCGACGGAAGACACGCAACGGCTGTGCGAGCGCTACTATGGCGATCTCGCCCGCGAGGGCCGGCGGCGCCTGCAAGCCTTCAGCGACGTCGAACTCGGCACGGTCCTGGAATTCCTGACCTCGGCTGCCGATCTCCAGCGCGAACAGCTTGCGCGCCTGCATCCCAAGGGGCGCGCCCTCAGGGCATAGCGGCGGCCGGCCGAAACCTCACACCGTAGCGGGGTCGAGCGCAGGGTTTTCCTTCCAGCGCCCGACGATGGCCGCGAGGTCGGCCTTTCCGAAGGCATCCTTCAGGGCATCGAAGGAAGGCAGCACGAAGTAAGCGCGCTGGAACTTGTCGATCTCGTAGCCGGTGCGCATCACCTTCTCCAGGTCGAACGGCACATGATGGGCGTCCGCGCCTTCGACCGCAAACTGAAGCTCGGTAAAGGAAGACATCAGCCCGGCGCCGAAGGCCTTCAGCGGCTGGCCCGGCTCCTGCATCAGCCCGTATTCCGCCGTGTACCAGTAGAGGCGCGTGATCATCTCGTCGCCGCCCAGCGCGATCGCATCGCCTGCCTTGTCGCCATACATCTGCATGAAATCGGCGAAGACCGGCTGGGTCAGGATCGGCACGTGGCCGAAGAAATCGTGGAACATGTCCGGTTCGACGATGTAGTCGAGCTCTTCCTTCGTCCGTAGCCAGTTGGTGACGGGAAAACGACGGTTGGCGAGATGATCGAAGAAGGGCGCGGCCGGGATCAGGCCCGGCACCGCGACGATCTCCCAACCCGTCAACTTCCGCAACTTGTCGCTCACCTCGCCGAAATCGGGGATGCGGTTGAGCAGGCCGAGCGCATCGATGCCGTCCAGATAGGACTTATGCGCCAGCCGGCGCGTCAGCCTGGTCTGGCGATCGCACAGCGTGCGCCACACGTCCTGCTCTTCGGCGCTGTAGTCGTATCCTTGCGCAACCGTGAAATCGGAACGGCAGACAGCGTAGTTGCCGCGCAACCCTTGCGCGGCGCATTCACGGGCATAGTCGGCGACGCTGATCGACATAGGTTCCTCCTCGCGGGTCGTTCTGATCGGAGCAAGGAGGATAGCGCGCCGAGGCGAGGCAAACCTGCCTCAGTTCTGGCGCGAAGGAGGAAATCGAGTTAGAATCAACTAGGGATAGCTTTTTTGGAGGTTGAATTGCCTCAATTCGATACCTTCGAGATCAAGATGCTCGATACCCTGCAGCATGACGGCCGCAAGCCGATATCGGAATTGGCGCAGGAAATCGGCCTCTCCACCACGCCCTGCGCGCGGCGTTTCGAGGCCTTGCAGCGGAGCGGCGTCATCAAGGGTTTCTCGGCCCAGCTCAGCCGCCGCGCGTTGGGGCTTGCGGTGGAGGTGTTCGTCCAGGTCCGGCTCACCAGCCACAGCGACGAGTCGCCGGAAATCTTCATCAACGCGGTGCAGCGCATGGACGAGGTCTCAGCCTGCTGGACGATGACCGGCGACCACGATTTCCTGCTGCACGTCATGGTGCCTTCGGTGGACGAGTTGAATACATTCGTCATGCACCGGCTTATGCGCCTGAAGGGTGTGCGCGACGTGCACACCCAGCTCGTCCTGCAGAATATCAAAGGCCCCGGCCATGTGCCGCTGGGGCATTTGCGCGGATAGTTTTGGTTACGGCACGATCAGCGTCCCGGCGCCGTGCTCGGTGAAGAGTTCCAGCAGCACGGCGTGCGGCGTCTTGCCGTTCAGGATGACGACACCCTCGACGCCGCGGTCGATGGCCTCGATGCAGGTTTCGACCTTGGGAATCATACCGCCAGAGATCGTGCCGTCGGCGATCAGCGCGCGCGCCTGAGCCACCGTCAGTTCGTCGATCAGCTTCTTGTCCTTGTCGAGCACGCCCGGCACGTCAGTCAAAAACAGCAGGCGCTTGGCGCCGAGCGCGCCGGCAATCGCCCCGGCGAAGGTGTCGGCGTTGATGTTGTAGGTGTGGCCGTCGCGGCCGGGCGCCACCGGCGCCAGCACGGGGATCATCTCGGAGCGGGCGAGCAGGTCGAGCAAGGTGCGGTCCACCTCCACCGGTTCGCCGACGAAGCCGAGGTCGAGCACGCGCTCGATGTTCGAGTCGGGGTCCCTGACGCGCTTCTGGGCCTTTTCGGCGAACACCATGTTGCCGTCCTTGCCGCACAGGCCGATCGCCCATTCGCCCTCGGCGTTGATGAGGGCGACGATCTCCTTGTTGATCGAGCCTGCCAGCACCATCTCGACGATCTCGACCGTCTTGGCGTCGGTAACGCGCAGGCCGCCCTCGAACTTCGATTCGATGCCCATCTTGTCCAGCATGGCGCCGATCTGCGGCCCGCCGCCGTGGACGACGATCGGATTGACGCCGGACTGCTTCAGAAGCGCGATGTCGCGGGCAAAGGCCTTGCCGAGGTCGGCGTTGCCCATGGCGTGGCCGCCGTATTTGACCACAACGGTCTTGTTCTCGTAGCGCTGCATGTAAGGCAAGGCGGCCGAAAGCAGCGCGGCCTGCGCCTCGGCGGTGGCTGCAATGTCCGTGGTCATCGGCGTCGGTCCCGGTTCGCTGGAAGTCGGCGGGGTCTTAGCGAAATTCGAGCCGCCGGGCAAATGCTTCGCCTCTCGCCGCGGGCGGGATGAAAACCACATTCGCACCGGTTGCAAATCCACGGCTGCCCACTAGTCTATCCGCATGACGCCGCAGGACATCGCCAAGCTGATCGTCCGAATTTCGCTGAAGGATCGGGCGGCGTTCGATCTCCTTTACCAGCACACGAGTGCGAAACTTTTCGGCGTCTGCCTGCGTGTCTTGGGCGACCGGAGCGAGGCCGAGGAAGCGCTGCAGGAGGTGTTCGTCAAGGTGTGGACGAAAGCGGACCGTTTCGCCGTTTCGGAGCTCAGTCCGATCTCCTGGCTGGTGGCAATCGCACGAAATCACGCCATCGACCGCATCAGGGCCCGGCATCGACCGGCGGCGAATATCGACGCGACGCCGGATATCGCCGATCCGGCGCCTGGGCCGGAAGCCGCCGCCGTGGCCGGCGGCGAGGCGGAGCGTGTCCATCGCTGCCTGGACGAGTTGGATGATGATCGGGCAGCGGCGGTTCGCGGCGCATATCTGAATGGTGAAAGCTATGCCGAGCTCGCACATCGCCACCGCGTACCGCTCAACACGATGAGGACATGGCTCAGGCGAAGCCTCATCAAACTTAGGGAATGTCTGGAGCGATGACGCCGACGGATGATGACACAGGCCCGGAAGGCGACGATCTCATCGCCGCCGAGTATGTCCTGGGCGTTCTTCCGGCAGACGAACGGCTGGGCGTTGCCCGCCGCATGGAGACGGATCGGCGGTTCGCGCGTCTGGTCGAAGCATGGGAGGTCCGGCTGTCGCCGCTCGCCGACGCCTATGTCGAAACGCCGCCGCCTGACGGTCTCAAAACGGCCATCGACCGTCGGCTGTTTTCCACGTCAGCGGCAGGGCCAGTTCGGCCCCTCCCCGCTCGCCCCAGTCTCTGGTCCAGCCTCGCGTTCTGGCGCGCGCTGGCGGCGGCCGCCATCGTGGCGCTCCTGGTGTCCGTCGCGGCGCCCTATTTCGGCTCGCCACGCATGCATCCGGAGGTTCGACTGGTGGCGTCGCTCGCCGCCGACGGCAGCGACGTGAAGTATCTCGCCGTCTATGATGCCGCCGCCGATGAAGTCGGGCTGTCGCATGTCGGCGGGAAACGCGCCGCCGGCAGGGATTTCCAACTGTGGGTAATCGAAGGCAAGAACGCCCCGATTTCGATGGGCGTTATTCCTTCCGGCTCGACCGTGCGCATCGAAGTCACGCCCGACCTGCGGCAAAAACTTGCGCAAGGGGCGGTGCTGGCCATCAGCCTTGAGCCGGCCGGCGGTTCCCCTACCGGCCAGCCGACCGGACCTGTGGTGGCGACGGGCGACCTGAAGAATATCTGACGGCCGTTTTCCAGGGGGCCGGCAAGGCAAAGAAATTTGCCGTGCCGCGAAACTCTCTCCGAACGCATTCGTATCTTCTGCCGCCCTCCAGGAAGGAGGACCAACGACAGGAGACTTCATATGCGTAAACTCGCAACCCTTCTGCTTGCCGGCCTTGTCGCCGGTTCGACGCTCGGCACGGCAGCCTACGCCAAGAACCCGCATGTCGGCGGCGCCGCCATGTTCGAGGACAAGAACATCGTCCAGAACGCCATGAATTCGAAAGACCACACCACGCTGGTCGCGGCCGTCAAGGCGGCCGGCCTGGTCGCCACATTGCAGGGCAAAGGGCCGTTCACCGTCTTCGCGCCGACCAACGAGGCCTTTGCGGCGTTGCCGGAAGGCACAGTCGACGATTTGCTGAAGCAGGAGAACAAGGACAAGCTCACCAAGGTCCTGACCTGTCATGTCGTCGCGGCCAAGGCGATGTCGTCGGACGTCATGTCGATGGTGAAGGACGATGGGGGCCAGCATGTCGTCGACACGGTCGGCGGCTGCAAGCTGACGCTCAAGGCCGATGGAGACAAGGTGACGGTGACCGACGAGAACGGCAACACCGCCAACGTGACCATCGCCGATGTCGTCCAGTCGAACGGCGTCATCCACGTCATCGACAAGGTGCTGCTGCCCAAGATGTAACAAAAGCCGTGTCCCGGCGAATACGGGAACAGCCCGGTGGCGCGGTCCGTGCCGGCCTCGTCACCGGAATCACCCGCAATTGATTTCCTCGCGAACCGGGAAACTGGCAAGAAACGACAGGAAGGATCGAACCAATGAACCGCCGCAACTTTCTTCTGAACGGTGCCGCCGGCATCGCCGTCGTGGCCGGCGGCGTTTCCCTGTTGCGCATGGGGCGTCCCGATCCCGCTCGTGCCGCAGCAACCGAAACCTTCGAAGTGACCAAGACCGACGCCGAATGGAAGGCGCAATTGACGCCGGAGCAATACGACGTGCTCAGGCACGAAGGCACCGAATATCCCGGCTCCAGCCCGCTGCTCGAAGAGCATCGCAAGGGCGTGTTCGCCTGTGCCGGCTGCGACCTGCCGGTCTATTCCTCCGACAAGAAATTCGAATCCGGCACCGGCTGGCCGAGCTTCTGGCAGGAGATCCCCAAGGCTGTAGGCGAGCGCAAGGACACGACGCTCGGCATGGTGCGCACGGAAGTGCATTGCCGGCGCTGCGGCGGCCATCTCGGCCACGTCTTCAACGACGGTCCGCCGCCGACCGGGCTTCGCCATTGCATCAACGGCGTGGCGCTCACCTTCAAGCCGGCGACCGCCTGATCCTATTCGTGCCCGTATTGCAGCGCCTGCGTGTCGATCTCCGGCTCGCGGCCGGCGACGAGGTCGGCCAGCACCTTTCCCGAGCCGCAGGACGTGGTCCAGCCGAGATGGCCGTGGCCGGTGTTCAGGTAGAGGTTGCGGTAACGCGCGCGACCGATGACGGGCACGGAACTCGGCATCATCGGCCTCAAGCCGGCCCAAAGCTCGGCCTTCTTCTCGTCGAAAGCGCCCGGGAACAGGTCATGCGCGGCGCGGAAGATCGAGGCGAAGTCGCGCGGCTTCCAGCTACGGTCGAAGCCGGTGAACTCGGCGGTGGACGAAACCCTCAGCCGGTCGCCTAAGCGGGAATAGCCGATCAGGCTGTCCTCGTCGGCACCACCCATGGTCGGCCCCTTCGACGGGTCTTCGAGCGGAACGGTCATGGCATAACCCTTCACCGGATAGACCGGCAGGTCGAGACCATGGCGGCGGCCGAGCAGGCCGCTCTCCGGCCCCATGCAAAGCACAACGGCGTCCGCCTCCAGCGGCCCGGCCGAGGTACGCACGGCACGCACCCGGTCACCCTCGATGTCGAGCGCCTCGACCGTGGTGCCGAAGCGGAAGACGACGCCGAGCTTGTCCGCCGCGTAGACTGCGAGGCGCTCGGTGAACTGGCGCGAATCGCCCGTCTGGTCGACCGGCGAATAGATGCCGCCGGCGATCTTGTCCTTCACCGCCGCCAGACCCGGCTCGATCTCGGCGATGCGGTCGCGGCCGACGATCTCGATGGGCAGGCCATGTTCGCCGAGAAAGCGATAGTTGGCCGAGCCCGTGTCGAAGCTCCGTTGGGAGCGGAAGAAATAGAAGATGCCGCGCTTGCGCTCGTCGTAGCCGATGCCGGCCTCCGCCGACAGTTCGTTGATGCAGTCGCGCCCATAGAGCGCCAATCTGAGCTTGGCGAGACTGTTGGCACGCAGGCGTGGTGTCGTGCACTGGCGTAGGAAGCGCAGGCTCCAGCGGTAGAAATAGGGATCGGCTTGCAGCCGGACGCGGATGCCGAGATTGTGGTTGAAGATGCCCCGGAAAAACGTCTTCAGTGCTTCCGGCGAGGCCCAGGCCGTCGCGTCGCCGGGCGAGACGAGGCCGGCATTGCAGTAGGAGGTGCCGCGCGCCACTTGATCGTGCCGCTCGACGACCGTTACCTCATGGCCGTCCCTAGCGAGATAGGTGGCCGCCGCCGTGCCGACGACACCGGCGCCCAGAACCAGAATTCTCATGCAATCCTCACGCAAGATCGTGCGCGGCCCACCGGCACGCCGACAATCCCATAGCGTGTCTCGATCGCCGTTTCGAGCCTCGGCGGCTGGTCCAGCCGCTAGATTTTAGCCGCATTTGTGCGACGCCAGACGATCCCGTCCGGCTGCAAAATGCTTCAGAAAATCAGGCGCGGGCGGAGTTCCTGGTCGTCAGCGCGCGTTCCCAGTTCAGCGCGTCCTTGACGATCAGGTCTAGGTCGTCTCGCTGCGGCTTCCAGCCGAATTCGCGGCGGGCAAGGTCGGAATTGGCGACCACGGCGGTCGCGTCGCCCGGCCGCCGCTCGCCCATGCGGACGTCGAAATCACGGCCGAAGACACGACGCACGGCCTCGATCACCTCAAGCACCGAATAACCGTGGCTGTAACCGCAATTGGCGATCAGGCTGTCCCCACCGGCGCGCAGGCGCTGCAGAGCGAGCCTGTGGGCGGCGGCGAGATCGCTGACGTGGATGTAGTCGCGGATGCAGGTGCCGTCCGGCGTCGCATAGTCGGTACCGTACACCTGCATGAACGGTCGCTTGCCGAGCGCCGTCTCGGAGGCGACCTTGATGAGATGGGTGGCGCCGGGCGTCGACTGGCCGGTGCGGCCCTTCGGGTCGGCGCCGGCGACGTTGAAATAGCGCAGCGCCGTATAGCGCAGGTCGTGCGCGGCGGCGGCGTCGCGCAGCATCCACTCGCTCATCAGCTTGGACAGGCCATAAGGCGATTCCGGCGCCAGCCGCGCGTCCTCGCGCACCGGCTCCATGCCGGCGCCGCCATAGACGGCGGCGGTGGAGGAGAAGATGAAGTTCTTCACGCCCTGCCGCACCGCCGTCTCGATCAGCGTGCGGGTCTTGCAGGTGTTGTTCTCGTAATAGGCGAGCGGATCGGCCATCGATTCGGGCACGATGATGGAACCGGCGAAGTGGATGACGGCATCGACGCCGTTCTCGCGCATCACCGTGGAAACCAGATCCCTGTCGGCGACATCGCCGACGACCAGCCTGGCTTCCGGCGCCACCGCCCAGTCGAACCCCGTCGACAGTCGGTCGATGACGACGACCTCCTCGCCGGCATCCAGCAACTCCCAGACCATGTGGCTGCCGATATAGCCGGCACCGCCCGTCACAAGAACCGCCATCAAGACCTCTTTGCTCGCGTGAAAACTGTATCAAGCCGTCCGCCGCTGTCCTCCTAGCGCAAAAGCCTTAAGAAGCGGTGGTAACATTGCGCTGCATCCGGAAGCATCGTCGTGAAACGCAGCGGCGGCAAAGCCCTGAAATAAACGCCCCGCCGCGTCGTTATCTGCCTGCGACGGGCGTGGCATTTTGACCGAAAGCGCGGAATGGACGACGGCCGGGGTCATGCTTATGATCCCGCGCAAACTTGGGAAGACGACATGAACTATCAGCGGTTCTTCGAGGATGCTATCGACCAGCTCCACGCGGAGCGACGCTACCGGGTCTTCGCCGACCTCGAGCGGATCGTCGGCCAGTTTCCCCGCGCGCTGTGGCGGGCCAACGGCCGGACGCAGGAAATCACCGTCTGGTGCTCCAACGACTATCTCGGCATGGGCCAGCATCCCGATGTGGTGGCGGCCATGCGGCAGGCGGCCGGTGGCATGGGCACCGGCGCCGGCGGCACCCGCAATATTTCCGGGACCAGCAACCCGCTGGTGCAGTTGGAAACCGAGTTGGCCGACCTGCATGGCAAGGAAGCCGGCCTCGTCTTCACCTCCGGCTTCGTTTCCAACGAAGCGGCGATCTCGACCATCGCCCGGCTCCTGCCCAACTGCCTGATCATCTCGGACGAATTGAACCACGCCTCGATGATCGAGGGCGTGCGCCGCTCCGGGGCGGAAAAGAAAATCTTCCGCCACAACGACGTGGCGCATCTGGAAAGCATCCTGCAGACCGCGGGCCGCGAGCGCGCCAAGCTGATCGTCTTCGAGAGCGTCTATTCGATGGACGGCGACATCGCGCCGATCGCGCAGATCGCCGACCTCGCCGACAAGTACAACGCCATGACCTACATCGACGAGGTGCATGCGGTGGGCATGTACGGCCCGCATGGCGGCGGCATCACCGAGCGCGAGGGGCTGGCGCACCGCATCGACGTCATCGAAGGCACGCTTGCCAAGGCGTTCGGCACGCTGGGCGGCTACATCACCGGCACGCAGAGCGTCATCGACGCCGTGCGCTCCTATGCGCCGGGCTTCATCTTCACCACGGCGCTGCCGCCGGCTGTCGCGGCAGCCGCCACCGCCGCCATCCGCCATCTCAAGGTATCGCAGGTCGAACGCGAGGCGCAGCAGCGCCAGGCCCGGCGCACCAAGGATGTACTCTCCGCCGCCGGCCTGCCGGTGATGGACACGCCGACCCACATCGTGCCGGTGCTCGTCGGCGACCCGGAACTGTGCAAGATGGCCAGCGACCGCCTCCTCGGCGTGCACGGCATCTATATCCAGCCGATCAACTATCCGACGGTGCCGCGCGGCACGGAGCGGCTGCGCATAACGCCAAGCCCCTTCCACACCGACGCGCTGATCGCCGAACTCCAGACCGCACTGGTCGAAACCTGGGATGCACTGGGCATTCCCTATGCCGCCGCCGGCCGCCCGGCCGTCGCCGAGAGCGAGCGCATCATTCCACTTTTGGTGCCGACGTCCGGCGGCTGACACGCCGGCTTTGCCCACAGGCAGGCGGCCCTTCATCGCCGCGACAAGAAAACCCCGGCCGCAATGGACCGGGGTTTTCTGTTCGGAGCGCGATCCGTCGCCGATCAGGCGCGCTTGGCCAGAAGATCGCGGATCTCGGTGAGAAGAGCCACATCGGCCGGCGGTGGAGCGGCCGCAGGCGCTGGCTTTTCGCGCTCGAGACGGCGGCGCATGTTGTTCACCGCCTTGACCATGATGAAGATGATCCAGGCCAGGATGAGGAAGTTCAGCACCACGGTGATGAAGCTGCCATAGGCGAAGACGGCGCCCTGCTTCCTGGCTTCCGCCAGGGTGGTGGCAGTGACGGTCGAACTTAATCCGAAGAAATAGTCGTTGAAGTCGAGCCCGCCGAAGATAGCTCCGACGATCGGCATGATGATGTCGTTGACCAGCGAATCGACGATCTTCCCGAACGCCGCGCCGATGATCACGCCGACGGCGAGATCCATCACATTGCCTTTGGAAATAAATTCCTGAAACTCTTTGAGCATGCGGTCCTCCGTATCCCCTTGCTGTCGCCTGCTGCCGCCCCATTCATACGCATCCGGCAGCGACGCCGCTGCACAATAGCAAAAAGCGGGCGGCGCACCATCGGCAAAAGGTCGTGACGATTTTGATTATCCTACGCTAATATTTAAGCCTCCGCGCTGGCGCGATACCACCCCCAAGGTCGCGATAGACTCGCCCGCCCGGCTGTGATTGCCTGCCTGGAAAGGGAGGTTCTTGCGGCGTGCAAGGCTGGTTCATCGTCTTCATCGCACTGCTCTACGTCACGCTCCTGTTCGGCGTGGCGAGCCTCGGCGACCGCCGCTCGGCCGTGCATGGGCCGGGCAAGGCGCGCCCCTTCATCTATGCGCTCAGCCTCGCCATCTACTGCACGTCGTGGACCTTCTTCGGCTCGGTCGGCCTCGCCTCCGAGCGCGGGCTCGAATATCTCGGCATCTATATCGGCCCGGCAGCGGTCTTCCTCTTCGGCTTCCCGCTGCTGAAGCGCATCGTCAGGCTCGCCAAGGCCGAAAAGATCACCTCGGTCGCCGATTTCCTCGCCGCGCGCTATGGCAAGAGTTCGACCGTGGCGGCCATCGCGACGCTGATCGCCACCATCGGCGCGGTTCCCTATATCGCCCTCCAGCTGAAGGCGATCTCCGGCTCGGTGAGCCTGATGGTCGAGCACTATACCGGCTCGCCGCCGTCCTTCGACCCGTTCGTCAGCGACATATCTCTGATCGTCGCCATGCTGCTTGCCCTGTTCGCGGTGCTGTTCGGCACGCGTCACGCCGACGCCACCGAACACCAGGACGGACTGGTACTGGCGGTCGCGGTCGAATCGGTGGTGAAGCTGGCGGCATTCGTCGCCATCGGCCTGATGGTGACGTTCGCCGTCTTCGGCGGACCGGGCGACATGATCGGAACGCTGGTGGCGGACCCGCAGGCGCGCCGCGCGATGGGCACCGGCACATCGCTTGCCACGTGGCTGGTGCTCGGCGGGCTTTCCGGCTTCGCCATGCTGATGCTGCCGCGTCAGTTCTACGTCGCCATCGTGGAGAACCGCTCGGAAGCGGAACTGCGCACCGCCACGTGGGTCTTCCCGCTCTATCTCGTCGCCATCAACCTCTTCGTGCTGCCGATTGCGCTGACCGGGCTGGCGCAAGTCGGCGCCGGCACCAACAGCGATCTCTACGTGCTGTCGCTGCCGCTGCTTTCCGGCCATGACGCGCTTGCCATCATCGCCTTTGTCGGCGGCTTGTCGGCCGCCACCGCCATGGTCATCGTCGAAAGCGTGGCGCTGGCGATCATGATTTCCAACGACCTCGTCATCCCGCTGTTCGTGCGCCGCGTCATCAAGACGGCGGCTTCGGAGAGCGGCGACTGGTCGACGCTGATCCTAAACGTCAGGCGCGCCTCGATCTTCGCGATGCTGTTCATTGCCTTCCTCTACTATCGCGCCAGCACCGACAGCGTCCGGCTTTCCTCCATCGGCCTGATGTCGTTCGCCGCCATCGCCCAGTTCGCGCCGGCTCTGATCGGCGGGCTGATCTGGCGCGGCGCCAATGCGCGCGGAGCGGCCCTCGGCATGACGGCCGGCTTCCTGGTGTGGGGCTATACGCTCTTGTTCCCCTCGCTCGCCGCGCCCGACAATACCATCGTCGCGAACGGCCTGTTCGGCTGGGCCGCCCTGAAACCCCAGGCGCTGTTCGGGACGCTCGCCGAACCGCTGAACCACGGCGTGCTGTGGAGCCTGTCGATCAACATCCTTTTCTACGTGCTGGGTTCGCTGTCGCGCGCGGCGGCGCCGCTGGAGCGCATACAGGCCGCCATCTTCGTGCCGCGCGAGGCAAATCCGATGCCTTCGCTCAGGCGCTTCCGCACCGCCACCACCGTCAACGACCTCAAGGACACGATCTCGCGCTATCTCGGCGTCGAGCGCACCGAGCGCTCTTTCCAGAGTTTCGCCAGCGACGGCGGCATCGCGCTGCACGGCAACGAGCCGGCGAGCATGGACGTGATGCGCTTTTCCGAACAGTTGCTGGCGAGCGCGGTCGGTTCGTCGACGGCAAGGCTGGTGCTGTCGCTGCTCATCAGGCGCAACGACCGCGAGACCAAGGACACGCTGCGGCTGCTCGACGATGCGACGGAAGCGCTCCAGCACAACCGCGACCTTTTGCAGATCGCGCTCGACCAGATGGAACAGGGCATCACCGTCTTCGACAAGGACTTCCGATTGACCTGCTGGAACCGGCAGTACCGCGCACTGTTCGACCTGCCCGACGAGATGGGACAGGTCGGCGTCTCGCTCGACCGTGTCCTGCGGCATCTGGCGGAGCGCGGCGACATCGCCGCCGACCAGCATGTCGGCATCCTCAACCGTTTCACAGCCTTCGACGGTCCCTGGCAGATGACGCTGACGACCAGCGGCCGCACCCTGGAACTACGCTCGAACCCGATGCCGGACGGCGGCATCGTCGCCACCTATGCCGATATCTCGCCACGGGTGGCGGCGGATGAGGCATTGAAACGCATCAACGAATCGCTCGAGCAGCGGGTGGCGCGCCGCACCGCCGAACTGACCAGCGTGAACGAGGAACTGGCGCAGGCGCAGATGCTGGCGGAGGAAGCCAATCTCGGCAAGACGCGCTTCCTCGCCGCCGCCGGCCACGATATCCTGCAACCGCTCAACGCGGCCCGGCTCTATTGTGCCTCGCTGATCGAGAAGACCGGCAAGGGACCGGCCGGCCAGGCCGCGGCCAATATCGAATCCTCGCTGGAATCGGTGGAGACGATCCTGGGCGCCGTCCTCGACATTTCCCGGCTCGACGCCGGCGCGCTGAAGCCGGAGGAGACGACGTTCCGGCTGGACGGGCTGTTGAAGCAGATCGGCACGGATTTCCGCCCGATGGCGACGGGCAAGAAGCTCGAACTCGTCATCGTGCCGTCTTCGCTCAGCGTCGCCACCGACCGCAACCTCCTCAGGCGGCTGATCCAGAACCTCGTCTCCAACGCGATCAAGTATACGCGAAGCGGCCGTATCCTTGTCGGGGTGCGGCGGCGCGGATCCCTTGCCGAAGTGGAGGTGATCGACACCGGCATCGGCATAGCCGGCGACAAGCTCGGCACGGTCTTTCGCGAATTCACCCGCCTGGACGAGGGGGCGCGCGAAGCGAGTGGCCTGGGGCTGGGCCTGTCCATCGTCGACCGCATCGCGCGCGTGCTGAGGCTGGAAATCCGCATCTTCTCGCTACCAGGCAAAGGCACCCGCTTTTCCGTGCTGATGCCGGTGACGGCGCAAGTCACGGACGACGAAGCGAAGGCAACGTCCCGGTCGCGCCCCGCCAACTCGCTCGCCGGACTGGAGGTCACCTGCATCGACAACGATACGCGTATCCTGGAAGGCATGCGGCTCTTGCTGGAGGGCTGGGGATGCAACGTGACGACGCTTTCAGGCTCGCGCAAGATCGGCGCCGGCCTTAAGCGCCCGGACATCGTGCTGGCCGATTACCATCTCGACGGCGAGACCGGGCTGCACGCCATCGCTGCGATCCGCGCGCTGCACGGCGAGCAGGTTCCCGCCGTGCTGATCACCGCGGACCGGACGGGCGAGGTGCGCGCCGCCGCGGCGGAACTGGACGTGCCGGTGGTCAACAAGCCCCTCAAGCCGGCGGTGCTGCGTACGATGATGGCGCGCGTGCGCCCTCTCGCTTCGGCGGCGGAATAGGCTTCGGATCAGCCTGCCGCCTGCAGCGGGTCGCCGCCGATCCTGGACAGCCGGATCACCGCCTGAGTGCGGCTGTCGACGTCGAGCTTCTGCAATATGGCCGAGACATGGGCCTTGATCGTTGCTTCGGAAACGCCGAGTTCGTAGGCGATCTGCTTGTTGAGCAGGCCCTCGGCCAGCATGCCGAGCACGCGGGTCTGCTGCGGGGTGAGCGTCTGCAACCGCTTGATGAGGTCGGAAACCTCGGGATCACGCTCGACGCCGAGGTCGATGCCGACGGGAGCGGCGATATCCCCCGACAACACCGCCTGGATGGCAGAGCGGATCTCTTCCATGCTGGCGGACTTGGAGATGAAGCCGGAGGCGCCGAGATCGAGCGCGCGCCGGATCGTCGCCGGATCGTCGTGCGCCGAGACCACCACCATCGGTACCGTCGCATGGATGCCGCGCAGCGAGATGAGGCCGGACAGGCCGCTTGCGCCCGGCATGGCGAGATCGAGCAGGACAAGGTCTATGTCGCCATTGGCGAGGAGCAGCGCCTTGGCACTTTCGAAGTCGCCAGCCTCATGGATGGCTGCAACGGCGCCGGTGCCGGCGATCGCCTCGCGCAAGGCACCTCGGAACAGGGGATGGTCGTCGGCGATGACGAAGCGGTGGCCGCCGGGCATGGTCCCTCCCAATCCCCATTCTTGTTATGTCCTGGGATCAGCGATCGGATTATGAGGCCCCGGCCGGCGTTTTCAAGCGGCAAAGACTGGAATTGCCGCTTTCAACAAGCCCCTTTCACGTTTTCTGCGGAGCAGGGCTCTTCCTTTTCCATATCCTTGACGATCCCCATGAAGGACCGCAGGAAACGCTCCATGTAGCTCATCGTCTTGTTGAAGTCCTCCTCGCTCGGCAGGCTCGATTCCAGCTTCTGCGAGAGCGAATTCTCCAGTTTCGATACACGCTCGTCGAGACCCTTCACCTTGTCCTGGAGCCGGTCGATCTCGTCCTGGAAGGCGCTGCGCTCGTCAGCGGCGACGCGGCAGACGAGTTGGCCTTCCTTCTCCTCGCAGATCGACATGGCGCCGGTCTGTGTATCCATACGCACATAGCCGTTGGCGGATTTCTCCAGCTTGTAGCGCTCGGCATCGTTGGCGTGGGCGGGAACCGCGACAAGCGGCATCAGGGCAAGACAGGCAGCAAGGCTGGCAAAACGCATCTCTTCCTCCTTCGTCCGATACCCGTTTAGGCGGGTTTCATGACAGGGCTTTGCGCCCGAAATGGGGACAACGCCGCCCTGCCCTTTTCCGCGCCGGACATTCGCACTATAGGGCGGCGATGTCCTCGATCATCTACAAGATAGTCCCTCAGGCGCTGTGGCGCGAGGCCGAAGCGAAAGGCCGGTTCGACGGCGCGCCCGTGGACCTTGCCGACGGCTTCATCCATTTCTCCACCGCCGACCAGGTGCGCGAGACCGTAGCGCGGCATTTCGCCGGGCAATCCGGCCTGCTCGTGGCAGCCATCGACGGAGACAGGCTCGGCCCGGCGTTGCGCTACGAACCGTCACGCGGCGGCGCGCTGTTCCCTCATCTCTACGGCCCCCTCGCCCTCGACACCGTGTCGTGGGTGAAACCGCTGCCGCTTGGCGCCGACGGGACGCACATCTTCCCGCCGCTGGAGGACGAATGAGCGCCTTCGACGCGATCGGCCGGCGCCTGCTGTTCTGCCTCGATCCGGAGCGCGCGCATGGCCTGTCGATCGCGGCGCTGCGCTCAGGCCTGCCGGTCGCCGTTCGGCCGGCTCCCGACAGCCGGCTCGCGGTCTCGGCCTGCGGGCTGACCTTTCCCAATCCGCTCGGCATGGCCGCGGGCTACGACAAGAACGCCGAGGTGCCCGACGCGCTGCTTTCGCTGGGCTTCGGCTTCGCCGAGGTCGGCACGATCACCCCGCTGCCGCAACCGGGCAATCCGAAACCGCGCATCTTCCGGCTGACCGAAGACGGTGCCGTCATCAACCGGCTGGGCTTCAACAACGAGGGCCATGCGGCGGCCGAACAGCGGCTGATCGCGCGCAAGCGGCGCGGCGGCATCGTCGGCGTCAACATCGGCGCAAACAAGGACAGCGCCGACCGCGTCGCCGACTACGAGGCCGGCGTCGCCCGCTTCGCAGCGCTGGCCTCCTACCTCACCGTCAACATCTCTTCGCCGAACACGCCTGGCCTGCGCACCATGCAGGGACGCGAGCAGCTTGCCGAGCTTCTTTCCCGCGTCGTGGCCGCGCGCGGCAAGGCCGCCGTACAGCCGCCCATTTTCCTCAAGATCGCGCCCGACCTCACCGAGGCCGACCTCGAAGACATCGCCGCCGAAGTGACCGAGAAGGCCATCGAAGGGGTCATCGTCTCCAACACCACCATTGCCCGGCCGCCGCTGAAATCGCCACATACCACAGAGACCGGCGGCCTCTCCGGCCGGCCGTTGTTCGAGCGCTCGACCGCCATGGTGGCCAGGATGCGCAGGCTGCTCGGGCCAGACCGCATCCTCATCGGCGTCGGCGGCGTCGATTCAGCCGCGACGGCACTGGAGAAGATCCGCGCCGGCGCCGACCTCGTGCAGTTCTACACCGGCCTGATCTATGGCGGGCCGGCGCTGCCGGGCCGGATCGTTTCGGGCCTGAGCCGCGCGCTCGACCGCGAGGGCGCGGCCTCGATCCGGGATCTGCGGGATACCCGTCTTGACGATTGGGCAGCCAGACCGATCAGCGCTTAGATGGTTGTTCTGGCCGCATTTATGCGACACCAGACGATTCCGTCTGGTTGCAAAATGCTCTAATCGCTGAACGCGCCCGTGTAGCTCTGCGCCATAGCGCGCGCGGCCGCCTCGGACGACCGCAACTGATCGAACTCGGCGCGCTGGATGCGGCGGGTGAAGCCGTCCATGTCCGGCAGCCGGTGCAGCAGCGAGGTCATCCACCAGGAGAAGCGCTCGGCCGCCCACACCCGCGCCAGCGCGTGCGCCGAATAGGCGTCGATGCCGGCCGCCGAACGCTCCGCATAGAACTCGACCAGCGCATCGGCCAGCAGGCCGACGTCACCCGCGGCCAGATTGAGGCCCTTGGCGCCGGTGGGCGGCACGATGTGAGCGGCGTCGCCGGCGAGGAACAGCCGGCCGAAGCGCATCGGTTCGGCAACGAAGGAGCGCAGCGGCGCGATCGATTTTTCCATCGACGGACCGGTGGAAAGCTTCCCGGCGGTTTCGGCGTCGAGGCGGCGGCGCAACTCGTCCCAGAACCGGTCGTCGGACCAGTCTTCCACCCGCTCGTCCAGCGGAACCTGCACATAATAGCGGCTGCGATGGCGCGAGCGCATGGAGCAAAGCGCGAAGCCGCGCTCGTGGTTGGCATAGATCAGTTCGTCGGAAACGGGCGGCTTCTCCACCATCAGGCCGAGCCAACCGAACGGATAGACGCGCTCGAAGGTTTGCAGCGCACCAGCCGGCACGCTGGCGCGCGACACGCCATGGAAGCCGTCGCAGCCGGCCATGAAGTCGCAGGCGATCTCATGGCCGATGCCGTCCTTGACGTAGCGAACCTTTGGCGAAGCCCCATCGAAACCGTGCAGCGATACGTTCTCGGCCTCGTAGACGGTTGCCGCACCGGACGCCACGCGCGCGTCCATCAGGTCGTGCGTCACCTCCGTCTGGCCGTAGACGGTGACGGTGCGGCCGACGAGGGCGCGGAAATCGATGCGATGGCGCTCGCCGTCGAAGCTCAACTCGACGCCGTCATGCACCAGCCCTTCCTCATGCAGCCGGCGGGAAACGCCGGCACGCTCCAATAGCTCGACCGTGTTCTGCTCCAGCACGCCGGCGCGGATGCGGCCGAGGACGTAATCGGCGCTGCGGCGTTCGAGGATGACCGTTTCGACGCCGTGGTTTTCGAGCAGGCGACCAAGCAGCAGGCCGGCGGGACCGGCACCGACGATGACGACTTGCGTGCGTATTTTATTCCCCTCCCCCTCGGCCTGCCGCCTCAGTCGTATCGGTCCACGGCGCGCGACGGCCGGATGCGCAGCGCCTTCACCAGTCCGCGCGCGGTCGTCAGCCCAGCCGCCGTCGCTATCGCCATCTGCGGCAGCACCAGCCATTCCAGCGTCCATGCCGCACCCGAGCGCTCGTTCTCGTATACCAGCGCCTGATTGAGCGCGCCGAGCAGGCCGGCATTGAAGCGGGCGAGCGCCACCAGAACCTCCGCCGGCACGGGATTGGCCTTGTGCGGCATGGAAGACGAGCCGCCCGCCCCGGAAATCTCAGCCTCGCCGACCTCGTTCTGCGCCATCAGCGCGACATCCTGCCCGAGTTTGCCGAGCAGGCCCGAGGTCAGCGACAGCCACGCGGCGAAGCGGGCGATCCGGTCGCGCTCGGAATGCCAGCAAGGTGCGTCGGCGAGGCCGAGCGCCTTCGCCATTTCCCGCGCAACAGCGTCTCCCTTGCCATCGAATCCGCTGCGCGTGCCGACGGGACCGCCAAGCTGCACGGCGAAGATCGACGGACCAAGCCGCCGCAATTCGTCGGCCTGCCGCTCGAGCGGCGCGCGCCATGTTTCGATCTTGTCGGCGGCGGTGAAGGCAAGTGCTGCCTGCATGCGCGTATGCGCCATCAGCGTCACGGCACCGTCGCGGGCTGCCAGGTCGCGCAGGCCGGCGACGAGAGCGTCCAGCCGCTTCTCCACGATGCCTGCGACGCGCTTGAGCCGCAGCATCAGCGCTGTATCGACGATATCCTGGCTGGTCGCACCCTTGTGCACGGCATCGCCATGCGGATCGCCGACCGCCTCGCGCAACTGGCGCACGAGGTCCGGCACGACGACGCCATCGCGGGCAAGCCCCTCGGCCAGCCTCTGCCGATCCGGCGAGAACGTCCGGCACACGTCGCCGATGCGGGCGGCGGCCTCCGCCGCGATCACGCCCGTCTTCGCCTCGGCATCGGCAAGCGCCACCTCGACAGCCAGCAACGCCGCCAGTTCGACCTCGTTCGAAAACAGCGCCTCGACGTTCTCGTCGCCAACGAGCGCCGCAAGGAACGGCCGGGACGGAGCACCGGTCACCGGGCCGCTCCGGGAGTTGCTGAAAGCTCGGTCATGGTCAGCCTTCCCACAGCGGATTGTCGCTCAAACGTCGAAAAAGACGGTTTCCTTCTCGCCCTGCAGGCGAATGTCGAACGTATAGGCCACGCCATCCTTGCCTTCGTTACGCGGCGCGATCAAGGTCGGCACGCGCGCCCTGTGCTCGATGCGCGCCAGCACCGGGCACTCTGCGTTGGCCGCTTCCTCGTCGGCGAAATACATGCGCGTATGCAGGCCGATGTTGATGCCGCGCGCGACGATCCAGAAGGTGATATGCGGCGCTTGCAGGCGGCCGTCCTTGTAGGGCACGCGGCCGGGCTTGATCGTCTCGAAGCGGTACTCGCCGGTCGTGCCGTCGGTCGGCTGGCGGCCCCAGCCGGTGAAATGTGGACCGGCCGCGCCCCGTCGTTCCAACGGGCTGTTGTGGAGGCCTGTCGCGTCCGCCTGCCAGATTTCGATCAGCGCGTCCTTCAGCGGTGTGCCGCTGCCGTCCAGAACCCTACCAGCGACGGTTATGCGCTCGCCCTTCGCCTGCGGCCCGACCATGACGCGGCCGAGGTCTTCGGGATAGACCCCATCGATGCCGCACCAGTTCGGCGTCAGGCCGATATGGACGTAAGGCCCCGCCGTCTGTGAGGCCGTTTCCTTCAACATGTCGAGCTTCTGCACCATCAGTTGCCCTCCATGCGGTTCTCGAACAGGGTCGAGCGGCGGCCGCGCAGCACGATATCGAACTTGTAGGCGAGCGCGTCCATCGGCAGCGTGTTGTTGCGGTCGAGGGCGGCGACAAGCTGCTCCACCGCCGCGCGGTCGGGGATGGTGGAGACGATCGGGCACTGCCAGATCATCGGGTCGCCCTCGAAATACATCTGCGTGATGAGGCGCTGGGTAAAGGCGTGGCCGAAGACGGAGAAATGGATGTGGGCCGGACGCCAGTCGTTGACACCGTTCGGCCAGGGATAGGCGCCGGGCCGGATGGTGCGGAACCAGTAGCGGCCGTCGTCGTCGGTGATCGTGCGCCCGCAGCCGCCGAAATTGGGATCGAGCGGGGCAAGATAGGCTTCCTTCTTGTGCCGGTAGCGGCCGCCGGCATTGGCCTGCCAGAACTCCAGCAACGCGCCGGGCACCGGTCGCCCATTCTCGTCCAGAACCCGGCCATGGACGATGATGCGCTGGCCAATCGGCTCGCCGTCCCTGGAAAAATTATGGATCAGGTCATTGTCGAGCGGACCGAGCTGGCCATGGCCGAAGCGCGGGCCGGTCATTTCCGACAGGGTGCCTTCCATGGACAGCAGCGCATGCTGCGGCGAGCGCAGCACCGAGGTCTTGTATTGCGGTGTATAGGCCGGTGGATGCCAGGCCCTGTCGCGCTGGTAGAACGACCCCATGTCGCGGATCGCGTTCGTGTCCTTGTCCGCCAAAGAAGCGCCCTCCCCCGCCTACCGTTCCGCCCCGTCCGCAATCTCGGCATAGACCTTGCGGGCGACCTTGAAAGCATGGTTGGCGGCCGGCACGCCGGCATAGGCGGCGACGTGCAGCAGTGTCTCGCGCACGTCGTCGACCGTCGCGCCGGTGTTGCGGGTCGCGCGGATGTGCAGGGCGAGTTCGTCGTCGTGGCCGAGTGCGGCCAGGAGGGCAATGGTGACGATGGAGCGCTCGCGCAGCGAAAAATGCGGCCGGGTCCACACCGAGCCCCAGACGCCTTCGGCGATGAAGGTCTGGAAATCGCGGTCGAGTTCTCCGGCCTGCGCGCCGGCGCGGTCGACATGCCGATCGCCGAGCACCTTGCGGCGAATAGCCATGCCGGCTTCGTAGCGTGTGCCCTCGTCAGCCATGGCCGGCCTCGCGCAGATGGTTTTCAACCAGCTCTGCCAATACGCCCGGTGCCTCCACGCTGGGGATGTGGGCAGCGCTTTCGATCACCGTGAAGCGGGCTCCGGGGATGAGGTCGGCGGTTGCCCGCACCAAGTCCGGCGGCGTCGAACCGTCATGGGCGCCTGCCACGCACAGCACGGGTGCTCCGATGCGGCCGGCATCGGTGTGCAGGTCCGCATCGCGGAGCGCGGCGCAGGTGGCAATGTAACCTTCGACCGGCATGCGCGCCAGCATGTTGCGCCACCCGGCATAGTCGGCCGCGCGGCCGCGGCGGAAGCTGGGCGTAAACCAGTTCACCAGGATGGCGTCGGCGATGGAGGCGATGCCGCCGGCCCGGATGGCCTCGACACGGGCGGCCCAGCTTTCGGCCGTGCCGATCTTCGTCGCCGTGCTGCACAGGACCAGCGCCTTGACGCGCTGCGGCGCCCGCGCAGCAAGGCGCTGCGCGATCATGCCGCCGACGGAGACACCGACGACGGCAGCATTGGCGATGCCGAAATGGTCGAGCAAGGCAAGCAGGTCGTCGGTGTGGTCGTCGATCGTATACGGGCCGGGCGGCGCGTCGGAGAGGCCGTGCCCGCGCTTGTCGTAGAGAAGGATGCGATAGCGGCCGGCCAAACGGTTGGCGACTTCCTGCCAGATGCGGAAATCGCTGCCCAGCGAATTGCTGAAGACGATGGCAGGCCTCTCGCGTCCGCCACTATCGGCGACATGAAAGGCAAGACCGTTTGCCTGCACGAACGCCATGGTCAGAGCAGCCCGACGCGGTGGAACTGAAAGAGCGAAACGATCCGGACGGGATCGCTCTTGGAATCGAACCGCAAACGACCTCTCCACGCCCTTCTTCGGATAGGCAATGTGCGCATGGCGAACATTGCAAAACAATACGAACAAAAGCTACCGCTACCGCCCTAGCTGTCAAGAGCGCGGCCGGCAGAAGAGGTCACCGCATGCGCTACGACTTGGCCGCCCTGAGCAGCATGCCGAAGAGGTCGCGCGGCTCGTCGGGATCGGCGAGCAGGTCGAGTTCCTCGTAGAGGCCGGTGGTCGCCAGCTTGTCGCGCACGTAGCGCAGGGCGGAAAAATCCTCGGTGGCGAAGCCGACCGAGTCGAACAGGGTGATCTGCTTGGACGCCGTGCGGCCTTCAGCCTTGCCGGTCATCACCTGCCAAAGCTCGGTGACGGGATGGTCCGGCGCGAGCTGCTGGATCTCGCCTTCGATGCGCGTCTGCGGCGGATACTCCACGAAGATGTCGGAGCGCAGCAGGATGTCCCTGTGCAGTTCGGTCTTGCCGGGGCAGTCGCCGCCCACCGCGTTGATGTGAACGCCCGAGCCCACCATGTTGTCCGTCAGGATGGTGGCGTACTGCTTGTCCGCCGTCACCGTGGTGATGATGTCAGCGCCTTCCACGGCCTCTTGTCCGGAAGTGCAGATCACCGTTTCGATGCCGAGGCCGGCGAGGTTGCGCGCGCATTTCTCCGACGCGGAACGGTCGATGTCGTAGAGCCTGACCGTGTCGATACCGACGATCGCCTTGAAGGCCACGGCCTGGAATTCAGACTGCGCGCCATTGCCGATGATGGCCATGGTGCGGGCGCCCTTCGGCGCCAGATACTTGGCCGCCACGGCGGAAGTCGCCGCCGTGCGCAGCGCCGTCAGCATGGTCATTTCGGTGAGCAGCATGGGATAGCCGGAGCCGACGTCGGCCAGCACGCCGAAGGCGGTGACGGTCTGGCGCCCCTCGCGCATGTTCTTCGGGTGGCCGTTGACGTATTTGAAGCCGTACAGCGTGCCGTCGGAGGTGGGCATCAGCTCGATCACGCCGTCATGACTGTGCGAGGCGACGCGCGGCGTCTTGTCGAAGGCTTCCCAGCGCAGGAAGTCCTCCTCGACATAGGCGGCAAGCTCGGTCAGGAACCGCTCCACCCCGACCGCCAGCACGAGCTTCATCATCGAATCGACGCTGACGAACGGAACAATGGCAAGACGTGAGGGCTGGGTCATGGTCAGTGTCTCCCGGAATGGCTGCGCGTCGGGCGGTCCATGATGCGACGACCCATCAGGCTCGCCGTCAGGTCCACCAACAGCGTGGCGGTGCGGCCGCGCTCGTCGAGGAACGGATTGAGTTCGACGAGGTCGAGGCTGGTCACAAGGCCGCTGTCGCTCAGCATCTCCATCGCCAGATGCGCCTCGCGCAGGGTGGCGCCGCCGGGAACCGTGGTGCCGACCGCCGGCGCGATCGATGGATCGAGGAAATCGACGTCGAGGCTGACATGCAGCATGCCGTCGGCCTTGGCGACGCGCTCGAGAAAGGCGCGGAGCAACGCGCCGATGCCGTGTTCGTCGATGGCACGCATGTCATGCACCGTAACGCCTGCCTGCTTGAGCGCCGTGCGCTCGGCCGGATCGACGCTGCGCAGGCCGAGCGTGCAGACCCGTTCGGGATCAACCGCAACGGCAAGGTCGGGGAAATAGTTGCGGAAACCTGGCTGGCCGCAGGCATAGGCGAGCGGCACGCCGTGCAGGTTGCCGCTTGTCGTCGTGTCCAGCGTGTGGAAGTCGGGATGCGCGTCCAGCCACAGCACGAACAGCGGGCGTTTCAGGTCGCCGGCACGGCGGGCTACGCCGGCAAGCGTACCGGCGGAGATGGAATGATCGCCGCCGAGGAAAATCGGCATGGCGCCTTCGCTTGCCGAATAGGCGGCTTCGGCGATCGCCGCCGTCCAGGCGGAAATCTCGGGCAAGGCCTTGAGCGCCGGGTTCGCGTGCACGACGGGGCGGATCGCACCCGGCTGGATGCCCCCGAGATCCTCGACCTCATGGCCGAGATCCCGCAACGCCGAGACAATGCCGGCGACACGGAGACTCGATGGCCCCATGTCACAGCCGGGATAGGAATTGCCTTCCTGAACCGGCGCTCCAACGATCCTGCATCGCATCGTGTCGACCTCCTGCGTCAGGGCGAGTCAAACACGATCGCCCGTCGGATCGAACAGCGATAATTGCCAATTTGTCAGATATAGTTTGCAATATGATCGGCATCTTTATCATAATGAAAAGATGGATACGCTTGACCAGAAACTGATCGCGCTGCTGCGCCATGACGCGCGGCGCAATATTTCCGACCTCGCGGTAGACCTCGGCGTCTCTCGCGCCACGGTCAAGGCGCGCATGGAGCGGCTGGAGAAGTCGGGCGACATCGTCGGCTATACGGTGATCCTGCGCGCCGACGCGGTCGACCAGCGCATACGCGGCATCATGATGATCGAGATCGAGGGCCACGCCGCCGACCGGGTGGTGCGCGCGTTGGGCGGCTTCTCGGAGGTGTCGACCATCCACACCACCAACGGCCGGTGGGACCTCGTGGTCGAGCTCGGCACGTCGAGCCTCAGCGATTTCGACGCGGTGCTGCGCCGCATCCGGCTGATCCCCGGCATCACCGGCAGCGAGACCAGCTTGCTCCTGGCGACGCCGCGCAGCACCAAAGCGTGGATCTAGGCGCTGCTTCCGGCGCCTCGGGTTACCGCGACGCTTGTAGCGCGTGGATGACGCCGCGAAGCTCGGCCAATCCGCGCAGGCGGCCGATTGCCGGATAGCCGGGATTGACCGTCTTGGTCAGGTCGTCGAGCATGCGGTGGCCGTGGTCGGAGCGGAAGACTATGGTTTCGTCGGGCGCGCGCGTGCGGTCCTCCGCCAGCAGAGCATGCAGCACCGCCACCATGTCGACGTCGCCGTCGAGATGGGCCGCTTCGTGGAAGCTGCGGCCGTCGCCCTCGCGTTTGGTTGCCCGCAGATGCGCGAACGAAATGCGCGGGGCGAACCGACGCGCGATGGCGGGGAGATCGTTGTCGGCGCGCACGCCAAGGCTGCCGGTGCAGAAACACATGCCGACCGCCGCGGACGGCACGGCGGAAAACAGCGCGGCATAGTCGTCGGCAGTCGACACGACGCGCGGCAGGCCGAAAAGCGGGCGCGGCGGATCGTCCGGGTGCAGGGACAGCTTCACCCCCCGCGCTTCGGCAACCGGCGCGACGGTCTCCAGAAATTCGGCAAGATGGCGCCGCAGCCGGCCGGCATCGATGTCACGGTAACGGTCGAGCCGCTCGCGGAACTCGGGAATTGTCAGCGGTTCGGTGGTCGAGCCTGGCAATGCGCTGGCTATGTTGACGACAAGGCTGGAAACGGCCTGTTCGTCCATCGCCTCGAAAACCGCCCTGGCGCGGGCGCGATCCTCGGCGGAATAGTCTGCTTCCGCGCCCTTGCGCTGCAGGATATGCAGTTCGAAAGCGGCGAACCTGTCCTGGTCGAAGCGCATGGCGGTGGCGCCGTCGGGAAGTTCATGATCGAGGTCGGTGCGCGTCCAGTCGACCACCGGCATGAAGTTGAAGCAGATGATGCGAATACCGTTGTCGGCCACCGCCTCCAGGCTGGCGATCCATGCGTCGATCTCCGCCTTCGCTCCCTTGCCAAGCCGCTTGACAGCATCGGGAACGGGAATGCTTTCGATCACCGACCAGACGAGCGGCGAACGGCCGGGCGGCGTGTCCTCGATCAGCGCCTTGCGGGCAGCGACCTGCCTTGCCGTCCACGCCTGGCCGATCGGCACGTCGTGCAGGGCCGACACCACGTCGGTCGCACCAGCCTGCCGCACCGTGTCGAGCGGGACGCCGGCGTCCGGCCCGAACCATCTCCATGCCTGGCGCATCGTGCGGTTGTCTCCATTGATCGGCCCGGGAGCGACTTCAGACGAAGCAGTCCGGATAGGTTTCGCGCAACAGCTCGACGTCGGGGATGACGGCGCTGAGGTGGACCTTCATGCTGGCGCAGGCGGCCGCCACATCATGGGCGGCGACGGCGTCGCGGATCGTCTGGTGCTCGCCGATGACGTGCTCCATCCGGCCGAGCGCAGGCAGGGTCATGCGCCGCGCCCGGTCGATCTGCACCTTCACAGGCCGCAGATAGTTCCAGATGCCGGGATATCCGGCGATGCCGGCAATCGCCTCATGAAAAGCTTCGTCGGCCTCATGGAAACCGTTCGTGTCCTGCCGTCCGGCAAGAAAGCGCTGCCTGGCCAGAATCTCGTCGAGTCGCGCCACGTCGTCGGTGCTCGCAATGGCGGCCGCCCGTTCGACGGTGGCGCCTTCCAGCGCCTTGCGAATAACGACGGCCTCGGGAATGAGCGAAGTGGGAATCGGCGCCACGAAAGTTCCCGATTGCGGGTAGACCTCGACCAGCCCGTCCTCGACGAGACGGATGAGCGCCTCGCGCACGGGTGTACGACTGACTCCGAAACGTTCCGTCAGCGCCTTCTCGTTCAGCGGATTGCCCGGCCTGAGCTGCATCGAAACGATGGCCGCGTGCAGTTCGCGGTAGATGGCGTCGGCGGCCGTGGTGCGCACGATTCCCGCCGGACGCGCCTTGGCGCGAGACGCGGTGCGGGCGGCAACCGCGCCGGCATCCTGCCCGGCCTGTTCCGCCTTCATCGTCTCCATGACCCGAATCCCGTCTTCATTCCAGTTGACATACTAATATATTATTCCCTACCCTTAGCCAACACCGCAAGCGCGCCACAGATAAAAATATGACGGGAAGCTGGCTTTTCCGACAAGCCGCTTGCCGCCTGTTGCCGATCGGACCAGAGGATACCAGTCATGCCGCTCCACCCCGACAGGCTCTTTCCTGCCGAATCCGCGAAGCGGGATATCGCCAGGCGGCTCTACGAGCATGTGCGCGACCTGCCCATCGTCTCACCGCACGGCCATACAGATCCGAGATGGTATGCGGAGGACACGCCGTTTCCGGACCCCGCGACGCTATTCGTCAAGCCCGACCACTATATCTTCCGCATGCTCTATTCGCAGGGCATCGCGCTGGAGGCGCTCGGCGTGCACCGGTCCGACGGCACACCGGTCGAGACGGACGGGCGCAAGATCTGGCGGCTCTTCGCCGACAACTATCACCTGTTCCGCGGCACGCCGTCGCGCCTGTGGTTCGAGCACTCGCTGGAAACGGTGTTCGGCATCGGCGAGCGCCTCGGCGCGAACAATGCCGACGAGCTCTATGATAGGATAGCGGAGCGGTTGGCCGAGCCCGACATGCGGCCCCGCGCGCTTTACGAGCGCTTCAAGATCGAGGTGATCTCGACCACCGACGCCGCCACCGATGCCTTGGCCGCGCACGACACGATCCTCGCGTCGGGCTGGAAAGGCCGGGTGGTGCCCGCCTATCGGCCCGACGCGGTGGTCGACGCGTCACGCGACGGCTTTCGCGCAACGGTCGAGGAGTTCCTTGGCCTTGCCGGGGCGCCGGCGACCTTCGCCGGCTATCTGGAGGCGCATCGCCGCCGCCGCGCCTATTTCAAGGCGCGCGGCGCGACCTCGTCAGACCACGGCCACCCCACGGCTCTGACGGCGAACCTTTCGCAAGCCGACGCCGCAGCATTGTTCGACCGCGTGATGAAGCCGGAAGTCGATACCGGTGACGCTGAGCTGTTCCGGGCGCAGATGCTGACCGAGATGGCGCGCATGAGCATCGATGACGGGCTGGTGATGCAGATCCATCCCGGCTCCTTCCGCAACCACAACCCGCAGCTTTTCGCCCGCTTCGGCCTCGACAAGGGCGCCGACATTCCGACCCGCACCGACTATGTCCACGATCTCAAGCCGCTGCTCGACCTGTTCGGCAACGACCCACGGCTGACGCTGATCCTGTTCACGCTGGACGAGACGACCTACGGCCGCGAGCTTGCGCCGCTCGCCGGCCACTATCCTGCGCTGCGGCTGGGGCCGGCGTGGTGGTTTTTCGACAGTCCCGACGGCATGCGCCGGTTCCGTGAACTGACCACCGAAACGGCCGGCTTCTACAACACCGTCGGCTTCAACGACGACACGCGCGCCTTCTGCTCGATCCCAGCCCGGCACGATATGGCGCGCCGTATCGACTGCACCTATCTGGCGGAGCTGGTTTCCGACCATCGGCTGGAGGAAGACGAGGCATACGAAGTCGCCCGCGACCTCGCCTACAATCTGGCCAAAAAGGCATATCGGCTGTGAGCGCGACGGCCCGCCTTTCCAACGCTCGGCTGCGCGACCTGTCTTCTACCGTTGCCAGACCGGGCTACGACCGCAGCCGGATGCAGACCGGCATCGTGCATATCGGCATTGGCGCCTTCCACCGCGCGCACCAGGCCGTCTACACGGACGCCGTACTTGCCGACGGCGATCTCAATTGGGGTATCGTCGGTGCCTCCCTGCGCAGCGGCGACACGCGCGACGCGCTGGCGCCGCAGGACGGGCTCTACACAGTGGCGGTGCGTGACGGAGGCGGCGAGCGCCTTAGCGTGATCGGCTCCAGCACCGGCCTGCTGGTCGCGCCCGAAAACCCGCAGGCGCTGCTTGCGGCCATGACCGATCCACAGGTGAAGATCGTCTCCCTGACGGTGACCGAAAAGGGCTATTGCCATTTGCCGGCCAGCGGCGAGCTGGACGAGACCCATCCCGACATCCGCCACGATGTCGCTTCCCCGCATCTGCCGCGCAGCGCAATCGGCTTCATCGTCGAAGCGATCGCGCGCCGGCGCGCCGCAGGGGTTCGGCCCTTCACGTTGCTCTCCTGCGACAACCTGCCTGCCAACGGCCGAACGCTGAAGCGTGTCGTCAACCGCTTCGCCGCGTTGCGCGACGCCGATCTCGGCCGCTTCGTCGCCGGTGAAATCGCCTGCCCCTCGACGATGGTCGACCGCATCGTGCCGGCCACCACCGACACCGATCGCGCCGCGGTTTCCCGCGCGCTGGGCATGGAAGACGCCTGGCCGATCATGACCGAGCCGTTTTCCCAATGGGTGATCGAGGACGACTTCCCGGCAGGGCGGCCGGCGTGGGAGACGGCCGGGGCGACGTTCGTGAGCGACGTCGATCCCTACGAATTTATGAAGCTCAGGCTGCTCAACGGCAGCCATTCGACGCTGGCCTATCTCGGCTATCTTGCCGGCCACGAAACGGTTTCCGACACGATGACGGCGCCCGGTTTTGCGACGCTCGTGCGCTCGATGATGGACGAGGAGGTGACGCCGACCCTGCCGCGGCTGCCCGGTATCGATCTCGAGGCCTATAAGGCCGACCTTCTGGCACGGTTCCGCAATCCGGCCCTGCGCCATCGCACGTGGCAGATCGCCATGGACGGCTCGCAGAAATTGCCACAGCGGCTGCTCGGCACCATCCGCGACAGGATCGCGGCGGGTGTACCCTTTACGAGACTGGCGCTCGGCGTGGCGGCATGGATCCGCTACGCCGCCGGCACGGACGAAAAGGGCGCGCGCATCGACGTGCGCGATCCTCTCGCCGAGACCATGAGAGAGCGGGCGCGAGGGTACTCCTCGACAGCGGAGCTCGCCGCCGCCTTCCTGAAGATGGAACAGGTCTTCGGCACCGACCTTTCCGCCAACGCCAGCTTCGCGGCGGCGGTGGAGGCGGCGCTGACCAGCCTTGTGCGCGACGGCGCCGCGGCAACGGTGGCGCATACAGCCGGCGGCTGAATACCGCGCTAGGGGCAGGAACGCATTTATGCTTGCAAACTGATAGACTAATATATTACTAGTGGAGCCGCGTTACGGGAGAAGCGGCACAGGGAGGAGAACAAGATGCATAAGATTACCCGCAGACAGGCCTTGGGCGGCATGGCCGGGATCGCGGCACTGCCGGCGATGCGCGCCTTCGCGCAGTCCGCCAAGCCGCCGGCTTCGCCCGTTGCCCTCAACGTCGTCGATGTCGCCGGCAATCTGGCGCTGACGCAGAAGGCGATCGAGAACTACAAGCAGGCCAAGCCGGAGTTCGTTTCCAACATCGCCTTCACCAAGGCGCCGGCACCGGAACTGCCGGGCAAGCTGAAGGCGCAGCAGGACGCCGGCCGCGTCGACATCGATCTCGTGCTGACGGGAACCGACGCCCTTTCGGCCGGGCTCGAAATGGGCCTGTGGGTGAAGCTTCTGCCGGACGACAGCGGCGCGCTGCCCAAGCTGGATGACGTCTACCTGGAGCCGGCTGCGCGCATGCAGACGCTGGCGCAGGACCATGGCGTGGTGGTGACCTACTATCCGTCCGGCCCGCTGATCGAATACATGCCGGACAAGGTGAAAACCCCGCCGACCACCGCGGAGGAACTGCTCGCCTGGGCGAAGGAGAACCCCAACCGTTTCCTCTATGCCCGCCCGGCGAATTCCGGCCCCGGCCGCACCTTCCTGATGGGCCTGCCCTACCTGCTCGGCGACACCGATCCCAAGAATCCGGTGAAGGGCTGGGACAAGACCTGGGCCTATCTCAAGGAACTGCACAAATACATCGAATACTATCCGACCGGCACCGGCGCGCTGATGAAGGAGCTCGGCGAAGGCACGCGCGACATAACGGTGACAACGACCGGCTGGGACATCAATCCGCGCGTCCTCGGCGTCGTGCCGAAGGAGGCGGCAGTCGGCTCGCTGAAGGGCTTCCACTGGGTGGCCGACGCGCATTACATGTGCGTTCCGAAGGGCGTCAGCGATGAGAAGCTCGCCGTGCTCAAGGACCTGATGGCCTTCCTCCTGACGCCGAAGCAACAGGCCTTCACTTACGACGAGGGCTATTTCTATCCCGGCCCGGCAGTGAAGGACGTCACCCTTGACATGGCGCCGCAGGAAAGCCAGGACGCGATCAAGGAATTCGGCCGTGCCGAATACGCCGATCTGATCGCCAACAACCCGATCGAGCTGCCGCTGGAGCCTTCGGCCATGGTCACGGCGTTCCGCATCTGGGACGAGCAGGTCGCCGCCACGCCGAAGTGACGGCCGTCGCCTGATATTTTCGTTCAAGGTCCGGCCGGAACGCGGCCGGGCTTCCCGCTACAATGGAGCTACGACGGATGCTGCTTGCCTCGTCGCAATTCGACGAACTCCGTCTCGACCGCATGAGCCGTTCGTTCGGAACCGTGAACGCGCTCAAGGACATTTCGCTGACCATCCGCAAGGGCGAGTTCATCGCCCTGCTCGGCCCCTCGGGCTGCGGCAAGTCGACCGCGCTCAATTGCCTCGCCGGCCTTCTGGCGACGACCGGCGGCAGCATCTATCTCGACGACCGCCGCCTCGATCAGTTGAAGCCGGAGGATCGCGGCTTCGGCATGGTGTTCCAGAACTACGCGCTGTTTCCGCATATGACGGTCAAGGCCAATGTCGGTTTCGGGCTGAAGATGCGCGGCATGGCGAAGGCCGAAGCAGCGCGGCGGGTGGACGAAGCGCTGGCGCTGGTCCGGCTGGAGACGCAGGGAAACAAGCTGCCGGGACAATTGTCGGGCGGCCAGCAGCAGCGTGTCGCCATCGCCCGCGCCATCGTCATCGAGCCGCCGCTGGTGCTGATGGACGAGCCGTTGTCCAATCTCGACGCCAAGCTCAGGCTCGAAATGCGCGCCGAGATCAGGCGCATCCATAACCAGCTCGGCGCCACCACCGTCTACGTGACGCACGACCAGGACGAGGCGCTGTCGCTCGCCGACCGCATCGTGGTGCTGCGCGACGGCACCATCCGGCAGGTGGGTGCGCCGCGCGACCTGTATGAGAATCCCGACCACCTCGACGTCGCCGAATTCATGGGCTACCGCAACCGCCTCGCCGGTACGCTCGTCGAGCGCGACGGCGCGCGCGGGACCGTCGATGTCGGCGGCGTCCGGCTGTCCGGCACGGTGCGCGGCAACATCGCCACCGGCGGGTCGGCCATCGTGGTGGCGCGTTCCGACGACATCACCGTGACCGACGGCAAGGCGAACGCGCTGGCGGCGACGGTGGAGACGATCGAATATCGCGGGCGCGAATATGTCGGCACGGCGCGCAAGGCAGACGGAGCGGAAGTCGTCTTCCACGCATCCAAGCCGGTGTCGGTCGGCAGCCCGGTGTCGCTCTCGGTGGACGCGGCCCGCACGCTGATCTTCCCGGCGTGAGGCGAGCGATGATGGCGGCGAACCAGCCTTCCCTGCGCCAACGTCTCGCCCTGAGGGGCATCGACGGTGTGACGCTGCTGGCGCTGCCGGCGGTGCTGTTCGTACTTGCCGTTTTCATCTATCCCTTCGCCTACGGCCTGCTGCTCTCCTTCGAGCCGAAGGAAGGCGGCGCCCTGGCCAACTACCAGCGCTTCTTTTCCGATCCGTTCCTTTACAGGACCATCGCCACGACGCTGTGGCTGGCCGTCCCCGTCACCGTCATCAGCCTGGCGCTGGCGGTGCCGATAGCGCTTCGGGTCCGGCTGATGACACGCCAGCGCCTGCTGACCACCATCCTCGTCCTGCCGGTCACGCTGGGCACGGTTCTGGTGGCCGAAGGCCTGCTCAACTATCTTGGGCCGCAAGGCTGGTTCAGCCGCACGCTGATGCTGTTCGGTGTCATCGAGCACCCGTTGAAGCTTACCAACAACTACTGGGGTGTGTTCGCGTCCCTCATCATCACCGGCTTTCCATTCACCTTCCTTCTGACGCTGTCTTACGTGACCGGCATCGACCCGGCGCTGGAACATGCCGCAGCCACGCATGGCGCCGGCGCCTGGCAGCGCTTCCGCCATGTCTTTTTGCCACTCTTGGCACCGGGCCTCGCCATCTCGGCCTGCCTGTCCTTCGTGCAGGCTTTCGCCGTCTTTCCTTCGGCGATCCTGCTCGGGGCGCCAGCAGGTCCGACGCGCGTCATCTCGATCGCCGCCTACCAGGCCGCTTTCGAACAGTACGACTACTCGATGGCCTCGGCGATCGCCATGATTATGGCCGCCGTGCAGATGGTCATCGTCGTCGCCATCCTGGCGTTCCGCAACCTGTTCTACCGCGGCTCCACGGCCGGCGGGAAAGGCTGAGGTCATCCGATGATCCGCGACACCACCGTCGGCGCGAAACTGTGGATTACCGCCGTCTGGGCGGTGGTGATCTTCTTCGTCCTCAACCTCGCCGCCATGATCGTCGCCGTCATCCTGTCATCCTTCGGCACCCGCTGGCTCGGCACCTGGCTGCCCGCCGGCTTCACCGACCGCTGGTACTTCGCCGCATGGTCGGAATTCCAGTTACACGACGTGCTGATCGTCACCTTCCAGATCGCCTTCATCGTCGTCGGCCTGTCCGGCCTGCTCGGCGTCACCGCCGCCTACGCGCTGGCGCGGCGCGACTTTCCCGGCAAGAAACTGGTGATGCTGCTGTTCCTCCTGCCGCTGCTGGTGCCGCCGATCACCTTCGGCATTCCGCTCGCCACCGTGCTCTATCAGGCCGGCGTCGGCGGGACCTTCTGGGGCGTCGTGATCGCCAACCTGGTGCCGACCGTCCCCTTCGTCATCCTGGTGATGATCCCCTTCATCGAGCAGATCGATCCCAAGATCGAGGCGGCGGCCCGCGTCTTCGGCGCCAATACGTTTCAGCTCTTCATTCACGTGCTTTTGCCGATGCTGGTGCCCGGCATCCTGGCGGCGCTGCTTCTGGTGCTGGTGCGCACGGTCGGCATGTTCGAACTGACCTTCCTGACCGCCGGGCCGACCAGCCAGACGCTGGTGGTGGCGCTCTACTATTCTGTGTTCGCCTCCGGCGTACGCGCCGTCCAGTCGATCGACGCCATGGCCGTCATCTACATGATCACCACGTTGGTCTGGCTGCTGGTCGCCCTGCGCTTCGTCAATCCGACGCAGATCGTCGCCCGCGCCAAGCAGGCACCGGCGCAGCAATAGGCTTGATGTCGGCCTGATTGAGGTTCGGCTGAAACGATCGCCGAAGGCGAGAAGCGGTTGTGGATGGAGACCTCGCCCCGGAATCGAACCGGGGATCGAAGGATTTGCGGTCCTTTGCGTCGCCACTCCGCCACGAGGTCGTATCGCTATACGATATAATCCGACCCGTTAAGCAATCGTTTACGGGAAGATCGCGCGCGCCAATGCGTGCCCCCCGCAGTACCGGCCGATCAGGCGCGATGGCGGTAGGTTTCGATGGACGCCGGCTTCATCTCGATGGAGAAGCCCGACGCCGCCGGCGGCATGTAGGCCGCGCCGCGGATGACACAGGGATCGAGGAAATGCTCGTGCAGGTGGTCGACATATTCGATCACCCTGCCCTGTTTCGTGCCTGAAACGGCGATATAGTCGATCATCGACAGGTGCTGGACATATTCGCACAGGCCGACTCCCCCGGCATGCGGCCAGACCGGCAGATCGTACTTGGCCGCCATCAGAAGCACCGCCAACACTTCGTTCAAGCCTCCCATGCGACAGGAATCGATCTGCACCACGTCTATGGCGCCGCCGGCGATGAACTGCTTGAACAGGATGCGGTTCTGGCACATCTCGCCGGTCGCCACCTTCATCGGCGCCACCGCCTTGCGGATTCTCGCATGGCCAGCCACGTCATCGGGACTGGTCGGTTCCTCGATGAAAAAGGGCTTGGCGAAGGCCAGGTCCTTCAGCCAGTCGACCGCCTCGTCGACTTCCCACACCTGGTTGGCGTCGATCATCAGGAAGCGGTCGGGGCCGATGACGTCGCGAGCGATCTTCAGCCTGCGGATATCGTCGGCGCGGTCGCGGCCGACCTTCAGCTTGATGTGATCGAAGCCCTGCTCGACCGCTTCCCGGCAAAGCCTGGCCAGCTTCTCGTCGGAATAGCCCAGCCAGCCGGCCGAGGTCGTGTAGCAGGCGTAGCCCTCGCGCTCGAGCATGGCGATGCGCTCGGCCTTGCCGGCTTCGGCATTCTTCAGGATTTCCAGCGCCTCGCCGGGCGTGATCGCGTCGGTAAGATAGCGGAAATCGACGATGCGCACGATCTCCTCGGGGCTCATCTCAGCCACCAACCGCCACACCGGCTTGCCGGCCTCCTTCGCCCACAGGTCCCAGACGGCGTTCACGACAGCGCCGACGGCCAGATGCATCGCCCCCTTGTCGGGGCCGATCCAGCGCAACTGGCTGTCGCCGGTCACATGGCGCCAGAAGCGGCCCGGATCCTGCTTGACCCAGTCGAGGTCGAGCCCGACGACGAGATGCCGCAACGCCTCGATCGCTGCGCAACAGACCTCGTTGCCGCGGCCGATGGTGAAGGTCAGCCCGTGCCCTTTCAGGTCGGCCCTGTCGGTGTCGAGGATGACATAGGCCGCTGAATAGTCCGGGTCCGGGTTCATCGCATCGGAGCCGTCGAGGCTTTGCGAGGTCGGAAAGCGCAGGTCGAAGACGCGCAGACCGGTGATGCTGGTCATGCCGATGGCCCGCCTAGACGTCCGCCCGGAAGGTCTGCTTCTGCGTGCCCAGCCCCTCGATGCCGAGTTCGACGACGTCGCCGGCCTTGAGGTAGCGCGGCGGCTTCATGCCAAGGCCGACGCCGGGCGGCGTGCCGGTCGAAATGACGTCGCCGGGCATCAACGACATGAACTGCGACAGATAGGAGACGAGGAAGGCGACGCCGTAGACCATGGTCTTGGTCGAGCCGTTCTGGCGCGTCTCGCCATTGACCGTCAGCCACATCTTCAGGTCCTGCGGGTCCTTGACCTCGTCCTTCGTCACCAGCCAGGGACCGATCGGCCCGAAGGTGTCGCAGCTCTTGCCCTTGGTCCACTGGCCCTGCCGCTCGGCCTGGAAAGCACGCTCCGAAACGTCGTTGGTGAGGCAATAGCCGGCGACATAGTCCAGCGCCTCGGCTTCGGAGACGTATTTGGCCTTCCGGCCGATGACGACGGCAAGCTCGACTTCCCAGTCGGTCTTTTCCGACCCGCGCGGGATCAGGACATCGTCGTTGGGACCGACGATAGCCGAGGTCGCCTTCATGAAGATGATCGGCTCGGACGGCACGGTGGCGCCCGTCTCGGCGGCATGGTCGGAATAGTTGAGCCCGATGCAGATGAACTTGCCGGTGCCCGCCACGCAGGCGCCGAGGCGCGGAGTTCCGGCAACGGCGGGCAGGCTTTTCGCATCGAGCTTCGCCAGCGCCGCGAGCGAGGCCGCGTCGAGCGCGCCGCCGCCAATATCGGCGACATGGGCCGACAGATCGCGGATGACGCCGTCGGCATCGAGAAGACCGGGTTTTTCGGCACCCGGCTCGCCATAGCGCAGCAGCTTCATGAATACTCTCCTGGTAAAGTTACGGCCGAAAAGCCGCTTGACAGTTTGCCCGGCCAAGGCGGCCCGGGACAAGCGGACCGTATGCAAAGGGCCCCGACATCGAAAGCGCGGAGACCGTCCTTCACGACCGGCCGGGATGAATTTCAGACCATTCGATCAGACCGACCAGCCGCCGTCGATATTATAGGCTTGGCCCGTGGTGTAGGTGGCGCCGGCCAGATAGACCGCCAGATCGGCGATCTCCTCAGCCTTGCCCAGGCGGCCCATCGGCTGGCGGGCGATGAAGGCGGCGCGCGCCGCCTCATAATCGCCCTGCGCGCGCATGCGGCCCTCCAGCGACGGGCTCTCGACGGTGCCGGGGCAGATGGCGTTGCAGCGGATGCCCTTGGCCACGTAGTCGGCGGCGACTGCCTTGGTCAGGCCGATCACGGCGGCCTTGGTCAGGCCGTAGACGAAGCGGTTGGGCACGCCTTTCTGAGAACTGGCGACCGACGACATGTTGATGATGGCGCCGTCTTCCCGCTCCAGCATGCCGGGCAGGACCGCGCGGATGGTGCGGACCATCGCCTTCACGTTGAGATCGAAGGCGAAATCCAGGTCGCCCTCCTTCATGTCCAGCACCGAGCCGCCATGGACGAAGCCGGCACAGTTGAACAGGACATCGACCCGTCCGATCTCGGCGAACGCCGCCTTGACCGCCGCATCGTCCAGCACGTCGAGCCGGCGCGTCACGATCCCCGGCGTGCCGCTCAGCTCGGCAAGCGCCGCCTCGTTGATGTCCGTGGCGATCACGTCGGCGCCGGCGGCGGCGAACGCCAGCGCCGATGCCCGTCCGATGCCTTGCGCAGCGGCGGTGACGACCACCGTCTTGCCTTTCAAATCCTGTGACACGTCCTGTCTCCTTGCTGCGTCAAGCCGGCTTGGTTCGCCGCTCGACGATATAGATGTGATCGGCCGCCAGCACGACCTCGCCGTGCTGGTTCATGACCTCGACACGTTCGATCACCCGGCCGGAGCCGGCCCGCTTCGGATCGTCCTCCTTGGCGGCGATGGTGGTACGGGTATGGATGGTGTCGCCGATGAAGACCGGCTTGATGAAGCGCAGCCGGTCGTAGCCGTAGGAAAAGGCGACGGGATTGATGACGCTCGCCGTCAGCCCGACGCCGACGGAAAAGACCAGCGTGCCATGGGCGATGCGCTGGCCGAAGGGCGTTGCCTTCATGAACTCGGAGTCCATGTGATGCGGGAAGAAATCGCCAGTGTGCCCAGCATGGACGACGAAATCGGTCTCGGTGATGGTGCGCCCACTGGTCTTGCGCGATGCGCCGATCTCGTAGTCCTCGAAATAAGTGGTCTGTTCCATCAGGGTTTCCTCGCCAACGGCGTGGCGGGCGCGGCACTCGACCGATAGGCGGCCTCGACCAAGGCCATCGTGTTCCAGGCATCCTCGACGGAACTGACCAGCTCGGCATCCTCGCCGGCGGCGAAGCGCTGGACATTGGCCATGCGGCCGACGAAAGCGTCCGGGAACCAGGAGCCGGACAGCGGAACCGCGACCCAGCCGTCACCGCCTTTCGGGTAGATTTCGACGATATCCGGCTCGCCGCGCGGATAGTCTAGATTGACGCCGAGTTGCAGATAGGCCGCGCCCTCGGTGCCCGAGATGCGGAATTCGCAGGCCTGATGGCGGCGGCCGAACTTGTGGTCGTGGTTGATCGACAGCGAGCAGCGCACGGTCTCGCCGTAGTCGAGGATGGCGCTGGTGCGCGTCTGCGCCACCGTATGGTTCGGGTGCCCCAGCGTCCTGGCGTGGACCCCGGCCGGATCGCCAAGCAGTTGCCGGATCAGGTCGAGATAGTGGATGGAGTGCATGGCGATCTCGACGCGCGGCGCCTTGAGCAGGAACTCCCAGAGCTGCCACGGTGTGTCGAGCGCCAGCCAGGCGTCGAAATCCACCACCTCGCCGAGCCAGCCTTTGGCGATCGCATCCTTCAGCGCCAGCATCATCGGCGCGAAGCGAAGCTGGAAATTGACCGCCGCCGAAAGCTTCTTCCGCCGGCAGATTTCCAGGATTTCGGTCGCCTCTTCGAGGTTGTTGCCCATCGGCTTCTGGATCAGGGCGACCGCGCCATCCGGCAGCGCCTCCAGCACTCCGGCATGACGTGATGGCGGCGTGGCGAGATCGAAGATCGCGCCCTCGACGCTCGCTGCCTCGGCCACCGAGGCGAAGGCGCGGATATTCCACTCGGCAGCCAGTTTCCGCGCCTTGGCCTGGTCCGGGTCATAGAGGCCCGCGACCGGGAAGCCGGCTTTTCTATAGGCCGGGAAGTGCGCGTCGCCGACGATCGAGCCCGCGCCGAACGTCACGATCGGGCGCGGCTTCGACGGTATCGCCCACGATTGCGAAAGGGAAGCCGGATCGAAACGGTCAGTCATGATGGAACACTTCGTCCATCGACGCCCACCAGTCGCCCTCCTTGCGGGTCTCGAACGGCTGCTGCAGCGGCATACAGATGGCCCACCATTCCTGCGTCTTGGGATCGGCGGCCATCTTGGCCATGTCGGCGGCGAAATCGGTGCCGTGATATTCGAAAGAGGCGAACAGCAGGTTTTCCGGCTGCCTAAGATAGATCGAATAATTCTTGATGTTGCAGGCCGAAATGGTGGCCAGCACCTCCGGCCAGACGGCGGCGTGCAGGCGCACATATTCCTCGATCTTTTCCGGCTTGAGGCCGAGCACCATGCCCATGCGTTGCATCTCAGTTTCTCCGCTCGGTGACGATGGCGTCGAATTCGGCAATACGGCGCGCCTTGATGGCGTCGAAATCCCAGTCGATGCCGAGGCCGGGCTCCTGCGGCGCCAGCGCCTGACCGTTCTCAACGCGCATCTTCCTGTCCGTCAGGTCGTCGAGCTGGGGAATGTACTCGACATATTTGCCGTTCTGGATGGCACAGACCAGGCTGACATGCAGCTCCATGAGGAAATGCGGGCAGACCGGCATGTCGAAGGCCTCGGCCATGTGCGCCACTTTCAGCCAGGGCGTGATGCCGCCGATGCGGCCGACGTCTACCTGCACGATGGAGCAACCGCCTTTCTGCATATATTCGCGGAAGTGGCGGATCGAATAGAGCGATTCGCCGACCGCCACGGGCGTCGCCGTCGAGCGGGAAAGCCGCACATGGCCGTCGATGTCGTCGGCAGGCAGCGGCTCCTCGATCCAGGCGAGGTCGAGGTCGCGCAACCGCTCGGCGCGGCGGATCGCCTCGTCGACAGAAAAGCCCTGGTTGCAGTCGGTCATGATCTCGTAGTCGTCGCCGACCACCTTGCGCACGGCGGACAGCCGGGCGAAATCCTCGGCCCCGTGCGGCCTGCCGATCTTGACCTTGGAACCGGTAAAGCCCTTGGCCTTGGCGGCAAGAGCATCCTCGACCAGCGCTTCGGTTTCGATGTGCAGCCAACCGCCCTCGGTGGTGTAAAGCGGGCAGCGGTCCTTGGCGCCGCCGGCGAGTTTCCACAACGGCAGGCCCTGTTTCTTCGCCCTGAGATCCCACAGAGCGGTATCGATGGCTGCGAGCGCTATTGCCGTGATGGCGCCGATGGTGGTGGCGTGCGTGGCGAATTCCAGCTCGTGCCAGATCGCCTCGATCCTATCGGCGTCGCGGCCGATCAGGCGCGGCGCCAGATGGTCGGCCAGAAGCCGCATCACCGACGAACCGCCGGTGCCGATGGTGTAGCTGTAACCCATGCCGACCGCGCCATCGGAGTCGGTGATCGTGACGATCGGCGTCTCCTGCGAAACGAAGCTCTGGATGGCGTCGGTGCGCTTCACCTTCGGTTTCAAGTCGACCATGCCGAGTTCGACTTTTTCGATCCGCGCCATGGTCAGGTCCTCAGCGACTTGCCGGTTTCGGCAGAGAACAAATGCGCCTGGGAAAGGTCGAAGCTCATGGCGACGCGGTCGCCGGCCTTCAGCGGTTTCGGGTTCAGCATACGCGACACCCAGTCGCGACCGTCGAATTCGGAAAACACCAGCGTCTCGTTGCCGAGCGGCTCGGTGACCGTCACCGGCAATTCCAGCTCATGCACGTCGGCTGCATCGCCTGACTGGAGGCCGTGGCCGACCGGATAGAGGTCGTCGGGTCGCAGGCCGAACACCACCTTGTCGCCGGCGCCGACGGCGGCCTTGAAGCGGCCGGGCAGCGGCAGGCTGCCGCCGCCGGAAAAAACCAGCTTGCCGTCCGCCACCGTTGCCTCGTGCAGGTTCATCGGCGGCGATCCGATGAAGCCGGCGACGAAGCGCGTCGCCGGCCGCTTGAACACCTCGTCGGGCGTGCCGACCTGCTCGATATAGCCTTCGCGCATGATGACGATGCGGTCGGCCAGCGTCATCGCCTCGACCTGATCGTGGGTGACGTAGATGACGGTGGACTTCACCTTGGCGTGCAGCTTCTTGATCTCGGTGCGCATCTGCGTGCGCAACTTGGCGTCGAGATTGCTGAGCGGTTCGTCGAACAGGAAGACGTCCGGATCGCGCACAATGGCGCGCCCCATGGCGACGCGCTGGCGCTGGCCGCCGGACAATTGCGACGGACGGCGCTCCAGCAGCGCATCAAGGCCGAGGATTGCGGAAGCCTCGGCGACCCGCCGATCCGTCTCCTCCTTGGCGATGCCGGCGATCTTCAGCGAAAAACCGAGGTTCTCCCGCACCGTCATGTGCGGATAAAGCGCGTAGGACTGGAACACCATGGAGATGTTGCGCGAGCGCGGCGGCAGGTCGTTGACGACGCGCTCGCCGATCTCGATCGTGCCGCCGGAAATCTCCTCTAGCCCGGCGATCATGCGCAGCGTCGTCGACTTGCCGCAGCCGGACGGGCCTACCAGCGCGATGAATTCGCGGTCGCCGACATCGAGGTCGATGCCGTGGACGATCTCCATCGTGCCGTAGCGCTTGGTCAGTTTCTTCAGGGATACGGTCGCCATGAAATCAGCCTTTCACCGCGCCGGAGGTCAGGCCGCCGACGAGGTGCTTCTGGACGATGAAGGTGAGGAGCAGCGCGGGAACGATCATGACCACTGCCAGTGCGCACATGCCGCGCCAGTCGATGGTGAACTCGGCGGTGTAGTCGAGCAGCCCAACGGGCAGCGTCTTGGAGTTGATCGAGCGCGTGAGCTGCGAAGCGAGCGCGAATTCGTTCCACGAGGTGAGGAAGGCGAAGATGCCCGAAGAGGCGATACCCGGCCCGGCGAGCGGGAACTCGACCTGCCAGAAGGCCTGCCAGCGCGTGCAGCCATCGATCTGTGCCGCTTCGGCCAGATCCTTCGGCACCTGCCGGAAGAAGCCGTCGATCAGCCAGATGGTGAACGGCACGTTGAGCGCGACATAGGCAAGGATCAGGCCGAAATGGGTGTCGATGATGTCGAGCTCGGCATAGACGAAGAACAGCGGCAGCGACAGCGCGATGCCGGGCACCGTGCGCGTCAGCATCAGGCCGAGGAACATCGCCGACTTGCCGCGAAAGCGGTAGCGGGCGAAGGCGTAGCCGCCGGCCATGCCAATGGCGATGGCGATCACCGTCGAGGTCACCGAGATAATCAGCGAGTTGCGGAAATAGTCGAGGACGGGAATGCCGCCCTTGCCGACGCCGGAGAACATCGCGACATAGGCATCGAACGAGACCTGCTGGGGAATCCACACCGGCGGCTTGGCCATGATCTCGACAGTCGGCCTCAGCGAGGAAAGCACGATCCACAGGCCGGGCAGGCAGATCACCAGCATGGCGAGGAACAGGCCGACGCGGTGGGCGACCGTGGCGATGCGGCGTTTCAGGCGGGCGGATGCGTTGGCGTCCATCGTCACCACTCCGCGCCGATCTGGGTGCGCGCCGCAGCGAGCTTCCTGAAGAAATAGACGGTGAAGACGATCGACAAAAGGATCGAGAAATAAGCCATGGCGTTGGCCTGCCCCATGCGCGCGTCGCTATAGGCGGTGCGCGCGATCAGCGTCCACAGAAGTTCGGTGCGGCCGGCAGGCCCGCCGTCGGTCATGATCTTGACGATGTCGTAGGCACGCGCCACGTCGAGCGAGCGGATCGTCATGGCGATGTAGGCGAACGGCATGACGAACGGCAGGGTGACATAGCGGAACGTCTGCCAGGGCGTGCAGCCGTCGACGCGCGCCGCCTCCACAGGTTCCTTGGGCATGGCAAGCAGGCCGGCGAGAATGAGGATGGCGAAGATGGACGTGGAGGACCAGATTTCGGCGATCGAGATGGCGGCGAAGGCGAGCTTGCCGTCGATCAGCCAGGGGATGGCCCGTTCGGTCAGACCGAGCGATTGCAGGGCGTTGTTCACCAGGCCGATATTGTCGTTGAACATGAACTTGAACTGGAAGCCGACGAGGATCGGCGAGAACATCATCGGGAACATCATGATGGTGCGCAGCACGCGCTGGCCGCGCGTCGCCTTCTCGACCAGCAGGGCCAACCCCAAGCCGAGCAGCATTTCGAGGTTGAGTGCCACCGTCAGCAACAGCACGGTGCGGCCGAAAGCGACCCAGAAATTCCAGTCGGTGAGGATGCGCTGATAGTTGCGCAGGCCGATGAAGGTGAAGAAGGTCTCCGGCCGCGTCAGCCGGAACGGCGTGAAGCTGGAATAGAACGACAGGACGAGCGGCACCACGACCACCGCCGCCAGCACGATTACGGCCGGCAGCAGCAGGAGTGTGGGTGCGGATAGCCGCCTGGCTTTCATGCGAAGACAATCCCTGGAGCGCCGCGCGAACGGAGCATGGGGCGATGCCCCTGCTCGATGCGGACTATCGGCGATGGGGCGAAAAAAGGAAGCGGCGCCGGGCAATCGCGACGGCGCCGCAGGAAGCACAAATCAGAGCTTGCCGGCATCCTCGAGGATCTGCGTCGCCTTGGCGGCTGCGTCGTCCAGCGCCTGCTTGGACGTCTTGTCGCCAAGGATGGCAGCCTGGAGCTCAGGATATACGGCGTTGGAAATCTCGATCCACTCGGCCGTCTGCGGCACCGGGAAGGCGTTCTTGGCGGCTTCCTGGAAGGCCTGCAGCACTTCGGTCTTGTACGGATCGGACTTCGCCTGCTCGATATCCCATTCCCACACGGCGGTGCGGGTCGGCAGCGGGCCGGCGGCGGCTTCCAGCTTCTGGCTGTCCTCGTTGGTCAGCCACCAGACGAGCGAGGCGGCAGCCTCCTTGTTGGCGCAGTTCTCGGTCACCGAGAAACCGTGCGCGCCCGACCAGCCGGAGCGCTTGCCCGACGAGCCCTTGGGCTGCACCTTGACGCCGACATTGCCGGCCACCTTGGACGACTTCGGGTCGTTGAAGAAGCCGGCCCAGCCCGGCCAGTCGAGGTTGAGCGCGACGGTGCCGGACGCGAAGCCCTGGCCGAGATCGTCCCACAGGTAGTTGGTGGTGCCGGCCGGCACGGCCTTGGCCTTGTAGAGGTTGACGAACCAGTCGAGCGCCTGCACGCCGGCCTCGGAATTGAAGGCGGGCTTGCCGTCCTTGTCGAGATACTCGCCACCGTCGGCCACCAGCATCTCGTAGAAGCGGCCGTTGATGGCCTCTTCCTTGCCGGCGAACTGGGTGCCGTAGAAATCAGGCGGATTGGCAAAGAACTCGGCCTGCTGAGCCATCTCGTCGAACGTGTCCGGCGGAGCCAGTTCCTCGCCGTACTTTTCCTTGTAGGCCTTCTTCTTGGCTTCGTCCTGATAGAGGCTCTTCTGGTAGTAGAGCGCCGAAACGTCGAACTGCGCACGCGGCAGCATCACCAGCTTGCCGTCCAGGGTCGCGGCGGCGATGTTGGCCGGAACGAAGGCGGCGATCTCCTCCTTCGGCAAGAGCGTGTTCAGGTCGACATAGATGCCCGGATATTGCGGGGCGAAGGAGGTGTGGTTGGAGCCGACGCACCAGGTGATCGAGTTGGAGGCGATGTCCGACTTGATCTCCTTGTCGAGGTCGAAATGGTTCTTCTTCGACAGGACGTTGACCTTGGCGCCGGTCGCCTTCTCCCATTCTCCGATGCGCTCGTAGAGCTTCTCGTATTGCTGGCCGCCGATCAGCTTGGCATCGATGGTGACGCCGGGAAACTTGCCAGGCAGATCGGCCGCCTGCGCCATGCCCACGCCCGACACCAGCAGCAATGCACCGGCGGCGACGCCGGAAAGCAGTCTGTTCATGAATATCCTCCCTGGGGCATCCGTCGGCTGCCCGTGACTTGAAGCCGTTCACTTGCTTCATTCATATGCAAACAAAATATTTACAGCTGGTCAAGCCAAATATCTTCCAACACCGACCCCTTGCGTATATGAAGATGGAAATTCACCAGAGAGGCCATGGTGCAGGACGACGAGGACGACCGCTACCGCGCACCGGCGCTCGACAAGGGCCTGGACATCCTCGAGCTCCTGGCCAGCGTCGACGGCGGGCTGACGCAGGCCGAGATCGCCAAGCGGCTGGACCGCAGCCCGAACGAGTTCTACCGGATGCTCGACCGGCTGGTGAGGCGCGGCTACGTCACGCGTCCCGACGGCGACCGCTATTCGCTGACACTGAAGCTGTTCGGGCTGGCGCAGCTGCACGCACCGGTGCGCCGGCTCGTCTCCTACGCCACCTCAATCATGCGCGAACTGGCCGAGACCTCGTGGCAGGCCAACCAGCTCGTCGTCTTCGACCGCGGCAATGCCGTGGTCATCGCGCAGCAGGAGGCGCCGCACTACTGGGGCATCTCGATCCGCGTCGGCTCGCACATCAGCCTGTTCGACACCGGTTCGGGCCATGTGCTGCTGGCGTTCCGCTCGCCTGAGGAGCGCGAAATGATGATCGCCGAACACCTGCGCAGCAACGAGGAGATGAAGCAGTCGCCGGACTTCTTCGCCCGGCTCGACCAGGTGCGCCAGCGCGGCTACGAGATGATGGCCTCGCTGCAGACTGCGGGCGTCTACAACCTGTCGGCGCCGGTCCTCGGTTCGGACGGGCGCGGCATCGCGGCGCTCACCATTCCCTACATCACGCTGGTGAACGCTCCCGCCGCCCCGGACATCACCAGGACCATCGCCCTGCTTCAGGAGGCCACCGCCCGGCTGTCGAAGCTGGCGGGCTCCGATGTCGGGACAACGGCGTAACCTGCTCAGGCCTGGCGCGTAGGAAAACTGCCGCGAAAGAGCTGGTTCAGATCTGCAACTACAGCCGCGGCCGGCTTTTTCACTGAAAGGCCTTTGTTGATGGCGTCGGACGCCGCTTGCTGGAAGGCCATATAGCCGTCGTGGCGCGGGCGCACCCAGGCGCCTTCGAGCGTCGCGCGCGTGGCGCGATAGAAATCGCCGGTGGCGGCGTTGACCGCATCGTCCTGCCAGGCGTCGGCATGGCCGGGCTGGCCGCCGGCAGCGGCATAGGGACCGCGCTGCACGACACCACCGGCAATCCAGTAGGCGAAGTCGATGGCCGCATCCCTCGCCGTGGAAAAGGCCGATACGGCGATGCCGGTGCCGCCGAGCGCGGAGCCGACCGGGCCGTTGCCGCCTGCCGCCGGAATATCGCCGAAAACCAACCGGTTGGGCCGGAAGTCGGCCATCGCGTAAGAAACATAGCCGTAGATCAGCGGCGCGCAGGCGATCTGCGAACCGGCCTCGGCCATCTTTTCCGACACCGCGATCGGGTCCATGGCGAGACAGTGCGGGTCGACCAGCGCCGCCATTTCGGCGAGCATGGCAAAGGCCGTTTCGCCGGTTTCGCGGTCGATCAGGTCGCCCGGCCCTTCGACGGCGCAAGGTTGGCCGAGATTGGCGGCAAGCGTATAGAACGCCATCAGCGAATGCGGCGGCCTGAGCGGCAGCAGCACCCGTCCCTGCCGGGCAAGAGCCAGCGCGTTCGCCCATGTCGCCGGCGGCGCGTCGATCAGGTCCGGCCGCCAGGCCTGCACCTGCGCAGCCGCATCGATGGGAAAGGCCCATTGCCGACCCTGCCACCGGTAGCTCGGATAGGAGCGGCCGACGCTTCCCGCGGCCAGCGCTTCACGCTCCGCCTCGCGGCCCGCCACGTCTAGCGGCGCGAGGCAATTTTCGGCGGTGATCTGGCCGACATGCGGATGATCGATGACGATGAGGTCGTAGGCGCGCGCCAGTTCCTCCACCGGGAAGGATTCGAAGTCCTGCAGCGAGCGTTTTTCCCATGTAGTGGAAACGCCTGTCTTCGCCTCCCAGAGCGCGGAACAGGCGACCATCGGATCGTAGCCTCGCGGATGGCTCCAGGTCATGCCTTTCAGCCGCACACCGCTCACAGACCGAACTCCGCGCGGATTTTCTCGCTGTGCTCGCCGATGCGCGGCGCCGCCCGCTCGACCTTTGCCCGTACGCCGTCGACCCTGAGCGGCGAGCGCGTGGTGTGGATCGCGACGTCGTCCTCGCGCGTCACCGTCTGCAACAGGTCGAGCGCCTTGAAGCCGTCGCTGTCCAGCATCTCGCGCCAGTTCAGAACCCTGGCGCACCAGACGTCGGCGGGCTCCAGGATCGCCAGCCATTCGTCGACGGTTTTCTCGGCGATACGCCGGGCGATGATGGCCTTGATCTCGTCGCGCGCGGTGAACCAGGTCGCGGGTTCGTCGCGATAGGGCGCAAGCGCCTCGATCTGCAAGAGGTCGGCGAGCTTCGAAATGGGCATCATTGCGAGCGCCAGGAAGCCGTTGCTCGCCGGATAGACGCCGTAGGGCGCCGCCAGATAGGCATGGGCGCTACGGAAGGAGGAGCGGCGCGGCAGGCGCTGCCCGTCGTTCAGGTGGGTGGTCAGCACCTCGAACTGGAAATCGATCAGCGCCTCGAACAGGCTCGTCTCGACATGACCGCCCTTGCCGGTGATGCCGCGCCGCACCAGGGCAGCGAGAATGCCCTGCGCGCAGGCGGCGCCCGCCAGCATGTCGGCCACCGCCAGGCCGAACGGCACCGGCCCCTGTTCCTCGTCGCCGTTCAGCCACATGATGCCGGAACGCGCTTGGGCGAGCAGGTCTTGGCCCGGCCGCTTCACCCATGGCCCCTCCTCGCCGTAGCCGCTGATCGAGGCATAGACCAGTCGCGGATTGAGCGCCTTGACGTGCTCGTAGTCGAGGCCGAGGCGCTCGATGACACCAGGGCGAAAATTCTGGATGAGCACGTCGGCATGCGCGAGCAGCCCGCGCAAGGCCGCCAGATCGTCCTCGTTTTTCAGGTCGACGGCAAAGCTTTCCTTGGCCCGGTTGATGGCGTGGAAGATGGTGGAATCGCCGCCGATCTCGGTATCGCTGAGATAGAGCCGGCGCGACAGGTCGCCGCCGTCCGGCCGCTCGACCTTGATGACGCGGGCGCCGAGGTCGAGAAGCCTGAGCGAACAGTACGGCCCCGACAGGAACTGGCTCATGTCGACGACGACGAGCCCGGCCAGGGGCAGATCGGCGGGCGGCAGGTCGGCGGCGGCCATCGTCACTTCTCCGTCTTGCCGGCGAAATCGGCCGGATTCCTGTACTTCACCGTCTGCAGATGCTCGCAATAGAGCACCAGTTCGCCCTCGCCCTTGAACACCTCGTAGCTGGCGCGGATCAGGCCCATGTCCTTGTAGCGGGGGGTTTTGTCCAGGTTGGTGCGGATCGAATAGATGGTGTCGCCGATGAAGACCGGCTTGATGAAGCGCAATTTGTCGTAGCCGTAGGAGAAGGCGTTGACGCAGTTCGTCGCAACGAGGCCGAGCCCAGCCGAAAAGACGAAAGCGCCGGCAACCAGTCGCTTGCCGAAAATGCCCTCGCGCTCGGCGAACATCTGATCCTGCACGTAAGGGTGGATGTCGAGCACCAATGCATTGAAAAGATGGCTGTCGCCTTCGGCCATGGTGCGGCGCAAAGAACGGATCTTCTGGCCGACCGGCCAGTCCTCGTAAAACCAGTTCTCGGCATTCCACACCGGCAGGCCGGCATGATCGGCCGGCATATCGGCGGGGTGAGTGGAGGCAATGCCAACGGTCGGCGCGAAGCTGGTCATGACTTGTCCATCCGCTGCGGGGAAAGCATGCATCGCACGGACGTGACGCCGCGCGACCGCATGATCGATCCTCCCAATCTTCTCATGTGAAGATCATATTCACATATGAGTTTGAAAGGCAAGCGAACAAACCGGCAGCGCAAGGCGGCGTGCCTTCGCGGCCGAACGCATGGCTTAGGACACGTCGATCCGACCGGCGAGCGGTCGCGCGGTCTATTTCGAGAGGGGCGAATAGGCCGAGAGGATGAGGCGTTCGGCCTGGCCGAGATAAGTCTCGAGCGCCTGTGCGGCTTCCGCCGGCCGGCCGTCCTCGAGCAGGCCCAGAATGGCCCGGTTACGGTCGACGAAGGGCGCGTGCAGGTGCTCGGCATTCGGCAGCAGGCCGAAGACGAGCCTCAATTCCAGAAGAACCTGCCCGAAGAAGGCCGAAAGACGCGGGCTGTCGGCCAGTTCGACGATAGCCGCGTGGTAGGCGATGTCGGCGCTGCCGACGCCGAGCCAGTCGCCGATGCCGCGGCAGCGCTCGGCTTCCTGCAAGGCGGCGCGCATGTGCACCGCGCCCGGGTGTCCGGCATAACCTTGGGCAAGCGCCGCGCACTGCACCAGCCGCCGAACGCGATAGACATCCACGATGGTCTGCGTGCTCGGGATCGAGACGAACACGCCCCGATTCACCTCATGGTTCAGGATGCCCTCCTTGGCGAGCACCCGGAACGCCTCCCGCAAGGTGTTGCGCGAGACGTCCAGTTCCTCGCTCAAGGCCGCTTCGGAAAGATGCGCACCCGGCTTGAGCGTGCCGGCGACGATGCGCTCGCGAAGACGTGCCGCGATGCGGTGGGATTGGGCGACGCCGGTTGCCTGCCGCTCAACGAGAGAGGGAAGCAAACCGGCCGCATCGGCGTCAGGGCGAGCAGTCACTGTGCGCTCCATCATGGCGCCGATCTCCGAGGGACCGGCCGGACCGAGACTTACGATCTGGCCGATCCCGCTTCAACCCGGCCCGGGAACACGGCACACCAAATCGGGGGTCGGCGCCTTCAATATTGTATACCACTATGACAAGATTGTTGAACAATATAGACAAGCCGAACAATTTAGGCTAAGGAACGGCAAGAGAGATGGAGACCTTGGGAGGGGTCCGTTCGGTGGCGCTCATCAGCATTGACGCTTTTTGTCCTGGTTGCCGCCGCTCGCCCTGGATGCCCCAAGGCTGCCTTTGCCGCGATGGAGCCCCGTCATGCCGGTGATCGACATCAACAGCGACCTGGGTGAAAGCTTCGGCGCCTGGACGATGGGCGACGACGCGGCGATGCTGGACATCGTCAGCAGCGCCAACGTGGCCTGCGGCTTCCATGCCGGCGATCCGGCCGGCATCCTGCGCACGCTCAAGGCGGCCGGCCGGCGCGGCGTCGCCATCGGTGCGCATGTCGGCTACCGCGACCTAGCCGGCTTCGGGCGCCGCAACATGGACCCGTCGAGCGAGGAACTGGTTGGCGACGTCATCTATCAGATCGGCGCGCTGAAGGGTCTGGCGGCGGCGGCCGGCACGACCGTCACCTACGTCAAGCCGCACGGGGCGCTCTACAACACCATTGCCCGCGACGAACGGCAGGCCAGCGACGTCATCACCGCCATCCGTAGCGTCGATTCCGGCCTTGTCCTGATGGCACTGGCGGGATCGCCGCTGATCGCGCAGGCCCGCGCCGCTGGCCTGACCGTCGTGGCGGAAGCCTTCGCCGACCGGGCCTATACCGCCGACGGCCAGCTCGTTTCCCGGCGCGAGAAGGGTGCGGTGCTGCACGACCCGCAACAGATCGCGCGGCGGATCGTGCGCATGGTGAAGGACGGCGTGATCCGCTCGATCGACGGCGGCGACGTCGCCATCGACGCCCAATCTGTCTGCGTCCACGGCGACAGCCCGGACGCGGTGGCAATCGCCCGGCACCTGCGGGCCGGGCTGGAAGAAGCCGGCCTGTCCGTGCAGCCGTTTTCCGGCAAGGCCGGAGCGCGATGATCGCGTTGGCGAAAACACCGCTTCCTGGAGCCGCTGGCTCGCCGATCGCCGGCGGGCACCCGGCACTGAGCTTTCTCCCCATCCGCGCCGGCCGTATCCTCGTCGAACTCCCCGACCTGGAAACGACACTCGCCCTGCTCGCTTCGCTGGAGCGGCTGCCGGTTGCCGGAATTTCGGAACTCATTCCGGCGGCGCGCACCCTGCTCGTTGCATTCGACCCCGGCCAGCTCATGCCGGCACGTCTGGTCGAGGAGCTTTCGAACCGCGATATTTCGGCTTCCCCGACAGCGGCCGGTCCGCTGGTCGAAATTCCGGTGCGCTACGACGGTGAAGATATTGCCGAGGTCGCTGCACTGCTGGGCATAAGCGAGGCGGAAGTCGTGCGTCTCCACACCGGCACCGAGTACACGGTCGCCTTCACCGGCTTCGCGCCCGGCTTCGCCTACCTCGCCGGCGGCGATCCGCTGCTCGACGTTCCGCGCCGCAAGACACCGCGAACGCAGGTGCCGGCGGGAGCCGTGGGACTGGCGGGAACATTCAGCGGCGTCTACCCGAAGACCAGTCCCGGCGGCTGGCAGCTGATCGGCTCGACGCCGCTCGCCATGTTCGATCTGGAGCGCGATCCGGCGGCGATCCTGCAACCGGGATATCGTGTCCGCTTCGTCGACATGGCGGGTTCGCACCGCTCTACGGCAATCGCCCCGCACCGGCGCACGGCACCGAGGCAAGCGGCGCGCAAGGATGTCGTTGCCGCGCAGATGCACGTCCTCGACGCTCCCTTTCCGGTTCTGTTCCAGGACCTCGGGCGCCCCGGTCAGGCCAGCCAGGGTGTCAGCATTTCCGGCGCGGCCGACAAGGCGAGCCTCAAGGCGGCCAATCGGCTGGTCGGCAACCCGCCGGGCACGGCGGCGCTCGAAATCACGTTCGGCCGGTTTCGTTTCAGGATGAAGGGTGCCGGCGTCATGGCGCTCACCGGCGCGCCGGCCTCCATCACCATCGAGGCGGCGAATGGGGCGACCATCGCCGCGGCCAACAATGCAGCCGTGGCACTGGAAGACGGCGACACGGTTTCGATCGGCGAGGCGAAACGTGGCTTCCGCTCCTATCTGGCCCTGCGCGGCGGCTTCGCCGTCGAGTCGGTGCTGGGCAGCGCCTCCAGCGACACACTGGCGCAGATCGGGCCCCGCGCGCTCTCGACAGGTGATCGTGTCGGCGTCCTGGCAGCGCCCGTCGGTGCGCTCGTCTCGACAGCCCAGGCGATCCATCCCGCCCCTCCGAAGGCCGGCGAGGTGGTGACGCTCGACGTCACGCTGGGGCCTCGCACCGACTGGTTCACGCAGCAGGCCGTCGCAAGCTTTCTTGTACAGGACTGGGAGGTCACACCACAATCGAGCCGCGTCGGCATCCGCCTGAAAGGCACGGCGCTCCAGCGCAGCGACACGCGCGAACTTCCGAGCGAGGCCACGGTGCAAGGCGCCGTGCAGGTGCCGGCGAGCGGCCACCCCGTGCTTTTCCTCGCTGACCATCCGCTGACCGGCGGCTACCCGGTCATCGCCAACGTTGCCGCCCACCACCTCGATCTTGCCGGCCAGATTCCCATCGGCGCCAAAGTGCGTTTCAACGCGCTCGGCCCGTTTGCCGAGATCGGAGCGGCGTCGTGAGGAAGGTTCTGATCGCCAATCGCGGCGAAATCGCCGTGCGCATTGTCCGGGCCTGCAGGGATGCCGGCCTGGCGTCGGTAGCAGTCTATGCCGACGCCGATGCCGATGCGCCCTTCGTGCGCATGGCCGACGAGGCCTATGCGCTGAACGGGCAGAAGGCTGGCGATACCTATCTCGACATCGGCAAATTGATCGCTATCGCGAAGCGCTCCGGCGCGGATGCAGTCCACCCCGGCTACGGCTTCCTGTCGGAGCGGGCCGAGTTCGCGCAAGCCGTCATCGATGCCGACCTGACCTGGATCGGACCGGATCCGAAGGTCATCGAGACGCTAGGCGACAAGCTTCAAGCGCGCGAGATCGCCCGCGCCGTCGGTGCGCCGCTGGTCGCAGGCAGCGACGGGCCGGTTGCCACCGCCGCCGAAGCGCTAGCTTTTGCGCGCGAGTTCGGCCTGCCCATCGCCATCAAGGCCGCCCATGGCGGCGGCGGACGCGGCCTGAAGATCGCGCGAGAGATGGACGAGGTGGAGGAACTATTCGATTCCGCCACGCGCGAAGCCACCGCCGCCTTCGGGCGCGGCGAATGCTTCATCGAGCAGTTCCTCGATCGACCGCGCCACATCGAGGCGCAGGTGCTGGCCGACAGACGCGGCAATGTCGTCGTCGTCGGCATGCGCGACTGCTCCATGCAACGCCGCAACCAGAAGCTCATCGAGGAGGCGCCGGCGCCGTTCCTGACCAACGAACAGCGCGAACGCGTCGAGCAGGCAGCGCGCGCCATCTGTAAGGCGGCCGGTTATACCGGTGCCGGTACGGTCGAATTCCTGCTTTCCGCCGACGGCGTGATTTCCTTCCTCGAGGTCAACACCCGCCTCCAGGTAGAACATCCTGTGACCGAGGAAACGACCGGCGTCGACCTCGTGCGCGAGCAGTTCCGCATCGCCGAGGGCCTGCCGCTCTCCTTCACCGAGACGCCGAGGCCGCGCGGCCATGCACTGGAGTTCCGCATCAACGTCGAGGACCCCGGCCGCGGGTTCCTGCCGATGGCCGGCGCGATTTCCCTGTTCGCGCCGCCATCGGGTCCGGGTGTTCGGATAGACAGCGGCGTCGAAACGGGCTCGACGGTGCCGCCGCTGTTCGATTCCCTCATCGCCAAGCTGGTCGTCTGGGGGTCGACACGCGAGGAGGCCGTCGCCCGGGCGCGGCGGGCGCTCGGCGAGTTCCGCATAGAAGGCGTGCCGACCGTCCTGCCCTTCCACCGCGCCGCGCTCGACCATCCGGATTTCTCGAAAAAATTCGCCATCCATACCCGCTGGATCGAGACGGATTTTGCCGGCGCGTTGGACGCCGGCAAGCGCCCCGCGCAGGTGGTCGAGGCCGGCATGCTGCGTGGCAAGATCGAGATCGACGGCAGGCTCGTCGAGGTCGGCATTCCCGAAGCGCTGCTCGGCCTGCTCGGTCGGCCCACGGCCACGCCTGTCGAGGCCGCAGTCTCGGTTGGCGATGGCGAAAATGCCGTACGCGCGCCAGTTCCGGGCGTGCTCGCCTTGTGGCGCGTGGCGGATGGAGACCGTGTCGAGGCAGGCGACGTGGTGGCCGTTATGGACGCCATGAAGATGGAAACGACCGTGGCGGCGCCGCACGGCGGCAGAATAACGCTTTTGGCGAAGGCGGGAACGATGCAGACTGCCGGCGCCGTCATCGCGCGGGTCACGCCGATCGATGCCGGTACGACCGAAGCGGCGGAGGTTGAGGAATGAGCGATCCGATCCTGTCGATCGAAGGCCTCAGCGTCGAGTTCGGCGCCAGTCGCGTCGTCGACAGCCTGTCCTATTCGGTCGAAGCCGGCCGGACGCTTGCCGTCGTCGGCGAGTCCGGCTCCGGCAAGTCGGTGACCGCACTGTCGATCATGCGGCTGGCCGACATGGCCGGCGCGCGCTTCGCCGGCGGTAAAATCCTGTTCCAGAGCAGCAAGGGACCGATCGACCTTCTGGCGCTTAGCCAGGACCAGATGCGCTCGATCCGCGGCAAGGAGATCGCCATGATCTTCCAGGAGCCGATGACTTCGCTCAACCCCGTCTTTTCCATCGGCGACCAGATCAGCGAGGCGCTGATCCTGCATGAGCGCCTGACCGGCGCGCAGGCGCTCGACGCGGCAGCCGAGCTGCTGGCCAAAGTGCGCCTGCCCGATCCGAAGGGCCAGCTGAAGCGTTATCCGCACCAGCTTTCGGGCGGCATGCGCCAGCGCGTGATGATCGCCATGGCACTGGCCTGCAAGCCGAAGCTGCTGATCGCCGACGAGCCGACCACGGCGCTCGATGTGACGATCCAGGCGCAGATCCTCGCCATTCTTCGCGACCTGCAGAAGGAATTCGGCATGGGCGTCATCTTCATCACCCACGACATGGGCGTGGTGGCGGAGATGGCCGACGACGTGGTGGTGATGCGAAATGGCCGCAAGGTGGAGGAAGGCGACGTCAGGACCATCTTCGCCAAGCCCTCGCAGCCCTACACCAAAGCGCTGCTCGCCGCCGTGCCGAAGCTCGGCGCCATGCAGGGCAAGGACCTGCCTCTGCGTACGCCGCTCACAGCCGCGACCGACGACGGCGTGACGACCGCGGCCGAAGAGGAGCGCATCCAAGATACTGCCCGCTACGACGCGGCGCCGCTTCTGGAGGTGCGCGACCTCGTCGTCCGCTTCGACGTCAAGCGCGGCCTGTTCGGTGGCGTCAGCCATCGCGTCCACGCCGTCGAGAAGGTCGGCTTCACCATCTATCCGGGCGAGACGCTGGCGCTCGTCGGCGAATCCGGATCGGGCAAGTCGACCATCGGACGCACCATCCAGCAGTTGCAGGCGGCGACCTCGGGCACCATCTCGTTCCGGGGCCGTCAGCTGACGGACCTGAACAAGGCGGAACGCCACGCGCTGCGGCAGAAGATCCAGTACATTTTCCAGGATCCGTTCGAATCGCTCGACCCGCGCAAGACCGCCGGCTTCTCGATCGCCGAGCCGATCCTGACGCACAGGCTGATGTCTCCCACCGATGCCAGGCGCAAGGTGCATGAGTTGCTGGAGCGCGTCGGCCTGACGGCCGCACATGCCGGCCGCTACCCGCATGAGTTTTCCGGCGGCCAGCGCCAGCGCGTCTGCATCGCCAGGGCGCTCGCCTGCGATCCGGAACTCATCGTCGCCGACGAATCGCTGTCGGCGCTAGACGTCTCGATCCAGGCGCAGATCATCAACCTGATGATGGACCTCCAGGCCGAGCGCGGCCTGGCCTATCTCTTCATCAGCCACGACATGGCGGTGGTGGAAAAAATCAGCCACCGCGTCGCCGTGCTTTATCTCGGCCAGATCGTCGAGCTCGGCCGGCGCCGGCAGGTGTTCGAAACGCCCGCGCACAGTTACACCAAAAGGCTCTTGTCGGCGGTTCCCGTCGCCGACCCCACGGTCCGCCGCGACACCCCGGTTCCCATCGGCGAGATCCCGAGCCCGCTTCGCCCGGTCGGCGACGAACCGGCCATCGTCACCATGAGCGAGATCGAAACCGGCCATTTCGTCGCCGGCTAGAAACCAGGTCAATCACAGGAGGAACGAACGCATGGCACTCAAACTAACCCGATCGCTGCTCGGTGCGCTGGCAATGTCCACCGCCCTCATTGCCGCTTCGCCGTCCTTCGCCGCCGGCAAGCTGACGGTTTCGCTGTCTCAGGACCCCGGCAGCTGGGACCCGGTCGACACCTTCCTGGTGGCCTGGGCGACCGTTGCGACCAACATCTTCGACGGCCTGACCTATCGCGGGCCGGACCTGAAGCTGGTGCCGGGCCTGGCCGAATCGTGGCAGGTATCGGACGACGGCAAGAAGATCACCTTCAAGCTGCGGCAGAACGTCAAGTTCCACGACGGCGAGCCCTTCAACGCCGACGCCGTGAAATTCACCTTCGACCGCCTGCTCGGTGACGAAGGATCTAAAGGACCGCAGAAGTCGAATTACGCGGCGATCGAAAAGGTCGAGGTGGTCGACCCGTCGACCGTCGATTTCATCCTGAAGAGTCCCGATCCGGTGCTTTTGACCAAGCTCGCCGGCTATGGCGCCATGATCGTGCCGCCGAACTACATCAAGGAAAAGGGCGAGGACTACTTCAACACCCATCCGGTCGGCACCGGCGCCTTCAAGTTCATCTCCTATGAGCCGAAGATCGGCGTGAAGCTCGAGGCGAACCCGGACTATTGGGGTGGCGCGCCGAAGATTTCCGAACTCGACTACAAATTCATCACCGAGCCGGCCACCGCCGTCGCAGAATTGCAGGCCGGCCGCGTCGACATCGTCGTGCCGCCGATCATTCCGATCTCGATGGTGCCGACCATCAAGGGCGATTCCCGCCTCGAACTGATGAGTGTTCCGGGGCCGACGGTTGACGCGCTGCGCTTCAACACGCGCGACGGCATCACCGCCGACGTGCGCGTGCGCAAGGCGATCATCATGGCCGTCGACCGTAAGACCATCGTCGATGCGATCCTGGCCGGCCAGGCTTCGGAGATCGTGAGCTTCCAGAGCTCGCTCTCGCTCGGTTACGATCCCGACCTCAAGGGCCTGCCGTTCGATCCGGAAGGGGCGAAGAAGCTTCTGGCCGAGGCTGGCGTCAAGCCGGGCGCGCCGCTGCAGATCGACATCCGCGGCAACGACGCGACGATGAACGAGGTGGCGCAGGCGGTGAGCAGCTACCTGCAGGCCGTCGGCCTGACCCCCACCATCAAGCCCTATGAGCTGAACGTGCTGCTCAACGACATCATCCCGCAGGGCAAGACCGGCGCGCTGTTCCAGCAGAAGTGGGGCGGCTGGACCTTCGACTACGACAACACCGCCTATTCGATGTATCACAGCGGCGAGAAGTGGAACCCCTACGAGAAGGACGCAGAGCTCGACAAGCTCTTGGAATCGCAGCGGCCGATGACCGATGCGGCCCAGCGCGAGAAGGTGCTGCGCCAGATCGCCGCCTATGTGAACGACAAGGCACTCGAACTGCCGCTCTACAATTCCAACGCCATCTACGGCGTCAACAAGCGGGTCAAGAATTTCACGCCCGCCCCCGACAACCGCATCAAGCTCAACGAAGTGACCGTCGACTAGGCGTGACCACTGCGACGCCGCGCGCCTCGCGCGGCGTCCTTCCTAAATCGGAGCGGCCCCGTGATCGGCTTTCTGACCAAACGCATCCTGCAGGCGATCTTCACCGTTCTCGTGGTGACGCTGGTCGTCGCCTTCGCCATACGGCTCACCGGCGATCCGGCACTGATCAGCGCGCAGGGTGGCGGTACCGTCACCGAGGCCGACCTGCAACGCATCCGAGTCGCGCTCGGCGTCGACCGGCCGTTCTACGTGCAGTATCTCGGCTTCCTGAAAGGGTTGCTCACCCTCGATTTCGGCCGTAGCTTCGTCGGCGGAACGCCGGTGTCGCAACTGATCGGTACGGCGCTGCCGGCGACGTTGACACTCGCTTTCGCTTCTCTTTTCGTCTCCATCGTGCTGTCTATTCCGCTCGGCGTAAAGGCCGCAACGACGCGCGGCAAATGGCCCGACCAGGCAATCCGCATCTTTTCGCTGATCGGCCTGTCCTTCCCGAATTTCTGGCTGGCGACCATGCTGGTGCTATTGTTCGCCATCGCGCTGCAATGGCTGCCGCCGTCCGGCTATGACGGCTTTTCCAGCTACATCATGCCGGCCGTCACCATGGGGCTGATCCTGACGGCGACCAATGTGCGCCTCGTGCGTACCACCATGCTCGACACGCTGCGCTCGCAATACGTCATGGTCGCCCGCGCCAAGGGGCTCAGCGAAACCAAGGTGCTCTACAAGCACGCCCTGCGCAATTGCGCCATCGTGCTTTTGACTTTCCTCGGCGTGCAGTTCGGCGGCCTGCTCGGCGGCATCGTCGTCGTCGAGCGCGTGTTCAACTGGCCGGGCATGGGCACGCTCGCCTTCGATGCGGTGGCCGCCCGCGACTATCCGGTGCTGCAATCAGTCATCACCGTGCTCTCCGCCCTCATCATCGGCGTCAACCTCTTGATCGACCTGGCCTACGGGCTGATCGACCCGCGCATCAGGACGCAGTGACATGGCCAATGCAACCACATCCGGGCGTCTCAGCCGCTTCAAGGCGATGGAATTCGTCGTCGGCATCCTGCTGTTCGGCACGATCTGTCTGGCCGTCCTGTTCGCGCCACTCCTGTTTCCCGACGGCGGCACCAAGATCGATCTCGCGGCCCGCCTGACCGCGCCGTTCCAGAGCTTCGCGCATGTGCTGGGCACCGATCCGCTCGGCCGCGACGTGCTTGCGCGCGTGGTGACCGGCGGCAAGGTCTCGCTGGTCGTCGGCTTCGCCTCCGTGGTCGGCTCGATCTTCGTCGGCGTAGCGATGGGGCTGGTCGCCGGCTACTATCGCGGCGCCTGGGACGCGCTTCTGATGCGCTTCGTCGACGTGCAGCTCGCCTTGCCCTTCATCCTGCTCGCCATCACCTTCTTCGCCATCCTCGGCGGCAGCCTCGTCAACACCATTGTCCTGTTGATCGTGTCACAATGCGTGCAGTACGCGCGCCTTGTCCGTGGCTCGGTGCTGTCGCTGCGCGAGCGCGAATTCATCCTGTCGGCGCGCGCCATCGGCGTGGCCGACCGCAACATCATCCTGCGCCATCTGTTGCCCAACCTGCTCGGTCCGGTGATCGTGTTGGCGACGCTGAACTTCGCCAACAACATCCTGCTGGAAAGCAGCCTCACCTTCCTCGGCCTCGGTGTCGATCCGACCATCCCGAGCTGGGGCGGCATGCTGGCCGACGCGCGCACCTATCTGCAGACGGCATGGTGGGTCAGCGTCTTCCCCGGCCTCGCCATCCTGCTCACCGTGCTCGGCCTCAATCTTCTGGGCGACTGGCTGCGCGACAGCCTCGACCCGACCGGAAGGACGTCGCGATGACCGTGCTGCTCGACAAGCGCTTCGAGCGCGCACTGGATGCCGCCCTCAAGGCGGAGCGCGGGGCTTCCACGCTGGAACTGTGGACGTTCGACGACCGCAGGCACCGCCGCGAGGCCGAGGCGCGTTTCGCCAAGGCCGGCATTTCCGCGCGCTGCCGCAGCGCCTACAAGCCATTGCTCCACTTCTTCCTGGAGGAGGTCGAGCGTACCGAGTTGGTCGCCGCCAGAATCGCCTATCCCGTGCATGAACAGGCCGCGGCGAACCGGTTCCGGCTGGAGTCCTATCCTCTTGCCGGCCTGCTCGAAGGCGTCGACCTCGCCTTCGAGCCACGGAAGGGCGAAGGTTTCGTCTATGATGTCGAGTTGCGCTTCAAGGATGGCCGGCGCCAAACCCATTCGGTGCTGGCGCCCAACCGGCCGCATGGCGACGCGCAGGACCGACCGACGGTGTCGCCGACAGGCTGGATCATCCGCGACAGAAAGGGGTCCGGCGAGCGGCTGGAGACGGACTACGAGCGGCTGTTCGAGGCGGTCTGCACGGCGGCCGCGAGTGCCGACTGGCCGAAGAGCGAGCCGTTCTTTCCTGAACTCGCCATCGACGTCGCCTATCCCGCCGAAGAAGAGGCACTCGACTTCTGGCACGAGGCCGTGAGCCTCAGGGAAGCGCTGCACGAGGACCTTTATTTCACGCTGCTGGATGTCTTCCATCAGCGTTCCGGCCGCGCGCCGGGCGACCGGACGCTGCAGCCCGGCCGCATCGTGCCGATGGTCTTCGGCCGAGGAGAAAAGGTCAGCGCGCGTGTCGAGGTGCGGCCGATCCGCCGTTTCGCGACCAGGGCGAACGACCGGCCTTCTGAATCCATCCGCTCGGCGCCGGGTTTCGCACGCATCGCGGCCGAATTGAAGAAGGTGGGCGGCACGCCGTTCGACGTGCGCTCGGTCGGCGGCCGCAGGATCGTCGCGCGCCACGTGGCAGGGAGCGACGTTCCGGTCATGGTCAGCGGCGGGCAGCATCCGAACGAGGTGACCGGCGTGCTCGGCGCGCTGTTCGGCGGACAGGCGCTGGCAGGCAGGCCCAACGCGCATTTCACGGTTTCGCCGGTGGAAAATCCAGATGGCTATGCGCTGCACCAGCGCCTGTGCCGCGACAACCCGAACCACATGCACCACGCGGCGCGCTACACCGCGCTGGGCGACGACCTGGAATACCGGTCATCGGGCAAGCTGTGGGAGAAGGAAATCCGAGCTGTCGCCCAGCGCCTCACCGGTGCGACACTGCATGTCAACCTGCATGGCTACCCGTCGCACGAATGGACCCGGCCACTGATGGGATACATTCCGCGCGGCTTCGAGATGTGGACGCTGCCGAAGGGGTTTTTCCTTATCCTGCGCTACCATCAGGGATGGGAAGAGCCGGCCATGACGATGCTGGACAGCGTGACCCGGCGACTGGGCAAGGTGCCGGGCCTCGCCGACCTCAACCGCCGGCAGATCGCCCTCTACGAGATTCATGCCGGCGATGCCGGATTCCAGATGATCAACGGCTTCCCGTGCCACTGTTCGCTGGACGAGCGCTCCAGCGTACCGGTGACGCTGATCACCGAATATCCGGACGAGACGATCTACGGCGACGCTCTCGTGGCCGGCTACAAGGCGCAGGTGGAAACGGTCGTCGCGGCCTACGACGCCTGGCAGGTCTGCGCGCCGAAAGCCTGAACCGGCTGCCGGCGCCCTGCCCTGACGTGATGCCCAAACGTCAGCGGGTGAAGCTCTGGGCGTTGCCGGCATCGACGTTGACGATGTTGCCGGTGGACTTGGCCGACATGTCGGAAGCGAGGAAGTAGACCGCCTCGGCGATGTCTTCGGGGAAGACCGAGCGCTTCAGCATGGAGCGCTTCCGATAGTGCTCTTCCAGTTCGTCCGGCTGCATCGAATAGGCGGCCGCGCGCTGTTCGCGCCATTCCCCGGTCCATATCTTCGAACCGCGCAGCACGGCATCGGGATTGACGGTGTTGACGCGGATCTGATGCTCCGCCCCTTCCAGTGCCAGGCATCGCGCCAGATGGATTTCGGCAGCCTTGGCGGTGCAGTAGGCCGCAGCGTTCGGCGAAGCGGCAAGGCCATTCTTCGAGGCGATGAAGACGACGTTACCGCCGATCGCCTGCTGCTTGAAAAGCCGGAAGGCCTCGCGCGAAACGAGGAAATAGCCTTTAGCGAGAATGTCCATGTTGCGGTTCCACATCGACAGTTCGGTGTTTTCGATGGGAGCCGAGGACGAGATGCCGGCATTGGAGACGAGGATATCGAGACCGCCGAATTCGACCGCCGCCGCCGCGAAGCCGGCGGCGACATCGTCCTCGCTGGTGACGTCGAGCCTGACGGACCGGACGAAGTCCTTGCCGAATGCCGTGCCGAGCTCGCCGTTCGCGGCTTCCAGTGCCGTCGCGTCGATATCCGCCAGCACCACGCAGGCGCCTTCGCGCAGGAGACGGATCGCGGTCGCCTTGCCGATGCCGCCGGCGCCGCCGGTCACCAGGGCGACACGCCCGGCGAGCGATTTCGGCCTGGGCATGCGTTGCAGCTTGGCTTCCTCGAGCAGCCAGTACTCGATGTCGAACGCTTCCTGTTCCGGCAGGCCGACATAGTCGGAAACCGCCGAGGCGCCGCGCATGACGTTGATCGCGTTGACGTAAAACTCACCCGAAATGCGGGCGGTCGCCTTGTCGGCGGCGAAGGTTAGCATGCCGACGCCCGGAATAAGATAAACGACGGCGTTGGGATCGCGCACGGCGGGCGAATTGTCGTGCCGGCAACGGTCGTAATAGGCCTGATAGTCCGCCCGGTAGGCCGTCACGTCATCCGCCAGCCGCTCGGCGACCGCATCGACGTCCGGCCGGGCCGGATCGAAGTCGATCACCAGCGGCCTGATCTTGGTGCGCAGGAAGTGGTCGGGACAGGACGTGCCGAGCGCCGCCAGTGGGCGCAGCTTTTCGGAATTGACGAACCCCAGCACCGCCTCGGAATCGTCGAAGTGGCCGACCTTGCTGACCGCGCCGGAAATCATGCCGCGAATCTTCGGCATCAGGCGGGCGGCGACGGCGCGCCGTTCCTGCGGCGCCAGCGGCTTGACGGCGGCTCCACCGAAGGCCGGCTTGCCGCTGGTCTGCCCGTCGAACCATTCGATCGCCGCGTTGATCGTGTCGATGGTCGTCCGGTAGCATTCTTCGGGCGTATCGCCCCAGGTGAACAGGCCGTGACTCTCCAGCACGACGCCCTTGGCCTTCGGATTCTCCTTGCAGAATTTCTCCAGCCAGAGGCCGAGCTCATAGCCCGGCCGCCGCCAAGGCAGCCAGCCGATCGCATCGCCGAAGACGGTTTTCGTCAATGCCCTGGAATCCTTCGCCGCCGCTATGGCGATGATGGCGTCGGGATGCATGTGGTCGACGAACGGCTTCGGCACATAGGCGTGCAGCGGCGTGTCGATGGAGGCGGCGCGCGCGTTGAGGTTGAAGGTGCAGTGCGGCAGGTAGCCGACCATCTCGTCCTCGTGATCGGGCCCGCGATAGAGACCCTTCAGGGCCCGCAGTCTGTCCATATAGAGGGTGGCGAAGCCGTCCAGCTTGATCGAGGCGCTGTCGCCGCCCGACCCCTTGACCCACAGCACCTCCACCGCCTCCCCGCTCAGCGGGTCCTTCTGCATGATCTTGGAGGAGGTGTTGCCGCCGCCGTAATTGGTGACCCGCTTGTCGGAGCCCAAAAGGTTCGAGCGGTACACCAGGCGCTCGGGCTCGCTCATGGCGGCCGCCTTCTCCTCGTCCCACAGGTTGGCGAGCAGCGCTGAACGTTTGTCGGGCATGGATATGGACCTCCGGATGGCGCGGTGCGCCCTGCTCTATTCAGGAGAATGCGTGCAGAAAGTCAATCATCAAAAGATTGAAATAGATCATTTTTGCGCTGCAATGCGATCATATTGCACCGCAAAATGATTGAAGTTTCTCAAAACGCGCTTGCCAATGACGCCAGATTGCGTAACTTGGATCAAGGCTGGGAGAATTGCCGGCCAGGGAGGACAATTTGAACGATTTGGCCCGTCAGCGGCAGATCGTCGAGCTTTTGCGGGATCGCCCTTTCGCATCGGTTCGCGAGTTGCAGGAGCGCCTCGGCGTCTCCGCCGCCACGGTGCGCCGCGATATCGACAAGATCGACGAGTCCGGCGATGCGCGGAAGGTCTATGGCGGCGTATCCGCGCTTGAGACGTCCGGCGCTGTCTTCGCCCGTCCCTATGACGAGAACCGCGATCTCGCGGTCGAGGCGAAGCGGCAGATCGCCGATCTCGCCGCCACGATGGTGAAGGACGGCGATGCCGTCATCGTCAACGGCGGCTCGACCTGCTTCCATCTCGGCGTCAAGCTCGCCGACCGCAACATCCGCCTGTTCACCAATTCGATGCCGCTGGCCGCCTATCTCGGCGAGAACGGCTCGTGCAGCCTGACCGTAGCGGGCGGCGACCTGCACCGCGAGCCGCGGGTGATTTATTCCTCTGCCGCCCCGACCGCCTTCTACGGCTCAAAATTCTTTCTCGGTGCCCAGGGCATCAGTGCCGAGGGTCTGCTCGAATCCCATCCGCTGATGGTCCGCTCGATCCAGGAACTGAGCCAGACGGCGGATCAGATCGTCGTGCTGGCCGACAGCCGGAAATTCTCGATCCATGCCCGCAACGTCGCGCTGCCACTTGCGCGCGTCGGCACGCTGATCACCGACGACGGCCTCAGCGACGCCGCCGCCCGCATGCTGGAAAGCGCCGGCGTCGCAGTGAGAATCGCCGGAGGGGCGCCATGAGCGGTGCGCTGGCGGTCTTCGATCTCGGCAAGACGAATTCCAAACTGTTCGTCTTCTCGTCCGACGGAGCCGTCCTCGACGAGCGCCGCACCAAGCCAGTCTGGCTGACGCATCGCGACAGGAGCGTGCTCGACGCCGAGCGACTCGAAGCCTGGATGCGAGCGGAACTGGCCGGCGCGGTCGAGCGGCACAGCGTCGAGCGTGTCATCGTCTCCGCCCATGGCTGCACCTTCGCGCTGGTCAGTGGCGACGACGACCTCAGGCATCCGATCCTCGACTACGAACAGGAAATCCCGCCCTCCGTCGCCGCCGAGATCGATCCGCAACTGCCGGACTTTTCCGAAACCTTCACCCCGCACCTGCCGCTCGGCTTCTGCATCACCCGCCACATCTACTGGCTGCAAAGGGAAGAGCCCGAAGCCTTCGCCGGCGCCGACGCCATCCTGTGCTATCCGCAATATTGGGGCTGGCGGCTGACGGGCCGCAAACTGTCCGAATATTCCTACCTCGGCGCACACACGCAGGCCTGGGCGCCGCTGAGGCGCGACTACAGCTCCCTCGTCGACAAGCTCGGCTGGCGACACCTGTTTCCGGAAATCGCCCCCGCCGGAGCGGTGGTCGGCAGCGTGACCGTGCCGCTTGCCGACGGAACGGCGCGCGCGGTGGCGGTGCATAACGGCGTGCACGATTCGAACGCGGCGCTTGCCTATTATCGGATGACGGGCCTATCCGATTTCACCCTGGTGTCGACCGGCACCTGGGTCATCATTATCAACCTCGACTGTCCGCTGTCGGCGCTCCAGCAGGAGCGCGACATGATCTCCAACGTCACGGTACTGGGCGAACCGGCGCCGTCGCTGCGGTTCATGGGCGGACGCGAATACGATGACATCGCTGGGGGCTGGAACAAACCGATCGACCCGGCCGCCGTCGAAGCGGTGATACGGCGCGGCGTCTATGCCATGCCGTCGTGGACGGCCGGCGGCCCCTTTCCCGAGACGACCGGAGAAATCGTCGGCGGCGAGGTCAGTGGCGAGGAGCGCGCGGCGGTCGCAGCTCTCTATGTGGTGATGATGACCGACTTCTCGCTGGACCTCATCCGCTCGGACAATACGGTGATCGTCGACGGCGGACTCGCCCGCATCGATCTCTTTGGCGCGATGCTGGCACAGTTGCGGCCGGCGCAGCGCTTCGTGCGCTCGGCCATGAGCGAAGGTTCGGCGACGGGCGCCGCAGCGCTCGCCTTCGACGCGCTCGGCCATCATCCTTTCAACGACGAAACGCAGGCGATCACGGCCAGCGCCATCGCCGGGCTCGAAGCCTATCGCGACGCCTGGCGCGCGCAGGCCGAGGCGCGCCGCGATGATTCCCGCCGAAATGTGAAGGGGGCCACGGCATGAGCATGGACGCTCCTTTCGTCACGCTCTCCGGCATCTCCAAGGCCTTTGCCGGCGTGAAGGTGCTGAAGGACGTGGGCTTCGACGTGCGGGCCGGCGAGGTTCATGCGCTGCTCGGCGAGAACGGCGCCGGCAAGTCGACGCTGATCAAGATACTGTCCGGGCTTTATACGCCCGATGGCGGCACGATCACGGTCGATGGGCGGCAAATCAAGCTTACCTCGCCGCGCGACGCCACCGCCGCCGGCATCGCCACGGTCTACCAGGAACTGCTGCTGTTCCCCGAACTGTCGGTCGCCGAAAACATCTTCCTCGGCCACTATCCGCGCACCCCTTCGGGCGCCATCGACTGGAGCACCGTGCGCAGCCGCGCCCGTGACCTGCTCGACCAGCTCGACACCCGCGAACTGGACGTCGACACCAAGGTGCTGACGCTTTCCGTCGCGCAGCGGCAAAGGGTGGAGATCGCCAAGGCGCTCTCGCGCAACGCGAAGATCCTCATTATGGACGAGCCGACGGCCTCGCTGGTCGAGGCCGACGTACAGCGCCTGATGGGGATCGTGCGCCAGTTGCGCGAACGTGGCGTCGGCATCGTCTATGTCAGCCATCGCATGCCCGAAATCTTCGCGCTGGCCGACCGCGTCACCGTGCTGCGTGACGGCGCACATGTGGCGACCAGGGACATCGGCGAGGTGGACGAGCGCCAGCTTGTTTCCCTCATGGTCGGCCGGCCGATCGACAGCCTGTTCCCGAAGGTCGAAGCGGCGATCGGCGAAACGGTCCTTCAGGTCGACGGGCTGAACCGGGGCCGACAGGTGCGCGACATCTCGTTCGCGCTGCGCAAGGGCGAGATCCTCGGCATCGCCGGGCTGGTCGGCAGCGGCCGCACCGAACTGGCGCTGACGCTGTTCGGCATGACGCCCGCCACGTCGGGAAAGATCACGCTCGACGGCAGTCCGGTGGCGATCCGCTCGCCGCGGCAGGCGCGCGACCTCGGCATCGCATACGTTCCCGAGGATCGTGGCCTGCAGGGCCTCGTCAAGCCGATGGCGATCCGCAAGAACATCTCGATGGCGACCATCGACCGGCTTTCCTCCGGCATCTTCATCCGCGCGGCCCAGGAAGCGAAGAGGGCGACGGAAGCGGTCAAGCGGCTCGGCGTGCGCTGCCGCAGCATCAGTCAGCCGGTCGGCGAACTGTCCGGCGGCAACCAGCAGAAAGTCGTCATCGCCAAATGGCTGGAAACCAGCCCCAAGGTGCTGATCCTCGACGAACCGACGCGTGGCGTCGATGTCGGCGCCAAGGCCGAGATCCACACCATCATGGGCGAACTGGTCAGGCAGGGCGTGGCGATCCTGATGATCTCGTCCGAATTGCCCGAGGTGCTGGGCATGAGCGACCGCGTGCTTGTCATGGCGGGCGGGCGCATCATGGAGGAATTGAGCCGCGAGGAGGCGACGCCCGAGCGGGTCGGAGCCGCCATGACCGCGCACAAGGAGGCCGCGTGATGGCGATGAGCGGCGTCGATCTGCCTCCGGTGCAGCCGCAGACCAACCTGCGGCGGCCGGGCTTCCTGCGCCGGCTGATGGCCGATTACGGCCAGGAACTCATCGTGCTGTCGGCCATCATCGTGCTGTTCGTCGCGGTGACCGCCGTCAACCCGCGTTTCATCTCGGCCAACAACCTGACCTCGATCTTTTCGGGCAACGCCTACATCGCCGTCGCCGCGATCGGCATGGCGATGGTCATCATCACCGGCAACATCGACGTCTCGATCGGCGCGCTGATCGGCGTGCTGGCGACGATCTCCGGCACGCTGGCGGTCGCCGGCTATCCAATCTGGGTCGCATGGTTCTTCCCCGTCCTGGTCGGCATGGCGATCAACGGGCTGATCGGCATCCTGGTCGCCTATTTTCGCATTCCGTCCATCGTGGTGACGCTCGGCGCCCTGTCGATCCTGCGCGGCGGCCTGATCTCGGTCACCGGCGGCACCTGGATCAGCGACCTGCCGCCGGCCTTCCTGATCGCCCAGCAGAAATGGCTCGGCCTGCCGGTGCCGCTGGTCGCCATGATCGTGCTGACAGTGCTTGCCGCGCTGTGGATGCGCTATTCGGCCTTCGGCCGTTCTCTTTATGCCGTCGGCGGCAACCCGGAGGCGGCCGTCGCCACCGGTATTCCGATCGAGCGTCGCATCGTGGCGGTCTTCATCCTGAACGGCTTCTTCGCCGGGCTGGCGACGATCCTGTTCGCCACCCAGTTGCAGGTCATCCAGTCGACCGTACCGCCGAACCTGGAACTCACCATCATCATGGCCGCCGTCATCGGCGGCGTGTCGATCCTGGGCGGATCGGGCACGGTGATCGGCTCGACGCTGGCGGCGATCCTGTTCGCCACGATCGGCTCGGCGCTGATCTTCGTCAACGTCTCGGCCTACTGGCTGCGCGCGGTGATCGGCCTGCTGATCCTGGCGACGGTGCTGGCCGACATGCTGCGCCGCCGGCGGACCGTGTAGGAGCCGGCGATGACGCTTCGATCCCTCATCCGCCACGAGACATTCCTGGCCATCCTGCTGGTGCTGGCGCTGGTCGTTCTGTCATGGCAGTCGGACAGGTTCTTCACCGTCGCCAATCTGTTGAACCAGGGGCGGCTGATGACGGAGACGGGGCTGATCGCCATCGCCATGACCTTCGTCATCGCCACCGGCGGCATCGACCTTTCGGTGGGCTCGATCCTCGGCCTGACGGCGATCCTGACCGGCGTGTTCTGGAAGAATCTCGGCGTGCCGCTGCCGGCCGCAGCGGTGGCGGCGATCGCCGTTGGCACATTTGCCGGTTACGTCAACGGCCTCATCATCACCCGCTTTCGGGTTCCGGCGCTGATCGCCACGCTGGCGACGCTGGCGCTCTATCGCGGACTGGCGGAAGGCATCAGCCAGGCGCGCTCGGTGCGCGGCTATCCGGACTGGTTCTACGTGCTTGGCCAGGGCGAGGTGCTGGGCGTGCCGACCCAGCTCTGGATTCTGCTGATCGCGGCGGTGGTGGCAGCGGTCATCCTAGCCTATACGCGCTGGGGCCGCACCACCTACGCCATCGGCTCGAACGAAGTGGCGGCGCGCTTTTCCGGCCTTTCGGTCGAAGGCACGAAACTCGCGCTCTACACGATGTCGGGATTCGCCGCCGCCGTTGCCGCCGTCATCTTCGTCTCGCGCGTCTCGACGACGCGCTCGGACATGGGTTCCGGCATCGAGCTCGACGCCATCACGGCGGTGGTGCTGGGCGGCACGTCTATCTTCGGCGGGCGCGGCACGGTGCTCGGCACGGTGCTCGGGTTGTGCCTGATCCAGGCGCTGAAGAACGGCCTGTCGCTGGCGGGCGTCAAGGGCGACGGTACGATCATGCTGATCGGCATCGTGCTCATCCTGGCGGTCCTCGCCAGCGCGATCTTCGAGAGGAGCGGCACTCGTTAGCAAGGGAGAGATCGTCGTTCACTGCCGCTCGAAAGTGTCCGCACGATAATGGAGGATGGAATGCGTAGACTGATACTGCCCGCACTTCTGGCGCTGTCGTTCTCGACAAGCCTTAGCCATGCGCAGTCGACCTGGACGGGCGGCGACGACCTGCCGACCAACCCGCTCGCCTGCGACGCCACGCCCGCCACCGCGGAGGCGAAGCCCTACGACGGCGGCCAGCCGACCAACCCGCCCGACCGCAAGGGCAAGACGCTGACCGTGGTGGACGTACCGAAGCTCGTCGGCATCGGCTATTTCAACGCGACGTCGAAGGGTATCGCCGACGCCGCCAAGGAAATGGGCACGATGAACGCCAAGACCGACGGTCCGAGCAAGGCCAACATCGACGACCAGATCACGCTGATCGACAACTACATCACCAGCGGCGTCGACGGCATCCTGTTCGCCGCCAACGATCCCGTCGCCATCTCGCCGGTACTGAAGAAGGCGCTTGCCGCCGGCATCAACGTAGTCGGCTACGACGCCAATTCGGAGCCGGACGCGCGCCAGTGGTTCGTCAACCAGGCCGAGTTCAACGGCATAGCCAAGGCGATGGTCGATTCCATGGCCTCCGAGATCGGCGAGGAAGGCTCCTTCGCCATCGTCACCTCCACCTTCACAACGCCCAACCAGGCGCGCTGGATTTCGGAGATGGCGGCCTACCAGGCGAAATGCCATCCGAAGATGAAGTGGCTGGAGACGGTCGAGGCGCAGGAAGACAACATCCTGTCGTTCAACCAGTCGAACACGCTCATCAACAAATACGGCGATGAGCTGAAGGGCATCTTCGGCATGACCTCGGTCGCCACGCCGGCCGCCGCCGACGCGGTGACACAGGCCAAGAAGTGCGGCAGCGTCGCCGTCGTCGGTCTGGCCACGCCGAATGCGATGAAGCCCTACGTCTCGGCGGGCTGCGTCAAGTCGGTGGTTCTCTGGAATCCGGTCGACCTCGGCTATGCCGCCGCCTACGTGCTGCGCGCTGCTGCCGACGGCACGCTGGCGCCCGGCGCGACCTCGGTCAAGGCCGGCAAGCTCGGCGACCTGTCGGTGATCAACGGCTCGGAAATTCTGCTCGGCGCGCCGTTCGTGTTCACCAAGGACAACATCAACGATTTCGACTTCTAGGTCGAAGCGGGAGGCGCGCAAGCGCCTCCCGTCCCTTTTCTCTCGTGCCCCGAAAACTCACGACCGAACCATGACAAGCGCACCCGAAACCGCTGACCTGCAAGCCGAAATGGCGGCGCTGCGCGCCTTTTCGGCGGCCGTCGGCTCCGACCCGTCGCTGACGCAGGCGGCCGGCGGCAACACCTCCATCAAGGACGGCGATACGCTCTGGATCAAGGCGTCCGGGACATGGCTGGCGCACGCGCTGGAGCGCGACATCATGGTGCCGGTGGAAATGACGCCGCTGCTCGCGGCGGTCGAAGCCGGCGATCCCGCCGCCGAACAGGCGCATCGCTTCACCGTCACCGCTCGCAACCCATCTGGCCTCAGGCCTTCGATCGAGACGACCGTGCATGCGCTGATGCCGCAGCGCGTCGTCGCCCATGTGCATTGCGTCGACACCATCGCGCTGGCGGTCCGCACCGACGCGGTTGCCGAACTCGGCCAACGCCTCGATGGTTTCAACTGGGCCTATGTGCCGTATCACCGGCCTGGCCTGCCGCTGGCGAAGGGGATCGCGCTGCACCGCGCGCAGCGCCCCGACGTGCTGATCCTCGGCAATCACGGCCTTGTCGTCGCCGCAGAAAGCGTCGCCGAGACCGAAGCGCTGCTGCGGGCAGTCAAGCAGCGCCTGAGGCAGGACGCACGGTCCACGCCGCCGGCCGACACCACACGGCTGGCGCAACTGGCCGGCGGTGGCTACCGTTTGCCGGCGGACGGCGCGGCCCATGCAGTCGCCCTCGACTCTGCTGCCACGGCGATCGCGGCTAGCGGCAGCCTCTATCCCGATCACGCCATCTTCCTAGGCGTCGGTTCGACCGTCGCGCAACCGGGCGAAACGCCGTCCGATGTCCAACGCAGGATCGGATCGACACCGGCTTTCATCCTGTTTCCGGGTCTCGGCGTGTTGATGCGCGCCGACGCCAGCGCCGGCGCCGACGCCATGGCGCGCTGCCTCGCCGATGTCGCCACGCGCATCCCGCAGGGCGCGCCGCTGCGCTACCTGAGTGAAGACGAAAATCACGAGCTGACCAACTGGGACGCCGAGAAATACCGCCAGAAGCTCGACGCCGCGGCGGCGAAGCGATGACGGCTGACCTCGTCATCGGCATCGATGTCGGCACATCCGGCGTGCGGGCGGTGGCGATGGATGCCGCCGGGCGGCAGGCTGGGCAAGGTGCCTGCGCGATGGATGCGGCGGGACCCGATCCGCGCCACCCGCAGACTTGGCTGCGTGCCGTGGACAAGGCGTTGGCGGAACTGCTCGGCACGATTTCCCGCGATGCGGTGCGTGCGCTCGCGGTGGACGGCACGTCCGGCACCACCCTTCCCGTCGATGCGGCCGGCACTCCGCTGGACGCGCCGCTGATGTACAACGATGCCGTTCCCGACCACGCGCTCGTCGAGCGCATCGCACCGATCGTCCCGGCCGGGTCGGCGGCGAACGGCCCGACCTCCGGCCTCGCCAAGGCGCTTTACCATCAATCGGTGCGCGGCCTGAAGCGCGTGCTGCATCAGGCCGACTGGATCATGGGCCAGTTCACCGGCCGCTTCGACACGACCGACGAAAACAATGCGCTCAAGACCGGCTACGACCCTGTCGCCGCGCGCTGGCCGGACTGGATGGCAGCGACAGGGCTCGATATGGCGCTGCTGCCCCGTGTCGTCGCAGCCGGCGCGCCCGTCGGCCGTATTTCCCGGCAGGCAGCCGACCGTTTCGGCCTGCCGGTCGATACGCTGGTGGTGGCGGGAACGACGGACGGCTGCGCCTCCTTCCTGGCGACGGGGGCGAGCGCGCTGGGCGACGGCGTCACGGCGCTTGGCTCGACGCTGACGCTCAAGCTTCTGTCGGACAGACCGATCTTCGCCCCGGCTTACGGCATCTACAGCCATCGCATCCTCGGCATGTGGCTGGCTGGCGGCGCTTCCAACAGCGGCGGCAAGGTTCTGGGGCGGTTCTTCGACACCAACCGCATCCGCGCCCTCAGCGCCGAAATCGACCCCGAGACCGACACCGGGCTCGACTACTATCCGCTGCTGAAGCCCGGCGAGCGTTTTCCCATCGCCGATCCGGTCTATCCGCCGCGGCTCACGCCGCGCCCGGAAAGCGACGCGGCCTTCCTGCATGGAATGCTGGAGGGCATCGCGGCAATCGAGGTGCTCGGATACGGCCGGCTGGCCGAACTCGGCGCGCCGCAGCTGAAATCGATGCGCAGCGTCGGCGGCGGGGCGGCCAACGCCGCCTGGACGCGCATCCGGCAGCGCAGGCTCGGCGTTCCCTTCCTCGACGCCCGGTCGCAGGAAGCGGCGGCCGGCACCGCGCGGCTTGCCCTCGCCGGCGCGCGTGCGGCGGGCCTTCTGGCATGACCGCGCCCATCGCTCTTTCCGGCACAGGCGCCCTGGCCGACCGTTTCGATGTGTTCTTCATCGATCAGTTCGGCGTGCTGCACGACGGGACGGCCCCCTATCCGGGCGCGGTGGAAGCGCTTGCACGGCTGACGGCATCGGGCAAGACGACCGTGCTGTTGTCGAATTCCGGCAAGCGGTCGGCGCCCAACGAGGCGCGACTGGTCAAGCTCGGCTTCAAGTCGGGAAGCTGGTCGCATTTCCTCTCGTCCGGCGAGGTCGCCTGGCGTCAGCTTGCCGAGGCCGGCCAATCCGGCCTCCGCTGCCTGCTGGTGGCGCGTGACGGCGATACGTCTGCGGTCGATGGATTGCCCCTCAAACTCGTCGACGACGGCGCGCAGGCGGATGTGGTGCTGTTATCGGCCTCAGAAAGCGACCGTTACGACCTTATGCACTATGAGAGGCTGCTCGGCGGCGCGGCGCGGCGCGGCGTGCCGTGCCTGTGCACCAATCCCGATAAGATCATGCTGACGCCCGCCGGCCCCAGCTTCGGCGCGGGGCGGATCGCCGAACTCTATGCCGAACTCGGCGGGCCTGTGACCTGGATCGGCAAGCCGTTTCCTGAAATCTACGCAGCTGCGCTGGCGCTGGCCGGGAACCCCGATCCCGCGCGTGTCGTTTGCGTCGGCGACAGCATCGAGCACGATATCGCCGGCGGAGCAGAGGCCGGGCTGGCGACGGCGCTGGTCGAGACCGGCATCCTGGCGGCAAGCGACCAGGATGAGAGGCAGCAGCTCTATAAGCGTTACGGCGCGGTGCCCGGCTTCACCCTGCCGGGATTCTACTGGTGACGAGGACAAGACGATGGAAGCGATGATTGCCGAAGACGGCGTCGCGAAAAGCAACCAAAGCCGGGAAAAGGCCATGCGCGCCGATTACGCCGCACTCGGCGAACAGCTCGACCGGCGCGGCATCGCCATCGACGCCATCCTGAAGAAGGTGGAAGCCTTCGGCGTCGCGGTTCCCTCCTGGGGCGTCGGCACCGGCGGCACCCGCTTCGCCCGTTTCCCCGGCGACGGCGAACCGCGCGACATCTTCGACAAGATCGAGGATTGCGCGGTCATCCAGCAGCTTACGCGCGCGACACCGACCGTTTCGCTGCACATTCCCTGGGACAAAGCGGACCCGAAGCGACTGAAGCAGGCGGCCTCGCGCTTCGGGCTGGGGTTCGACGCCATGAATTCCAACACCTTCTCCGACGGCGCGGAGCAAAGCCTGTCCTACAAGTTCGGATCGCTGTCGCACACCGACGCCGCCACGCGCCGCCAGGCGGTCGAGCACAACATCGAATGCATCGAGATCGGCAAGGAACTCGGCTCCAAGGCGCTGACGATCTGGATCGGCGACGGCTCGAACTTTCCTGGCCAGGTGAACTTCGCCCGCGCCTTCGAACGCTATCTCGAGGCGGTGAAAGCCATCTATGCCGAATTGCCGGACGACTGGCGGCTGTTCACAGAGCACAAGATGTACGAGCCGGCCTTCTATTCGACCGTGGTGCAGGATTGGGGAACCAACTACATCATCGCCAGGGAGACGGGCGAACGGGCCTATTGCCTTGTCGATCTCGGCCACCATGCGCCGAACGTCAACATCGAGATGATCGTGTCGCGACTGATCCAGTTCGGCAAGCTGGGCGGCTTCCACTTCAACGATTCCAAATACGGCGATGACGACCTCGACGCCGGCTCGATCGATCCCTACCGCCTGTTCCTCGTCTTCAACGAACTGGTCGATGCAGAGCTTGCGGGAACGAAAGATTTCCATCCGGCCCACATGCTCGACCAGAGCCACAACGTCACCGACCCGATCGAAAGCCTTATGCTGTCGGCCGCGGAGGTGCAGCGCGCCTACGCGGCGGCGCTGCTGGTCGACCGCGAAGCGCTCGCCGGCTACCAGCAGAACAACGACGCGCTGATGGCGACGCAGACGCTGAAAACCGCCTTCCGCACGGACGTCGAACCGATCCTGGCGATGGCGCGCTTCAATCACGGCGGGGCGATCGATCCGATCGCGGCCTATCGCGCCAGCGGCTATCGCAGGAAGGTCGCCGGCGAGCGGCCGGCTGTCGCTTCGGGCGGCGGCGGCATCGTCTGACGCGCCGCCTGCAAGCGGGCTCGCCCCTCCGCGTCAGGCCTTGCGCGGCCGGGCGACGTCGTTGGAGCCTTCCGCCTCCGGCCCCAGCCCGTAGCTCATCCGCTTCATCTGATCGATGACGCGGCCCATTTCCTCGTCGGAGAGAACCGGCGGTTCGCCGAGGGTGAGCGCCTGCACGTAGATGCGCGACAGCGTCTCCACCTCGATGGCCAGCCAGAGCGCGCCCTCCATGTTGGTGCCGAGCGAAATCTGCCCATGCTGGCCGAGCAGGCAGGCCTTGCGATCCTTGAGCGCGGCTAGCGCATTGTCGGACAGTGCCTGGGTGCCGAAGGTGGCGTATTCGGCGCAGCGTATGGTGGTGCCGCCGGCCACGCCGGTCATGTAGTGGAAGCTCGGGATAGTCTTGTGATGGCAGGCCAGCGTCGTGGCGTAGACCGAGTGGCAGTGCAGAACCACGTTCATGTCGCTGCGGGCCTTGAGGATATCGCGGTGGAAGCGCCACTCCGACGACGGCCGGCGGCCGACATAGGTGCCGTCGAAGCCCATCTCGACGATGTCGTCGGGCGTCATGGTGTCGTAGGGCAGCGACGAGGGCGTAATGAGGAAACCATCGCCGGCGCGCACCGACAGATTGCCGGCGGTGCCCTGGTTGATGCCGCTGGAGTTCATCCGCCGGCAGATTGCCACCATCTCTTCCCGCAAGGCACGCTCGTTACTCATGGTCTTCATCCTGTTCGTGGTTGTGTGCCGATCGCGCGGCACGGCTAAATCGGATCTTCGGCAAGCCGGGCAAGTTCGTAGAGTTTCGCCTGGCGTCGGGACAGGGCTTGCCATGCCGGATAGGCTGCCGGGTCCGGATCGAGTTGGCCCGCCGTGCGGGTCATCGCTGCGGTAGCCGCGGCGAAATCGGCATGCCAGCCGGCACCGACTGCAGCTGCCATGCCCGCCCCCAACGCCGAAGCTTCGTCCGACAGGCTGCTGACCACCGGCAAGCCGGTGGAGTCGGCGAGCATCTTGCGCCACAGGCGACTGCCGGCGCCACCGCCGATGGCGAGGATGCGATCGGGCTGCAAGCCCATCGACCGCATCTGCTCGAGCGCGCGGGCGAATTCGAGGCTGATCGCTTCCAGCGAGGCGCGATAGAGATGGCGCATGCCGGTCGTCGCGCCCATGCCGGTGAAGGTGGCGCGCGCGTTCTCGTTCCAATGCGGGTCCATGCAGCCGAGCAGGTAGGAGCAGACCATGACGCCCTCGGAGCCGATCGGCAGCCGGCTCGCCTCCTCTTCCATGCGGGCAAAGATGGTCGGATCGGCCCGCCCGCCGGCGAAGGTATCGAGCAGCCAGTTGACGAAAAAGGCGCCGGCGCGCTGGCAGCTTTCCAGCAGATAGCCCTCGCCGGTGGGCGAGACCAGCGTGCGCCAGAAGCTGCTGATCTGCGGCGTCGCCGACCACATGCCGCCCACCACGGCCGTGCCGAGGTTGAGATAGACGATGCCGGGGCTGATGGCGCTGACCCCAAGCGCGGCGCAGTGGCCGTCGCCGCCGGCGGCAAACACCGGCGTTCCCGCATGCAGGCCCGTTGCGGCGGCGGCCTTGTCGCTCACCGTGCCGATCGCCGAGCCGGGCCGGTGCAGCGTGGGTAGTTTCGCTTCGTCGATGCCGAGAGCATCGAGGATGGGCTTCGACCATTCCTTGCGCCGGATGTCGAAGATGCCGAACGGGTCCGCGCTGGTCCAGCTGGCAGAGGCGTGGCCAGTCAGCTTCATGGTCAGGAAGTCGTGAACGCTGAATATCCATCTGGCGTCGTCGAGCAAGTCGGGCTGGTGCTCGCGGAAATAGCGCAGCCGATAGACGCAAGGGATGACGTCCACCGGCTTGCCGGATATGGCGTGCAGTTCGTCGCGCCCGACCTCCGAAGCCAACACGTCGACCATCTCGTGCGCCCGCCCGTCGAGCCACAGTGTCGCCGGCGCCAGCGGCCGCTCGTCGGCGTCGAGCAGCACCATCGTCTCGCGCTGGTTGGAGATGGCAATGCCGTCGATCAGGCCGGGATCGACCTGCTCGGTCACCATGCGCAATGCAGCCTGGGCGGCGGTCCACCAATCGTCGGCGTTCTGCTCGGCATGACGAGGGGCGGGCGTGCTGATGGCATGCGGGGCGCGGCCTTCGGCACGCGGCGTCCCGTCCGCGGTCCAAGCGATCGCCTTGACCGACTGGGTCGATGAATCCATGCCGACAACGTAACGCTCGCCAGGCATGCGGTTCTCCTTCCAAACAAAGCGCCACGGCCGGCGTCGTGCTCGCACCCGGCGAACGGCTCAACCGACCAGCAACGCCTCTCCCGTCGCGACGTCGGTCACGAAATGCGTGGCATAGCCGGCCTCGAGCGTGGCCAGGATGGCCGCGATCTTGACCGGGCCGCCGGCAACGCAGATGCGGCTCTCCACCTGTTTCAGTTCGTCCAGCGAGATGCCGACCATGCGCTCGTCGTGATCGCCGCCGATCGGCCGGCCCTGGCTGTCGATGAAACGGCCGATGATGACGGCGACCGCCCCCTGCCGCACATAGGCATCCATCTCGGCGCCGCTGGCGATGCCCGAGCCGCGCACGGTCGAGCCCGGCCCGATATCGCCGACGCCGAACAGGATTCGGTTGGTCGAATGGATCAGCTCGAACTGCTTCTTCAGCACCGGTTCGTCGAGCAGCATAGCCTTCAGGCCGCGCGTCGACAGGACGGCCGGCGCGAGCAGGTTGACGCAGCGGGCATGGATGCGGTTCGACAGGACGGAGGTGCACAGTTCCGGCGAGAATTCGGGCTCCCCGGTCGAACTGCCCGAGACCTGCACGACGGTAACGTTCCTGACCGGCTTGCGAAGCACGATCTGCTCCGCCACGGCTAGGACCGTTCGGCCCCAGGCGACGCCGATGGTGTCGCCGTCCTCGATCTGATCCGCCAGAACGCGGGCGCCGGCATCGCCCAGCCGGCGCACCAGGCTCTGCTCCTCGCCGTTGGGGATGACGAAGACGCCCTGCAGCCCGAACCGGCTCATCAGATCGCGCGCGATCGCCGTGCGTCCGCTCGCCTGCGGGCTTATGTGGACCGAGACGATGCCGCGGTCACGCGCTTCCTGAAGATAGTTGACGATGGTGGCGCGCGACACCTGGAGGCGCTTGGCGATCTCGCTCTGCGTCATGCCATCGGCATAGTAGAGCCATGCCGACCATGTGACGGCGTCGGCGAACTCGGTCGGCAGCCTTGCGTCGACTTCCCTGCCGTCCCTGCCTGCCGCTTTCATGCTCGCCATGCGCAATCTCTGGTCCATCCTCACGGCATTTGTCAACGGCATTTGTCTTATGTCTTGACTTCTGCCAATATCTGCTGTCGTTTGTTAAAAAGCGAGATCGATACGGCCGACACGATGCAAAGCGTCCAGAAACAGAGCGGCGACACGGACAGGCCCGCCGGCGGCTGGACCGCCCTGATCGACGACGTTCTCGCCGGGCGCTGGGTCAATCCGGAGACCGGCGAGACGCCGCGCATGCCCTACGACAGGATCGTCATCGAGGAAAACCTCGACGGCGCCGAAGCCGACCTCATCGACAGCCTCAAGCTCGGCGAACGCTTCACCGTCGTCGCCGATGCGGCGACGTGGGACGCCATGGGCGCGCGGGTCGCCCGGCGGCTGGAGCGGCTGGGGCCGGTCGATACGGTGATCCTCGACCATCCGCACGCCGACATGGCCAACATCGCGGCGCTGAAGGAACGGCTCGCCGGTGCGGAAGGTGTCGTCGCGGTCGGCTCGGGCACCATCAACGACCTGTGCAAATACGTCACCGGGCAGGACGGCCGCCGCTATGCGGTCTTCGCCACCGCCGGTTCGATGAACGGCTATACGTCGACCACCGCGTCCATCACGCTGGAGAACGGCCTCAAGGTCTCGCTGCCGTCGCATGCGCCTGCGGGATTCTTCGTCGATCTCTCGGTCAGCGCCTCGGCACCGCGTCACCTTTCGGCGGCCGGTTTCGGCGACTGTCTCGTGCGCTCCGTCGCGCAGGTGGACTGGTGGATGTCGCACCGCATGCTGTCGACCTACTATTCCACGGTGCCCTACCTGCTCCAGGACAAGGACGAGGTGGAGCTCAACAAGCGCGCCGCCGGCATCGCCAAGGGCGATATCGCCGCCAACGGCTACCTGTACCGGGTTCTCACGCTGTGCGGGCTTGGCGTCTCCTTCACCGGCGTCTCCCATCACGGCTCGATGGGCGAGCACCAGATTTCGCATTACATCGACTGCTTCGCCGGCGACAGGCATCCCGGAACCCTGCACGGGCAGCAGGTCGGCGTCGCCACCCTGACCCTCGCCCGGCTGCAGAAGAAGTTCCTCGACAGCGACAAGGCCCCGGTGATCCGGCCGACGCGCATCGACGCAGCCGGCATGGCGCGGCGGATGGGCGACGAAATCGCAGCCCAATGCCTGGGCGACATCGCACCGAAGATATTCGGCGAACGCGCCGTGGCGGCGATGAACGAGAAGTTCAGCGAGCTGTGGCCGACACTCAGGCGCGAGCTCCAGGCCTTCACCATCCCGGTCGAGGAGATGGAACGGCTGCTCGCGGCGACGGGTGGGCCGATGAGCGCCAAGGACCTCGGCCTGCCGGTCGACTTCTACCGCGAGGCCGTCGTTCACTGCCGCGAGATGCGCAACCGTTACTCCTTCCTCGACATCGCCGCCGATGCCGACATGCTGGAAGACTTCGCGGCGGGCGAGGTCTGACATGAAGCCGGTCGCAGCCATGCCGCTCGACGTCGCCGCCCGGATCTCGGTCGTGCTCACCGACATCGACGACACGCTGACCAACGAGGGACGTTTGCCGGCGGCCGCCTATGCCGCGCTGGAGCGGCTGAGCGAGGCGGGCATCGCCGTTGCGCCGATCACCGGCCGGCCGGCCGGCTGGTGCGACATGATCGCCCGCATGTGGCCGGTCGCAGGCGTCGTCGGCGAAAACGGCGCGTTCTATTTCTCCTACGATGCCGAGGCGCGGCGCATGCGGCGGGTCTTCGCCATTCCCGCCGAGCAGCGCGCGGCGGACCGCGCCCGCCTCGAGCAGTTGCGTGAGCGCATCCTGGCCGCCGTTCCGGGCGCCGCAGTATCAGCCGACCAGCTCTATCGCGAGGCCGATCTCGCCATCGATTTCTGCGAGGACGTGCCGGCCCTGCCGCCCGAGGACGTCGACCGCATCAAGCGTATCTTCGAGGAAGGCGGCGCCGTCGCCAAGATTTCGTCCATCCATGTCAACGGCTGGTTCGGCAGTTACGATAAGCTGTCGATGACGCGGCGCTTCGCCGCCGAAATCCTGAACATGGACATCGATGCCGAGCGCGAGCGCGTGGTCTTTGCCGGCGACAGTCCAAACGATGCGCCGATGTTCGCCTTTTTTCCGAATGCCTGCGGGGTGGCCAACGTCCGGCGCTTTGCCGGCCGCATCGAGGCCGAGCCAGCCTACGTCGCCTCGCGCGAAGGTGGCTTCGGGTTCGTCGAGATCGCCGACCGCCTGATCGAGGCGCGGAGCGAGGCCGCGCGGCGCGGCGCGGCGGAATAACCGGCCGGCCGCTCACCGGGAGGAGCGGAAGGCGGAGGGAGAGAAAGAAGACGGCCGGTGACGCAAAAGCGCATCGACCCAGGGAGGAACAACGATGACCGTTGCGCAAGTACGGCGCATGTCTGTCTCGGATTCGCCGATACCCTGGCTGCTGCCGCTGGTTGCCCTGCTGCTCGTCTTCACGGTCTATCCGCTCTTCTACAACATCTGGCTCAGCTTCCACGAATATGTGCCGCGCAGGCGTGCTCTGGAGTATGTCGGCCTCTCCAACTGGCAGCAGCTCTGGGAAGACGCGCGCTTCTGGCAATCGCTCACCATCACCTTCGTCTATTTCGCCGTCGCCCTGGTAATTGAGCTGGTGCTCGGCATGGCGATCGCGCTGCTGCTCGACAGCGACGGTTTCGGCTTCGGTTTCCTGCGCGGCCTTTTGACGATGACGCTGGTCATCCCGCCGGCCATCGCCGGCATGATGTATCTTCTGATGGAAGACCCGCAGTTCGGCGTCATCAGCTACTTCCTGCAATGGACCGGCCTTCTCGATCCGGCCCATCCGATCCTGGCGACCGCCTCCACCGCGCTTGCCGGCGTGCTGTTGCCCGAGATCTGGCAGTGGACGCCGTTCATGGTGCTGATCTTCCTTGCCGGCCTCAGGGCGCTGCCGCGCGAACCCTACGAGGCGGCGATGATCGACGGCGCCTCGCAGTGGCAGGTGTTCCGGCGCATCACGCTGCCGATGATGTCGAAGGTGATCGCCATCGCGGTGCTGATCCGCGGCATCGATCTGTTTCGGGTGTTCGACTACGTCTTCGTCATGACCTCCGGCGGCCCCGGGACGTCGACCTATACGCTGTCGCTCTATGCCTGGCAGCAGACGTTCAGCTTCGTCAAATGGGGCTACGGCGCGACGCTCAGCCTGGTCACGCTGGCCATCATCCTGGCCGTCGCCAGCCTGTTCATCAAGGTTGCCAAGGTGAGGTGGTGAGATGAACGCTTCGGTCGCATCGCGCACGCTGCGCACGCTCGCAGCCTGGGTCGTCGTCGGGCTGTTCTTCTTCCCGATCTATTATTGGACATCGGTGGCGTTCAAATACGGCAACGACATCTTCAGCCGGCCGCCGAACCTGTTCCACTTCACGCCGACCTTCGACAATTTCCAGAAAGTGTTCGGCATCTCGCTCGGCCGCGGCGGCGTGACCGTGACACCGGGCGGCGGCAATTTCTTCATGGCACCGCGGCTGTGGGATTCGATCGTGGTGGCGACATTGTCGACGCTGGTGGCGATCGTCATCGCCACGCTTGCCGCCTACGCCCTGTCGCGGATGAATTTCCGCGGCCGCCACCAGTTCGTCAACTGGGTGCTGTCGACGCGCATGATGCCGCCGGTCGCTGTCGCCGTGCCGATGTTCTTCATCTACAAGGGTTTCGGCCTGCTCGACACCTTCACCGGCATGGTGCTGATCCACGCGCTGATGAACCTGCCGCTGGCCGTGCTGCTGATGAAGAGCTTCTTCGACGACATTCCGGCCGAGATCGACGAGAGCGCCATCGTCGACGGCGCCAGCCGCTTCACCATCTTCCGGCGCATCGTCCTGCCGATGGCCAAGGGCGGCATCGCCGCCACCGCAGTGCTGTGCTTCATCTTCTCGTGGACCGAGTTCCTGTTCGCGCTGACGCTGACGACCACCGGACTGAAAACGGTGCCGGTCGTGTCGTCGACCTTCGTCACCTCGATCGGCACGGCCTGGGGCAACATGGCGGCGCTGGGCGCGGCCTCCATCATCCCGGCATTCATCTTCATTCTGTTGGTTCAGAAGCACTTGGTGCGCGGACTCACCATGGGATCGCTGAAGCAATAGAGGGGAAAGGCTCAAATTCGCAGCCTTCGCAAACGCGAATTGAAACGGAGGAGTACACAATGAAAGACAGTATGAGAAAGGCCTACCTCGCCTCTGTCACCGACCGCTTCGTCAAGGGGCAGATGGACCGCCGTTCGTTCCTTCGCGCAGCCGGCAAGCTTGGCCTCGGCGCCGGCGCGCTCGGCATGGGTCTCGGCGCGCGTCCGTTCTGGACGATGAGCCAGGCGCAGGCACAGGACCAGGAGTTGAAGCCGAACGCCGACGTCATGAAGTGGCTCGCCGACGTCGGCAAGCCATTCGCCGGCACGACGCTGAAGCTGGCGACGGAATCGACGCCGCCCTCCAACGCCATCGCCACCCAGCTCAAGCAGTATTTCGAGGAAGCCTCCGGCATCAAGATCGAGATCGAAGTGCTGCCGCTGGAGCAGGTGCTGCAGAAGCTGACGCTGGACGTCGCCTCCAGCCTCGGCACCTACGACCTCTACTACATCGACCAGAGCTGGGCGGCCAATTTCAGCCAGGACGTGTTCGATCCGCGCGAGCAGCTCAAGAATGCCGATCTGGCGATGCCCAACTACAATATCGACGACTTCCTCAAGCCGCTGGTCGACGGCATCGCCATGTACAAGGACACGATGGTCGGCGTGCCCTACGACATCCCGATCTTCATCATGCAGTACCGCAAGGACATCTGGGACGAGCTGAAGCTGCCGACCCCGACCACGATGGAAGACCTGCTCAACGCGTCGAAGGCCATCACCGACGCCAAGGGACCGAACGTCTACGGCACCAGCGGCCAGATGAAGTCGGGCCACTACAGCCTCGAATGCGACTGGACGGCGTGGCTGTGGGGCCATGGCGGCTCGATCTTCGACAAGGACGGCAAGTTCTGCGGCAACGACGAGCGCGGCCTGGAGGCAATGGCCTACTGGGACAAGCTCAAGGCCACCATGCCGCCCGGCGTCAACGGCTGGACATGGGACGGCGAAGGCCAGTCGGTGGCGCAGGGCGTCGCCGCCTCGATGCTGTCGTGGGGCGAGTTCTTCCCCTTCTTCGACGACCCCAAGGCTTCCAAGGTCTCGGGCCTGATGGAAGCGATCGTGCCGCCGAAGCCCACCACCACGCTCAGGACCGTGCAGGAAACCGCGTTCGGCGAAATCCCCGGCGTCGGCCACCAGGGCGGCTCATCGCTGGCGGTGTCGAAATACTCGAAGGCGCCGGACGCGGCCTGGATCTTCATGCAGTGGGCGACCTCAGCCGACACCCAGGCACTGATCACCGTGCTTGGCGGCGGCACCGGCCCGACGCGCACGAGCGTCTACGACGATCCGCGCGTCAAGGCCAACGCCCGCGTCGGCGCCGGGACCACGCGCCACCTGCCGGTGGTGCGCGAAACCATCGCCAACTACATGGGCTCCGAGCCAGATCTGCCGGCTTGGGCGGAAATTTCCAGCGATACGATCCCCGTCGCGCTCGGCAAGTATTTCGCCGGCCAGTCGGGCTCCGCCAAGGATACCATGGACGCCCTGAAGTCGCAGGTCGACGAGATCGTCGCCAAGGGCTGATTTCTGACCATCGGGGCGGCGCTCGCCGCCGCCCCGGCACAACCAATCACGCAAGAGGGTACCATGGCCGACAAACCATTGGTGGCAGTGACCGGAGCAAGCTCGGGCATCGGCGAGGCCGTCGCCAAGGCATTCTCGGCCGCCGGCCATCCGGTGCTGATGATGGCGCGCCGGCTGGAGCGCATGCAGGCGCTGAACCTGCCGAACAGCATGGCGCGCAAGGTCGACGTGCGCGACCGCGCCGAAATCGCCTCGGCCGTGAAGGAAGCGGAGGAAAAATACGGGCCGGTGGACATGATGTTCGCCAACGCCGGCATTGCCCGGCTCGCCGACATCGGCCGCCAGCCGCCCGAAGAATGGGACGAGATGATCGACATCAACACCAAGGGCATGCTGAACACCGTCCATGCCGTGATGTCGGGCATGATGGCGCGCCGCCGCGGCACGCTGTTCATGATGAGCTCGATCGCCGGCCGCAAGGTCTATCCGGACCATACCGTCTATTGCGGCACCAAGTTCTTCGTCCATGCCATCTCGGAATCGCTGCGCGACTATCTTTCCGACTACGACGTGCGCGTCATCGTGCTTTCGCCCGGCGTCATCGAGACGGAGGTGTTGAGCGGCGTGCTCGATCCGACGACGCTTGCCAACTACAAGGCCAACAAGGTCAAGATGGGCGGCGGCATCGGGCCGGAGCATGTCGCGGGCCTCATGCTGCACGCCTACCAGATGCCGCAGAACGCGCTGGTCCAGGAAATCGTCATCACGCCGACCCGCCAGAAATACTGACGCACCGGTTCAGTCCCGACGCGAAGGAAAGAACGGAACACTCACATGGCGACAGTGGAATACCGCAAGATCGGCAAGTCGTTCGGATCGATCAACATCCTGCGCGACATCTCGTTCCGCATCGGCGACCGGCAGTTCGTCGTCCTGCTCGGCCCCTCCGGCTGCGGCAAGACGACACTGCTCCGTATGACCGCCGGCCTCGAGAGCGTTTCCGAGGGCGACCTGATGATCGGCGACAAGCGGGTCAACGACGTCCACCCGCGCGACCGCGACATCGCCATGGTGTTCCAGAACTACGCGCTCTATCCGACGATGAAGGTCTACGACAACATCGCCTTCAGCCTCGAAGTGGCGAAGATGCCGACCGCCGAGATCAAGAAGCGCGTCGAGCATGCGGCCGAGATCCTGAACCTGACCGACTATCTGCAGCGCTATCCCAAGCAGCTTTCCGGCGGGCAACGCCAACGCGTCGCGATGGGCCGCGCCATGGTCCGCGAGCCCTCGGTGTTCCTGTTCGACGAGCCGCTGTCCAACCTGGACGCCAAGCTCAGGGCGCATATGCGCACCGAGATCCGACAGCTCCACAACCGGCTGAAGACGACCACCATCTATGTCACGCACGACCAGATCGAGGCGATGACCATGGCGGACACGATTGCCGTCATGCGCGCCGGCAAGATCGAGCAGATCGGCAGCCCCGACGAGATCTACGACCATCCCGCCAGCAAGTATGTCGCCGATTTCGTCGGCGGCTCGGCCATCAATTTCCTGCCGGGCACGATGGTCGCGGGCGCAGGCGGACCTGCCGCCGACACGGCGAGCGGCCGCATCGTGCTGGGTGGGGAGGTGTCGGCGAAGCCCGGCCAGAAGGTCATTCTCGGGTTGCGGTCTACCGACGTCAAGGTCGACGACAACGGCCCGATCGCGGCCCGCACCGTGCTTCTGGAGCGTCTGGGCCACGACGCGCAGTTGTTTTGCAACGGCCCGGACGGGCAGTTCGTGGCGGTGGTCGAAAAGGGCCTGCGTTTCGATGAAGGCAGCGAGGTCCGCTTCGCGATCCCGCCTGCCAAGGTTCATGTTTTCGACGCAGAGACGGAAGCGCGCCTCTAGAGCCTTCGTGGTCAGGCAAGGCTGCCGTCCGGCGCATATCGAAAGGCTTGTACCGGCGGCGCCAGGCGCCGCCGCAAGGGAAAGGGTTTGTCATGAAGTCGCGCTGGTCGGACAGTGAATTCGCCACCGTCGTGGATGGCTATGTCGGCAAGGGGGTCAACCGCGACCTCGCCATCCGCACCTACACGACGCGCCTGCTCGGCGGCGATCCCGAACTGGTCCTGCACGGCGGCGGCAATACGTCGGTGAAGACCACCTTCGCCGACATGGACGGCACGGCGGTCGATGTCCTGTGCGTCAAGGGCAGCGGCTGGGACATGGGCACGATCGAGCCGCCGGGCCTGCCGGCCGTCCGCCTCGACCCGTTAAAGGCGATGGTCGCATTCGACACACTGAGCGACGACGACATGGTCATGCTGCAGCGGCGCCTGCTGATGGACCCGGCTGCACCCAATCCGTCTGTCGAAGCGATCCTGCATGCGATCCTGCCGTTCAGGCATATCGACCACACCCACGCCAACGCGATCGTCTCGCTGACCAACCAGCCGCACGGTGAAGACCTCGTGCGCGAGCTGTTCCCCGATTCAATCATCGTTCCCTATGTCATGCCGGGTTTCGTCCTGGCCAAGGCATGTGATGCAGCCTTCCGGGCCAATCCGAAAGGCGACGGCATGATCCTGCTGAAGCATGGCATCTTCACCTGGTCCGACGATCCGCGCGAGGCCTACGAGGACATGATCGCCAAGATCGACCGGGCCGAGAAGCGCCTGGCGAAGGGCCGCGCCAAGCCGTTCAGGAGCGCCGCCATCCCGGCCGGTCTTGCCGACGCCGCCGATATCGCGCCGATCCTGCGCGGCGCTATCGCCATCGAGGGCGTCGTCGAAGGCGTGCCGAAACGGTTCGTGCTCGAACATCGCGCCAACGAGAAGGTGCTCGACTTCTGCAACGCCGAAAACGTCGGCAGCCTGACCCGGCGCGGCAACGCGACGCCGGAACACGTCCTCCACATCAAGCGGTTCGGCGTGGCGCTGCCGGCGCCTTTGGCCGGCGACCTCGACGGCTGGGCCCGGACGGTGCGCGAAGCGGTGGCGACCTATCTGACCGAGTACAAGGCTTATTTCGAGCGCAACAACCAGCGCGCCGGCGGCGGCAAGCGCATGCTCGACGCGATGCCGCGCGTCTTCTATGTCGCCGGCATCGGGCTGTTCGCGGCCGGGGCTGCTCGCAAGAACGCGCTCGTCGCCGCCGACGTGGCGGAAGCCACCATCGACGTGATCACCAAGGCCGAAGGCATCGAATCCTTCGAGGCCCTGTCCGAGGCTGATCTATTCGACATCGAATATTGGTCGCTGGAACAGGCCAAGCTGGCGAAGCAGGTGGAAAAGCTGCTGAGCCGGCAGGTGGCGGTCGTCACCGGCGGTGCCGGCGGGCTGGGCCTAGCCGTCGCCGAGGCGCTAAAGGCGGAAGGCGCCGAAATCGCCCTGATCGACATCGCAGAAGAGGCGCTGCTGCGCGAGGCGAAGCGCCTCGGCGGAATCGGCGTCGCCTGCGACGTCACAAATCCGGCGGCCGTGGACGCGGCCATCGCCAAGGTCGTCGGCCGCTATGGCGGCGTCGATATTCTCATCTCCAACGCCGGCGCCGCCTTCCAGGGCAAGTTGGTCGAAGTCGACGAAGCAACTTTCCGCAAGGCCTTCGATCTCAATTTCTGGAGCCACCACTATGTGGCTCGCGCCGTCGTGAAGGTCATGCGCAGGCAGGGAACCGGCGGCGCGCTGGTCTTCAACGTATCCAAGCAGGCGGTCAACCCCGGCGCCGACTTCGGGCCCTACGGCACGTCGAAGGCGGCGCTGATGGCGCTGATGCGCCAATACGCGGTCGAACACGGCAGCGACGGCATCACCGCCAACGCGGTCAACGCCGACCGCATCCGCACGGGCCTGATGACCGACAAGATGGTACTCGAACGCAGCAAGGCGCGCGGCGTGACGCCGGAAGCCTATATGCGCGGCAACCTCGTCGGCCGCGAGGTGACCGGCGCCGACGTGGCTGCCGCCTTCGTCCATCTCGCCAAGGCGCGCACCAGTACCGGCGCGGTGATCAGCGTCGACGGCGGCAATGTCGCGGCGATGATGCGCTAGAGCGTGCCTCCCGAAAGTGGGAACCGGTTTTGGGGCAAAGACATGCGTAAAATCAAGAATCTGAAGCGTGCGGAGCGAAGCTGAAAGATCGCGGCACGCTTTGGAGCCGGTCAAGACGAACGAGCGAGGAAAGCTGATGGCGACGATCCTGATCCTTGGCGCGGGCGTGATGGGCAGCGCGCTGGCCGTGCCCGCGGCCGACAACGGCCATACGGTGCTGCTCGTCGGCACGCCGGTCGACACCGACATCATCGCGCGCATCGGCAAGGCCGGCGGCGTGCACCCGAAGCTCGACCAGCCGCTGCCCGGCAACGTCAGGCCGATACCTGATGCGGGTCTCACGGACGCCGATGTCGAGGCCGCCGACATGATCGTCGTCGGCGTCAGCAGCCCCGGCATTTCCTGGGCGGTGGAGCGGCTCGCCGGCGCGATGAGGCGGCCGCGTCGGATCGCCTTCGTTACCAAGGGACTGGACAAGGCCGGCTCGTCGCTCATCACCCTGGCGGGGTCAGTGCCCTCGCGGCTACCGCAGATGAGCGCCTTCCTCGGCATCGGCGGGCCCTGCATCGCGCGGGAACTCGCCAACCGCAAGCCCAGCGCCTGCGTCTACGCCTGCGCCGACCGGCAAGCGGCCGACGAGTTCGCAGCGCTGATGACGACAGACTACTACAGGCTTTCGACCACCGACGACGTCGTCGGCGTGGAAGCTTGCGCGGCGCTGAAGAATTTCTATTCTATCGGCGTGGCGGCGATGCAGACGCGCTATCCGGATCAGGCACGCGCCGACGGCCAGTCGAAGAACCCGACCGCCGCCGCCTTCACCCAGGCGACGCGCGAGATGGCGCGCCTGTGCGAACGCTTCGGCGGCAGGCGCGACACCGCTTTCGATCTCGCCGGCCTCGGCGACCTGCATGTGACGGTGGGCGGCGGGCGCAACAGCCGCCTTGGCCATGAACTCGGCAGGGACCGCACCGTTTCCGACGTGATGGCGAAGGAGCTTGCCGGCGAAACGGTCGAGGGCATCGACACCGCCCGCATGCTGTCGGCCTGGCTGCAGCCGACGCCGGGGCTCGAACCGATCGGCCCCGATCGCTTCCCGCTCGCCTGCGCCATCATCGACGCGGTGCTTCAGGATACGCCCTTCAAGTTCGATTTCGGGACGCTGACTGTTTCCTGAGGACCGGCCTCACGCATCGGCGAGGCTGTCAGCCATGGCGCGGATGACGGTGACCGCCGACGCCGCTCCCGGATCGACGTGACCGAGCGAGCGGTCGCCGAGGCGTGCCGCCCTGCCCTTGGTGGCGGCGAAATTCCGGGTCGCCTCGGCGCCCTGTTCGGCCGCTGCCGCAGCTGCCGCCAGAGCGGACGGTAGGGACCCACCGGCGGCTCGCGCCTGTCTTGCGGCATCGGCGGCAGGCAACCAGGCGTCGACCATGGTTTTTTCGCCCGGTTCGGCCTTGCCGCGATCCTGGATGCCTTTCGCCATGGCCGCGAATGCATCCAGGAGGTCGTCCGCCGTAAGCGCGGCCTTGCCCTTCACGGCCGCGCCCGCGCGCATGAAAGCGGTGGCGTAGAGCGGCCCGCAAGAGGCGCCGACAGCGTTGAGGAAGGCTTTCGCCGCTGCGTTGAAGATGGCGGTGGGATCGGCATCGCTGCCAAGCGCCGCCGTGGCGTCGCGGGCGGCGGCGAAGCCGAGGTCCATGGCTATGCCGTGGTCGGCGTCGCCGATGACACCGTCGAGCGCGCACAGCCGGTCCTTGTCGGCCCCGATCGCAGTGGCGACCGCCGCAAACATCGCCTTGAGCCTGTCGGTCGAGATCATCATCAGCCCGCCCTGAACATCGCGCAGTCGCAGGGATGGTCGAGCATCGTCTGCAATTCGCCGTCGAGGCGGTGCAGGGTGATCGAGGCGCCCGCCATTTCGAGCGAGGTGCAATAATTGCCGACCCAGGTGGCATGCGTCTCGACGCCGCGATCGGCCAGCCGGGCCGCCACCCTCCGGTTCATGATGTAGAGTTCCATCAGGGGCGTGGAACCCAGCGAATTCACCAGAACGGCAACGCGGTCGCCACGCGACGGCGCCATCTCGGCGAAGATCTTGTCGATGATGTCGTCGACGATCTCGTCGGCCGTGTGCAGCGGGCCGCGCTCGACGCCCGGCTCGCCGTGGATGCCCATGCCGATTTCCATCTCGTCTGCGCCGATCTCGAAATTCGGCCGGCGGGTCTGCGGCAGCGAGCAGGGAGCGAGGGCGACACCGACCGTATAGGTCTGGTCGTTGGCCTTGCGCAGGATGCGTTCGCATTCGTCCAGCGGCAGCATCCTGTCGGCGGCGGCACCTCCCGCCTTGAAGACGAAGAAGTTGCCCGCCACGCCACGACGCTTATCGCGCTGGTCGGGCGGGGCCGAGGCGACGTCGTCGGTGCTGAGCACGGTACGCACCTCGATGTCCTCCATCGCCAGCATTTCGGCCGCCATGTCGAAATTCATGACGTCGCCGGCGTAGTTGCCATAGGCGAAGAGAATGCCGGCGCCGCCGTCCACGGCCTTGGCGCATTCGACGATCGGATCGGGCGGCGGCGAGGCGAAGACGTTGCCGACAGCGCAGGCGTCGGCAAGGCCCTTGCCGACGAAGCCGAGGAACGTCGGCTCATGGCCCGAGCCGCCGCCGATGATCAGCCCGACCTTGCCGGGGCGCGGTCCGTTCAGGGAGACGATCGAGCGCGGGCTGCCTTCGACCGCGCGGATATGGCGCGGATGGGCGGCAAGCACGCCTTGCAGCATCTCCTCGACGGCCTTGGCGCCATCGTTGATGATCTTCTTCGTCTGCACCGATCAACCTCCCCTTGGCGGCAGCGCGTCCGGATATACCGGCATGGGAGGCAAGGTAGCGAGGGAAAGCCGAGGTGTCACGACGGCTTGTTGCCATCCAGCCGGTCGATGGCAGCGACATTGCCGGCCGACGGCCCGGCCGGGTCGAATTCCGAAGCCAGCCAAGTATCGGCTATCGCCTTGGCGAGTTCGGGGCCGATGACCCGTGCGCCCATGGTGATGATCTGCGCATTGTTGGACTTGGCGGCACGTTCGGCCGAATAGGTGTCGTGGGTAAGCGCCGCCCTTATGCCCGGCACCTTGTTCGCCGAGATGCAGACGCCGATGCCGGTGCCGCAGAAAAGGATGGCGCGGTCGTAAGCGCCGTCGAGCACCTCCTTGCCAACCGACGCGGCAAGATCGGCATAGTAGCCGCTCTGGCTGAGGTCCGTCACGTCAAGGTCTTCGCGTCCCTTCAGATGCGCGGCGATGACGTCGAGCAGCGGTTTTCCGGCGCTGTCGGCTCCAAGGGCGATCTTCATGGCCTGGTCTCCTATATGTTGGTTTGGTCGCGTTCGCGCACCGCCGCGAGAACGCGCTCTATGATGTCCATATAGTCCTCCGCGCGCCATGCGGCACGGCCGATGAAAAGGCCGTCCACATTGGGTTGGCCGATCAGTTCGGCGCAATTGGCCGCGTTCACGCTACCGCCGTAGAGAACCGGCGGCAGTGCGGCTAGGTGCTGGCCCGCAACCGCGCGGATGAACGCCTGCTGACTGTCGGCATAATCGGCGGAAGCGGGCATGCCTTTCTCGCCGATGGCCCAGACGGGCTCATAGGCGAACAGGATCGTAACCGAGTGCGCCTCGCCATCCAGCGCGGCGAGCGCGCCCTCGACCTGTCGCTCCAGTACTTGCCGCGCGCGGCCTTCCTCGCGCTCCGCATACGTCTCGCCGACGCAGATCAGCGGCGTCAGGCCGTGGCGCACGGCCGCCGCCACCTTGAGGCCGACCGTAGCGTCGGTTTCGCCGAAATGCTGGCGCCTTTCGCTGTGTCCGAGTTCGACGAGATCGGCGCCGCAGTCCTTCAGCATCACCGGCGAAATCTCGCCGGTCCAGGCGCCGGCATCGGCCCAGTGCATGTTCTGCGCCCCGACTCTGACGCCCGTGCCGGCCAGCGCCGCCGCGACCTCGCGCAGGCAGGTGAAGGGCGGGATGACGAACGGCTGAACGCGCTTGTCCAACCCGCGCGCGAAGGGGCCTAGCGCCCGAGCGAAGGCCAACCCTTCAGATAGGGTCTTGTTCATCTTCCAGCTCGTGCCGATCCAGAGCGGGGTCATGCTTGTACCCCCACTTCCGGCGCCAGCGCCGCGCGACCCGTTTCGATGTAAGGTGCCCAGTAATCGACGGACTCGCGCATCATCTCCACCACCTGCCGGTCGACCGGATCGCGCTCGCGGAACGATAGCTCCAAGCAGATTTCGTTGCGCGTGCCACCGCCGCGCCGCAGCGTCTGCAGGAACCTCATCGGCTCGATACGCCCGTCGGCGTTGTACTTCGCCGTAAACGGCCAATGGCCGCCCTTGTTCATCGACGACTGCTTGATGTGGATAATCGGCGAACGCGACGCGAAGCGCCCTGCCCAGGCATAGGGATCGACGTCGGCGGGGTCGCTCGACGTTACGTCGCCATGGTCGATATCGATCATCATGTTGAGCGGCAGCGCCAGCCCTGCCCCGTCGATCCTGTCCTGAAGCACCGCGCAGGCATTAAGGGTGTGGCCGAATTCCCGACCGACCGACATCGGCTCCCAGATCAGGAACCTGAGGCCGCATGCCCTGGCGGTTTCGGCGACTTCTGCCCAATGACCGATGGCCGTGTCGATCATCGCTTCCCTGCGGGCTTCGTCGTCGAAGTCGCGATGGGTCAGGATGGCGAACTGTGTGCCGCAGCTCTCGGCGCCGATGTCGGCGGCGATGGACGCCATCGTCCTGAACCATTCGACATAGTAGCGGCGCACGTCCGCATCCGGATGGCCGAAATGGTTGAACCGGCCGTAAGGCCCGGTGAAGAAGGAGGTCACCCGGACATTGGTTCGCGCCAGCGCCGCCTGGAACCGCCGCACCGTCTTGGCTATCGTCGCCGCCGGCCATGCCGGGTTGATGAATTCATGCGTCAGCTGGACGTACCGGATGCCGATGCGCCAGGCGATGGTGTCGATCAGGTCGTCCGGATCGGCGAAACGGTTCACCAGCGGATTGGTGTTCACGGACAGGGTGAAGGAGGGCTCGGTCGGCATCAGCCTGCCCACTGTCCGGTGTCGAACCACCGCTCGAAATCGGCACGTTCCGTCGCCGACAGGTGCAGGCCGTGCTTGGTGCGGCGGTCCAGAACATCGCCGGCGCTCATCGCCCATTCGTGGTCGCGCAGGTAGGCTGCTTCCCGTTCATAGAAATTCGGTCCGAACGCGATACCGAGGTCGGCGATCTTGTCGGCCCCGTCGAGCAGCAGGCGCGCGCGGGTTCCGTAGAGCCGGGCATAGTGCGCGACCAGCTCTTTCGGCAGCCACGGATAGTCCGCCTCCAGCCCGTGCTCGAAGGCGCCAAAATCCGCATTGGCGATATCGCCGCCGGGCAGGTGCGCCTTCGCCGTCCATGCCTCGCCCATGGCCGGAAAGAACGGCTTCAGGCGGTCCATGGCATGCTCGGCGAGCTTGCGGAACGTCGTGATCTTGCCGCCGAAGACCGACAGCAAAGGCGCCTGTCCCCTGCCGGCGTCCAGTTCGAACAGATAGTCTCGCGTCACCGCGCTGGGGTTCGCCGCCTTGTCGTCATAGAGCGGACGAACGCCGGAAAAGCTGTGCACGACGTCGCGAGCGGAAAGCTTCGTCCTGAAATAGCGATTCACCACCTTGATCAGGTAATCGACCTCCGCGGAATCCACCGAGACGTCCTCGGGCCGCCCGTCATAGGGAATGTCCGTCGTGCCGATCAGGGCCAGACCACCCTCATAGGGGTTAACGAAGATGACGCGCCTGTCGGAATTCTGGATTAGATAGGCCTGCGGCCCACGCCAGAATTTCCTGACCACGATATGGCTGCCCTTGACCAGTCTCACGGCGCGCTTCGACGTCAGGCTGGCGACATCCTCGATGACGTTCGTCACCCATGGCCCGGCGGCGTTGACGAGGGCGCGGGCGCGCACGTTTCTGGAACGGCCGGTTCGCGAATCCCGTAATTCGGCGACCCAGACGTCGGCCTCGCGGCGGGCGGCGACGCAGGCGGTGCGGGTCAGGATCGTCGCGCGGCGCTCGCCGGCGTCGACGGCATTGAGTGCTACCAACCGCGCATCGTCCACCCAGCAATCGGAATATTCGAAGGCCCGCCGATAGCGCGGGTCGATCGGCTCGCCTTCCGGCACCTTCGCGAGATCGAGCGTGCGCGTCCCCGGCAGGCGCTTGCGGCCGCCGAGATGATCGTAAAGGAACAGCCCCAGCCGCACCAGCCAGGCCGGCCGATCGTCCGGGCTGTGCGGCAGCACGAAGCGCATCGGCCAGATGATGTGGGGCGCCGAAGCCAGCAGCACCTCGCGCTCGATCAGCGCTTCGCGGACGAGCCGAAACTCATAATATTCCAGGTAGCGCAGCCCGCCATGCACAAGCTTGCCGGACCTTGAGCTCGTGCCCTGCGCGAGGTCGTCCTTTTCGCACAGGACGACCGTCAGCCCGCGTCCGGCGGCGTCGCGGGCAATGCCGGCGCCGTTGATGCCGCCGCCAACCACCAGAAGATCGACCGGATCGGACTGCGTGCTCATCTTGTCGTACAGCCGACGATCAGCAAGGATTGAGGGGCGGCTGGCCGGCGAGGTAGCGGCGCACCTCCTCGGCCGCCTGTTCGGCGGCATAGGTCACCGTGCGCACCGACGCGCCCGCTATATGCGGGGTCAACGTGACGTTCGGCAATTGCAGCAGCGGCCAGTCCGCCGGCACCGGTTCGACCGCGAAGGTTTCGAGCATGGCGCTGGCGATGCGGCCGTCCGCCAACGCCTCGTACAGCGCCTCGTAGTCGGCCAGCGGACCGCGCGCCGTGTTGACGAAGATCACGCCCGGCTTCATTTTGGCGATGGCCTCGCGGTCGATCATGTTGCGCGTCTCCTCGGTGACGCGCGGATGCAGCGTGACGACGTCCGAGCGCGCCAGCAGGTCGTCGAGCGCCACCAATTCCACGCCCGCCGCGTGGTCGTCGGCGCTCAGCTGCACATAGGGATCGCAGACCAGGATCCGGCAGCCGAAAGCCCTCAGCAGCCTGACCACTTTGGTCCCGATAGCGCCGTAGCCGACGACGCCAACCGTCATCTCGCTGAGTTCCCGCCCGGTGCGGTCGGCGCGGTAGAGGTCGCCGCGCCACTCGCCTTTGCGCAGGGATTCGTGCCCCACCCGGATCAGGCGCGTTTCGGCCAGGATGGCGCCGATGGCGAACTCGGCAACCGCGCTGGCGTTGCGGCCGGGCGTGTTGACCACCGTCACCCCATGCTCGCGCGCCGCCGCCATGTCGATGTTGACCGGGCCGCCGCGCGAGACCGCCACCAGCTTCAGCGCGGGCAGTTGTTCCAGCATGCCGCGCGAGACGGGCGCGAGCTGGGTGACGAACACTTCGGCATCAGCGATGAAGGCCACCACCTCGTCCGGATCGCCGAAATACTCTTTCAGCCCATCCAATCCCTTGCTGGCATAGCCGTGCTCCATTGGTTCGTCTGGCCATGCCGAGCGGTGCGTACGGATATCGAGGCCATCGCCGCAGCGTTTCTCGATCTCCGCCCGGAAGATGTCGGGCAGCATGAAATTGTCGCCGAAAATCGCGATCTTGCGGGTCATGACAGTCCCCTTGCAGCGGCCATGCTGCGCCAGACCGGCACCAATGCCTGCCGGGCTTCGACATAGGCGGGATAGGTCGCGCGGTAGATCGCCGCGAGCTCTTCGTCGGGCGCCTCCACCTCGCCGAGCAACGGCGTCACCCATTCGGCGACACAGTCCGTCATCGAACCGTAGAGGCCGATCGAGACGGCGGCGATCATCGCGGTGCCCGCCGCGCCGGCTTCCTCGCGCCTGCTGGTGCGGATGCCGGCTCCGAGCACGGCGCCGAGGATGCGGCGCAGCGCCGTGCTGCGCGCCGCACCGCCCGACAGGCGCACTTCGGCAGGCACCGGGCCCATCGCCGCGTAGCAATCACGCCCGGCGAAAGCGAGCCCCTCGAACACGGAGCGCACCAGATCGCCGAAGCCATGCCGGCTGGAAAGGCCGATGAAGCCGGCGCGCGCGTTGGCGTCGATGAAGGGTCCGCGCTCGCCGGCCTCCGAAACATAGGGCTGATAGAGCAGCGAAGCCGGAGCCGACGATGCGATCCACCGGTCGATCTGCGCGATCATGTCGCCGGGCTTACGCATGATGCCCTCCGACGCCAGGACGCCGGCGGCAAGACCGAGCACCCAGTCGATGTTGAGGGTGGCGGCCATGTTGGATTGCATCTGGGCGTAGGCGCCTGTGCCCGGCAGGCACATGGTGTAGCCGGTCCGGTCCTCGTTGAGGATGACGTCGGCATGATCCTTGGCAAGCCGCATATGCATGCCGGTCGAGCCGACGATGGAGCAGCCGGGGCGCGAGGCGGCATCGACAAGGCCGGCACCAAGCGCCGTGCACACCACGTCGACATAACCGAGAACGACCGGCGTTCCGGCCTTCAGGCCGGTCTCGTCGGCGGCGGCGGACGACAGCTCGTGGGTGATCGTCGCACCGTCGACGATCGGCGGCAATAACCGCTTCAGGCGCGACAGGCCGAGGATGCCGATTGCCTCATCGCTGTAGGCGCGCTTGCGGAAATCGCCGAAGGTGAAGCAGGCTTCTGACGGATCGGTCGCCCGCATTCCGGTCAGCCGGAAATAGAGCCAGTCCTTGCAATGGAACGCCGTTGCCGACCGTTCCAGCCGTTCCGGCTCGGTGCGGCCGATCAGCCCCAGCTGCGGCCCCTGCTGGCAGGCGGCAAGCCCCGAACCGGTCTTGCCGAAACGGACGCGATCGACATCCTCGCGGGCGCGCAGATCTTCGACAAGGGCGGCGGCGCGGGCGTCGAGCCACAGCCAGCCCTTGCCGACCGGCTCGCCGTCGCGGTCGATCAGCCAAGTGCCGTCGCCCTGCCCGGTGACGGCGACGGCGGCGGTGCGGCCGGCGAGGTCGGGAACCTGCTCGGCAAGCAGGCGCAGCGTCGCCGCCGTATCCTTCCATGTCCGGGCGAGATCCTGTTCGGCGCCGCTGCCGGCAACGGTTTCGTAGTGGTTCGGCAGGGAAGCGGCTGCGAGCTGCCGGCCGGCAAGGTCGAAGGCGATCGACTTGATCACCGACGTTCCCGCATCGATCCCGATCAGAACATCGCCCATGTCAGGCCAGTTCCATCCCATGCGCGACGGCCTCGCCCGTCGCGGCGTCGAAAATATGCAGGTGCCTCGGCTCGATGCCGATGCCGATCGTGTCGCCAATGCTGACGCGGGCACGGTCGTGCTCGACAAGCACGATCGTGCCGCCGGCGAAATCGGCGGCGATATGCGTCTGGTCGCCGAGCCACTGGTTCGTCGCGACACTCGCGGCAACGCCGTCAGTCGTACGGCGCACCGCATAGGGCCGCACGCCGATGACGACCTGCCGCAATGCCCGCAGCCTGTCGCGCACCTGCGGGGCGAACTCGCTTTCGGGATAGGACAGGGAGACGCCCTGCGGCAGGTCGAGCCTGACCCGCCCGCCCTCGAGGGTGGCGTCGGCGGCAAACACGTTCATCGGCGGCTCTCCGACGAAAGTCCCCGTGAACAGGTTGGCGGGCTTTTCCTTGATGACGGTCGGCGTATCGAACTGTTGCAGGACACCGCCCTCCATCACCGCGATGCGGTCGGCGAGCGCGTTGGCCTCCGTCTGGTCGTGGGTGACCAGGATGGCGGTCAGGCCGCGCTCCTTGATGAAATGCTTGATGCGGCCCCGCAGCACCGCACGCAGCTGCGGTTCGAGCTGTCCCATCGGCTCGTCCAGCAGATGCAGGCTGGCCGAACGCACCAGAGCCCTGCCGAGGCTGGCGCGCTGCTGCTGGCCGCCCGAAATGGAACTCGGATAGCGTTGCAGTATGTCCTCGATCTCGAGCAGCTTGGCGATTTCGTTCACCTTGGCATCTACAGCAGCCTGTGAAAGCTTCGCTGCCTTCAGCGCAAAGGCGATGTTTTCCCGCACGGTGAGTGGCGGATAGAGCGAATAGCCCTCGAAGGCCATGGCGACGTTGCGGCGGACCGGCGGCAGGTCATGCACCGGCTTTCCGGCGACCGAGATGGTGCCGCGCGAAACCGCCTCGAAGCCGGCGATCATGCGCAGCGTCGAGGTCTTGCCGCAGCCGGAGGAGCCGAGCAGTGCGACGATCTCGCCTTCGTCGAGTTGCATGGTCAGCGACTTGACGGCGTGCACGCCGCGATCGACCGGACCGTAGAACTTGTCGACGCCGGAAAGTGCGAGCTGCGCGGCCTTCATGCTGTTGCCCTCTTGCGCGGCGCCGCGCGTCCGCCGGCCGCGATGCGCTCGCCCGAGGCCTTGTCGAACATCAGCACGCTGCCGGCATCGATGTCCAGAAAAGCCTCGCCGTGGTCCGGGCCGGGGGTGCCTGCCGGTCGCGAGACCAGGATTTCGCGGCCGCCTCTGGTGCGTACCAAGGTCACCGTCTTCTCGTTGAGCGGCGTCTCGGCCTCGATGGTGACGGGAACGGCGCCTTTCGTCCCGGCCTTGACGAAATGCAGCGTTTCCGGCCGCAGGCCGGCGACGCAGGCGCGGCCGACGGACGGCTCCATGGCGGCCGGCAGCTGGACCTGCGTGCCCGACAGAGCGACATGGATGCCTTGCGCGTCACGGGAGGGTCTGACATCCAGCAGATTGATCGTCGGATCGCCGAACAGGCGCGCAATGTCGAGCCCGGCGGGCTGCAGATATATCTCCTCCGGCGTGCCGAGCTGCCTTATGCCGGCCTGTCCCATCACGGCGATGCGGTCGCCGAGCGCCATCGCCTCCTTGTAGTCCTGCGTCACGTAGATGACGGTCGCACCACGATCGGCCAGCAGGCGCGGCAGTTCCAGCCGCATCTCGAAACGCAGCTTGGCGTCGACATTGCGCAGCGGGTCGTCGAGCAGCAAGACCGGCGGCGAGCCGACGAGGGCCCGCGCCAGCGCGGTACGCTGCTTCTGCCCGTTCGACAGCGCCCTCGGCCGATGGGTCAGAACATGGTCGATCTTGAGCAGTCGGGCGACGCTCTCGACGCCAGCCCTGACGGCATTCCGTGGCGTCTTCCTAGCCTCCAGCGGCGTGGCGATGTTGGCGAAAGCGTCCATATGCGGGAACAGGGCGAAGTTCTGGAAGGCCATGCCGACGCCACGGAATTCAGCGTCGACGCCGGTCATGTCCTCGCCGTCGATGACGACGCGGCCCGCGTCGGCATCGAGGACACCGGCGATCAAGCGCAGCAGCACCGTCTTGCCGGCGCCTGAAGGGCCGAACAGGACGAGAATCTCGCCGTCGTTCACGGTGAGCGAAACATCGTCGAGCACGGTGTTGTCCTTGAACCGCTTGACGATGTTGTGAAGTTCGAGCGTCGCCATCTGCCCTACCCCTTCACCGCGCCGAGCGACAGGCCTTCGACCAGGTAGCGCTGCGCGTAGAGGGCGAGCGCCAGTGTCGGGGCGATCGACAGCACGATCGCCGCCGCGATCTGGCCGTACTGGATGCCGGAAGCCGTCACGAACGCGAGCGCGCCGACCGTCACCGGCTGCTTGTCCGCCGAGGCGAGCACCAGCGCGAAGACGAAATTGTTCCAGGCGAAGATGAAGGCCAGCAGGCCGGCGGCGGCGATGCCCGGCCCCGCCAGCGGCAGCGCGATCTTGCGGAAGGTCGCGAACCAGGAATGGCCGGCGATACGATAGGCGTATTCGACATCCGCAGATATGTCCTCGAAATAGCCGCGCACGATCCACAGGATGAGCGGCAGGCAGATGAGCTGGTAGACCCAGACCAGCCCGAAATAGGTGTTCGCCAGACCGAGCTGCTGAAAGTAGAGCGTCAGCGGCAGCAGGACCAGCAGCGGCGGCGCGAAGCGGAAGGACAGAAGCGTAAAGGCGATGTCCTCCGAGCCGCGGAACTTGTGGCGGGCGAAGGCGTAGGCGGCCGGCACGCCGAGCAGCAGGGAGACGGCGACAGACGTCACCGACAGGAACACCGAGTTCCACAGGTTGCGCATGAAGGCGATGTCCAGCGTGCCGGCGGCGGTGGTCAGCTTGCCGGTTATCAGCGCGGTGTAGTTCTGCAACGTCGGCTTGAAGAACAGCTCGGGCGGTATGCTCAGGATCGTCTCGTTGGTCTGGAATGACATGAGGAAGATCCAGAGCAACGGGAACATGAAGAAGACGACCACCAGGGCGAGTGCGACGGCCCGCAGGATGCGTTCGATGAGGGATGTGTGTTCCATCGTGCCTAAGCCTCGCCGCGCGCCCGTTCGCGCAACCGCAACCAGTTCTTGATGAAGACGAAGGATAGGAAATAGGTGATCACCCACAGGATCATCAGCAGCGCCGCCGAGCGCCCGACATTGGTCGACTGGAAGAAGTTCAGATAGGCCTCGACCTGGAACACCGTCAGCGTGTCGCCGGGGCCGCCCTGCGTCATGGCGTAGATGATGTCGAACTGCTGGATGGAGTCGAGCAACCTGAACAGCGTCGCCGTCAGGATGTAGGGCATCAGCATCGGCAGCGTGATGCGGAAGAAGACGAAGCTGCGCGGCACCCCGTCGAGCGCCGCCGCCTCGAAGGGCTGGGTCGGCAGGCTGCGCAACCCGGCCAGGAGCAGGATCATGATAAAGGGCGTGTAGACCCATATGTCGACCAGCACGACGGTGAACAGCGCGGTCGAGGGCGAGGAGGCCCAGCGGAAATCCTGCAATCCCACCAGGCTGGCGAGATAGCTCAGCACGCCGAAGCCGGGATTGGTCATCAGCTTCCACATCAGCGCGGCGAGCGCCGGCGCCGTCATCAGCGGCATCAGAAGCATGATGGAGATGAAATTGTTTAGGCGCGTGCGCTTCTGCAAGAGCAGCGCGATGCCGAGGCCGAGCAGCAATTCCAGCACCACGGTGGAGCCGGCGTAGACGAGGGAAACGCGAAGCGTGTTCCAGAAGCCCGGATCGGTGAAGAAGTTGAGGTAGTTCTCGCCCCAGTTGTACTGCCGGTTCCACGGCTGGCTGAGCCGATAGCGCTGGAACGAGTAGAGGACGGCCGCGAAGAACGGCACCAGAATGCCGATGCACACAAGCAGCGCCGGCAGGCTGAGCACATAGGGAAGCGCCCGCTTGCTGATGCGCAATCCGCTCCGGCGCCGGGTAGTGGGAACAACGGCGGGCATGGCCTCGATCTTCCACGGTTGGAATTGCTGCCGGTCCGGCCGCAGGGAGAGGACGGCGGACCGGCAGCCTGCGATCGCCGAAGCGGCCGCTTTGATTGTTCAGGCCGCGGACGCCACAGGCATCCGCGGCCCACGCGACGACGCGACGCTAGCCGAGGCCGGCTTCCTTGAGCTGGCCGTCGATGCTCTGGGCGAGTGCGTCCAGGCCTTCGTCGACGGGCACTTCCTTGGCGACCATCTTCTGCAGTGTGGCGGCCCATTCGGTGGTCAGGTCGAAGAACAGCGGCTGGGCCGTGAACTTGATCGAAGCGCCGGGCGCAGAGGCGTCGAACATCTCGACAAACCCGCTATAGTTCTTGTTGAGCTTCTCGCGGAACGCCTCTTCCTTCCACACCGCCTGACGGACGGGGTTGACGAAGTCCATCTTGGTGGCGCCGAAGATCGCATGATCCAGGCCCGACGCCCACTGGATGAAGTACCAGGTCGCGTCCTTGTCCTTGGCGTAGCTGGACATGGCCAGCGACCATATCCAGATGTTCGGCGTCGGCATCTTCGCGGCCGGGTTGGCCTTGAAGGCGGCGTAGGCGAGTTGCCCGGCCATCTTGTTGTCGCCGCCGTTCATGAAGTAGCCGAGAACGTCCGCGTCGTAGATCATCGCCGAAGCGCCAGCACCGAGATCGGTGCCGACCTGATACCAGGTATAGGTGGACCAGTTTTTCGGGCCGCTCTCCTGGATCATCTGGACCCACTTCTTGTGGAATTCCTTGGACTCGGGCGTGTTCATCGCCGCCGACAATTTGCCGTCGGCGGAGACGTTGAGGTCCTTCTGTTCGAAGTTGGCGTAAGCCGACAGGAAGCCGGGGTGGATCGTCGCCCATGAGCGCGAGCCGCGCACGCCGATGCCGTAGACGCCGCCACCGACATCCTTGGTAAGCTTCGCCGCCGTCGTCAGCAGTTCGTCCAGATTTCCGGGCACGGTGGCGCCGACCTTGTCGAACATCCCCTTGTTGTAGGTGATGTTGTTCTGCTCGAAAGCCCACGGAATGCACCACTGCTTGGCGTCCTCGGAGCCGAGCTCACCGCCCGGCTTGCCGTTCCAGGCGCAGGACTTGCGCACGCCGGGCAGGAAGTCGTCCCAGGCGTAGTTGGGGTTGGTCTTGGCCGGGTCCTTGATCCATTCGTTAAGGTCGGTCACCCAGCCGGCCGGACCGTATGTCCACGTCATATAGGCGCCGGTCATGAAGGCGTCGTATTCGCTCGACCCCGAGGACAGGGCGGCGGTGACCTTGTCGAAATAGACGTCTTCCGGGAACACATCGTAGGTCACGTCCATGCCCGTCAAATCCTTGAACGCCTGCAGATTGGCGATCATGGCATCGGCATAGGGATGCTTGTTCAAGAGAAGCTTCAGCTTCTTTCCCTTGTGCGCCATCCAGTCGAAGTCGGCGGCCCATGCCCTGGTCTGTGCCAGGTTGAGCAAGGTGCCGGCCGCACCGGCCGTGATGCCCAGCGCGCCGAGCCTGCGCAGCAGTTCACGGCGGTCGACTTGCTGACGCACGAAGGCGTCGATCAGACTTTTTTCTTTCTCGTACATCTGCCGTTCCTCCCGGGTAGTTCCACCTGTTCCGCGTCGCCGGCTACCCGACCGGCAATCCCTCCATCAGCGCACGCGCGGTGCGCTCGTCCGTGATCAGCCCCGCCAGGTAGCCGCTGCGCAGCACCGACAGGACCGCAGGTATCTTGATGACGCCGCCGGCCACAGCGACGATGCGCAAGCGCTTCAGATCCTCCCGGCAAAGCGCCAGCACGCGCTTGGACAGGCTGGTCTCGAAGGGCTTGCCCTCCTTGTCGAAGAAATGACCGAGCAGTTCGCCGACGCCGCCCATGTGCTTGACTTCGTCCATCTCGCTGCGGGCCACCATGCCGGTGGCGACCAGCGATGCCTCCGGTTCGGCCGTGCCGATACCGGCCAGCACCAGACCCGAAGAACGCGCCAGTTCCAGAACGTCGGCGACGCCGTGCTGGCCAAGCAGAACCTCGCGGTCCTGTTCGGTGTTGGCGAACATTGGAACGGGCATGACGTAGGCTTCTGCACCGGTGCGCTCGGCCAGCCGGTGGATCACGTCATGCGGATTGGCGGCGAACTTGCGTGTCAGCCCGCCCAACAAGGAAACGAAGCTGGTGCCGCCGGCGGCCATGCGCGGCAGATGCTCGACGCACGCTGCCAGCGTCCTGCCGTGGCCGACGCCGACCATAGTATATTCGCCGTTTTCGATCTGCCGCTTCAGATAGCGCGCGCCGGCGATGCCGAGCGCCTTAAGCGGCAGAGCATCGGGATCGAAGTCGGGAACGACTTCGCAATAGTCGAGGCCGAAACGTTCGCTCAGCCGGCTTTCGAGCTCGACGCACTCGGAAACGTCGCCGTCGACGAAAATCTTGATGAGGCCGTCCTGGTTGGCCTTGGTGATCAGGCGATGCGCCTTGAGGCCGGTAAGGCCGAGGCGCCTTGCGACCTCGGACTGCGTCAGGCCGCCGGCATAGTGAAGCCAGGCCGCGCGCGTGGCGATGCTCGCCTCGTCATCCCGTATGGAGTTGCCCGCAGCCACCACCACGCCAAGTTCTCCGTGATATTTTTTTCACTTGGTGCAAAATTTTGCATTGAGGCTCCTGCCTGTCAAGTCCCCGTTGATGGCAGCCAACAGGAGACGAAAGGTGGCGCGACGCTATCGGCGGCGTGGTGATCAGATCGAGGAGGCCCATCGGGCGAGATGCCGCAAGCTCAGATCGCCTGTGGTCTGCGGCGCATTCGTCGCCCCGGCTTGACCAGGACCCCAAATATATGGAACGAGTTTCTCCTGGAGGGTATATCTTGTCTGCTTCAGAAGTTGTCGGTTGGCTCAGGGGCCACCCCGAAGTGTCGAGTTTGCGTGCTGCCATCTTCGACCTGAACGGTATTCCGCGCGGAAAGCGCATTCCCGCCGCCCAGGCTGCGAAGGTCCTGCAAGGGGACTTGCGCATGCCCGTCTCCATCGCCGGCATCGACATCTGGGGCGAGGACATCGTCGGTGGCCGGCTGGTTTTCGAGACGGGCGACGCGGACGGTATCTGCGCTTGGACGGGGCGCGGCCCCCTCCCGATCGAATGGACGCCTCGTCCCACAGCCTTCATTCCGCTGTGGATGGCAACCGAGGATGGCAGCCCCTTCCCGGGCGATCCGAGACGCGCGCTCGCCGCCATCGCCGGCCGCTACGCCGCCCGCGGGCTCACCCCGGTCGTCGCCACCGAGCTTGAATTCTACCTTGTCGATCCGTCCGGCGACCGGCCGCAGGCTCCGATCTCGCCGGTGTCCGGCAAGGTGCTCGATTCCGATTCGGTTCTGGCCATCCGCGAGCTCGACCATTTCCATCGCTTCCTCGACGATGTCTATGCGGCCTGCGCGGCGCAGGACATTCCCGCCGATTCGGCGATCGCCGAGAACGGTCCCGGCCAGTTCGAGATCAATCTGGTGCATGTCGCCGACCCCCTGAAGGCCGCCGACGACGCCATGCTGTTCAAGGATGTGGTGCGAGGCATCGCGCGCAAGCACGGCTTTGCCGCGACCTTCATGGCCAAGCCCTACGGCGAGCGGGCCGGCAGCGGCCTGCATGTCCATTTCAGCCTTGTCGACGGCAACGGCCGCAACGTCTTCGACGACGGCACGGACAGAGGCTCCGACATGATGCGCCACGCCGTCGGCGGCCTGCTGGCTATGATGCCGGAATCGACGCTGCTGTTCGCGCCGCACATGAACTCGTTCCGCCGGCTGCGGCCGGGCATGCACGCGCCGGCGGCGGCCGCCTGGGGCTACGAGAACCGCACGACGGCGATCCGCATTCCCGGCGGCAGCCCCAAGGCAAGGCGCATCGAACACCGGGTCGCCGGTGCCGACGCCAATCCCTATCTTGTGCTGGGTGCCATCCTGGGCGCCGCGCTGGAGGGCATCGAGGCCCGCATGGAGCCGGCCGAGCCGATCGTCGGCAATGCCTATTCGCGCGATCTTCCTGACATTCCTCCGGACTGGGCATCGGCGGTGGACGCCTTCGAGGACGGCCTGGCGATCCCGAAGATCTTCTCGCGGACGCTCCAGCAGATGCTGGTGGACTGCAAGCGCCAAGAAATGGAGGCGTTTTCGGAGCGGGTGACGACCTTCGAATACCAGACCTACCTGGAGACGGTCTGACCGGCGCCGCAGCGAGCTGTCGATCCCGGCGGCGTCAGTGTTCCTGAAGACCGGTGATCATGGCGACGATCTCGTTCTTGTCGGTTTCGGCGGTCTTGCGCACGCCGATCTGCCTGCCGCGCCGCAAAACGCAGATGCGATCCGAGAGCCTGAACACCTGGTCGAGGCTGTGGCTGATGATCAGCACGCCGATATTGCGCGACTTGAGCGACAGCACGATCTCCTCGACCTTCGCCGTTTCGGCGACGCCGAGCGCGGCCGTCGGTTCGTCGAGCAGGATCAGCTTGCTTGCCCAATGGGTGGCGCGGGCAATGGCGACGCCCTGCCGCTGGCCGCCGGAAAGGTCGCGGATCGTGGCATGGGCGGAAGGAATGCGGACATCCAGTTCCTTCACCAGTTGTTCGGTCTCGGCGATCATCCTGCGGCGGTCGAGCAGGCCGAAACGGTTCACCGGCTCGCGGCCGAGGAACATGTTCATGTAGACGCTCTGCTGGTCGGCCAGGGCAAGGTCCTGGTAGACGACCTCGATGCCGCGCGCACGCGCCATCGTAGCGTTCGACATCGTCACGGTCTCGTTGTCGATGGCGATGCTGCCCGACGTGGGAGGATGGACGCCGGAGACGATCTTGATCAGCGTCGACTTGCCGGCACCGTTATCGCCGACCAGCGCGACGATCTCGCCCGGATGGATGTCGAGCGAGAACTTCTCGATGGCCGTGATGCCGCCGAAGGTCTTGCGGATGTCGGTGAGTTGCAGGACCGGCGCAGCCGTGGAAATCGCGTTGGTGGGCATGGCATGACCTCCTAGACGGGCCAGGCGTAGGATTCGCCGAAGGCGTTTTCGATGCTCTCGACCTTCGGGGCGCCGGTCGAGATGCCGGAGACGCCGACGACATAGGCGCGGGTGACGAAGGCCTGGCCGCGAAAGCCGAACACGGCCGTGTCGCCGGGCTTCGGCGCCGTCGGGCCGGTGGCGTCGATCATCGCATAATAGTCGATGGCCGAGGGCGGCGGCACCTCGACGCTTCGCAGGGCGGCGGCCGCCGTCGTCGGCTCGGCGCCGACGATCGCCTTCACGTCGTATGCGGGGAAGATGGGGTCGATATAGAAGCCGCCGCCGAAACAGTAAGCCTTGCCGCCGGAAAGGTGCGACACTTCGGTGAGGTAGAGCACCGCCGGCAGTTCCGGCAGGTCTTCCATGACATGCAGCGCAGTGGTGCCGTGCAGGCCGTTGCCCGGCTCGCACTGGGTCGCGCCGGCCTCGGCCAGCGCCGCCAGCATGACGCTGGAAGTCGTGCCCGGCGCGTTGATCTCGACATCCTTGCGGCCGGCTTTCGCCAGAGCGTCAGCCGCCTTCGTAAGGGTGGCCAGATTGTGCGTCGGCTTGACCTTGCGGCTCTCGTGATCGAACAGCAGCGCCGGGAACGTCGTGATGCCGGCGAAGCGACCTCCGTCCACCGCGTCCAGCCTGTCGGCGACGGCGTCGATGCCGTCGGCGGCAAAGCCGCCCTCGTGGCCGCGATAGAAGGTGTCGCCTTCGGCCTGGATACGCGCGAGCAGAGCCTGCGTATAGCCGGCTGCCTTTGCACCAGCGCCAGCCTCCACGGCCTTCGTCTCGTTGAACACGGTCCAGTAGTCAGGACGGAAGGCGCCGGCGGCAGCAGCCGCCTCGTGCCGCGCCACCTGCTGGAGATGACCGAGATGGCCAAGCCCGAGGCCGGCCTTATGGGTAGCGCGCGCGCAGGCCATGTCGACGGCTACGGCACGATCGATGCCGCCGCGCATGAGCGCCCGGCAAAAGGACGACGAACGCCCGATCTGCTTGGTCATGGCGAATACCTTGAGGCCATGACGGTCGGCCTCCTCCTTGAGAACGCGGGCATTGCGCTCGACCGTATCGAGGTCGATCACATAGGCGTTGGCCGGCAGTCTGCCCTGCTGGTGCAAGGCCATTGCCGCCTCGACGAAGGCCGGGTTGCGGCGGCGCAGGATATCGAGAAACATGAAAACCTTCCTCAGCGGTTCTTTTCGCGCAGCGAGACGGCGACCGCCGCCAGGATGATGAGGCCGCGCACGATCATCTGGTCGGAAACGGAAAGGCCCATCAGGATCAGGCCGTTGTTGAGCATGCCCATCATCAGCGAGCCGACAAGCGCGCCGACGATAGAGCCCTTGCCGCCGTTGAGCAGCGTGCCGCCGACGATGACGGCGGCGATGACGGTCATCAGGTCCGTCTCGCCCAGAGTGTATTTCGCCGCCTGCAGCCGACCCGCATAGAGCAGGCCGGCCAGCCCCGCGAGGCCGCCGCTGATCGTCAGCACGGCCAGCCGGATGCGCGGCACGCTGATGCCGGAAACGGCGGCGGCGCGCGCATTGTCGCCGGTCGCCAGCACGTGCGCGCCGAAACGGCTTTCGCGAAAGATGAGATGGCCTACGGCGACGGCGATGACGGTCCACCAGATCAGCGAGGGGACGCCGAGGAAGGAACCCGAGCCGAAGAAGCCGGTGAAGGTCGAATCCGTCACGGGAATGGAGCGCAGATTGGTCATCGAGCGCGACACGCCGGCAAACAGGCCCATCGTCGCCAGCGTCACCAGGAAGGACGGGAGCTTGACGTAGGCGACGAGCGCTCCGTTGACGAAACCAATAAGCAGACCGGCGCCGAGCCCTGCCAGCACGCCGGGCGCCAGGCCGTAGGCATTGATCGTCACCGCGGCGGCGAGTGCCGCCACCGCGACGATCGAGCCGATCGACAGGTCGATCTCGCCCGCCGCCATCACGAACACCAGGCCGATCGCCATGATCGTGGCCGGCGCCGTCTGCAGCACGATGTTGGACAGGTTGCGGACGGTCAGGAAACCGCTGTCCCTCAGCACCACCGCGAAGAAAAGGAAGATCGCAAGGAAGCCGAGATAGACGACATATTGCTGCAGGTTGAAGCGGCTGGCGAAGCCGCCCGTTCGGTCCGCGGCCCCGGTATTGGCGATGGGCATAGATCTTCCTCCGAAGGAGAGCGGGGCAGCGAGGCCCCGCTGACTATTTCATCGCGTCGGCGACGGTTGCGGGAACGTCCTTGTTGAGCGACTTCTTCCAGCCATCGGCGACGTTATCCTTGGTGACGGCGAGCGAATCGACCACCAGGAATGGCTGCACCTCCTGGCCCACCAGCGAGCCGGCCGCCGCGCGCGCCACGGTGACGCCGATATTATAGGCTTCGTCGGCAACGAGCGCGGCGACGTTGCCGCCCTTGACCATATCGAGCGCCGCCGGCTCGTTGAGGTCCAGCGTCACGATCTTGGTATGGCTGTTGCCGGCCGCCCGCAAGGTCGACAGCACGCTGAGCGCCGGTTCGGCCCAGGTGACGTAGATGCCGTCGAGATCCGGATGCTGGGTGATCATGCCCTGCGCGATCTCCTCGGCGCGAGCGGGATCGGCCATGCCGGCCTCGGCGACGATCTTCATGTCCGGATAGTCCTGCTCGACGGTCTTCTTGAAGGCACTGTCGCGCTGGTTGGTCACGTAGAAATCGGCGTCGTGGAAAATGTAGCCGACCTTGCCCTTCTTGCCGAGGGCGTCGGCCATGGCGACGGCGGCCTTGTTGCCCATCTGGAACAGGTCGTCGGAAACGATCGTCACATAATCCTTGCCCTGCTCGTAGCCGGCCGGTGAATTGTCGACGAAGGCGAGCTTGACGCTGGCGGCACGCGCCGGGTCGTACACGGCCGCAGCCGTCGCCGGATCGACCGGCAGCGAGACGATGATGGACGGCTTCTTGGCCAGCACTGTCTCGACGTCCGACTTCTGGCGCGCCGCGTCGAAACCGGCATCGGTCTGCGCGACGACCTCGATGCCGAGGCGCTTGAACTCGTCATGGGCGCCGCTGTTGACGGCATTGGTGTATTCGCTCATCTCATGCCAGACGAGAGCGGCGGTAAACTTGCCGGCCTTGATCTCATCTTCCTGCTGCGGCGTCAGCGTCAGGCTGGCGGCGGGTGTCGGCGTCTCGCCATGCGGGCCGGTCGTCGCACCGTCGGCGGCGAAAGCGGCGGTGGCCACCGTCAGACCGGCCAGCGCGACAAGGCTCTTCAACATCGTTCTCATGATTTCCTCCAACCTGATATTGGCCCGGCGGCGGCGGCCGCCGCCGGGTGGCTGCACTACTTCGCGGCGTCGAGCACCGACTGCGGCGCGTCGCGGTTGAGCGATTCCTTCCAGCCCTCGGCGACGTTTTCCTTCGTCACCGTAAGTGCGGGGGCGACGACGAAGGCGGGGGTCGGCTGGTCGAGCAGCGCTTTCATGCCGGCCGCCGCCATGGCACGGCCGAGTTCATAGGCCTTGTCGGCGACCAGAGCCGCGACGTTGCCGCCCTTGACCATGTCCAGCGCCACCGGCTCGGCGAGGTCCAGCGTGACGATCTTCGTCTTGGTGTTGCCGGCTCCGCGCAGCGCCGACAGGACCCCGTCCGCCGGTTCGGCCCAGGTCACGTAGATGCCGTCGAGATCGGGATGCTGCAGCAGCATGGCGCTCGCCAGTTCCTCGGCGCGCGCCGGGTCGGAAATGCCCTGCTCGGCGACGATCTTGATGTCGGGGTAGTCCTTCTCGATGGTGGACTTGAACGCCTGGTCGCGCTGGTTGGTGACGTAGTAACTGGCGTCGTGGAAGATGTAGCCGACCGTGCCCTTGCCGCCGATGGCCTTGGCGAGCGCATCCGCCGCCTGCTTGCCCATCTGGAAAAGATCGTCGGTGACGATCGAGGCGTAATCGGTGCCCTGCTTGTAGCCCTGCGGCACGTTGGACAGGAAGACGAGCTTGGTGCCGTCCTTGACCGCCTGGCGGAACGCCTCGGCCGAGGTCACCGGATCGAGCGGCAGCGAAAGGATGACGTTCGGCTTGGCGGCCAGCGCCGTCTCGATGTCGCTGCGCTGGCGCGCGGCGTCGAACTGGGCATCGGTGGTCACGGCGATGGTGACGCCGGCGCGCGCGAACTCGTCCTTGGCGCCGGCCGAAACCGCATTGGTGAAATCGGACGACGTATGCCAGAGCAGCGCCGCCTTGTAGCCCTTGTCCTTCAGCGCGGCGATGTCGGCATCGGTCAGCTTGACCTCGGCGCTCGGCGTGGCGGTCTCGCCGGACGGGCCGACCGTCTGGGCGAAGGCGGCGCTGCCTGCCAGTGAAAGACCGGCCGCGAACGCGGTGGTCAGGATGGATTTGAACAACATGGCGGTTCCTCCCTTGGATCGCTTGGACTGTCGATGGTTCATGCAACGGTGCCGCAATAGTCGGCCATGAAGGCCGCGAAGCCGACGATGCCGGCCAGATATTCCTCCACGTCCACATGCTCGTCGTGGGTGTGGCAGTTGCGGATATCGCCCGGCGCGCAATAGACGGCCGGTATGCCGAGGCGGTTGACGAAGAAGGGCGTCTCCGACCAGAACGGCGCGCCTTCGATCGCGCCTCGCCCGGCCATGGCCGACTCCATCCTGGCCGACAGCATGCGCACCTCCGCCGCGTCCCGATCGATCTCGGCGGCAGTGCCGCCGAGCGGATGGTCGCGCCCGGCCGGATAGGCGAACTCGACCCTGATCTCCGGATCGGCGATCGCTTCGCGCACCGTCTTCTCGATTTCGGCCGCCGCCGTGTCCAGAGATTCGCCAGGCAGCAGCTTGCGGATCAGCGACAGCGTGCAGCGCTCCGGCACGGCGATGTAGCCGCCGCCGGCAAGCCCGGTGACAAGCAGAAAGCCGCGCCCGACAAGCGGGTGGGCGGCACGCGCCGCCACCGCATCGGAATGCCGCCACAGCGCGGTCATCGCCGCATGTGCGGCCCGCAGCGCGTCCTTGCCCAGTTCCGGCACGCCGAAATAGGCCGACTTGCCGATGATCGTGATGTCGGTGATGAAGAAGCCGATCTGCGCCGGATAGATTGCCAGCCGGGTCGGCTCGACATAGACGGCGAAATCGGGCTTCGCGACGTCGCCCGCCTCGATGGCGCCGACGAAATGCTTGATCCCGGCCGACACGCCGGTGCCGGGCTGGCCGCTTTCCTCGTCGCCGACGAAGGCGAAGGAGACGTCTCCGGCCAGCCGGATGCCGGCGCGGTCGAGTAGCTTCAGGGCCGCCAGCGAGGCGCTGATGCCCGCCTTGAGGTCGCCCGCTCCGCGCCCCCATACCGCGCCGTCGACGATCGGCGCGGCGAACGGGTCCTCGCGCTCGGTTCCAGCCCAGTGCTCGCGCCAGCCATCGACATGGACGGTATCGGTGTGGCCGATGAACAGGAGGCGCTTGCCGCCGCCCGCGCCCTTGCGTTCGGCCCAGATGTTGGGCCGCCCCGGTAGGAATTCCGCCGTCGTCAGGTCGGCAAGGCCCAGCGCCTGCATCTGCTGTTCGAGATAGGCGACGAAATTGGCTTCGTTGCCGGTGATGCTCTCGCGCCCGATCGCGCCGCGCCAAAGGGCGAGTGCGTCCTCGCGATCGAGGGCCTTGAGCAGGCGCTGCATCAGGTCGTCGCGGGCCGGCATCATCCTGCCTCCCGCAAGGCGCCGACATCGGCAGGCGGCAGCGAGATGCGGCCGTCAGGTGCATCGACGCCAAACAAGGTGTTGTGCAACTGGCCGAGCCCGATGGCGGCGGCGCCGACGATGGCCGCGCGCGCGCCGAGCGTTCCGGTTTCGACGTCGACCGGATAGGGGAAGCATTGCGGCAGGAATGCCTTCACGCGCGCCAGCATTTCAGCGCGCAGCCCGATCGAGCCGCCGAGGATGATCTTCTGCGGGTTTGCAATGGCAGCGATGGCGGCTATGCCGCGCGCCAGATGGCGCGCCACCTCGTCGAGGACCTGGGCGGCTGCCGCCTCGCCGGCATTGGCATTGTCGAAGATGGCTGGAACGCCGAGACGGTTGCCCGACAGGGCGGCATAGCGCTCGACGATGCCGTGCGAGGCGACGACACGCTCGAAGGCGCCGGAGCGCAGCGATTCCGGCTCGAACGGGTCGGCGCCCAGCGGCAGGAATCCCATCTCGCCCGCCGCATTGATGGCACCGCGGACGAGGTGCCCCCCGACCATCAGGCCGCTGCCGATGCCGGTGCCGAGCGCGACATAGGCGAGATCGTCGATGCCCTGTCCCTGGCCCAGCCAGTTTTCGCCCATCACCGAGAGGTTGACGTCGTTTTCCAGGATCACGTCGAAGCCGAAGGCTCGCGCGAGGGAGCCGGCGACATCCATGCTGTCGAAGCCGACGATGTTGGGTGCCAGCATCACGCGCCCGGTGCGGCTGTCGGGCGCTCCCGGCACGCCGATCACGGCAAGGCGGATCCTGTCGCGGGAGACCCCCCTCGCCTCAGCCGCCCGGAAGGCCAGCGCGACGATCTGGTCGACGACGAACTGGCCACCGCGCGGATCGGTCGGCGCCATCTCTTCGCCGAAGATCTGGCAGGCGAGATCGGTGATGGCCACCCTCACCTTCGTACCGCCAAGGTCGACGGCGACGATATAGGCGGCATCGTATACCAATTCGTAGGTCACGGCGGTACGGCCCACATGGCCCTTGGTGCGGCCGGTCTCCTGGACCCAGCCTTCCTGTTCGAGCGTGCGCACGATCTCGGAGATGGTCTGCTTCGACAGGCCGGTCTGCTTGGCGATCGACGCCCGCGAAATCGGACCGCCCTGAACGATGGCCTCCATGACGGAGCGCTGCGAGAACTTCCGGGAGATGCTCAGGCTGTCGTTCACCACACCCTCTTTAATTCGTTCTGTTACCGAACTTATTAAGAGACGGGTAAACTGTCAATCGTGCTTCTGCATGTGAAAAAGGGCTCCCGGCGGCGCCGGGAGCCCTTGCGCAAAAGAACCTGATGCGGCGGCTCAAGCCGCCGCGCGGCCGGAAACAAGGTCTTCGATGCGGACGGGAAAGCGGCGAACGCGCACCCCCGTCGCGTGCCAGACAGCGTTGGCGACGGCGCCCACCGTGCCGGTGATGCCGATCTCGCCGACGCCCTTGACGCCGAGCAGGTTGACGTGGGCATCCTCCTCCGGGACGATGATCGCCTCGACCGAAGGCACGTCCGCATTGACCGGCACATGGTATTCGGCAAGGTCGGCGTTCATGATGCGGCCGGTGCGGCGATCGGTGACCGCCTCCTCGTGCAGGGCGAAGGAGACGCCCCAGATCATGCCGCCGTAGTACTGGCTTTGCACCAGGCGCGGATTGATGATGCGTCCGGCGGCGAAGGCGCCGACCAGCCGCGTCGCCCGCACCTGGCCAAGATCGGGATCGACTTTCACCTCGGCGAAGACCGCGCCGTGCGAGAACATCGCATAGGCCGAGGCGACCGCCGGGTCGCGCGCCGCCTTGGCGGTGCCGACGATTTGCGTGCGGCCGGAGCGCTTCAGGATATCGGCATAGCTGTCGCTGCGCGTCTCGTCGTCGCGACGATACAGCCGGCCTTCCCTCGCCACGACGCCGATGTTGCCGGCGCCGAACAGCGGCGACGCGGGATCGGCGGTGGCGAGCTCCGCCAGCCTGGCGATGGCGTCCCCGCCGGCCTTGTGGAGCGCAAGCCCGGCGCTGGCGGTATGGCCGGAGCCGCCGGCCACGCCGCCATCCGGAAGGTTCGACAGGCCCGAATGGAATTCGACCTGGCTCGGATCGAGGCCGAGTGCCTCAGCGGCGATCTGGGCGAGCGCCGTCCAGGCGCCCTGCCCCATGTCGGCGCCGGCGGTTTCCACCAGCGCGGTGCCGTCGGCGCGCAAGGTGGCGCGCGCCTCGGCCGGGAAATGCGGGCAGTGGAAGACGGCCGTGCCCATGCCCCAGCCGACGAGGAAACCGTTCTCGTCGCGCATGCGACGCGGCTCCAGCGGCCGGCCAGACCAGCCGAAACGCTTCGCGCCCTCGGCGTAGCATTCACGCAGCGTCTTGGAGGAAAACGGCCGGCCGGTTCCCGGCTCGGTCTCGGCGTAGTTGGCAAGCCGGAAGGCGAGCGGGTCCATGCCGCAGGCCTCTGCCGCTTCGTCGATCGCCGCCTCCAGCGCCGCCGATCCGGACGCCGCGCCCGGCGCACGCATCGGCCCCGGCGTGCCGACGTTGAGGCGCAAGCCCTCGTGCTCGGCCAGGATGGCGGGTGCCGCGTAGAGCGGCAGGGCGATGTTCGCGGACGGTTCGATGAAATCGTCGAAGGTAGACGTCTCGGCGAGCGCATGATGGTGCAGCGCGGTCATCCGCCCCTCGCCGTCGGTGCCGATACGCAGTTTCTGCCAGGTCCGGCCGCGATGACCGACCGGGCCGAACATCTGCTTTCGCGGCAACGCGAGCTTGACCGGGCGGCCGAGCATGCGCGCGGCGAGGATGGTGAGGATCTGCGGCCCGTTGAGGATCGCCTTGGAGCCGAAACCACCACCGAGGAAGGGCGAACGGATCAGCACGTTCTCGGCAGGAATGCCGAAATAGGCGCCATAGGCCGCAGCGCTCAGCGCCAAAGCCTGATTGGGCATGTCGAGCGTCACCCGGTCGCCGTCCCATTCGGCGACGACCGCGTGCGGTTCCATCGCGTTGTGGTACTGCGAGGGCGTCTCATAGTCGACCTCGGTGACCCGGACGGCTTCGGCCAGCCCGGCCTCGACGTCGCCATGGGCGGTTCGAGCGGCCGCACCGACGCCGACGGCAGTCGCTGCAAAGCGCTCGCCGCTCTCCAGGTCGATGGCTGCGCTTTCCACCTCATAGTGCGGATCGAGCAGGGCAGCCGCCTCCGTCGCTGCTTCCAGCGTCTCGGCGATCACCATGGCGATCGGCTGGTTGACATAGCGCACGGTGTCGTTCTGCAGCACGTCGACGCGAAAGCCGAAGGGCGGCATCTTCTCGTCGGGATCGTGGGCCAGCGGCGGCCGGTTGGCCGGCGTCAGCACCTCGACGATGCCGGGATGCGCTTTTGCCGCGGCGACGTCGAGGCTCGTCACATGACCACGCGCGATGCTGGCGCCCACTGCTACGGCGTAGAGCACGCCGTCGGGGTGGTTGTCGGCGGCATAGGTGGCGCGGCCGGTGACCTTGAGCAGGCCGTCACGGCGCGTCAGCGGCTGGCCGGCATTGGAACCCGCCCGGCCGTACTGGAGGGAAGATGCAGCGTTTTCAGGCGACATGGTACGCTCCGGGATTTGTGGAGAAGGGCGAGGCCGGCAGGGCCGGCATTTCCTGCGGCGTCCCTGCCAGCGCGAAATTCAAGGCGCGCGAGACGATGCGGCGGGCCAGTTCGATCTTGAACGCATTGTCGCCGGAGGGCCGCGCCTCGGCGAGCGCCAGTTCGGCCGCCTCGGCGAAGGCTCCAGCGGTCGGCCTGATACCTGCCAGAGACGCCTCTGCCTCGCGGGCCCGCCACGGCTTGGCGGCGACACCACCGAGCGCGATGCGGGCGGCGCGGATCGTGTCGCCTTCCATCTCCAGCGCCGCCGCCGCCGAGACGACGGCGAAGGCATAGGAAGTGCGCTCGCGCAGCTTCAGGTAGCGGGCGTTGTCCGCGAAGGATGCAGCTTCCGCCGGTAACCGAAGTGCTGTGATTAGTTCGCCGGCCGCCAGTGTGCTTTCCTGTTCCGGCGTGGAGCCCGGCAGGGCATGCAGCGAATCCAGCGCGATCTCGCGGACGCCGTGAGGACCTTCCACCTCGACCACCGCATCCAGCGCCACCAGCGGAACGCAGAAGTCGGACGGGTGGGTGGCGATGCAGTGTTCGCTCCAGCCGAGCACCGCGTGCAGGCGGTTCTCGCCGCCCAGCGCATCGCAGCCCGAGCCCGGCGCGCGCCGGTTGCAGGCGCTGGCAAGGTCCTGGAAATAGGCGCAGCGCGTGCGCTGCATCAGGTTGCCGCCGACTGTCGCGGCGTTGCGAAGCTGCGCGGACGCACCCGACAGCAGCGCCTCGGCGACCGCCGGGAAGGTTTTTGCGAAGCGCTCGTCATAGGCGAGGTCGGAATTGCGCACCAGCGCGCCGATTCTCACGTCGCCGTCCGGCAGCCAGTCGATGCGGTCGAGGCCGGGCAGACGCGTTATGTCGACGACGCGCTGCGGGCGTGTGACACCAATCTTCATCAGGTCGAGCAGATTGGTGCCGGCGCCGAGATAGACAGACCCCGGTTCGGAAACGGCGGCGATGGCCTCGGCCACGCTGGCCGGCTGGATATAGTCGAAGCGGTTCATGCCGCGTCCCTCCGGCTGGATTGCGCACCGGCAAGCGTCTGCTGCGCATCGAGAACGGCTTCGGTGATGCCCTTGTAGGCGGCGCAGCGACAGATGTTGCCGCTCATCAGCTCGCGGATGCGCTCGGGATCGTCGCCGGCATGTCCCTCGGCGATCAGGCCGACGGCACTCATGATCTGGCCCGGCGTGCAATAGCCGCACTGGAAGCCGTCATGGGCGATGAAGGCGGCCTGCACCGGGTGCAGCGCGTCGCCGTCGGCCAGACCCTCGATGGTGGTGATCTCGGCGCCGTCGAGGCTGACGGCCAGAACCAGACAGGAGTTGATGCGCCGTCCGTCGACAAGCACGGTGCAGGCGCCGCACTGGCCGCGGTCGCACCCCTTCTTGGTGCCGGCCAGAACGAGCCGCTCCCGCAACAGGTCGAGCAGCGTGACGCGCGGATCGTCGAGTTCGACGTCACGCGGCTGACCATTGACGGAAAGGCTGATGGAGAGAGCCATGTTGTACTCCATTCAGTTTCTATGGTGTATGAATCCAAGCCGCCGGAAGACGGCACGAGGTGCGGGCGCGGGAAGGATACTGACGCGGACGTTCGTCGGCCCTGTCCGGGAATGCGTGCCTTTGTGCGTTTCCCCGGTATCTGTTATTTATACGGAGGATGCCTCCGTTTATCAAGAGGGAAAGAGCACGTTCTGAACAAATGGGGCAGGAAACCGTAAAGACAAGACGCAAGCCGCGTGCGGATTCACTGCGCAACCGCGAGCTACTGCTGGAAGCGGCGACCCATGTGTTCAGCACGGGCGGGCCGCAGGCGAGCCTGGAGGCAGTGGCACGCAGGGCGGGCGTCGGCATCGGCACGCTCTATCGCCACTTCCCGACGCGCGAGGCGCTGTTCGAGGCCGTATACCGGCACGAGGTCGATCACCTTGCCGATCTCGCCGGCCTGCTTTCCTTCCAACCCGATCCGGTCGAGGCCTTGCGGCAATGGCTGCACGCGAACGTGCGGCTGGTCGCCGCCAAGAAAGGCATGATCCAGGGGCTGCAACTGGTCGCGCACGGCTCCTCGGAGCTCAAGGCCTATTCCTTCGAGCGCCTGACCGAGGCCGTCGGCCTTCTCCTCGGCCGCGGCGTCGCCGCAGGCGAACTGCGCGCCGACATTACGCCCGAAGATCTGCTGCGTACGCTTCTCGGCATCTTCTATTCGCAAGGCACCGCGGACTGGCAGCCGGCGGCGCTGCGCCTTGTCGACGTCTTCGTCGACGGCTTGCGCAAGCGCTGATCGTGCTCAGACGGCCGTGAACAGCCACTCGAAGAAGGCGACGTTTTCGCGATCCATGTCATCGTCGACCGGTTCCGGCTGCGAGGCCATCTTGACGACGACGGTCTCGGTCGCCGGATCGACGACCACCCATTGGCCGTGGATGCCGATGCCGCAGAACCAGCCCTTGCCGCTCTGATACCATTTGTTGCGGTAGCGCCCTTCCGGCAGGAGGTTGACGAAATCGCCGACCAGCCAGGCATCGCGGCTGCCGGCGGTTGTCGTGTCGCGGATCCAGCTTTCGGCGACGATGCGCCTGCCGCCGGCGACGCCGCCCTGCCGCATCATTTCGCCGACGCGGGCAAGGTCGCGCGGGCTGACCGACACGCCGCCGGCGGTACGCGCATAGCCCTGGCGATCCACCGTGACGGCCACGGTGCCGCGAATGCCGAGGGGTCCCCACAGGCGATCCTGCATGAGGTCGCATACCCTTTGCCCGGATGCCCGTTCGACGATGACGCCCAGCATGTCTGAGTTGGGCGAGCGATAGCGGAAGACCTCGCCATGCGGGCCGGGCAACCGCTTGAGATCGCACAGCAGGTCAAGCAGGCTTTCCCCGTTTCCGCCGGGATTCCACAGCATCGCCTGGCGGTAGCGGGCGAACACGCTTTCGGGGTCCAGATAGGCCTCCTCGAAATCGAGGCTGACGGTCATGTCCAGCACATGGCGCACCGTGGCATCGCCATAGGCGGAGTTCGCCGCCTCCGGCACGTAGGTCACCACCGGCGCTTCGGGATCGAGCAGCCCGTCGCCTTCGAGGATGCCGGCGACGATGGCCGTCAGCGACTTGCTGATCGAGAAGGCGAGATGCGGTGCGCCGAAGCGCATATGCGGAGCCTGCCAGTCGGCAACGAACTCGCCGCGCCGCATGACAGCCAGCGCATCGCTGTGCGTGCGTTCGAGAAACGCCCGGACGGTCGGCGCTCCATCCAGCGACGCAACCTCCCTGTCGAGAATGCCGGCCGGGTCCGCAGGCGTCTCGTCCTGCGCCTGCCCATAGGTCTGGACCACGCTCGGCACGATCTCGGCGACGTTCTGGAAGGCCCAGCGGTTGAACGGCGCCGTGCGCCAGTTGGCGAGGGTGACTTCGTCGCGGCGGAAGCCGAATTTCTGCTGGAAGGCCGTGCTGCCTGTCATCGAAGGTCTTCTCCGTCGCCCGAGTCGCCGTATCCCTTGGATACGCCGTGTTCCCGTCCGTGCACAGACGGAAAGTCAGCGGCGCTGCCGCCGCAGCCATTCGAGCGTGGCGGCGACGTCGGCGAGAGCATGGCCGGCCAGCGTCGCGCCGTTCGGCTTCACCCGTATCGAGATGCCGTCCGCTTCGTTGATCGCCTCGAAACCGGTTTCGTCGGAGGTATCGTCGCCGAGGAAGACCGGGCGTCGCCCGCGGAAATCCGCCATCTTCATGAAGCGGCGGATCGCGGCTCCCTTGACCGCCTCCAGCGGCATCAGTTCGACACCGGCATTGCCGGGCAGCAGGCGATAGTTTGGCGGCAGCCGCGTCAAGGCCTGTTCGACAAGCTGGATCGCCCGGTCAAGAAGATCCGGGGCGGCGCGCGTGTGGATCGCCAGGATCGGCCCCTTGCGCTCGACGTGAACATTGCGGCCGGCGAATTCGACCTCGATCTCGTCGGCCAATGCCGCGATGTCGGCAGGCTCCTTTGCCGGCTCGACCGGGCCGCCCGGCTCCAGCCGATGCTCCAGCCCGTAAAGCCCGGCCGCGCGCAGTTCCAGCGGCGCGAACAGCCGGTCGGCCGCCGTCACGGAACGCCCGGTCACCAGCGCCAGCGCACCATCTAGGCGCTCCTGCAATGCGGCGAGCAGGATGCGCAGGTCGGCATTGACCACCACCGCATCCGGATGCGGAGCATGTTCCACGAGGGTGCCGTCGATGTCGAGAAACAGCGCCCAGTTCGGTCCGTCGAGATCGGGCGGCGGTGACATATCCATGTCGCTCACAGCGCCGCCACCCGGCCGCGACGGATCATGGTGAGCAGGTTGCCGTTGCCGGCGGGCGGACCGCCATGCGCCGTCGCGCGCTCCATCTCGCCACGCTTGCGCAGGCGGGCAGCATCGAGAAGCATCGAGCCGGCCCAGCGATAGACGTTGTTGTCGCGCACGATCTCGCGCATGCGCCGCATGCGGCTTCGCTGCTCATCCTCAGGCATCGTCAACGCCTGCTGCAGCGCATCCGCCATCATCGTCACGTCGTAGGGGTTGACGATCAGCGCCTCCAGAAGTTCCTTGGAAGCCCCCGCGAACGTCGATAGCAAAAGCACGCCCAACTCGTCGTCGCGGGCGGCGACGAATTCCTTGGCGACGAGGTTCATGCCGTCGTGCAGGCTGGTGACGAGGCACAGGTCCGCCGCGCGATAGACCTCGTAGACCTGACGCTGCGAATGATGCTCGGCCACCATCAGCACCGGTTTGGAGCCGTTGCGGCCGAAGCGGCGATTGAGTTCATTCGCATAGCGATGACATTCCTCGTACAAATGGCGGTAGGCGGGCAGCGTGCCCCGGCTCGGCGCGGCGACCTGCAGCAAGGTGAGCCTGCCGATCCATTCGGAATGCCGCTCGAGCAGATCTTCCAGCGCGCGCAGGCGGTCGAGGATGCCCTTGGTGTAGTCGAGCCGCTCCACGCCGACGCACAGTTTCACATCGTCGGCCAGGCCGTATTTCTCGCGCACGTTGCGCCGGCACTCGGCTACCGACGGCAGGGTTTCGAGCTGCACGGGCGGCCATTCGATGGAAATCGGATAGGCGTGCACGAGACTGGTCTGCCCGCCATAGGAGATGGCGGCATCTTCGCGCTCGATGCGGCTTTCCATGAACCGGTCGACGCTCTCGATAAAATTGTTGCAGTGGAACTGCGTGTGGAAGCCGATGATGGAGCTGCCCAGCAGCCCGTCGAGGATCGCCTCGCGCCACGGGCAGATGCTGAAGACTTCCGAATTCGGCCAGGGGATGTGCCAGAAGGTGATGACGATCGCCTCCGGCAGCCTTTCGCGGATCATGCGCGGCAGCAAGGCGAAATGATAGTCCTGAACCAGCACGATGGGCCGTTCGTTGCGCGCCTCCTTGACCACGGTGTCGGCGAACTTGCGGTTGACGGCCTGATAGGTTTCCCAGTCGGATGTGCGGAAGACGGGACGCGTGAAGGCGATGTGACAGAGCGGCCAAAGCCCCTCGTTGGCGAAGCCGAGATAATAGCCTTCATGCTCCTCTTCGCTCAGCCAGACGCGCCGCAGCGTGTAAGACGGCCGGTCCGGCGGAACCTGAAGGCAATCGTCGGCGCCGACCGTGAGACGGTCTGCCGAACCGCCGCCATAGGCGATCCAGGTGCCGTTGCAGGCACGGGTGATGGGTTCGAGCGCCGAGACGAGGCCGCTCGCCGGCACGACCAGTTGCACCTCGTCGCCGTCGGGACCGTCCACGAGATTGTGGATGTAGGGTTCCCGGTTGGAAACCACGATGACCTGCGCGCCCGGCAGTTCGTCGGCGAGGATCTTGCGCAGCGTGTCGGGGGTCCAGTTGACCAGCGCCGCATCGGCCGACTGGCCGTTCTTCTCGAATTCCCGCAGCGGCGTGCGTGCGGTTTCCACGGCCGAATCCGGATTGGCGAAACCGGTGTTGGCGAGGTTGCGAGGCATTCTGCCGCGTCGTATCCGTACCACCAGGATCACCGCAACGAGAGACAGGACCAAGCTTGCAAGAAGCAAGACCCAGATCGCCGAAAGCGAGAGGAACAGGTCCGGGTCGTTGCTTGTCATGACGGTCAAAAAACCTTCGCCCCCCGCGGAGGGCTTTCACCTATGGGTTCAAGGGATGTTGCCGGATGGTCACCCACCCGGCCGGACATGAGCAACGCGCGGGGGTCGCATTCGTTCCGGCAGTCGCTCAACTGCGCACCATGAGGGGCACCAGCCCCTCCGAGCGGTCGCCGAGGAAGGCGGCTACGCGATCCCCTATGCGCTGGAAGTTCAAATCGACGCTGGCGTCCCCGACCTCGAGGTGGCGGATGACCAGCGTGTCGATGCCGATCGGCATTTTCGGACGCGTCACCGTGATCTCGCCCTTCCAGCCGTCGATCTCGATGCCAAGGCACGCCTGCATGAACATGAAGGCCGCGCCCGCCGACCAGGCCTGCGGCAGGCAGGCGACCGGATAGGCGATCGGCGCCTCGCCCGGTGCGCGCGTGAAGCCACAGAACAGTTCCGGCAGGCGCATGTTGAAATGCACGGCAGCCTCGAAAGTGCCGCTCATCAGCCGCACCACCTGTTCGCGCACGCCGTAGCGCGCCAGCCCGGCCGTGCAGATGGCGGTGTCGTGCGGCCAGATCGAGCCGTTGTGGTAGGACATCGGGTTGAAGAAGATGGCGTCGTCGGCCAGCGTGCGGATGCCCCAGCCCGACTGGAACGACGCCGAAAGCAGTTGCTCGGCCACCAGACGAGCACGCTCCTCCGTCGGCAGGCCGACATAGAGCAGATGGCCCGCATTGGAGGTCTTCACCTCGCAGGGCCTGCCTTCGCCGTCGATGGCAAGCGCATAGGTGCCGAGATCGTCCAGCCAGAAGCGGTCCTCCACCAGCTGCCGCATCGTCTCGGCCCGTTCCTGCCAATGCTTCGCCCGCGCGTCTTCGCCGCGCCGCCGCGCAAGCGCGGCAAGTCCGCGATAGGCGGCGAAGACATAGCCCTGTACCTCGACAAGGGCGATCGGCCCGGGCGGCATGCGGCCATCGGCATGGAAGATGGAATCGACACTGTCCTTCCAACCCTGATTGGCAAGTCCCGAAGCCGCCGCGCGCTGGTAAGTGACGAAGCCGGTGGCGCGGCTGGCTTCCTCCATCCATCCGGCCGCGGCCGTGAGCGAATCCCACAGGCCGTCGATGAAATCCATGTCGCCGGTGCGCCCGGCATAGGCGGCAGCAAGGTGGATGTAGAGGGGTGTCGTGTCGACGCCGCCGTAATACCGGCCGAAAGGCAGTTCGGCGAGCGCGGCCATCTCGCCCTTGCGCGTCTCGTGCATGATCTTGCCCGGCTGGGCATCGCTGAAAGGCGAGGTGTCAGTGGCCTGATGCTGCGCCAGGAAGGCCAGCACGCCGCGCGCGAGGCCGGGATTGAGCCACAGCATCTGAAGCGCGGAGATGACGCCGTCGCGGCCGAAGGCGGTGGAGAACCAGGGGATGCCGGCATAGGGATAGGGGCCGGTCGGCAGGTCAGTGGTGAGCAGCGCGACGTCGGCGCGGGCACGCTGGATCCAGTCGTTGAAGACACGGCCCGAACTGTGGACCGTGGCGCCGTGGCGCCGCTTCGCCCGCATGGCGAAACGGGCGCGCGCGGTCGCCCCCCGGAATCGCTCCACACCCGGCGTGTCGGCGACCTCCGCGCCCACTTCGACGTAAAGCGTCCGGCGGCTGCGCTTGGTGACAGCGATGTAGAAGTCCGCACGGTTTTCCAAAAGCCGGTCCGGCGCCTGCGAGAAGGAGAGCACGGAACTGCGTTCCAGCTTGTCCAATCCGTCGTAGCGCAACGCCACCGAGTTTTCGCCCACTTCGGCGGCGTGCACCGTGCCGCGCTGGGCGCGCGTCGAGCCGCGCACCTCGAACATGTCGCGGAAGTCGGCCGCGAAGCGCAGCGACAGGAGCACGGTCGAATGCTCCTGGCTGTAATTGGAAAGCGTGATGCGCTCGAACAGGCGATCCTGCCAGATCAGCCGCACGCGCTCGATATGGACGCCGCCCTGCGGGATATCGCGGCCACCGGCGCTCTTGATCGGCAGGTTGGTAAGGTTGGCGGTGAACAGCACGTTGTCCTGGCTGAGCGAAGCGCCGAGCAGCGAAGTCGAGCGGCCGCCGAGCGTTAGGCGGAATTCGGAAAGCACGCGCGTGTCGTCGCGAAAGAAACCGTCGCCGATACCACGTATGTCGCCATAGGAATCGGCCACCGCGAAGCAGTCGCCGTGCTTGAGGGCGAACAGCCGGTGCGGTTCGCGCGGCGCCGTCTCATCCAATGCAGCACGAGCAATCGCCGGATCGAGCTTGCGTTCGTCCAGCGGCGCGACGTTCGGGGTGCCGTTTTCAGCGATCCGCTGTTCCTGTCCTGACGCCATCCGTCCGTCCGCGATCAGGATGCCTGCGCCTGCGTGCCGCCGCCCAGCAGCCGCGCATAGGCGGCCGCGTAATCGCGGGCCATGCGGGTCGCCGAAAAGCGAGCCTCGAAGGTCTCGCGCACGCGGCGCCGATTCAGGCCGAGCAGATCCGGCACCGAGGCCACCGCGTCCTCGATCGATTCGGCAAGGAAGCCGGTCACGCCGGGATCGATGATCTCAGGCATGGCGCCGCAGTTCCAGGCCAGCACCGGCGTGCCGCAAGCCATCGCCTCAATGACGACGAGGCCGAAGGGCTCCGGCCAGTCGATGGGAAAAAGCAGGCCAGCCGCATTGCCGAGGAACGCCGCCTTCTCAGCCTCCTCGATCTCGCCGACATATTCGACGCGGTCGCCGTCGATCAGCGGCTCCACCACCTCGTGGAAATAGGCGCGATCGCCGTCGCCGATCTTGGCGGCGAGTTTCAGCTTCAAACCGGTGCGACGCGTGATCTCGATGGCTCGGTCCGGCCGCTTGTCGCGCGACAGCCGTCCCAGAAAGGCGAGATAGGTGCCGCCGGTACCGGCCTCATAGTCGGGCTCATAAAGGTCGAGCGGCAACCCGTGCGGGATGGTAGCGATCCAGTTGGCCCCGGGCAGCCGGGCGCGCTGGCTACGCGAAATCGAGATCATCGGAAAAGGCGGGAAACGCCGGTAGGTCGGCGCGAGATCGACATAATCGAGCCGTCCGTGCGGCGTCGTGACGGTGCGCCCTGCCATGTGCTCGAAGAAAGGGAAGTGCTGGAAATGGCTGAGATGGAAATGGATGACATCAAAACCGTCGGCGCGGCGGCGCACCTCCTCCAGCATCGTGAGGTGAGCGGCGATTTCCGACTTCAGCGGACGGGGGTCGAGCCGGAGCGCCTGTTCCCGGCAGGCCACCAGCCTGGCTGACGTCCGGCTGTCGCCGCTGGCGAACAAGGTGACGTCATGGCCTAGATCAACGAGCGCCTCGGTCAGATAGGAAATGATACGTTCCGTCCCGCCGTAAAGCTGCGGCGGCACCGATTCATAGAGAGGCGCGACATGGGCAATCTTCATGTTGCAGTCCTCTACCGCTCCCTCTCCAGATAGCTCGTGAGCAGCCGCGCGGCTGCATTCAACCCGGTGGACAATGCGCCAGCGGCGGGATCGTTCCCGAAGACATACCGTCGTAGGTCAGTTCCAGTCCGCCGGACGATAAAGTCACAGGGCGAGCGCCGCCTTGCGCCCGTCATAGATGGCGAAGGCGGCCTGGCGCGCGGCGGTGCAGTCGCCGATCGCGGTGAAGGCGATCCGGCGCGCGCCGAGATCGGTGGACAGACTATCGGTGGCAAGATTGGTGCCGGCGAAGACGAGCGTGTCGGCTTCGGCCTGCCGCTCAATCCCGTCGAGCAGCGAGGCAATGGTAGCCGTCTTGCCGTCCCAGCGGGTAACGGCGCTTTCGGTGACGAAGCGAACGCCGAGGCGGGCGAGCGCGCGGCGCAGCGGCGCGTCCGCGGCCATACGCTGAAGCTCCTTGCCAACCAGGGCGTCCGGCGTCACCAGCGTCACCTCGTGACCATCCTCGGCGAGCCGCCAGGCGGTGCCGCATCCCTTCCAGTTGCCGCCGTCGTCCAGCACGATCACGCGCTTTCCCGGCCGGACCTCGCGTGCCATGACGGCCTCGGCGGAATGCATCGCGCCGCCGCCCGGAATGGTGTCCAGTTGCGGCAGCGCCCGCTGGAAGGCGCCGTCCGGCGGCAGGGAGCCGGTCGCGACGATGACGTGGTCGGCGCCCTCACGTGCGACATCGTCGGCCTCCATGTATTGGCCATAACGCACATCGACCTGAAGTTGGGCAAGCTGGCGCTGATACCAGTCGACAAGGTCGGATATCTGGGCACGACGCGGCTGCAGCCCGGCAAGCCTGAACTGCCCGCCGAGACGATCCGAAGCCTCGGCGAGCACGACCTGATGCCCGCGCTCGGCCGCCACGCGCGCGGCCTCCAACCCGGCCGGCCCGCCGCCGACGACCAGCACGCGCTTCGGCCGCTCGGCGGGGGTAAAGCGGTCGCCGCCCCATTCCCATTCGCGGCCGGCCGACGGATTGATGACGCAGCTTATCCAGTAGTCGCGCGAACGCCGACCCCAGCACATCTGGTTGCAGGACAGGCAGCCGCGAATGTCTTCGGCGCGCCCGGCCGCCGCCTTGTTGGCAAGGTGCGGGTCGGCGATCTGGCCGCGCACGATCGAGACAAGATCGGCGCGGCCCTCGCTAAGCACGCTTTCGGCGTTTTCCGGCGTCCGGATATGGCTTTCGGCGGTGACGAGCGCATGGCGGACCGCCGACTTGATAACGGCCGACAGGTCGGCGCCGAGCTTCTCCGGGTAAACGAACGGTGGGATGATCTTCTCGAAGCTGAAATAGGAGCCGGTGCCGCAGGTGACGTAGTCCATCAGGTGGTCGCGATCATGCCGGTCGGCGATCTCGGCCAGCGCCTCGCGCTGCAAGGCCACCCCGACGTCCGGCTCGTCGTTGATCGCCAGCCCGACGATGAAATCCTCGCCGCAGACCTTGCGGATGCGCGTAATCACCTCGCGGCTCATGCGGGTGCGGTTTTCCAGGCTACCGCCCCAGCGGTCGTCGCGCCGGTTCGACCAGGGGGTCCAGAACTGGTCGAGCATCGAATGATAGGCGGCCCAGACCTCGACGCCGTCGAAGCCGGCCTCTCGGCAGCGCCGCGCCGCCTGTACGAAGCCGTCGATCGTCTCTTCGATATCGGCCTCGGTCATGCGATGCGAGCCATCGGAATCGTGGTAGCTCGGCAGGCCCGACGGCGACCAGCCGGCATGGTAGGAATTGTCGGCATCGGCGTGCTGGCCGACATGGTAGAGCTGCTGGATGGCGACGGCGCCGTTGCCCTTGATCGCTTCCGTCACCTTGCGGAAATGCGGGACGACACTGTCGTCGGACGGGCGGAAATTGCCACGGGTCAGCACGGCTGCCTGATGCACCGGCATCGGCTCAACGACAACCATGCCGGCGCCGCCGATGGCGCGCTCGGCGTAGTAACCGACATGCCGCTCGGTCGGCAGGCCATCCTCCGCCATGTTCGCCGTATGCGCCCCGAAGACGATGCGGTTGCGCAGCGTCCTGCCGCGCAATGTGGCCGGGGTGAACAGCCGTTTGAACGTCCGCTCCGTCATCGCCCCTCCCTTTGAGCGCCGACTCCTGGCCGACCGCATATCTGGTACCTGCGGCGCAATCGTCTCCGCACAGGAAGACGAGGGTTGCACATCGACGGCCAACCGAGGCTAATAGTCAAGCCGAACGTAATTCTCCGGCGATTGAGCCACAGGCAACCGATGCCAGGAAATAGATCTTCATTCGCAACCGAGCCGCAGTGCGCGGCGTGGATATTGTCAGGGTTTCGATCCACATGGTCCGCCGCTTCTACAGCCTGCCTTCGCTGATCGCCCTCGCCGCCTTCGAGGCGGCCGCGCGGCACCTGAGCCTGACCAAGGCGGCGGACGAGCTCAACGTGACGCCCGGCGCCGTCTCCAAGCAGGTCAGGATGCTGGAGGAGGAACTCGGCATTCCGCTGTTCCTGCGCCGGCACCGGGCGATCGAACTGACCCGCGAGGGCGAGACGCTGGCGGCGGCCATGCGCGAAGGCTTCGAGCGCATGGCATCTGCATTCCGGCAGATAAAATCGCTGGGCGGGCAGCCCGTCGCGACCATCGGCTGCACCATGGCGATGGCGCAGCTGTGGCTGATACCGCGCATGGGCTCGTTCTGGAACAGCCACCCCGACATCGTCGTCGACCATGTGATCTCGGATCATCCGCACGGCCTCGACCGGCCGGACGTGGAGCTGCGGCTGCGCTACGGTGACGGCGAATGGCCGGACGAATTGTCGGCCAAGCTCTATGACGACCGCATCTTTCCCGTCGCCAGCCCCGCATTCGCCAAGGCGTATCCGGCGAAATCGATGCAGGACCTGGCGCAACTGCAACTGCTGTCGGTGGAAGGAATCGACTGGACCTGGACCACATGGGCGGAATTCCTGCGCGAGGTCGGCCATCCGGACCGGCACGTCAACGTGCGCCGCTTCAACAGCTACGTCATTGCGCTGCAGGCGGCGCGCAGCGGACAGGGCGTGGCGCTGGGCTGGGAAAGCCTGGTCGCGCCGCTCATTGAGGCAGGCAGCCTGATGCAGGTCACCGATACCGCAATCGCGGCGCCGCAATCCTACTTCGTGACCTGGAGCGCCCGCAGGCCGCTGAGCCCGCAGGCCGTCATGCTGAGGGACTGGCTGCTCTCTGTTGGATCGTTGAGTTCAATTCAAGCGAGCCGGCTTCCTATTTCGCTTGAACAACCGGTTCGCAGGCGTTCTCCTAGAGGTCAGGGCAAGACGCACTCCGGGTGATCGTTGCGGGTGCATCCTGCTCAAGGGAGAGCCAGCATGAGCACTACGGACACGCTCGCAGCACCGGAAGCACCTCCGTCCCATCGCCGCGGCGGCGGCCGCGTCGGACGCAGGACGATGCGAAGCGCGCCGGTCGCCTCGTTTCCAACCCTCGTCCGCAACATTCCCGTCTATGAGATCGTTCCAGACGAGGCGGTCGAACTCATCCATCAGGAATCGCTCGCCATACTGGAAGACGTCGGCTGCGAGTTCCGCGACGACGAGGCGATCGCGCTGTGGAAGGCGGCGGGCGCGGACGTCTCCGACACGCGAGTCCGCATCGACCGTGCCCTGCTTATGGACCTCGTGGCGAAAGTGCCGTCGGAATTCACGCTTCACGCGCGCAATCCCGAGCGCACCGTCAAGGTCGGCGGCAAGAACTCCATCTTCGTACCGATGTACGGCGCGCCCTATGTGCGCGACCTCGACAACAACCGGCGCTACGGCACGCTTGAAGACCTCAACAATTTCCACAAACTCGCCTACATGGCGCCGGCGCTACATTCGTCGAGCTCGATCATCTGCGAGCCGATGGAGATCGCGGTGCCGAAACGGCATCTGCACATCATCCACTCGGCGCTCAAGCATTCCGACAAGCCGTTCATGGGCATCGTCACCTCGAAGGAGCGCGCCGAGGACACAATGGCGATGGCCGGCATCGTCTTCGGCGAGGACTTCGTGAAGGACAATTCCGTCCTCGTCTCCGTCACCAACTGCAATTCGCCGCTGGTGTGGGACGCCACCATGCTGGACGCGATGAAGATTTATGCGCGCTCCAACCAACCGCTGATCCTGGCGCCCTTCGCGCTGTGCGGCGCTTCCACCTCGGCTTCGGCCGTCGGCGCGGTGGCGCAGGTCAACGCCGAAGCGCTGGCGGGCGTCGCCTTCACGCAGCTCCTGCGTCCAGGCTCGCCGCAGCTCTACGGGCAGTTCATGGTGACGGTCGACATGAAGACCGGCGCGCCGATGGGCGGCACGCCGGAAGCGGCGCAGATGATGTACCTGATGGGCGCGCTGGCACGCAAATACCGCCTGCCGTGGCGCACCTCCGGCTTCCATGTCGGCTCGAAGCTGAACGACGCGCAGGCCGGCTACGAATCGAACATGCTGATGCATGCAGCTATCCTCTCCGGCGCAAACTACATCTGGCATTCCGCCGGATGGCTGGAGGCGGGCCTGACCTGCGGCTACTCCAAATTCGCCACAGACTGCGAGCAGCTCGTCGGCTGGTACAAATATGCCGGCGGTGTATCGTTCGACGACTTCAAGGACGCGATGGCGGCGATCCGCGAAGTGGGTCCGCAGGGCCATTTCCTCGGCACCCAGCACACGCTCGACCATTTCGAGTCCGCCTTCTTCATGCCCACCTTGATGGATTTCAATTCCTACGAGCAGTGGAAGGCCGAAGGAGCCAAGGATCACGACACGCGCGGCCGCGAGAAGGCGCGCAACATGCTGGCCGACTACGAGGAACCGAAGCTCGACGAAGGCATCGCCGAAGGCCTCAGGGACTTCATCGCGAAAGCCGAGAAAAAACTGCCGGATACCGTCACCTGAATTGGTCGCGACAGAAAGCCTTCAAGGGCAAGCGCGACCGGGAACACGAAGAAGGAGGAGAAAATGGCATTCTACAGAAGCAACGGCGATCGCGTGCCGGCGGCCGTGGAGCAGATGGCGAAGGACGTTCGCGAAGGGCGGATGGACCGGCGCGAATTCCTGTCGCTGGCGAGCGCGCTGGGCGCGTCGACGGCGCTCGCATACGGCATGGCCGGCCTCGCCGTGCCACAGCCGGCACATGCCGACGAAGTCAAGAAGGGCGGCACGCTGCGCGTGGCGATGCCGGTCAAGGCGCAGAAAGATCCGCGCACCTACGACTGGGTGGAGCTTGCCAACATCTCGCGCACCTGGCTCGAACCGCTGGTGCGCTACACCCGCGAGTTCACCTTCGAGCCGGTGCTGCTGGAAAGCTGGGACGTCAATGACAGCGCCACCGAATATGTGCTGCATGTGCGCAAGGACGTGACCTGGAACAACGGCGACGCCGTCAACGCCGACGACGTCGTCTACAACGTGACGCGGTGGTGCGAGAAGGGCGTGGCGGGCAACTCCATGGCGGCGCGCGTCGGCGGCATGATCGACGCCAAGACGGGCAAGGCCAGGGACGGCGCCGTCACCAAGGTCGACGACCACACCGTCAAGCTGACGCTCGCCGAACCGGATATTTCGCTTATCGCCAATTTCACCGACTATCCGGCACTCATCGTGCATCGCAATTTCGATGCCGACGGCGCCAATCCCATCACCAAACCCATCGGCACCGGCCCGTTCGAACTGGTTTCCTACGATGTCGGCCAGAAGGCCGTGGTGAAGCGGCGCGAGAACGGCAAATGGTGGGGCGGCGAAGCGCCGCTCGACGGCGTCGATTTCATAGACTACGGCACCGACTTCTCGGCCACCGTCAGCGCTTTCGATTCCGGCGAGATCGACATCAACCTCGAGACGCCGGCCGACTTCATCGACATCCTCGACAAGATGGATCTGGTCAAATCCGAGGTCGCCACCGCCACCACACTTGTGGCGCGCACCAACGTCACCAACAAGCCCTATGACGACCAGCGGGTGCGCAACGCCCTGCAGATGGCGGTCGACAACAACGTCGTGCTGCAACTCGGCTACAACGGGCGTGGCACCGTCGGCGAGAACCATCACGTCAGCCCGATCCAGCCCGCATACTACCCGCTACCGAAGAAAACCCGCGATGCGGCGGGCGCCAAGAAACTGATGGCCGAGGCCGGCCAGGCCGATTTCGAGCACGAGCTGATCACCATCGAGGACGACTGGCAGAAGAACACCGGCGACGCCATCGCCGCGCAGCTGCGCGAGGCCGGCATCAAGGTCAAGCGCACCGTCTTGCCGGGCTCGACGTTCTGGAACGACTGGACGAAATATCCCTACTCGATGACGATCTGGTACATGCGCCCGCTTGCCGTGCAGATCCTGGCGCTCGGCTACCGTACCGGTGAAGCCTGGAACGAAACCGGCTATTCCAATCCCGATTTCGACGCCAAGCTGAAGGAAGCGCTGTCGATCAACGACGTCGACAAGCGCAAGGAGGTGATGAAGGACCTGGAGACGATCCTGCAGGATTCCGGCATCATCATCCAGCCGTACTGGCAGAAGCTCTTCAGCCACATGAACAAGAAGGTGAGGAACTACGGCGTCCACCAGACCTTCGAGATGGACCTTCAGAACGTCTGGCTGGACGCCTGATCCCACTTCGGTCCGGGTAAGCAGGCCGGCGCGCTTCCTGAATGGATGCGTGCCGACCGCCCCGGCAAAGGAGAAGCACCTGCGGAGGCCAGGTTGACGCATTCGGCGCCCGTCGTCGGGATAATCGGAGGCGGCGGCTGGCTCGGCCGCTCGATCGCCTTGCACGCGCTCGCCGCGGGTGTCATCGCCGAACGATCTCTGATCCTCTCGTCACGGTCGCCGCGCACCGGCGGGCTCGGCGGCTGGGCCGCCGTCGAATGGACATCCAACAATGCCGACCTCGCCCGGCGGTCCGACGTGATCGTGCTTTCCGTGCGACCACAGCAGTTTCCCGATCTCGCCATCGAAGCCGGGGAAAGCCTCGTTGTCTCGGTCATGGCAGGGGTATCGATGGCAATGCTGCAATCGCGGCTGGGCACCGCACGCGTTGTCAGGGCGATGCCCAACGCCGCCGCCGAAATAGGACGCTCCTATACGCCGTGGCTGGCCGGCGCCGATGTGACGGAGCAGGACCGCGCCTTCGTGCGCGCGCTGTTTACCAGTTGCGGTGAGACCGACGAGGTCACCACCGAAGACCAGATCGACACCCTGACCGGCCTCAGCGGATCCGGTCCGGCATTTCCAGCCCTTCTGGCAGCCGCGATGCTGGCGCACGCCAGGGCACGCGGCCTGCCGCCCGAGGTCGCACGCCGCGCGGTTCTGGATGTGGTGTGCGATGCGAGCCGTCTGCTTGCGACGGGCGATGCCACGCCCGAGCAGATGGTCCGGACCTTCCTCGACTACGAAGGCACGACCGCCGCCGCGCTCAGGGCGATGACAGGCAAAGGCTTCAACGAGGCGGTCGCTGCCGGCCTGGACGCAGCAGCCGCAGCCGCCGTATCGATGATGGCTGCGGATCGAAAGCCCCGTTGAAACGGAAGCCGGGGTGGCCCCGATCCATCAGCCGCATCTGGCAATGACGACAGTCGATGTATGTCCAATGTCCATTGACTTGATCAAATGATCTTTATATTTTTTGACCAGAGGAGAACGACGATCTGGTGTCAGCACGACACCGGCCGCCGGCATCAAGGTGAAAGTGGGAGGATCCGATGCTCAAGAAAATACTGCTCGCCGCCACCATGCTGGGTGGTCTCTATGCCGGACAGGCTCAGGCGGACACGACGCTGCGCTTTGTCCAGACCAACACCAGTGACGAATCGCTGGCCGTGCTCAATTCGGTGATCAAGACGTTCGAGGAACAGAATCCGGGCGTAAAGATCGAACTCATCTCGATTCCGTGGGACAATTCCTTCGAGAAGTTCGCCACCATGGTCGCCGCCGGCGACATTCCCGACATTGCCGAGATGCCCGACAACTGGGTGGCGCTCTACGCCAATGCCGGGCATCTGGAGAACCTCGAACCTTACATCGCCAAGTGGGATCAGGCCGGCGACCTCAACCAGCGGGCGCTGGAGCTGGCTCGCAAGGTCAAGGACACCGCCTACGTCATCCCCTACGGCTTCTTCGTCAAGGCATTGTATTATAACAAGAAGCTGCTGAACGAGGCCGGCGTCGCCGAAGCGCCGAAGACGGTCGACGAATTCATGCACGCGGCCGAGCAAGTGTCGGCACTTCCGGGCAAGTTCGGTTACTGCCTGCGCGGCGGCAGCGGCTCCTTCAACGCCTGGGCGATGATGGGGGCCGCCGCCAACGGCGACAACGCCTTCTTCGACAAGGAAGGCAAGTCGACGCTGGACAGCCCCGGCTGGGTCGCCGGCTTCCAGAAGCAGATCGACATCTACAAGAACGGCTGGGCACCGAAGGACAGCGTCAACTGGGGCTACAAGGAAACCGTCGCCGGTTTCTACACCGGCACCTGCGCGCTGCTCGACCAGGACGCGGACGTTCTGGCGCCGACGGCCGAGCACATGGCGCCGGACGAATATGGCGTGGTTCCGATGCCCAAGGGCGCGAACGGCAAGTCGTATCCCGTGCTCACCTACGGCTCGTGGGGCATCATGGCCAAAAGCGAGCACAAGGACCTGGCGTGGAAATTCCTGACCCTGCTCGACAGCCCCGAAACGGACCCGGCATGGACGAAGGCGGTCGGCGCCCTGCCCGTCTTCAAGAGCGCGGAGAAGGACCCGGCCTATGCCGATCCGAAGTACCGCGCATGGTTCGACACGCTGGCCGACAAGGACGCCATCCCCACCATCACCCCGGCCTATCTGCCGGAATACAGCCTGTTCGCCGGCTCAACCGCGGTGAAGCTCGGCCAGCAGGCACTGCTCGGTCAGATCACGGCCGAGGACCTCGGCAAGCAGTGGGCGGACATCCTCACCAAGGCCCAGCAGAAGTACCTGGCCAAGTAGCCATGCCTTTCTTCCCGGCGGTACCGGTGCCAGAACGCCCCGGCACCGCCGGCCCCAACCATCCGGGCCGAGCATGACCATGTCCCATCCTGGCGCAGCCGCGCGGCGGCGCCTCGCCATTCTCGAACCCTGGCTCTACAGCGCCCCGGCGCTCATCCTGATCATCGTCACGACGCTGGTGCCGATCGTCATCGGCATCTCCTACGCCTTCCGCAATGTCATGTTGCTGGACCCGACCTCGGGCGGTTTCGTCGGCCTCGACAACTTCCGCGACCTGATGCGCGACGCCAGCTTCTGGAACGCGCTGAAGAACACCGTCACCTGGACGGCGAGCTGCGTCGCGTTCCAGTTCCTCTTCGGCCTGATCCTGGCCTTGCTGCTCAACCGGCCGTTTCCCGGCCGTTCGATCATCCAGCCCATCGTCTTCCTGCCCTGGGCCATTCCCACCTTCCTCATCGGCATGAACTGGTCGTGGCTACTCAATCCGGCGATCGGACCGCTGCCGCATTGGGCCTATGCGCTCGGCCTGATGAGCGCGCCCTCAAACATCCTTGCCGATCCGAACTACGCGCTGGTCGGCCCGATCCTGGCCGGCATCTGGTGGGGAACGCCGTTCTTCGCCATCACGCTGCTGGCGGCGCTGCAATCGATCCCGCGCGAGATCTACGAGGCGGCCGAGATCGACGGCGCCGGCGGCTTCGAGCGCTTCCGCTCCATCACCATTCCCTTCCTTGCGCCCACCATGCTGATCACGGTGATGCTGCGCACCATCTGGGTCGCCAATTCGCCCGAACTCATCGTCGTCATGACCAAGGGCGGCCCCGCCGATTCCTCGCAGATCGTCGCCAGCTACGTCTTCACCCAGGCCTATCAGGGGCTGAATTTCGGCTACGCCTCGGCGGTCGCGACCGCCCTGGTGGTCCTTTTGCTCATCTACGCATTGCTGCTGCTCTCGATCCGGCAGGCGATGCTGGGCAGCAGGTAGGGCCCGATATGCGCGGAACCTCGCTCAGCCGGACGGTCAAGTGGACGCTGCATTACGCGGCGCTGCTTGCCTATGTCGCGGTCGCCCTTTTCCCGCTCTATTGGCTGCTCAGGGTTTCGATCACGCCCAACGACATCCTCTACAAGCAAGGCATGGCCCTGCTGCCGTCGAAGGTGACGCTCGACCACTACGCCACCGTCGTCGGCAAGAGCGACTTCCTGCTCTTTTTCCGCAATTCCATCATCGTCTCCGGCGTCACGGCGATCGCCTCGACGCTGCTCGCCACGGCCGCAGGCTATGCCTTCTCGCGCTTCGGCTTTCGGGGCAAGTTCTGGATCGTCGGGCTGATGCTGGTCACGCAGATGTTTCCGCTGGTGATCGTCATCACGCCGATCTTCAGCATCTTCGGCGTGCTCGGCCTGACCAACAGCCTGACCGGCCTGATCATCATCTACACCGCTTTCAACATCCCCTTCGCCACCTTCCTGATGCAATCCTTCTTCGACGGCATTCCGAAGGAACTGGAAGAAGCCGCGATGATCGACGGCGCTACGCGTTTCAAGGCGCTGGTTGAGATCGTCGCGCCGCTGACGCTGCCGGGCATCGTCGCCACGGTCGGCTTCTGCTTCACCGGCGCCTGGGGCGAGATCCTGTTCGCGCTGCTGCTCAATTCGTCGCCTTCGGCCAGCACCTTCCCGGTCGGGCTGCTGCTCTATTCGACCCGCGGTACGGTCGAGTTCGGACCGATGATGGCGGCCGGCGTTCTGGCGCTGCTGCCGGTCTGCGTCTTCTTCTTCCTCATCCAGCGCTATCTCGTGCAGGGCCTCACGGCCGGCGCGGTGAAGGGCTGAAACGACGGGTTCAAAACCATGGCTTCCATTGAAATCGCCAATGTCAGGAAGGGTTTCGGCGCGGTGTCCGTCCTCAAGGGCATCGACCTCACGATCGCCTCGGGCGAGTTCGCCGTACTGGTCGGGCCGTCAGGCTGCGGCAAGTCCACGCTGCTGCGCCTGATCGCCGGCCTGGACGACGCTTCCGGCGGCGACATCCTGATCGACGGCCGCCGCGTCAACGACCTTCCGCCGCGCGACCGCGACATCGCCATGGTGTTCCAGTCCTACGCGCTCTATCCGCACATGAACGTGCGCGACAACATGGCCTACAGCCTGAAGCTGAAACGCACGCCGGCGGCGCGCATCGCCGAGGCCGTGGGCGGCGCTGCATCCAAGCTCGGCCTGGAGGCGCTCACCGAGCGCAAGCCGCGCGCGTTGTCGGGCGGCCAGCGCCAGCGCGTCGCCATGGGTCGCGCCATCGTGCGTAATCCAAAAGCTTTCCTGTTCGATGAGCCGCTCTCCAATCTCGACGCCCGCATGCGCGAGCAGATGCGCTTCGAGATCCGCAAGCTGCACCGAGACCTCGGCGCCACGTCGGTCTACGTCACCCATGACCAGATCGAGGCGATGACCATGGCCGACCGGATCGTCGCCATGAACGCCGGTGTCATCCAACAGGTCGGCTCGCCGCTGGAACTCTACGACGATCCGGCCAACATGTTCGTCGCCGGCTTCATCGGCTCGCCGGCGATGAACTTTCTCGAGGGGCAGGCAAAGCGCGTCGGAAACGGCGTGGAAATCATAGTCGGCGGGAAAGCCTTCTGCACGCTGCCGCATGCTCTGGCATTGCCCGAAGACGGACACGTCACCGTCGGCATAAGGCCCGAACGCATAGGCATCGGCGCCGCTCGCGGCGGAACGGCGGAGGCCGTCGTGGACCTCGTCGAGACAACGGGGGCGGCCAGCGTCGTCCATGTCGACCTCACCGGCCAAGCGATGAAGATCTTCACCACCGAGCGGCTGCAACTCGCTCACGGCGAGCGGGTGCCGCTTGCCTTCGATGCCGGGCATGTCTGCCTGTTCGACAGGGCGAGCGGCGAGCGCCTGCGCTGAGAGAGCCCTTGATTTTACGCATGCCTTTGTCCCGAAACCGGTTTCCAGTTTCGGGAGACATGCTCTAGTCGCGCCGGTTGAAGCGGAAGAACTCCACCGTATAGCCGCCGGGATCGCGCAGCATGAAGCCGGTCACCATGTTTTCGCCAGCGCCGGCGAAATCCGGATGGGTCTTGAAGGTCGCCCCGCGCGCTGTGGCGCGCTCGTACCAGTCTTCCAGGCTCGGCGTCTCGATGCTGACCATGACGTTGTTGTCCTCCGTCGCCTTGTGGAAGCCATGCGCCTCGTCGACAAGGCCAACGCAGGACGTTTCGGTCAGCTGGAAGAACTTCACCCAGCCCTTGTCGAAAGTCTTTTCGAAACCAAGCAGCTCGCCATAGAACTGCGCGGGTTCGGCAAGGTCCTTGTAGTAGAGGAATGTGACCTGCCCGCTGACCGGCAGGCTGCCGGTCTTTGCCTGTGTGTTCATCGTTTCTCCTCCGGATTTTGTTTTGCTAGGCCTGCTGGCCCGCACAACCGCTTTGGTTTCCAGCCGTATTCGTGCGCCGCTAGACGCTTTGTCCGACGGCGCAAATCTCTAGCGGCGCTTGAGAGCCGTCATCTCCAGTTCCACCCTGATCTGCTCGTCGGGAAAACCGCAGATGATGGTGGTGTTGGCGGGGCGCGGCGCTGCGAACGTCTCACCTAGAATTTTCGATACGGGAACCACGTCGGCCCGATCGGCGAGGTAGACGCGCACCCGCACCACGTCCTCCAGGCCGGCTCGAGCCTCGGCAAGCGCCGCGCTGACGATTGCCAACGCCCGGCGCGCCTGCCGTGTCGCATCCGGCGAGAAACCGCCATCGGCCTCCGAACCCGCCGTTGCCGAGATGAAGACCCATTCGCCGTCGACGACGGCGCGGGAATAGCCGGCCAGTTGTTCGAATTTCGATCCGGACGAGATTGCCAGTCTTTGCGTCATTTTCGACCAACTTGATTGATTGAGTGATTGATCAAAATTCTTGCGAGATCGCCCCCGCGCAGGATGCCGTTCGCCGTCAGTTAGTTCAGCCCTGTTCGTCGCCGATGAGGCCGCGCAGCAGGTCGCGCGTCGCCTCGATGTCGGCGACGATGGCGGCACGCGCCGCCGCCACGTCCCTGCCCTTCAGCGCCGCCACGATCTCGCGGTGAT